>Ga0255097_1000967_pt1 | contig 10495 bp, 9 predicted proteins | sample Colum_Atlam_RepB_2_FD_188436 | JGI IMG/M metagenome (GOLD analysis project Ga0255097, IMG submission 188436) | Freshwater microbial communities from Columbia River, Oregon, United States - Colum_Atlam_RepB_8d | ecosystem: Environmental > Aquatic > Freshwater > River | place: USA: Oregon...
TCAGGCCCTGGCCGGTCACTTCCTTGGTCTTGGCGACGCCGGCCTTGGTCTTGTCGGCGCCCTTCTTCGCCAGCTTCTTGCCACCCTCCACGGCAGCCTTGCCCTTCTCGGCGGTGTAGTCGGCAGCGGCGCCGGCCTTCTCCTTGGTGTAATCCTTGGCGGCGGTGCCCTTCTCGACGGCGTAGTCCTTGGCATTGCCGGCGGCGTCGACCGTGGCGTCCTTGGCGGCGCCTGCCTTGGCGCCCAGGGTTTCGGTCAGCGTCGGGCCGCCGGAGGCGCCATTGCCCTGCGCGCCGGCATCGGCGTCGGCATTGAGGTTGACGCCCTGGCCGTTGACCTGCACGCCGGCGTTGAGGCCCAGCTTGGCATCGGCGGCAAAGGACGGGGCGGCGGCCAGCGAGCCGGCGACAAACAGGGCGGTGAGGATCTGCTGCTTCATGGTGTACTCCCTTGGGTAGTCGTGAACGTCGTGAAACGGTGGACGCAGCCTAAGCTGTGGCGATGAACCGAATCTGAATACGGTTTCCCGCCTCCGCGGGAGCCGTTCAGGCCGACTTGCGCAGCTGGCCGGCCTTCTTCAGGTGGATCAGCAGCAGCGACACCGCGGCGGGGGTGATGCCGGAGATGCGTCCCGCCTGCGCCACCGTGCCGGGGCGGTGGTCGATCAGCTTCTGGCGCACCTCGTTGGACAGCCCGGCCACCGCGCCGTAGTCGAAGTCCGGCGGCAGCGGCGCCTCCTCGTAGCGGCGCGCGCGGTCGATCTCCAGCTGCTGGCGCTCGATGTAGCCGGCGTACTTGCACTGGATCTCCACCTGCTCGGCCACCGCGGCGTCGAGGTCCGAGGGCGCCAGCCCCAGGTTCTTCAGCGCCGCGTAGCTGCCTTCGGGACGGCGCAGCAGGTCCAGGCCGGAGAGGCCCGAGGACACCGGCGCGGCACCGAACACGGCGACCATCTCCGGCTGCGACAGCTGCGCCGGCCTGAGCCACAGCTCCTGCAGGCGCCCGCGCTCGGCGGCGATCGCCGCGCGCTTGTGCTCGAAGGCGGCCCAGCGTGCGTCATCCACCAGGCCCAGTTCGCGGCCCTGCGGCGTCAGGCGCAGGTCGGCGTTGTCCTCGCGCAGCAGCAGGCGGTGCTCGGCGCGCGAGGTGAACATGCGGTAGGGCTCGGTGGTGCCGCGGCTGACCAGGTCGTCCACCAGCACGCCGATGTAGGACTCGTGGCGCTGCGGCACCCAGGCCGGTTCGCCGCGGGCGTGGCGGGCGGCATTGATGCCCGCCAGCAGGCCCTGCGCCGCCGCCTCCTCGTAGCCGGTGGTGCCGTTGATCTGGCCGGCGAAGAACAGGCCCGACAGGGTCATGGTCTCGAGCGAGCGCTGCAGGTCGCGCGGGTCGAAGTAGTCGTACTCGATGGCGTAGCCGGGGCGCACGATGCGCGCCCGCTCCAGGCCCTTCATGCTGCGCACGAAGCGTTCCTGCACGTCGTAGGGCAGGCTGGTGGAGATGCCGTTGGGGTAGATCTCGTGGGTCGTCAGGCCCTCGGGCTCCAGGAAGATCTGGTGCGAGGTCTTGTCGCGGAAGCGGTTGACCTTGTCCTCCACGCTCGGGCAGTAGCGCGGGCCCACGCCCTCGATCACGCCGGTGAACATCGGCGAACGGTCGAAGCCGCTGCGGATGATCTCGTGCGTCTGCTCGTTGGTGTGCGTGATGTGGCAGGGTACCTGCCGCGGATGGTCGGCCTGCGAGCCGAGGAAGGAGAACACCGGGCGCGGGTCGTCGCCGGGCTGCTCCTGCAGCGCCGCCCAGTCGATGGTGCGGCCGTCCAGCCGTGGCGGCGTGCCGGTCTTGAGCCGGCCGGTGCGCGGCATCAGCTCGCGCAGGCGGGCGGACAGGGCGTTGGACGGCGCGTCGCCGGCGCGCCCCCCCTGGTAGTTGGACAGGCCGATGTGGATGCGCCCGCCCAGGAAGGTGCCGGTGGTCAGCACCACCGCGGGGGCGGAGAAGCGCAGGCCCATGCGCGTGACCACGCCGGACACGCGGTCGCCCTCAACGATCAGGTCCTCGACCTCCTGCTGGAACAGGTCGAGGTTCGGCTGGTTTTCCAGGGCGGAGCGGACAAAGGCCTTGTACAGGATGCGGTCGGCCTGCGCGCGGGTGGCGCGCACCGCCGGGCCCTTGCTGCCGTTGAGCGTGCGGAACTGGATGCCGGCATGGTCCGCGCCGCGCGCCATCAGCCCGCCCAGGGCGTCGATCTCGCGCACCAGGTGGCCCTTGCCGATGCCGCCGATGGCCGGGTTGCAGGACATCTGCCCCAGCGTCTCGATGCTCTGCGTCACCAGCAGGGTCCGGCGACCCATGCGGGCAGCCGCCAGCGCCGCTTCGGTGCCGGCATGGCCGCCGCCGATGACGATGACTTCGTAGAGATGCTGGTCCATGACGGCCATCCTGAACGCCAGGAGCCGCTGTCGGCCGCTCCTGCATTGAACCCGGGATAAATGAAAACGCCCCGCAATGCGGGGCGCGATTTTACCGCTATTCCGGCCTCAAAACTTGATTTTTCCGGTAAGCATCTGCCACCACATCTTCCAGTCGCCCAGATAGGAAAGCCAGGGGTACTGGAAGGTGGCGGGCTTGTTGTGCTCGAAGAAGAAATGTCCCACCCAGGCAAAGGCATAGCCCTGGATGAAGGCGGCGGCGATCAGCCACCAGGTCTGCGTGGCCACGGCATAGACCACCAGGGCCAGGCCCAGGCTGGTGCCGATGAAGTGCAGGCGACGGCAGGTGCGATCGGAATGCTCCTGCAGGTAGTAGGGGTAGAACTGCTCCATGTTGCGGTATTCGGCGGGCTGGCTCATGGCGGGCTCCGTGGAAAGGGGACTGTGGCCAGTATCTGCCCTGGAATGGGGCGGCTCAAGCGTAAATTTCCCTTACGGGAAGGCCCCTGTCCCCTTGCGGGAGAGGGCGGGGGGAGAGGAGCGGCCTTCAAACTGGCGCGATGCGCGCGACCGTCAGCCAGCCCCTTCTTCCTCAGTCCCTCTCCCGCAGGGGGAGAGGGAGGCAGGAAAAACGCCGAAGGGTTAGTGCGGCGTCCATCTTCCTGTTGTCTAATGCCCTCATAAGACAACACAAATCGACGGGACCACGCTTGCGGATCGACAAACCCCTGCTGCGGCCGCGCATGCTCGGCTGGCGCGAATGGATCGCGCTGCCGGAATTCGGCGTGCGCCAGATCAAGGCCAAGATGGACACCGGCGCGCGCAGCTCGGTGATCCATGCCTTTGCCATCGAGCGGCCCGCGCCGGGGCGGCTTCGCTTCGGCCTGCATCCCCTGCAGAACTCCGGGCGGGAGGTCTGGTGCGAGGCCGAGATGATCGACGAGCGCTGGGTCACCGACTCCGGCGGGCACCGCGAGCTGCGGCCCTTCATCCGCACCCCCGTGACGGTCGGGCACGACAGCTGGGACGTGGAGATCTCGCTGACGGCGCGCGACACGATGAGATTCCGCCTGCTGCTGGGCCGGACGGCGCTGGCAGGGCATTATGTCGTCGATCCCGCGTCCTCCTACCTGCTAGGGCGAGCCAGCGCGTCGGGCGTCGCTGCGATGCCACCAGATTTGCGGCCAGGCAAGGCGCGACGAAAGAGCTGGGTGGATCCTAATGATTGAGGAGCAACGCCGCATGGCCACAAACCTGGTGGCATCCCAAGGGGCGGGACCGTTTTGGCGCATGGCGTCATCCCGCGTCGCTTATGTACCGCGGGTACACCGCGCGCCTCGGAATTTGGCCCTGCGCCAAAGCGTTCTCCGTCGCAGCGATGCCCGCTGCGCAGGCTCGCCCTAAGCAAGCGCCGATGAAGATCGCCATCCTGTCGCGCAACCGCCGCCTGTACTCCACCCGCCGCCTGATCGAGGCCGCCGAACAGCGGGGCCACGACGTCAGCGTGATCGACGTGCTGCGCTGCTACATGAACATCCTGCCGCACGCCCCGGAGATCCACTACCGCGGGCAGAAGCTGCAGCGCTACGACGCGGTGGTGCCGCGCATCGGCGCCTCGGTGACCTTCTACGGAACGGCCGTGGTGCGGCAGTTCGAGATGATGGGTGTCTACTGCCTGAACGAGTCGGTAGCCATTACCCGCGCCCGCGACAAGCTGCGCGCGCTGCAGCTGCTGGCGCGCAAGGGCATCGGCATGCCGCGCACCGGCTTCGCCCACTCGCCCGACGATACGCACGACCTGATCGGCCTGGTCGGCGGCGCGCCGATGGTGATCAAGCTGATCGAGGGCACCCAGGGCCAGGGCGTGGTGCTGGCCGAGACCGACAAGGCGGCGGAGTCGGTGATCGACGCCTTCCGCGGCCTGGACGCCTACTTCCTGGCGCAGGAATTCATCGAGGAGGCCAAGGGCAGCGACATCCGCTGCTTCGTCATCGGTGGCAAGGTTGTTGCGGCGATGATGCGGACGGCCAAGCCTGGCGAGTTCCGCTCCAACCTGCACCGCGGCGGCACGGCGCAGGCGGTGAAGATCACCCCGGAGGAGCGTTCCACCGCGGTGCGGGCGGCCAAGGTCATGGGCCTGAACGTGGCCGGCGTGGACATCCTGCGCTCCAACAAGGGTCCGGTGGTGATGGAAGTGAACTCCTCGCCGGGCCTGGAGGGCATCGAGGCGGCCTCGGGCGTGGATATCGCCAGCAAGATCGTCGAATTCATCGAGAAGAACGCGGCCCCGGGGAAGACCAGGACGAAAGGCGGGTGAGGCCTCACCGATGTCCAGAGGACACCGCGGAGGTCGAACGCCCGGCCATGGAATGCTTGGCCGGGCTGAGGCATGACTTGTGATGTCACGCCGAAGTAAGCCATGCCCGGGCCGGGGGAGATCAAGAGACGAGGTCTCGCCATGGACGGCCACCCCAAAGCTAAAAGGAGTGCCATGAAGAACAAGAGCACCAAGGCGGACCTCTTCGAGATCGGCGGCGAGCGGATCGGCTGCGGCGAGCGCCTGAATATCCAGCTGCCGGTGGCCAACCTCTACACCAACACCCCGGTGACGCTGCCGGTGCGCGTGGTGCGCGGCCGCGAGCCGGGCCCCACGGTGTTCGTCAGCGCCGCCCTGCACGGCGACGAGATCATCGGCGTGGAGATCATCCGCCGCCTGCTGGTGTCCAGCCGCCTGGAGCAGCTGCGCGGCACGCTGCTGGCCGTGCCCATCGTCAATACCCTGGCCTTCCTGCACCAGTCGCGCTACCTGCCCGACCGCCGCGACCTCAACCGCAGCTTCCCGGGCAGCGAACGCGGCTCGCTGGCGGCGCGGCTGGCCAACCTGTTCCTGCGCGAGATCGTCGGCCGCTCCGACTACGGCATCGACCTGCACACCGGCGCCATCCACCGGCCGAACCTGCCGCAGATCCGCGCCGACCTGTCCAACCCGGACACCCTGCGCCTGGCGCGGGCCTTCGGCGCGCCGCTGCTGCTGGACTCCCAGCCCACCAAGGGCACGCTGCGCGAGTACACCACCCGGAAGGGTATCCCGGTGCTGCTCTACGAGTCTTCCGAGGCGCTGCGCTTCGACGAGGTCAGCATCCGCATCGGCGCCCGCGGCGTGCTCAACGTGCTGGAGGCCATCGGCATGCTGCCGCCGCCGGCGCGCAAGTCGCGGGCGGCGGTGATCAAGCCGGTGCTGGCCACCCGCGACTCCTGGGTGCGCGCGCCCGCCAGCGGCATCCTGCGCGCCCAGGTGTCGCTGGGCGAGCCGGTGGTGGAAGGCCAGGTTCTGGGCATGATCGGCGACCCCATGGGCGAGCTGGACGCCCCGGTGCTGAGCAGCACCGACGGCGTGGTGATCGGCCGCGTGTCCATGCCCCTGGTGCACGAGGGCGACGCCCTGTTCCACATCGCCGAACTGGCCGAGCCCGGCAGCGCCGGCGGCGTGGCCCGGCGCATCCGCCAGGCCGAGCAGCAGAAGAGGAAGCATCCGAGGATCGTGTAGAAGACAGGTCGTAGTTGGTAGATAGTGGAAAAAGCGGAAGCCGTCCCCAAGTACTATCCACCAACGACCATCTACCATCTTGGCGCCAGCCATGTCCCGCCGCCTCGCAGCCGAAAGCCACGACGATGCCGCCCCCAGCGCCGACTGGCGGGTGCTGCGCACGCTCTGGCCCTACCTGACCGAATTCCCCGTCCGGGTGGCCCTGGCCATGGGCTTCCTGGTGCTGGCCAAGCTGGCCGGCGTGGCCCTGCCGATGCTGCTCAAGCACCTGGTGGACTCGCTGGACATCAAGGACGGCGGCCTGTTCCTGCTGCCGCTGGGCCTGCTGCTGGCCTACGGCGCCATGCGCTTCGCCGCGGCCCTGTTCGGCGAACTGCGCGACCTGGTGTTCGGCCGCGTCAGCGAGCGCGCCATGCGCCGGGCGGCGCTCAACGTCTTCCGCCACCTGCACCGGCTGGACCTGGACTTCCACCTGACGCGCCGCACCGGCGGCCTGTCGCGAGATATCGAGCGCGGCATCAGCGGCATCAGCTTCCTGCTGCGCTTCACCCTGTTCAACATCATCCCGACCCTGCTGGAGATCGGCCTGGTGGCGGCGATCCTGCTGTTCAACTACGGCGCCAGCTTCGCTCTGATCACCGGCCTGTCGGTGGCGCTGTACGTGTTCTTCTCGGTGGTGGTGACGGAGTGGCGCACGCGCTACGTGCGCGAGGCCAACGCGCTGGACTCGCGCGCCAACACGCGCGCGGTGGACTCCCTGCTGAACTACGAGACGGTGAAGCTGTTCGGCAACGAGAAGCACGAGGCGGCCGAGTACGACCGCTTCCTGGCGCAGTGGGAGACCGCCCAGCAGCAGCAGCGCCTATCCCTGGGCGCGCTCAACGCCGGCCAGGCCCTGATCGTGGCCGTGGCCCTGACCTGGATGATGGTGCTGGCGGCGCGGCAGGTGGGCGCCGGCGCGATGACCCTGGGCGATTTCGTGGCGGTCAATGCCTACATCATCCAGCTGTTCGTGCCGCTGAACTTCCTGGGCTTCGTCTACCGCGAAATCCGCCGGGCCATGACCGACATGCAGCGCATGTTCGGCCTGCTGCAGCAGCGGCCCAAGGTGGCCGACGCCCCGGGGGCACCGGACCTGGCGCTGCCCCCGGACGAGGCGGGGCTGAGCTTCGACAACGTGTCCTTCGGCTACAGCGGCAAGCGCCAGATCCTGCACGGCGTCAGCTTCGAGGTGCCGCCGGGCCGCAAGATCGCCGTGGTCGGGCCCAGCGGGTCGGGCAAATCCACGCTGGCGCGCCTGCTGTTCCGCTTCTACGACCCCGACCAGGGCGCGGTGCGCATCGGCGGGCACGACATCCGCCAGATCAGCCAGGACAGCCTGCGCCGGCTGATCGGCGTGGTGCCGCAGGACACGGTGCTGTTCAACGACACGCTGCGCTACAACCTGGCCTATGGACGGCCGGGGGCCACCCAGGAGGAGATCGAGCGGGTGGTGCGGCTGGCGCACCTGGACGGCTTCATCGCGCAGCTGCCGGAGGGCTACGACACCCGGGTGGGCGAGCGCGGCCTCAAGCTCTCCGGCGGCGAGAAGCAGCGCGTGGCCATCGCCCGCGCCCTGCTGAAGAACCCGGCGATCCTGGTGTTCGACGAAGCCACCTCCTCGCTCGACTCCGGCTCGGAGCGGGCCATCCTGTCGGCGATCCGCGAGGTGGCGGCCCAGCGCACCGCCCTGGTGATCGCCCACCGCCTGTCCACCATCACCGACGCCGACCAGATCCTGCTGCTGGACCACGGCCGCATCGCCGAGCGCGGCAGCCATGCCGAACTGCTGGCGGCCGGCGGCGCCTATGCCCGCCTGTGGAAGCTGCAGCAGCGCGACGGCGCGGAAAATATCCCCGCCCAGGGCTGATTGCTCCCTTCCCGCTGGCGGGGTTTTCGCATACCGTGTGAACGAAAAATCAGGGGAGGCCGGAACGATCCGGCACGAAGGCAAAAAGACGATGGCCATCAAGGATGTACTGAGGGGACTCGCCGGCTTCAGCCTGGGCGAGTCGCTGTATCGCCGCATCGTGACCCCCGAGGTCGAGGCGGCGATCGAGAAGATACCCAAGCCGGTCGGCAGCTTCGGCTACGACCCCTGGGGCTATAACGAGAACGCGGTCAAGGTGTCGCTGGGCGTCACCAAGTGGCTCTATGACCACTATTTTCGCGTCACCGCCAACGGCCTGGAGAACATCCCGGCCAATGGCCGGCTGCTGATCATCGGCAACCACTCCGGCCAGCTGCCCATGGACGGCGTGCTGCTGGGCACCGCCCTGGCCACCAACCCGCACGGCCCGCGCGCGGCCCGGGCGATGATCGAGCGCTTCTTCCCCACCGTGCCCTACCTGGGCAACCTGCTGAACTCCATCGGCGCGGTGATCGGCGACCCGCTCAACTGCGCCAAGATGCTCGAGTCCGAGGAAGTCATCATCGTCTTCCCCGAGGGCGTGCGCGGCTCCGGCAAGCTCTACAAGGACCGCTACAAGCTGCAGCGCTTCGGCAACGGCTTCATGCACCTGGCGCTGACGCACAAGACGCCCATCATCCCGGTGGGCATCGTCGGCTGCGAGGAAACCATGCCTGCGGTGGCCAACATCGCGCCGCTGGCCAAGATGCTGGGCGTGCCCTACGTGCCGATCGCCCCGCCATTCCCGTTGCCGGCGCGCGTGCACCTGAACTTCGGCAAGCCCATGCACTTCCAGTGCAACATGGAGAGCGAGGACGAGGTCACCGCCCTGGTCGAGCAAGTGAAGACCGAAATCCGGCGCCTGATCGCGCTGGGCCTGGAACAGCGCAAGGAGATTTACTGATGGCCGCCCGCCCCGCACAGGCCAAGAAGACCATCCTGGTCACCGGCGCCGCCGGCTCGCTGGCCAAGCGCGTCATCGCGCGGCTGCACGGCCGCTACCAGGTGATCGCGGTGGACTTCCGCCAGAAGGTCGAGACCGACGCCAACATCCCCTCCTACAAGGTGGACCTGCACAAGCGCGGCTTCGAGGACATCTTCCGCAACCACAAGATCGATGCGGTGATCCATATCGGACGCTTCTTCGCGCACGAACAGGACCGCCAGCGGCGCTACAACGCCAACGTGCTCGGCACCAAGAAGCTGCTGGAGCTGTGCCGCAAGTACTTCGTCAAGCAGGTGATGATCCACTCCACCTACTACGTCTACGGCGCCAGCCCCTACAACCCGGCGCTGCTGGACGAGGATGCCCCGCTCAAGGCCAGCGAGGTGACCCAGGATCTGGTGGATTCGGTGGAGCTGGAAAGCCTGGCGCAGATCTACCTGTGGAAGTATCCCGAGCTCAACATCACCATCCTGCGGCCCTGCAACGTGCTCGGCCCCGGCGTGCGCAACAGCATGTCGCTGCTGCTGTCGCGCGGCATCGCGCCGGTGCTGCTGGGCTTCTCGCCGATGATGCAGTTCCTGCACGTGGACGACATGGCCGACGCCATCATCGTCGCCTTCGAGCAGAACAAGCCGGGTATCTACAACGTGGCGCCGGAGGACTGGGTGGCCTTCCAGGAGGCCGTCACGCAGAGCGGCTGCAGCAAGCTGCCGATCCCGTCGATCCCGCCGGTGCTGCCGAAGATGTGGAGCAACCTGCTGAACTGGAATGCCTTCTTCCCGCCGTACCTGATCAACTACTTCAAGTACCCGGTGATCATCGACGGCCGCCTGTTCCGCGACACCTTCGGCTGGAAGCCAAGGCGCAGCCTCAACGACATCTTCAGCTACTACCGCAAGAGCAAGCTGCTGGCGGCATAGGCTGGCTCAATCGCGGACGAAGGAACTATTCAATGGCCTCCGTCGTCCATCGCTGGCTAAACTCGGGAACCCCCACAGGAGAAGGCTCATGGCCAAGGACAGCAAGAAGCAGAAGGCGAAGATCGACATCGGCATCGGCAAGGACCAGCGCAAGGCCATCGCCGACGGCCTGTCGCGCCTGCTGGCCGACGAGTACACCCTGTACCTGAAGACCCACAACTTCCACTGGAACGTCACGGGGCCGATGTTCAACACCCTGCACCTGATGTTCGAGACGCACTACAACGAGGCGGCCCTGGCGGTGGACCTGGTGGCGGAGCGCATCCGCGCCCTGGGTTTCCCGGCGCCGGGCACCTACAAGCAGTACGCCGCCCTGTCCTCCATCAAGGAGACCGAGGGCGTGCCGGAGGCCATGGCGATGGTGAAGCTGCTGGTCGAGGGACACGAGGCCTGCGTCAAGACCGCGCGCAGCATCTTCCCGCTGGCCGACGAGGCCCACGACGAGCCGACCGCCGACCTGCTGACGCAGCGCATGCAGCTGCACGAAAAGACGGCGTGGATGCTGCGGGCTCTCCTGGAATAGAGCCCCGAGTCGCGTGGATTTGATGGCCCGGACGCGGATTGACGCACTGTCAGTCCGCGTCCGGCGTTTTGCCCGCCGCCTTTTTCCTGCGCTCACGCGCCCATCCGGGGCGTGCCGGA
>Ga0255097_1000972_pt1 | contig 10442 bp, 9 predicted proteins | sample Colum_Atlam_RepB_2_FD_188436 | JGI IMG/M metagenome (GOLD analysis project Ga0255097, IMG submission 188436) | Freshwater microbial communities from Columbia River, Oregon, United States - Colum_Atlam_RepB_8d | ecosystem: Environmental > Aquatic > Freshwater > River | place: USA: Oregon...
CGGCCAGGCCCTGCTGCAGCCCGGCGACTATCACCTGATGCTGTTCCGCCCGCAGCGCGCGCTGAAGGCAGGCGACCGCGCCACCATCACCCTGCTGTGCGGCACCCGGCACGCCAGCGCCGAATTCACCATCCGAGCTCCCTGATGAAACTCCGCGGCAAACCCCACACCGACGCCAGCCAGGGCGACCTGCTGTTCGCCCGCCTGCAGCTGATCCTGCCGACGCGCTTCCTGTCCTGGCTGATCTACCTGGTGACGCGCATCGAGCAGCGCACCTTCAAGAACCTCTTCATCCGCCAGTTCATGAAGCTGTACCGCATCAACCTGACCGAGGCGCAGCACGTCCAGGCCGAGGACTACGCCAGCTTCAACGACTTCTTCACGCGCGCCCTCAAGCCCGGCGCCCGCGTGCTGGACCCGGATGCACAGACGCTGCTGAGCCCGGTGGACGGCACGGTCAGCCAGGCCGGCGACATCCCGGACGGCCGCATCTTCCAGGCCAAGGGCCACGAGTACAGCGCCGCCGAACTGCTCGGCAGCGAGGAACTGGCCGCGCCCTTCAACGGCGGCAAGTTCACCACCATCTACCTGGCACCGTACAACTACCACCGCATCCACATGCCGCTGGCCGGCACGCTGCGCCATTGGGTCTATGTCCCCGGACGGCTGTTCAGCGTCAACCCGGCCACCGCCCGCGCCATGCCGGGGGTCTTCGCCCGCAACGAACGCGTCTGCGCCGTGTTCGATACCGAACGCGGCCCCTTCGCCCTGGTCATGGTCGGCGCGCTGTTCGTCGGCTCCATGGAGACGGTCTGGGCCGGCCGCATCAGCCCGCCGCACAAGCGCTCCGGCATCGAGCATTTCCACCCGATCCACCCGGTGACGCTGGATCGCGGGGCCGAGATGGGACGCTTCAACATGGGATCCACGGTGATCCTGCTCACCCCTCCGGGCATGCTGGACTGGCAACCTGTCATGGCGCCCGGCAACCCCCTGCGCATGGGCCAGCGCATCGCCCGTTTCAGGGCCTGATCCGGAGCCCGATCCTGGGGCTGAACCAAAGCACGCGGGCCGCGTCCAAGCGGCTACACTGCCGTCATCGCCCTGGCAACGCCGCCGCATGAAGAAAACGCTCCTGAGCTGCCTCACCGCCGCCGCCCTCCTGGCGGCCGCCGCCACGCAGGCCGAATCGCCGGCGGCGCTGGACCTGCCGCAGATCGGCGAGCCGGCGGACAATGCGCTTTCGCCCTCGGAGGAGAAGGCCCTGGGCGGCCGGGTGGTGGCGCAGCTCTACGGCGCCAACTACATGCTGGAAGACCCGGAGCTGAAGGACTACATCTCGACGCTCGGCTGGCGGTTGGCCTCGGCCAGCCAGACCAAGCCGCCGAACCTGACGTTCTTCATGATCCGCGACCCGCGCATCAACGCCTTCGCCCTGCCCGGCGGCTACATCGGCGTCAATGCCGGCCTGATGCTCGCCGCCAGCAACGAAAGCGAGGTGGCCGGCGTGCTGGGCCACGAACTGGCCCACGTCACCCAGCGTCACATCGCGCGCACCCAGGAAGACACGCAGGCCGCGACCGTCGCAACCTGGCTGGCGGTGATCGCCGCCATCATCGCCGGCTCCGCCGATCCCGACGTGGTGGTGGGCGCGCTCTCGGTCGGCCAGGCGATGAACTACCAGCGCCAGGTCAACTACACCCGTGCGCATGAACTCGAGGCCGACCGCATCGGCATCCAGACCATGGCGCGCGCCGGCTTCGACCCGGCCGGCATGTCCGGCTTCTTCTCCAAGCTGGAGCAGCAGACCCGCCTCTACGGCAGCGGCCTGCCGGAGATACTGCGCACCCATCCGCTGACCACCAACCGTATCGCCGAGGCGCGCAGCCGCGCCGCGGAGATGCCCAGGGTCTCGCTGAAGGAATCGATCGAGTTCGGCCTGATGCAGGCCCGCGCCCGCGTGCTCTCCGCCGAGCGCCCCAGCGAGGCGATGGATCACTACAGCAACGAGCTGGCCGCCGGCCATGACACGCCGACCAACCGCTACGGCCTGGCGCTGGCGCTGTCGGTGCAGGGCCAGGCCGACAGCGCCGCCGGCGTGCTCGCGCCGCTGCTGGAGAAGTACCCGCGCCATGTGACGCTGAACCTGCTGCAGGCGCGCATCCTGGCGCTGCAGCAGAAGAACGACGCCGCGCTGGCCGTGCTGTCGCGCACCACGCAGCTCTATCCGCGCTATGCCCCGGCGCTGCTGGAGTACGCCGACACCCTGATGGCCGCCGGCAAGCCTGCCGAGGCACGCCAGCTGCTGATCACGCGCGAACAGACCCTGGGCACGCAGCTGGAAACCTACAACCTGCTGGCGCAGGCCGCGCGCGAGCTCGACAACCTGCCCGAGGCCTCCTACCAGACCGGCGTCTACCTGTTCCTGCGCGGCGACGCCGGCAACGCCATCGCCCAGCTCGACGCCGGCCTGCGCCTGCCCGACCTGACGCCGCAGGAACGTGCGCGCCTGGCCGCCAAGCGACAGGAAGTGCGCGACACGCTGCCGGAGAACTGGCGGCCGCCGCGCGAGCAACGCGACCGGATGTAAAAAAAAACGGACCTCCAGGGTCCGTTTCTTCCTTCAGCGGGGCGCTTTCTTCAGCAACCCCGCCGTCAGCATCCAGTCGTAGCAATCCTTGAGCATGGCGTCCATCTGCTGCGGCTTGTAGCCCAGCTCGTTCTGCGCCTTGCGGCTGCTGCAGTAGATGTTCTGCGACAGCAGCACCACCGTCTCGGCGGTGATCTCCGGCTCGCGCCGGAACAGCGGGGCAAAGACCTCTTCCAGCTTGGCGTAGCCGTGCATCAGCCGCGGGTGCAGCGGGTAGAAGCGGCGGCGCAGGCCCATCACCCGGCTCACGTCCCGCGCCAGCCCCAGGTAGCTCGACTGCGCCCCGCCCAGCAGGTAGTTCTGCGCCACCGCGCCGCGCTCCGCCGCGGCCACATGGGCACGGGCCACCTCGCGGGCATGGCAGAAGCTGCCGCCGCCGGCGGGCACGCCCGGCAGCCGGCCCTGCTGGATCAGGCGGAACATGCGCGACCAGTTGGCGGTGTCGTAGCGGCCCAGGATGTTGGAGGGATTGATCATCACCGCCTGCAGCCCATTGGCGATGCCCTTGTGCACCTCGCGCTCCGCCAGCGCCTTGCTGCGGATGTAGTTGACCGGCGCGGCGCTGCCGCGGGTGGGCGTGTCCTCGGTGACGATGCCACCGTGCAGGCCGTAGGCCACCACGCTGGAGGTATGCACGAAGCGCTTGGCGCCGGATTCCAGCGAGGCGCGCACCATGTTGCGGGTGCCGCGGACATTCACCTTGATCTGCTCGGCATGCGAGCGCGACCACAGGCTGGTATTGCCGGCCACGTGGAAGACGCAGTCCACGTGCCGCGGCACGAGGCCCTTGAGCGTGCGGGAATCGGTGACGTCGCCGCAGACACGCTCGATCTGCGGGTAGCGCTGCAGGGGCGAGATGTCGGACTGGCTCCGATGCATGGCAATGACGTCCCAGCCCTGGTCGATCAGTTCCTCGACCAGGTTCAGCCCGACAAAGCCCGTCGCGCCCGTGACGAATGCCGTCCTTGCCACCCGCTCTCCTCCGCGCCTTTGCGGCGACTATGATCGCCCAACGGTGACAGAAGTAAGACGCAGAGTCAAAAACGCCCGTTTTATTAGCAGGATACGGAAGTTACTTCGCGTGAAGAACCGGCGTTGAAACCGTCACTCGCCGAAATCCCGAAGAGGCCGTCGCGAGCAGGGCCGAGGTTGCGGCCCCAACGCACAGCCGTACAGAAGTACGGCGAGCATCGCGGATGCAAGATCGGCCCGCACGGCAGGCCTATTCAGGATTTCAGGACGTCGTCGATGGGGGTGGTGGTCGCCCACTGCTTGCAGCTGGGGCATTGCCAGAACAGCTGGCGCGGGCTGAAGCCGCAGTGGCTGCAGCGGTAGCGCGGCGTGGTCTCCATCAGCTTGCGGATGGCGCTGCGCAGGCTCGCAGCCGGCTTGTCCAGGCCCGCGGCGACCACGCCCGGCTGGTGCTCCAGCACTTCCAGGAATTCCGCCAGCACGGCACGCCCGGGGCGTGTCTCCAGGCCCTGCGCCAGGTAGTCCGCCACCTCCAGGCCTTCCTGGCGCATCAGGTGCGCCTCGGCCAGGATCGGCAGGCTGCTGGGCGACATCTCCTTGGCGTCCTTCAGGAACAGCAGGTAGGCCTCCGCGTCGCCGGTCTTCTCGGCGCAGCGGCGCAGCGGCTCGATCACCTCCGGCAGGAAGCGGGGATCGCGCTCGAAGGCCAGGCGATAGTGCTTGGCGGCCTCCGGCCCCTCGCCTGCGGCCTCCTGCAGGGCGCCGAGCAGCAGCTGCGCCCGGATGCAGGACGGATCCTCGCTGGCGGCACGTTCGGCCAGGTCCAGGGCCGCCGCGGGATCCTTGCGGGTCCGCGCCTCTTCGGCCAACTCGCAATAGTACTGCGCGATCACCTCGCGCTTGGACTCGCCCTTGGCGGACTCGATGCGGCGCGAGATCCGGATTGCCTGCTCCCAGTCACGGCCCTGCTCGTAGATCGTGCGTACCAGCTCCAGCGACGGCACGGTGTACTGACCTTCCGCCGCCAGAGCCAGCGAGATTTCCTCGGCGCGATCCATCAGGCCGGCCTTGTGGTAATCCTGGGCCAGCTCGAAGCGGGTCTGGTTGCGCAGTTCCGGCGGCAGGTTGGGGCGGGCCAGCAGATCCTCGTGGATGTGCAGCGCGCGGTCCACCTCGCCGCGCTTGCGGAACAGGTTGCCCAGCGTCAGGTGCATCTCGGCGGCGGAGCTGTCCATCTCGGCGGCCTCGCTCAGCGCCGCCAGCGTCTCGTCCGGGTTGTCGCTGACCAGGTGCGTCACCAGGCCGCCGAGCTTCTCCGGCGTGATCGCCCGTCCCTGGTGCGGGTAGCCGCGCGACAGGGCCCAGCCGAGGGCGAATCCCAGCGGCAGCAGCAGCCAGGAGAACAGGGCATCGATCACGTCAGGGAGCCTTGGGAGGAGCGGCCAGCGGCGCGGCGGGGCTGGCAGGCGGCGCCGACAGGGCGCGCAGGTTGCGCAGTTCGGTCTCGCTGTCGCGCAGCTGCTTGCGCAGGCGCCGGATCTCGGCCTTGAGGCCGAGCACGCGCAGGAAGCTCGCCCCCAGCGTCAGCAGCGCCACCAGCACGAACTCGGCGATCAGCAGCGCGATCAGCGGCAACTCGACCATGCCGAACAGGTAGTTGAACTCGATCTTCTGGCTGTTGAAGAAGCCGATGGTGGTGCCAAGCACGAAGACCGGCAGGATCACCACGAAGAAGACCAGCGAGGCCGGCGGCTTGAACGCCACGATCAGCCCTGGCCGTCGGCGGCCGCCTGGGCGGCCTTCGCCGCAGCGGCGGCGGCTTCAGCCTCGGCCTGCGCATTGGCGTTGACGCGCTCGCGCATCTCCTTGCCCGGCTTGAAGTGCGGCACGCGCTTCGGCGGGATCTCCACCGGCTCGCCGGTCTTGGGATTGCGCCCGACGCGCGCCGGCCGGTGATGCAGGGCAAAGCTGCCGAAGCCACGGATTTCCACGCGGTCATCCTTGGCCAGCGCCATGCTGATCTGGTCCAGCACCAGTTTGACCGCCAGCTCCACATCCTTCTGCATCAGGTGGGTCTGCTTGGAAGCCAGCCGCTCGATCAGTTCGGATTTGGTCATAGGGCTCATGGATTCGTTCTAATTGATTGAACCTTATAGAAAAAAAACAGGGCATGCAAGAGTCCCGTTTCCGCTCCCCTCTCCCGCCCCGCGGGAGAGGGGCCGGGTGGGAGGTTTCGTGGAGCCCGCCGGCATCGGCAGGCCGCGGGAGCCGCGGAAAGCTTCGCCCGTCGCTCCGCCGCCCTGCGCAGAGAGCGGCTCCGGGACAGGCCCCGTGCCCAAAAGAAAAGGGGCCGCATGGCGGCCCCTTTTCCGGGTACTGCGAAGGACAGCTTAGCGGTCGTTGCCGCCGCCGATCTGTTCCTTGAGCAGGTCGCCCAGGCTGGTGCGGCCGGTGCTGGCGTTGCGGCTGCCGTACTCCGCCATGACCTCCTGCTCTTCCTGGATTTCCTTCTCGCGGACCGACAGCTGCACGATGCGGTTCTTGCGATCCACGCCGACGAAGCGCGATTCCAGCGTGTCGCCTTCCTTGAGCACCTTGGTCGCGTCCTCGACGCGCTCGCGGGCCAGGTCGTTGGCGCGGATGTAGCCCTCGACGCCGTTGCCCAGGTCGATGAAGGCGCCGCGCGCGTCGACCGTCTTCACCAGGCCCTTGACGACGGTGCCCTTCGGGGTGTCGGCGATGAACTGCGACAGCGGATCCTGCTGGACCTGCTTGACGCCCAGCGAGATGCGCTCGCGGGCCGCGTCGATGGCCAGAACCACGGCATCCAGCTCCTGGCCCTTCTGGTAGCGGCGCACGGCGGTTTCGCCGGCTTCGTTCCAGTCGAGGTCGGAGAGGTGCACCAGACCGTCGATGCCGCCGTCCAGGCCGATGAAGATGCCGAAGTCGGTGATCGACTTGATGGCACCGCGCACGCGGTCGCCCTTCTGGTGGTTCTGGGCGAACTCTTCCCAGGGATTCGGGCGGCACTGCTTCATGCCCAGCGAGATGCGGCGGCGCTCGCCGTCGATGTCGAGGATCATGACCTCGACCTCGTCGCCGACCTGCACGACCTTGCCCGGGTTGACGTTCTTGTTGGTCCAGTCCATCTCGGACACGTGGACCAGGCCCTCGACGCCCGGCTCGATCTCGACGAACGAACCGTAGTCGGTGATGTTGGTGACCTTGCCGAACAGGCGGGTCTTCTCGGGGTAGCGACGCTCGATGTCCATCCACGGATCGGCGCCCAGCTGCTTGAGGCCGAGGCTGACGCGGCGACGCTCGCGGTCGTACTTGAGGACCTTGACTTCGATTTCCTGGCCGACGGTGACGACTTCGGCCGGATCCTTGACGCGCTTCCACGTCATGTCGGTGATGTGCAGCAGGCCGTCGATGCCGCCGAGGTCGACGAACGCGCCGTACTCGACCAGGTTCTTGACCACGCCGCGGAGGACCACGCCTTCCTGCAGGTTGGCCAGGAGGGTGTCACGCTCGGCGCTGTACTCGGCCTCGAGCACTTCGCGGCGCGAGACCACGACGTTGTTGCGCAGCTTGTCGAGCTTGATGACCTTGAACTCGAGCGGCTTGCCCTCGAGGTAGGAGGTGTCGCGCACCGGGCGGACATCCACCAGCGAACCGGGGAGGAAGGCGCGCACGGTGCCGATGTCGACCGTGAAACCGCCCTTGACCTTGCCCGTGATGATGCCGATGACGGTTTCCTTGCCCTCGAAGGCCTTCGCCAGGCGCTCCCAGGTCTTGATCCGCTCGGCCTTCTCCTTGGAGAACTTCGTCTCGCCGAAGCCGTCCTCGACGGTCTCCAGCGCCACTTCCACGTCATCGCCGGCCGCGACCTTGATCTCGCCGTCGATCATGAATTCCTGGATGGGGATCACGCCTTCGGACTTGAGGCCCGCGTCGACGATCACGACATCCGGCTTAACAGCCAGCACCTTGGCATTGACGATGGTGCCCGACTGCATGGATTGGCCGCCCTTGAGGCTGGCCTCGAACAACTCAGCAAAACTTTCGCTCATTACAGAAACACTCGGTTGGAGGTTGAACATCCGCCGCTTCCATGCGAACGGTCCTGGTAGATGAAAAAACGGCCCACTTCCTGTGGACCGGCGGCCTGCGGGTGAGATCAGAGCCCGATGCGACGCAGCAGGGTTTCCACTTTTCCGAGTACTTCGGCAGGGGAAAGTCCCGTTGTATCAACCACTTCGGCCCCTTCGGCCGGCTTGAGCGGGGCGATGGGACGGTTGCGGTCGCGCGCGTCACGGGCGCGAATCTCTTCGCAGAGACTATCGAGCGTAGCAGGTATTCCCTTATCGCTCAACTGCTTGTAGCGTCGGGCAGCCCTCTCGTCGGGGCTGGCGTCCATGAAGATCTTGAGGGGGGCATCCGGGAAGACCACGGTCCCCATGTCGCGGCCGTCGGCGATCAGCCCCGGCGCCCGGCGGAAGTCCTTCTGGAGCTGCAGCAGGGCGGCACGGACCTCCGGCAGGGCGGCGATGCGCGAGGCCAGGGCCCCGGAGGTCTCGGCGCGCACGGTGTCGGCCCAGTTCTCGCCGTCGACCAGGATCGCCTCGTCCTGCTCGGTGTCGCCGGTGAACTCGATGCGCAGGCCCGGCACCAGCGCCGCCACGGCGGGGCCATCGCTGTCCGGCACCCCTGCCCTCTGGGCCGCCAGGGCCAGGATGCGGTACAGCGCACCGCTGTCCAGCCGGTGCCAGCCGCCGAGGCGCTGGCTCAGCCAGCGCGTGACCAGGCCCTTGCCGACGCCGCTGGGGCCATCGACGGTGATGACCGGCGCGGGAGAGTCTGGGGAGTTGCGGGACGACATATCGGTTCAGCCGGAGGTGGTCAGCGCGGCAAGCCGCGCAAAGTAATCGGGGAAAGTCTTGGCGACGCAGCCCGGGTCGTTGATGCGCACGGGGATGCCGCCGCAGGCCGCCAGCGAGAAGCTCATCGCGATGCGGTGGTCGTCGTAGGTGTCGATGGCCGCGGTGCGCAGCGCCGCGGGCGGCGTGACGCGCAGCCAGTCGGGGCCGGCTTCCACCGCGGCGCCGAGCTTGGCCAGCTCCGCCGCCATGGCGGCGATGCGGTCGGTTTCCTTCACGCGCCAGCTGCCGATGTTGCGCAGCAGGCTGGGGCCGTCGGCGAACAGCGCCACGACCGCCACCGTCATCGCCGCGTCGGGGATATGGTTGAAGTCGGCGTCGATGGCCCTCGGACGGAAGCCGGAGGCCAGCCCCGGCGAACGCACCTCGGTCCAGTCCTGGCCCTGCGAAACCTCGGCGCCCATCGCCGACATGACCTCGGCGAAGCGCACGTCGCCCTGCAGGCTGGCGCGGCCCATGCCCTGCACGCGCACCGGCCCGCCGGCCAGGGCGCCCAGCGCCAGGAAGTAGGAAGCCGAGGAGGCATCCCCCTCGACGGCGAACGCGCCCGGGGCGCGGTAGCGGGCGCCGGCCGCTACCGTGAAGCGCGGCGTGCCGGAAGCCGTCGTGCCGCGCTGCACCTCGACGCCGAAGCGCTGCATCAGCGCGATGCTCAGGTCGATGTAGGGCCTGGAGATCAGCTCGCCCTCCACCTCCACCACCAGTTCGCGCTCCTGCGCCAGCAGCGGGGCGGACTGCAGGATGCCGGTCAGGAACTGGCTGGAGGCGTCGCCGCGCACGCGCACCGGCTGCGCCGCGCGCGCCTGGGCCGGTTCGATCAGCAGCGGCGGGAAACCCTCCTTCTGCTGGTAGCCGATGCGGGCGCCCAGCGGGCGCAGGGCATCGACCAGGTCGCCGATCGGCCGTTCGTGCATGCGCGGGATGCCGGACAGGCGGTAGCGGCCGTCCATGAAGGCCAGCACCGCCACCAGCGTGCGGATCGAAAGGCCGGAGTTGCCGACGAAGATATCGGCCTCGCGCCGCGGCAGCCGCGCCGCGCCGCGCACGCGCCAGCCGGCCTCGCCGAGGTCCTCCAGCGGCACGCCGCAGGCCTTCAGCGCCTCGCGCATCACGCGCGTGTCGTCGGAATCGAGCAGGCCCGTCAGCCGCGTCTCCCCCTCCGACAGCGCCGCCAGCAGCAGCGCGCGGATCGACACGCTCTTGGAACCGGGCAGGCGCATGTCGCCGCGCGCCGCGCGGATCGGCGCCAGGTCCAGGAAATCCGGGGAGGAACTCATGTCTTCTTCGCGGCGGCCGGCCTTTCGACCAGCTCCAGGTAGCGCTCGCGGGCATCGCGGGCGCGGGTATAGATCTCGAGGATGGCGGGGCCGTCATCCTGCGTGATGGCCTCGCGCAGCTTGTGCAGCTCGCCGAGGTAGCCGTCCAGGGCGCCCAGCACCGCCGAGCGGTTGGCCCGGGTGATGTCCTGCCACATCTTCGGGCTGCTGGAGGCGATGCGGGTGAAGTCGCGGAAGCCGCCGGCGGCGTAGGCGAAGATCTCCTTGCGCGAATCCAGGGTGTTGAGGAAATCCACCAGGGCGAAGGCGAGCACGTGCGGCAGGTGGCTGGTCGCGGCCAGCACCTCGTCGTGGTGCTCGGCGCTCATCTCGCAGACCAGGCTGCCCGCCGCCTCCCAGAGGCCTCGGACCGTGGCCAGGGCGGCCGGGTCCTGGTGCGCGTGCGGCGTCAGGATGCAGCGGCGGCCCTGGAACAGCTCGGCGAAGGAAGCCTCCACCCCGCTCTTCTCGTTGCCGGCCACCGGGTGGCCGCCGACGAAGCGGGCGGGCAGCGTGCCGAACACGGCGGCGACGTCCTGCTCCACCGAGACCTTGGTGCTGCCG
>Ga0255097_1000977_pt1 | contig 10357 bp, 8 predicted proteins | sample Colum_Atlam_RepB_2_FD_188436 | JGI IMG/M metagenome (GOLD analysis project Ga0255097, IMG submission 188436) | Freshwater microbial communities from Columbia River, Oregon, United States - Colum_Atlam_RepB_8d | ecosystem: Environmental > Aquatic > Freshwater > River | place: USA: Oregon...
GCCTACACACTTAATAAAGTATGCAGCTCTTAGACGAACCTCTCGCCCCGGTCCTAGCCGGAAAAACTTTGTCGGAGGCTCCTCCATGAAGTCATCTTGCTCAATATAGATCACCTTTGAGAATGGTACTTTGCGAGTTCCCATAGAAGGATCACTTGGATGATTTGCAACTTCCATTTCTTCAACTAGACCTTCGGGATAGTTCTCAATCACTACCTTTAAAGGACGTAAAATACACATTGCACGAGGAGCGGTTCGATCTAAATCCTCTCGAACACAAGTCTCAAGCATGCTCATCTCAATACAGCTTTCTTTTTTTGTCACGCCAACGCGTTCACAAAAATCCCTTAAAGCTGCTGGGGTATACCCTCTTCTCCTCAGTCCTTGAATGGTAGGAATACGGGGATCATCCCAACCACTGACATGCTCTTCCTGAACGAGCTGAAGAAGCTTTCTCTTACTCATCACAGTATAGTTTAGATTTAATCGTGAAAACTCAATTTGTTGAGGATGACAGGGTGTTTTCAAAGTCTCTAACACCCAGTCGTAAAACGGCCGATGATCTTCAAACTCGAGCGTACAGATGGAGTGGGTAATCCCCTCAATCATATCTGAAAGAGGATGGGCGTAATCATACATTGGATAAATACACCACTGATCCCCAGTCCTATGATGATGGGCCCTTCGTATACGGTAAAGGACAGGATCGCGCATATTAATGTTGGGGGATTTCATGTCAATCTTAGCACGCAATGTGCGAGACCCATCAGGAAACTCCCCATGACGCATGCGAGTAAACAGATCTAAATTTTCTTCTACTGAGCGATTCCTGTATGGGCTTTCCTTGCCTGACTCAGTGAGGGTTCCTCGATACTCTCTCATCTGCTCTGCATTGAGATCACAAACGTAAGCTTTACCCAACCGAATCAATTGAACGGCATAGTCATAGATCTGTTCAAAGTAATCAGCGGCATAGTACATGCCGGTCCATTCAAAACCCAACCATCTCACATCGTCTTGAATAGACTGAACGTACTCGATATCTTCTTTAATAGGGTTTGTATCATCAAATCGCAGATTACACGTCCCCTGGTAATCGCGCGCCAATCCAAAATTAAGGCAAATCGACTTTGCATGCCCAATGTGCAAATACCCATTTGGCTCAGGAGGGAACCGAGTCGCTACTTTTCCGCCATGTTTTCCTGTCTTTAGACCCTCATCAATCATGTGACGAATGAAGTTTTGACTCGCAATTGGGTTTGACCCTGGATCAATTGAGGGGGAATTAGACTGATGAACTATTGTGGAATCTTTTGACATTCTTGTTACCTCTAAGCTTGTTTATCAAATATCAAAACCCCCCAAGAACGCAACGAATAAGGCGATGGTTCTCCCAATTGAGGGCGCGCAGAACATTTAGAATCCATGGGTTTAAATAGAATCGCTCAAAGACTTCCTGAGTTCTTTCTCATTCCAATCTCGTGCATCAACTGATCCACAAAAACCTTGATGAATTGAACTCTTTGATACCCTTCTCGTTGTCCTGACTCAGTTTTTAGGGTCCTTACAATGGGAAATAGCTTCTTAAAAATATGATCCAAAGCAAAGAGTTGATCATTAAGCTCTCGCTGAGTTGCTAAGGGATCTAAAGCTTCATAGAGTAAACTCCCCATTTGTCCACTCGTATTAAATAACCGCGTCAAACCGATTGCTCCTAGCGCATCTAAACGATCTGCATCCTGAACAATTTTTGCCTCCAAGGAGCGGCACTCTATGTTTGCACTGAAGCTATGTGCCTCAATAGCATGAGCAATATCTGAGAAATACTCCCCGGGATAATGTACTGATTCGAGATATACAAGGGCTGCTTGAGCAGAAAGACGCGACGCCTCAGCACGCCTTGGGTCTTTCTTGGGGATAATCACGTAGTCATGAAACCAAGCTGCAGGTAAAACGACCTGCCAAAATGCCCCTTCATTCTGACAGATCTGCATTGCCGCATTTACAACACGCTTGATATGAGCAAGATCATGAGATGCATCCAAATGAGTGGAGTTCCTCAATTTCTCTGCCAAATGTTCACAAAAAATACTCTCCCAATGATTCACTTGCCTCATCTCCATAAGAACATCCTCATCTTTCTCAACCTTACCCAGTCCTAGTAGCAAAGCTTTGACGTATACTCTCTCGATTGCTAGAGTACCAGCATGGCTTTAAAACACTTTAAATCTCGCCCGCCTATAACGCTCTCTTTAATTATTCACAGCGCTCTGGGAGTTTTCACAGCACTTGGCCTTTGCGTGACTCTACTCATCACAAACTTAGCACAAATGGCAAGTCTGATTCTTCTTCTCTTCTCCCGTAAGCTCTTCAGAGACTTTAATCGACGCTGTGCTGGATCATGGTGGGGATCTTGTGTCCAAGTTCTCAAAACTCTTCACAGAATGCACCTCATCATTACCGGAGATGAAATCCCACAACAAGAAAACGCACTACTCATCGTCAACCACCAAGGGATGGTTGATGTATTCCCCCTCATGATGCTCGCACAAGAGAAGGGAACCCTCAAAGATTTGAAATGGTTTGTTAAAGATATTTTAAAATATATTCCAGGCATGGGTTGGGGAATGCTCTTTTTGGATTGTATTTTTGTCAAACGCTCCTGGAATCAGGATCAAGCTCAGATTGAGAAAACATTTTCTAACTTTAAAAAAAACCACATCCCGCTCTGGCTGATTAGCTTTGTTGAAGGCACCCGCATCACTCCTGAGAAACTTAAAAAAAATCAAGCTTACTGCAAAGAGAAAGGACTTCCTATTCTCTCTCGCTGCATGATCCCAAAAACAAAGGGATTTGTGGCTTCAGTCAATGGACTATCTTCCTGCATCACTGCAGTTTATGATGTGACGCTCATCTATAGAAGCGGGGTACCCAGTATTGTTCAACTCAGCCTGGGATACATTAAGGAATTTGAACTTCACATAAGAAGATATCCTCTTGACACTTTACCTCAGGATGCAAGCGCACTCTCCCAGTGGCTCAAAGACCGTTATGTAGAGAAAAACCTTTTACTATCCAGACTCTAGAAAAAACTCTATAGCGATTCAAAATACCTACTGATCGAGCAATAAAAATGGCCCTAGAACCAATAATTTTGAGCTGTAAAGCCAGTATCAAATAATATGCAAAAACCTATTAAGGAGTAGATGGAGCTGCTGGAGCTACATATTTTGCATAATCTGTATCACTGGTAAGATCAACAAGAGCATTTGTCAATCCTGCGCTATGATCATCCCACCCCGAGCCACCTGTAGAATCAACTAAACCATACTTAAAGATGAAACCTGCTGTAATGTTGCAAGAATTAGTGGCTGCATATACAATACTTTCTTATTACAGCCACAGAAGTAAACCACCCAGAAGAGTCTTTAATCATACACTGTTTCTGTGCTTTATTGCTCAATCCGTCGTGACTATTACCAGGTCCCGCCCAATTATAAATGAATTTGCTAATCGTATTATTCAGAGCAGATGAAACAAGAATACGGACTCCCAAATCCAAAAAATCCACAACCGCCGATAGAATCTTCATCTGCCTTGGTGAAAACATTAAATACGCGTGAATTACTATCACATCCACCTTCCTGCCAGGCATAGGAAGCAGAACCTACACATGTGCTTGGATTAATCTGAAACACAACATTCTGAAGATTTTCTGAATTTGCTCCTGAGGAACTCCTACACTTTCTCCCAATCAATTGCACCATTGCTTGACATTGCATCTGTGACCGGCGCTTTTGTACCTGCGAACTCTAGCTCCATTTGTATGTCAGTTGCAGTTTATTTATAGCCTAAGGTAACACAAGCATTTTTGTGCCGTTCATCTGTGGAAGTCAAACCTGTCAAAGTGGCTCATAGCTAACGCTGATAAAGAGCATTAAAAGATATTCAATTACAAATTAAACTCTGCCCCAAAAATCAATGATATCTTTTATGGAATGAGATCATAAGGCATGCCAGATCAAGAAATGACAGAAAGTGTTTTAACGATTTCTTATAGCAAACCTTGACTCTTCTGAGGATTTTTATCCAGCTAATTCTTCTTTCAACAATCCACCTGTTGGATGTCAAAATCATTCTTTCTTTTTTGGAGAGAGCTTCATAATGGTACTTTCTAGGGCAAAATACTGGATGATATCCATGCAGAATCGTAGTGGTTTGTTGGTGAGGGCCGACATATTCCTTGTCGCCAAGGAGGACTCTTTTTCCAAAATTTAACCGCTTTATGACTTCTTGATTGATCGTCGACTCAAGAAGATTTGTATCATGTTCATTGGCAGAACCAAGTACTGAGGCCAGTGGAACTCCTTGGGCATCTACCAGTAGTGAAAACTTGATCGCCCCTTTTTGGACGCAGCTTGCTACTGATAAAGACGATTTTATTAGAAAAATACTGAACCACTACCTGCGAACCATCAACAAGATAAGGTTCGTTCTTGAGGCGGCCATTCTGATTCAGAAAAACAAGTACTGTGTGCCAACGCCTCTGAAATAGGTTAGAATCAGCCCACTTTTTGAAGTACCGATGAACTGTGCTCTTTTTTCCAAACTTTGACGGAAGAGCTCTCCATGAGTATCCGCTCCAAACCATATAACAAATCTCCAAAAAGGCCATTCTTTCACTTGCGATGGGTCGCCCTCGTTTGGCTTCCATCAATCTTTTTGGCGATTCAATCCTCGGTTTAAATTTCTTCCAAATTGCTCGAGATAGGTGTAAGTCTTCCATTGGGCGTTCTCTTTTGTTCGGTTTAAGCACCTAAAAAAAAACGCCTTTCTTATTTTTAATCAACTAATTTCTATTTTTGGGACAGCCTCATATTTTTATTCTAATACTAAAATATTAGTGCATCCAATTTTTATAAAATAGATTGGCGCGATATCTTTTGATTATTTTTAAACATTTACTAATATGATTATAATTATTCTTTTCTCTATAAGATTACCCCATTACTGATCAGATTTTTTAAGACCCGATCTTTAATTGGCTATCTCATTTTCTTATTACGTATAATACTGTTAAATACATCAGACTGATGTTCAAGAATTATTGCATTTTTTTTAGATTCATGTACGAATTCCGATAGTATTGTTGGGAGGGTCATGAATTTCAAAATCCGAGTTCTATGTGTGTGGACAGTCTTTCAGCTCTGTTGTCTTTTCAGTTTAGCAGGAGGTTTCGATGATCGATTCTTAGAGGAAGGAGGAATTGATCCCCTTAGATATATCATCGCAAAATATCTGGACCACTCTTCTCTCGTCAATCTACACATCACCTCAAAGTCTATTCATTCCGCTATTGATCCTGAAGTCCAATACCGAAAAGCGAGAAGACTTTTTGTCAGAGCTATCGAACCTGAGCTAAAAACTCGCTACGCTCAAAGGCAGATTCTTCAGATGACTCCTGAAGGACACCCAAAGAATATTTCACAGGGATTATTTTATCTCGCACGACAACTGCCCGACGTAAAAATAGCTTGGAACCTCCCCCCCTGGGGAATATCTTTAAACTTCATCCAACACGTTTTTGGATCAAAGATCTCTCAGATTCAGATCTTCCAGGGCAAAAATATTGAATTTCATGGTGATCATGGAGAGGATGGCTCAAAACAGGATACCACCTCTAGAACTCTTTATATGAGGCTACTCTTTAAGGATCATTCTTTCGTGGAAGTCCTCTCGAATGGAGTTCCTCTTGAGATCATTTCTCAGCTTTATGAGCACTCAACTCTTGTTGAAGCTACTACAGAGGTTGGGCCTATTGGATATATCCATACTTGGTTTTATCACTTACAGCTACCCAGAACTCCCACCTCAGCCCCAACAACCCACTCACAGCGCGTTTTTCACGCAATATTGAATGATCCCGAAGTTCTTTTCTCTCTCTTAGGACAAAGCGTCCTCTTTGTAGAAGCCCACCCTTCAGAGATACAGACAGTATTTCGTATAAGCTCCCTAATTTCACCCATGCTTTGAACAAGAGAAAGACCATACCGTTGGGTTGCACACCTCAATGAGAACTTTTTCGATCAACCGTCCTCATCAGAGCTAGCGGAATCAGGGAGAATGCAAACAAAACAAACAAGAGTGACATCACTTGTCTAAAACTTAACATGAATGCTTGCTGATCCACTCGTAGACTCATCAATTTAAGAGCAGCGTGGCTGGGGTCAGCAAATCCAATTATCTCTTGTGCTTGGCCTGTCATCTGGGCTTGCAACGCCTGGAACGAGGAATATGTAACAGGCTGGATTAAACTCACATGATTCATCAGGTCAGAATAGTTTTGACGGCTCATCGTCTGTACTAAGGTTGCAATCAGCGCAATACCCACACTTCCACCTAACTGCCGTGAGAGATTTAATAGCCCGGCAGCCTGCCCCAGATTCTCTCCTCTGTACTTACCTAATACCATGGTATTAATGGGCACAAAGAGGAATGCCATACCAAGGCCACGAACTAAGAGAGCCCAAAACAAATCACCTGAACCACTCTGAGTAGTAAACTGAGTCATCATAAAGAGACAGATCTCGACCACAACTACCCCAAAGAAAATAAGGTATTTAGGATTCACTCTTTTTAAGAGATTTCCGACAAAAGGCATACAAAATGCTGTCAGTAGGGCACCAGGAATAAAAAGCTCTCCTGTCTGAGTTGCATCATAGTGCATGATACGCCCCACAAAAACAGGTAAAACGAATACCATACCAAAGAGCATCGTACCTACACATGCCATGAGAAGAGTTCCGTTCCTGACCACAGAGTCTTTAAAGAGCCTGAGATTGATAATCGGATGTGGAACCTTGAGCTCCCACCAAATAAATGCAGGTAGCGAGAGTGCCGCAATCAGGGAACAGATACGAATAGCACTAGAATCAAACCATTCATCAGCCTGTCCTCGCTCTAAAACATACTGAAGACACCCTTCTTGATGAGGAGGAAGAGATGATTCATGAGCGGGGGCCTTAATGTATGTAAAAGCAAGAAGTGCAGCAACGAGCCCTAGAGGGAGATTAATATTAAAGATCGAACGCCATCCATAATGATCTGTAAGATACCCTCCCAGTGTGGGTCCAATAGTAGGCCCTACCATAACACTCATGCCATAAATGGCACTCCCAAGACCGGCTTTTTCCTTTGGAAATTGTTCTTGAATTAATGTTTGTGAGGTAGGAAGGAGTGCGCCGCCAGCTAAGCCCTGAATAATTCGAAAGAGTGTAAGAGTAAAAAGATTCGGAGCTAATCCACAGAGAACTGAAGCCAAGGTAAAAGCCAAAATACATCCCACATAGTATTTTCTCCTGCCTATTCTACTGCCTAACCATGCAGAGATAGGCAGCACAATGGCGTTAGCAATAATGTATCCTGTAACTACCCAGCTGATATCCTCAAGAGTTGCCCCCAAGTTACCCATCATCGTTGGAATGGCAACGTTCACTATAGACGTGTCAATGATTTCTAAGAGCGAGGCTAGCACCGCAATTAAGATGATCCATCTGGAATCCCGAGAAATCTTAAAATCACTCATGGAGCTAGCCTCTATTCTTTAACTACCTCACCCTTACACTCACAAAAGCTGATAAACCTGCTCTTAAACTCTCAATATCCTCTACTGACAATTCATCAAGATTAATCCTCACGGGTACTCTCTGCACTACCTTGGTAAAGTTACCCGTAGCATTGTCTGGAGGTAAAAGAGTAAACGTCGCACCAGTGGCGGGACTAATACTGTGAACTCTACCATGAAACTTTCTTTGAGGTAGAGCATCCACCGAGACGACCACCTCATTTCCAACTCTCATAGGCTTGAGATCTGTTTCCTTAAAGTTAGCTTCAATCCATCGCTCCTTCGCACTCACAAATCCGAATAAAGGCATACCTACAGAGGCCAGCACTCCTACCTCAGCCGACTTTCGGGCAATGAACCCATCGGAAGGAGCTTTTATTTGGGTATAATCAAGATTGAGCTGTGCTTGATCGACTTGGGCCTGCAAAGCTTTTAACCTACGACTACCCTCCTGATAAACGGCTAGTGCATTATCGTGCTGCTGCTGAGAAACTGCCCTTTTTTGAAAGAGGGATTGAAGTCTTTTAAAATTTCTCTCATCATCGCTCACGCGTGCTGAAACAGAGTTCATCTCATTTTCAACTTGATTCAGTTTATTAAGATAGTCTCTACGATCAACTTGAGCTAAAATATCACCTGCCCTAACGCTTTGATTCTCCTCAACATTGACCTGGACAATAAAACCTGAAACTTTTGCAGAAATCATAACTGTTTTTGCATGCACTTGAGCATCATCAGTAGAAATATAGAAGTAGGAGCGATAAAAAAAATACCCTACTCCGAGCGCCATAAAAGCGAGAAAAATAATGAAAAGCCTTTTTTTCTTTTCCTGAGAGAATGTTTTTCTCTCTTCTACCAATGACTGAGACATTATTCTACTCCTTGTTTAACTAATTTTTAACGGGAAGCGCTTGACCTACTGTTAGTTCTAGATGAATGAGCGCTTCGACACATGCTAGCTTAGCATGCACAATTCCAGCACGCGCTTTAAAAAGTTCAAGCTCTGCGTCCAAAATTTCGGTATTAGTTCTTACTCCTGCTTGATATCCTACTTGAGCAAGCCTTACACTTTCCTGAGCCTTGATGACCTCAGTCTTCTTGGCTAAAAAAAGTGCAGCACTGTAGCGAAACCTTCGCCTCCAAAACTCAAAATCATAAAGAGCCTTGATCTGACTCTGATGGAGTTGCTTTTCAGCTTGGACCTCCTGATAAAAAGACTGCTGTGAACGCGCTACTGATGAAAGCCCATCAAAGAGATTCCAGCTCAGAAATACTCCAAGATTATAGGCAGAATGATATTGATTTGGATCTTGAACAGAGTTGGATTGACTATTGTACGAGAGCAGCCCGTAAACAGTATACTGCCCTCCCAGAGAAACCTTAGGAAACCAAAACGAACGGTCAGCTCGACGCATAGAATGAGCTGCTTCAACACTATTTCTCTCGGCCTGTAGGTCTGCCCTTTGTTGTGCAACCTCAAACTTAAACTGATTTAATACATGCAGATCTGGCTCTGGAAGTGATCCAAAAAGTGCACGATCATCTTCAGATAAACCCATACTCAAGGTAAGCTTTTGGCGAGCCAATACGAAGTTATCTTCTGACTGCAACAATTCCGACTCAGCTTCGCTCTTTTGTACTTCTACACGAAGAAGATCGTAGTGAGTTGCAGATCCTCCCTTTTTTAAGAGCTGAACCTGATTCCAATGATCCTGAATGGTCTTTAGATTTTCACGATAAACACTCTGTAACTCCTGAGCAGCCAGTGCCTGATAGAATCGCTCTCTGATCTCTTGAGAAGTCAGAAGCTTGCCCCACTTCAGCTGCTCATGGGCAACCTGAGCCTGCAGCCGTTGAGCCTCGTAACGATTCCAATTCTGGAAGCCATCAAACAGGGGCAACATAGCTGACAATGTCAAGCTGGTATTGGGAAATACCATAGGAAACTGCGCTGGATTTCCGCCAAAGTTAGTATTGAGGTACTGGTACTTAGCCGAAAAGAAATGTTGGGCACTGACTGAAATCGTAGGGAGAAATCCAGATAGCGCCCCCACTCTTCCCCAATCTTTTTCCTCAAATCTAGCTTCAGCGCTCTGAATCTGAGGAGAATGCCTTAACCCTTCCAATACAGCATCGACTACAGACAATTCAGCACTATGAATCTCTATTGCAAGAGCTAGATTACAAAAACTCAACGTTAATAACCCTATGCTTAAGTAGGCCTTAAATCTCATCCAGTGAGTTTTTTTTTGATAAAACTCGACTTGCCTAACTCCACTCATTATTCCTTCTTCCCAAATAATCATGAATTAATGAATCATTTTATAATTCATTATAATTTATAGTCTTGAGGTAGTAGAAGGTAAACCTAATAGTAAAGATTTCTGACTCAGGCACTCAATAGCTACAGCAATAGTTGACTAATAATTATATTTTAAATAAATTTTTTATTTCCAGATCAACCTGACTCTAGCCAGTTAGTCAATATACCGACTGACGAATTAATTTACAGAATAATGAGCAGCTTTAGAGAGTTGAACTTGTCATTATATAATCAATAACTACTTAAGAAATCGCCATAAGCAGCACAACTCAATTACCTAATAAAGATAAATCCGGATCAGAAATAACACCCTATTTACTTACTCATCAAAGTTTTCTTTTCTTGAATACCACTATTTATAATTCCCATACTAGAACCTATGATAAGATAGACATCACTTTAATTAGTAG
>Ga0255097_1000978_pt1 | contig 10353 bp, 8 predicted proteins | sample Colum_Atlam_RepB_2_FD_188436 | JGI IMG/M metagenome (GOLD analysis project Ga0255097, IMG submission 188436) | Freshwater microbial communities from Columbia River, Oregon, United States - Colum_Atlam_RepB_8d | ecosystem: Environmental > Aquatic > Freshwater > River | place: USA: Oregon...
GAGGTGCGCTGGAGTGACGGAGTGCGGGAGGCGATTGCGTTCGCGCCAGCCCTGCCTGCACGGCGTTGGATTGTGCGGCGCGGACTGGGCAAGGCGGAAGCGCATCCTCGCAGTGTGGTGCCTGTGTCCGCCCCAAGTCCGAGCACAGACGCAACCTCAGCCCAGTCGCCTGTGCTGCCCACGCGTACCGTCTTGTTGGATCCGTTTCCGTTGGATGCGCTCAAGCTAGTGGGCGATGCACCGCAGCAACTGCGAGTCATCTGTGTAGTAGGGGCGGGAGATGCTTTGTCCAAGCGCGTGCGCACGGAGCTTGCGCGCGTGGTGCGCAGCCCGGTGGTCGAGTATGTGTCGGGCACACAGAAGCCCTTCGATGGACTGCTCGAAGTGCTGCTCATGGAGCTGTATGGTCCTTTTGACACACTGGACCTGCCGCTGTGTTTGGTGGTGGATGCCGCCAACCGCCTTCAAGTGGTGCACCGTGGAGCGCTGAATCTCGCCCAAGTGAGCGCGGATTTGGATGCCTTGCAGGCCCTGCCACCCGACCGGCGCGCGGCAGAGGTGCTGTTGCAAGGCACACTAGTACGCGAAGTGCGCCGCGATTTGGCCGCCTGCGCACAGGTCTGCGATCTCTTGGGCCTGCAAGACTGGTCGCGCTCGCTGCGCGAAACACTGCGCGCCCGCGCCCGTCGCTAGCGCGGGCTTCAGCGCGACCCGCCTTCCGCAACTACTTCTTGGTCTTGGGCAATGCGACCCAGCCGTCGCCACGTGCATCCTCCATCGAAGGCGCACGCTCTCCGCCCCACGCCAAATCGCCGTTGTCGTGGCCACGCAAGCCATTCATCGGGCTCCAGATGAACGCGGCGCGTCCAGTCACGCCCGCTTCTACAGGCCAAGCCCGCAACACCGCGCTGCCATCCGCAGAGCGTGCGATGTCAAACAGATACCCATGGCGGCGCAAGCGTCCGTCATTCATCCACTCCACATCTTCCAAACGCCGTGCGAGCAAGCGATCACCACCGACCATCTGGGCCAAACTATGCGTGCGTGCATCAGTACCAGGTGCGGCCGGCTGCAACGCCAACAGGCGCAGCGTGCGCATGGCGTCCATCTCGTTGTCACGACGCGCCAAGCGCTCTACATGCGGGATGGTGACCAGCACCACAATCACCCCAATGGCACCAATGGTGATGCGATCCAGCCATGCACGCTGGGTGTTGCTCTGCACTTGAGGGGCCGCTTGGGGCCCACTTGTAGCCGTGGCTTCCATTCCGTGTCCGTCCATCTCCCTATGCCGCCTCTGAGTCGTTAGCATCAGACTGTGCCTCTCTCGCAGCGCGTTCAAGTCCCTAGTGTCTCTGGTTTGCCAGAGGCCTTGCGTCAAGCTGCCGTGACGGCGGCGCAAACGCTGCGACTTCACGGCCATCGCGCGTGGCTGGTGGGTGGCTGCGTGCGTGACTTGGCCCTCGGGCGCACTCCCGGAGATGCCGATCTTTGCTCGGATGCCACGCCGAGCGTGGTGCAGGCGGCCTTCACCCACACAGTGCCCGTGGGCATCGAGTTCGGCACGGTGCTGGTGGTGCTCGAACCGGGTACCGTGGAGCACACCACCTATCGCACCGAAGGCACGTACAGCGACGGTCGCCGCCCGGATCGAGTCAGCTTTGGGCGCGACCTTGCGGAGGATGCGAGGCGGCGTGATTTCACCGTCAACGCGCTGTACTTGGATCCGTTGACCGATGAGGTGTGTGATCCCGTTGGTGGGCTGGCCGACTTGCGGGCGGGGCTGTTGCGCGCGATCGGCGATCCGGTGCAGCGCTTCCAAGAAGACGCGCTGCGCTTGCTGCGTTTGGTGCGCTTTGGCGCAGTGCTGGGCTTCAGCGTAGAGGCCCAGACCGAAGCGGCTGCTCGGCGCTGTGCTCCTTTGCTGGCGGGCATGGCGCGCGAGCGTGTGCACAAGGAACTGACCGCAGTGGCTGCGCGCGGCGATGGCGAGCGCTTCCTGACGCTGCTGGAGCGTTGTGGTTTGGTGGAGACGACGCTCGGGCTGGCCCTTCCGCAGGTGGCCGAGCGCGCACGCTTGATGCGTGCGTGGCCTCATCACCTGGGCTTGGGTGGTTGGCTGGCTGCCTTGGCGGCGCCTTTGGCCGAGGAGTCACCGGCGTTGGTGCTCGAGCGCGCTGAGCGCTTGGCGCAAGGCCTCAAGTGTTCGGGAGAGGAGCAGGCGGTGCTGCTGGATGCTTTGCAGCTTGTGTGCGAGCTGCTGCAGCACCTCGAGCCTGCGGCCACGCCGCCCAGCCGTGCTGTGCGTGTGCGCTGGGCACGCCGCGTAGGCCAGCGTTGCGCCTGGGAACTGGTCTGCAGGCTGCAGCCTGAGTCGCACGTCTTGCGCCTCTGGCGGGCCGAAGCAGAGAGTTGGACCGAGGCCGAGGTGCATCCCGCACCGTATGTACGCGCGGCCGACTTGCTGCAACTGGGTGTTGCTCGTGGCCCACGCTTGGGCGAGCTGCTGCGCGCTTTGGAAACAGCGCAGCTAGACGGCGTGGTAGGGGACCGCGAGGCCGCGCTGCGCTTTGTGCAGCAACAGCTCTAGCGCGACTTGCGTGTCGGTTAGCTGCTGCGCTTCAGCTAGGCGGTGCGATGCGGCGCAACGACTTGGCCACCCAATAGCCGCTCAAGATACAGGCAGCCGCGAGCCATGCGGACCAGCTCTGTTCGTCCTCGTTGATCGTGGCCAAGGTCATCGCCGCCAGCAGCAACAACATGCGACGCAGCACGGCCCCCATGGCGGCCTCGACGAGCTTCGGCTGTGCGAGTCGGCCTGTGGCCAAATGCTGGATCAAACCGCTGGCCCCAAGCACGACCAAGATGGCCGCACACAGGCGCGGCAACCACAAGTCTGCACCTAGCCAGCCGACCCCGCCGGCCGCCAGCAACAGCAAGGTGCTGACTGTCAACCACACTTGCGGCGCGCGTCCGGTCTCATCGCGCGCCTCGCCGTCTTCGAAGCGCCCCAAGCGTCCGATCGCGTAGACATAACCCGCGTAGATGCTCACCGCCGCCAAGGTCACTGGCTCTGTCAAGGAGCCGCAACGCCACGCTGCTGCTCCCAAGTTGCCGCCGCGACACGCGGCCAACAGGCTGGGGCCGAGCCACGGTCCGCGTCCTGCCAAGGTGTACAGCAAGGCCAGAGCGGCGATGCCGGCCATCCACATGGTCGAGAGTGTGCCGAGTTGTGCTGCACACAGCACGCCGCCCAGCATGAGTGTTGCACCCACAGCAAAGGCCGTCTGCGACCGCACCGCGCCCGAGGGGATCGGACGCGTCGGGCGCGTGCGCGCATCATGCTCGCGATCACGCCAATCGTTCAGCGCCAGCGCGCCGTGGTAGATCCCTACAGAAGCACCTGCTTGCCACAGCAGCGGTTCCCAACCTGGAAACACACCGTGGTAGGCGAGCCAAGTACCCGCAATGGCATCAGCCAGCGCTCCGGGCAGGAGCGAGATGCGCACCAACGCGAGTAGAGGCTGCACGCGCATGCGTTCAGGTGAAGAACCAGCGCACCACGTCGTTGAAGGTGACCCACACCATCAAGCTGACGACCAGCGCGACGCCTACCGTTTGGCTCCAACCCATGACGCGATCCGAGACGGGGGACCCTTTGACCTTCTCTACCAAGAGGAAGAACAAGTGCCCGCCATCCAGCACGGGAATGGGCAGCACATTCAGGAAGGCCAAGTTGAGGCTCAGGATGCACAAGAAGAAGAAGAACTTCGCCAAGCCATACTCAGCGAAGCTATGCGACACCACGCCGATCGTGATGATGCCGCCCACATTCGAGCTGCCCACATTGCCAAGCACGAGCCCCTTCAAGACGCGGGCGGTTTCGGTGAGGAACTTCCAGCTGGATTGCAGGCCGATGGCTACCGCATCCAGCGGGCCGGTGGCGCGCACCGTGTGACGCGCTTCTTCCAGCGCGAAGCCTGCATCCCATGTGGTCCACGGCGCAATGGCGACGGTGACTTGTAGCTCGCGCTCCACACCTTGTGCGTCGGTGCGAGCCAGTGTCCAAGTCCGCGCTTCGTTGCCCGCGTTTTGAGTGGCTTGCCGCAAGGCTTCAAAGTCCGCTACACGGGCTTCGCCGATTTTGACGATGCGGTCGCCGTTGAGGACTCCTGCCTGAGCTGCTGCGCCGCCGGCCCGCGCCCACACGCGGTTGGAGCCCGAAGCCTGTCCTAGCGCGATGCACTTGACGAAACGCGCGGCTGCAGTGTTGTCCAAAGTACTGGACAGGCGCAGCACGCTATCCTCGCGTTCAACGACCACCTCGACTGCGCCATTGGCTTGAGCCAAGGCACGGTCTAGATCGTAGTGCTGCAGAATCCACTGTCCGTTGACTTGGCGCAGGCGATCGCCCACACGCAGGTCCAAGCCCTGCAAGCCATCGACATCACGCAATCCCACGACTTGGTTCCAAGCCGGCGACACACCAGCAATCGGCTTGTCTGCGATGGTCGTCTCCGTGGGCGGCACGACGACTTGGCGCTGGGCGCCGTCCACACCGGCCACTTGCAAGGTCAGAACTTCACCGCGCGCCAAACGATCGCTCAGGGCTTCAAAGACGGAGAGAGTGGGGGGGGCACCGTCCACAGCAACGATGCGCTCGCCACTCTTCAAGCCAGCTGCTTCTGCCGCGCCAGCCTTGGTGACGACGATGCGTGCTTGCGGATCCGGCATGGGTGTCAGGCCCGCGGTGTAGAGCTTCATCTGCTCGTTCCACTCGGGGCGCAGTTGAACCTCGCGCGGAGCGCTTTCGCCTGGCAGCAAAACGGTCAGAGTCGCAGCCTCAGGCGCGCGCAACGCGACTGCGGTGGGGATGTCCGCAAAGCCACGCATCGGCTCGTCATCGACCGCGAGCACGCGTGTGCCTGCAGGCAGGCCCGCCTTCCATGCGGCAGAGCCAGGCTCGGCCGGGCCCAGCAACGGCTCAGGAAAGGGCACACCAATCGCGAACACGATGGGGAACACCACCATCGCGAACACGAGGTTCATCAGCACACCGCCCGAGAAGATCAAGAAGCGCGCGCCCACACTCTTGGAGCGCAAGTCATCGCTTTCGGTCGCGTTGGCACTGGTCTGCGCTGCTGCAGGCTCGCCTTCCGTAGGCCCGCCTTCACCCTTCATCTGCACATAGCCACCCAACGGCACAGCTGCCAGCTGGTAGGTCGTATCGCCACGCTTCCAGCCAAACAACTTGGGACCAAAGCCCAAGCTGAAGGTCTCCACGCGCACTCCGCACCGACGCGCGGCAAGGAAGTGGCCTAGTTCGTGCACGAAGATGACAAGCCCGATGCCGAAAGCGACGAGCAAGATGCGGCTGATGTCAGAGATCCAGTCCATGTGCTTAGGTGACAGCGCGTGCAGCAGCCGTCTGGTGTACGAGGTTGTCGGTCAACTCGCGCGCTTGCGCATCGGCTTGCAGCAGGGCGGAGATGGATTGGTCCAGTCCCGGACGCAGAGTCAGGGCGCGCTCGACCAAGCGCGTGATGTCCGTGAAGCCGATGCGCCCCGCGAGGAATGCCTCTACAGCTACCTCATCGGCCGCATTCAAGACGGCACCCGCATCGCTGCCTTCGGCGATGACGCGCCAGCCCAACGCTAGGGCCGGGAAGCGTTCTAGATCCGGTGCCTCAAAGCTCAAGTTGGCCATGCTGCGCACGTCAAATCCAGCATACGGCGACGGTGCGCGATCAGGATGGTGCAGCGCGTAGTGGATCGGCACGCGCATGTCCGGCGGGCCCAACTGAGCAATCACGGAACCATCCACGAACTCGACCATCGAATGCACCACCGATTGTGGATGCACCACCACCTCGATGCGCTCGCGCTCCAGACCGAACAAGTGGTGGAGCTCGATGATCTCCAAGGCCTTGTTCATCAAGGTCGCGCTGCCGATGGTGATGCGCGGCCCCATGCGCCAGTTCGGATGGGCCAACGCTTGTTCCACCGTGGTGTGCGCTAGGCGCTCGCGCGGTGTGGTGCGCAAGGGACCGCCAGAGGCTGTCAAAATCACTTTACGCACGCGCTGCATGGACTCGCCGCGCAAGCACTGGAAGACCGCCGAGTGCTCCGAATCCACCGGCACAATCGTGGCACCGGACTCTTGGGCCATGCGCACCAAGTGCGCTCCGGCAACCACCAACGATTCTTTGTTCGCCAGCGCCAGTGTCTTGCCACGTCGCAACACCACTTCGCTGGGAGCAACGCCGGCAGCACCGACCACTCCATGCACAGCCAAGTCATACTCGGCGATCTGGCACAGCTCGACCAACGCCTCGGGACCTGCCAGCACACTTGTCTCGCGCGGCACTCGAGGGCGCAACCACTCCGCGGCCTCCTCATCGAGCAGGGCGACGAAGGGCGGACGGAACTCCTGCACCTGCGCCAACAGCTGCTGCGCATCTTTGCGCGCCGCCAGACCCACGATGCGTCGCGCCTGAGGATCATTGCGCACGACATCCAACGTCTGGCGACCGATGGAGCCTGTGGAACCGAGTACGAGGAGTCGTTGCATGCGCGTGACCGTCCCAGAGTGTAGGTTCTGGGCTAGGATGCTCCCACGATGATCCACGACTCGCGACACTGCTTGCATTGTGGCACGCCCACAGCGCCACGGGCGATTGAGGGTCGCGACCGCCGCGCCTGCGCCACTTGCGGCTGGGTGCATTGGCTCAATCCCGCTAGCGCTGCCGCGGGGCTGATTCTGGCCGAGCGGCGCGTGCTGCTGGTGCGCCGCTCCATCCAGCCCTGCGCCGGCCAATGGGCGCTGCCTGCTGGCTATCAAGAGATCGATGAACCCGCTGAGGAGGCGGCCCGCCGGGAGATCCGTGAGGAATGCGGTCTGGAGGTCGAAATCCATGGGTTGCACGCCCTCCTGTGGATCCCCAGTCCCCACCGCCCGGCCAATCTAGCCGTGTTCCGTTGCACACCGACCACCTTCGACCTCCGCCCCGGTCCTGATGTGGAGGACGCGGCGTGGTTCGATCTCGACGCCCTGCCGCGGGAATTGGCCTTTGATAACGGCCCGCAGATCCTGTGGCCGCTACGCGATCAACGGCCGGGCTAGATGGCGCGGAACTTATAGGTGACGAAGCTAGCGCCGCCGACTACTCTGACGGCGTACCGCAGACCCAAGGAGTGAGTGCCGTGAAGCGATCCCTGCTGCTCTTGTCCATCGCCTTCGTCGCCGCCGCTTTCGCGCCGGTCGAGGAAGTTCTGAAGCCTGCTGACCATGCCGCGCTCGGTAAGAGCATCCAGGCTTGGGTGAAGGCCAGCAACGAGAACAAAGGCATCTCCAAGGCCTACGAGGAACTCGCCAAAGAGTTCGAAAAGCTCGACAAAAAGGCCAAGCGCAACACGCTGGCGCTGACCGGTGATCTGGGCCGCGCCGTGTGGGCCAGCTACGACTACAGCAAGGGGCGCGTCGTCAAGGGCAAGGTGCACAAGGACACGGTGCCCGCCTACTGGGACGACAAGGCCAAGCTCGACTACGCGGTGTGGACACCGGCTAAGTACGATCCCCGCCAAGCCTATCCCTTGCTCGTGTGCTTCCCCGACAAGGGGCAAAAGCCCGAGCAGCACCTCATGGAAGACTGGATGGATCCGGGCTTGCGTGAGAAGGCGATCCTGCTCTGCATTCCGCTCCCGGAGAACGAAGCGGATTGGAACGACGCCGATGCAGGCGCCAGCAAGCCCACCGGCACAGGCAACCTGTTCACCTTGTTGAATGGTCCCGAAGCCATCACGCGCAGCCACGCGATCGACTTCGACAAGATCTTCCTGTGTGGTCGCGGCCAAAGCGTGGGCACGGCGCTGGTTTTCGGCTCGCGCTTCCCGGATCGTTTTGCCGGCATCATCGGTCGCGCTGGGGACACGGTGGCGGTGACGAACGAGAACTTCCGCAACCTGCCGACCTTGTTCTGCGGTGCGGGTGCGAATGCTACGGCCTTCCTCGATGCGAACGACAAGCTCGGCTACAAGAACTGCACCGTCAAAGCCGACGGCAGCGAAGCCGATGTGTGGGCTTGGATCGGCGTGCAAAAGCGCGCAGCCAACCCGACAGAGATCGTGCTCTGGCCGGGTGTGCCTTCACCCAAGCGCGCCTACTGGATCGAAACTTCGTGGGATGGCCAAGGCACGGCGTGGATCAAGGCCACGGCCGATCGCGCCACGAACACCATCACCGTCACGGGTGAAGGCGTCACCAAGGTCACGCTGTACATGAATGATGTGCTGCTGGACCTCGACAAGCCCGTCAAGGTGGTTTGCAACGGGGTTGAGTCGAACAGCACGATCCCGCGCAACCTCGAGCGCACCATGGGGCTGATCTACAAGGGCCGTAACGACCCGGGCAAGATCTACGTGAACTTCAAGGAGTACGACTTGCCCCCGCCGAAGAAGGACAAGGAAGCCGGCAAGTGACGGGACTGACCGGCGTGCACCGGCCGCATGTGCGCGTACTGGGCGCATCTATCGCGTTCTTGGCGGGTGCCGCGACTATGGCGGGCGAGTTGGCGGCTGTCCGCTTGCTCGCCCCTTGGTTTGGTGCCTCCACGATTGTGTGGACCAATGTGATCGGCGTCGTGTTGTTGGCGCTGTCGCTGGGGTATCTGCTCGGAGCGCGTTGGGCTAACGGTGCTGCGCCTTGGACGGTGCTGAGTCGCGCGCTGTGTGCGGGAGGCCTCCTGCTCGCTGCCGCACCTCACCTTGTCGCTTGGTACGCGCAGTGGTTCTTGCCTGCAAACTTGGCTTTGGATGCCGCCGACGGCGTGTTGCAGTGGGGGAGCCTCGCCACCGCGGGCTTGGTGTTCTTGCCCCCTATGGTGGCCTTGGGCTGTGTCTCGCCCTTGATTGTCGAGTGGTGGACCCGTGCCACGCAGGCCCATGCTGGCAGCGCTGGTGGGTTCGTGCTGGCCGCCTCCACACTGGGCTCACTGCTCGGAACCTTCGTGGCCACGCATGTGTTGGTGCCGAGCTTGGGCTTGGTCCTGACCTTCACGGTGGCGGGTGGCGTGCTTGTGCTCGTAGGTGTGATCATGGCGCTCACGCAGCGCCAGCTGCTGGGTTTGCTGTGGTTGGTGCCGTTGGCGGGCATGGCCACGCATGAGGCTGTAGCCACGCCTGCCCCTAGCCCCATCGTGCGCGTCTTGGCGCAAGGTGAGTCCGCCCTGCAAAGCGTGCGCGTGGTCGAGCAAGTGGCCTTCGGTAACGCGCCGTGGCGCTTCTTGCAGGTCAATGAGAGCTTTGACTCCTTCCAAAGCGTGTGGAGCCCCACACCCGGCCTTTTGAGCAACGGGTACTACTACGACCTGTTCGCACTGCCTGTGCTGGCCGAGCCCGCGCGTGAGCGCCTGCACATGGGCATCATTGGCTTGGGAGCGGGCACAGCGTGGCGCGTGGTGGACGGTGTGCGTCCCGCCAGCATGCAGCTGACGGGTGAAGGTGCCGAACTCGATCCTTTGGTGGTCGAGTATGCGCAAACCTACCTCGATTTGCCGCGCGATGGCACACGCTTGCGCGTCTTGTCCGGTGTCGATGGACGCATGTACCTGCAACACGCAGCCCGGAGCGTGGATGTGCTGGTGGTCGATGCCTACCGCAACCAAACCGAGATTCCGGCTCATTTGGCCACGCTGGAGTTTTGGACGCTCTGTCAAAATCGTTTGACAGAAGGTGGCTGGTTGCTGGCCAATGTGGGCTCGTTCGGCTTACAGGATCCGCTTCTACAGGCCTTGGCGCGCACGCTCGCGCAGGCTTTTGCAGCAGAGGTGCATGTGTGGCGTGTACCCTTTGCGCGCAATGCGGTGCTGATTGCACGCAAGCACGCGCAGGTTCCGGATCCGGCGCACTTGGTGACTGGCAACGAGAGCTTTGATGCCTTGTTGCGCGCCATCGCCAGACCGGAGATGCACTGCGTGGTGGCGCCGCCTGCTACGTTCGAATCCGTGCTCAGCGATGACTGCGCGCCGCTGGAGGCCTTGGGTGCGCGTTCGCTGTCTCGGGCACGTGCGGTGGCGCGCGGAGATGTCACGCCTTGAGCTGCCTCGTGAGTGCTGTCTTGGTGTGTGCGGCTTCGATCCATCCTCAGGCCGATCCCCAGGCTGAGGCTTGGCAACAGCGCGTGTACGCTGCGTGGACAGCGGGGGACTTGTACACCGCCCGTCAACTTGCCTTGACAGCCGGTGTGGCGCATCCCAACGACGCACTGCTGGCAGAGTATGAGTTGCAGCTCGCGGTGGCACTCAGCGATGGTCAGGGCGCAGCGACTGCGTTGCAGAGGCTCAAGACCAGCGCCCC
>Ga0255097_1000981_pt1 | contig 10341 bp, 10 predicted proteins | sample Colum_Atlam_RepB_2_FD_188436 | JGI IMG/M metagenome (GOLD analysis project Ga0255097, IMG submission 188436) | Freshwater microbial communities from Columbia River, Oregon, United States - Colum_Atlam_RepB_8d | ecosystem: Environmental > Aquatic > Freshwater > River | place: USA: Oregon...
ATAGCCACCCGCGGTCCGCCTTCCAGACAGCCCCCGGCCATCCAGATTTCCTTTCCAAGCGGAGTTCACCATGTCGAATCCCTACCCCCACCTGCTGCAGCCGCTCGATCTCGGCTTCACCCAGCTGCGCAACCGCGTGCTGATGGGTTCCATGCATACCGGCCTGGAAGACGGCAAGAAGAACCTGCCGCGCATGGCCGCCTACTTCGCCGAGCGCGCCCGCGGCGGTGTCGGCCTGATGGTCACCGGCGGCTACGCCCCGAACATCGAGGGCTGGCTCTATCCCTTCGCCTCGAAGATGAGCACGCGCGGCGCGGCGCGCGACCATCGCCAGGTCACCGACGCGGTCCATGCCGAGGGCGGCAAGATCGCGCTGCAGATCCTGCATGCCGGCCGCTATGGCGTGCATCCGCTTTCGGTCTCGGCCTCTGCGATCAAGTCGCCGATCACGGCCATCGGCCCGCGCAAGCTCTCGTCCTGGGGCGTGGAGCGGCAGATCCGCGCCTTCGTGCGTTGCGCCCTGCTGGCCCGCGAGGCCGGCTATGACGGCGTCGAGGTGATGGGCTCCGAGGGCTATTTCATCAACCAGTTCCTGGTCACCCACGTCAACAAGCGCAACGACGAATGGGGCGGCTCCTGGGAGAACCGCATGCGCCTGCCGGTGGAGATCGTCTCGCGCATGCGCGAGGCCGTGGGCCGCGACTTCATCATCGTCTACCGCCTGTCGATGCTGGACCTGATCCCCGACGGCCAGAGCTGGGAAGAGGTCGTGCAGCTGGCCAAGGCCATCGAGCGTGCCGGCGCCACCATCATCAACACCGGCATCGGCTGGCACGAGGCGCGCGTCCCCACCATCGCCACCTCGGTGCCGCGCGGCGCCTTCGCCTGGGTCACCGAGCGCATGAAAAAGGAGGTGCGCATCCCGCTGTGCACCACCAACCGCATCAACGACCCGGCCGTGGCCGAGAAGATCATCGCCTCGGGCCAAGCCGACATGATCAGCATGGCGCGTCCGCTGCTGGCGGATCCGGAGTTCGTCAACAAGGCGGCGCAGAACCGCGCGCAGGAGATCAACACCTGCATCGGCTGCAACCAGGCCTGCCTGGACCACACCTTCAAGCTCAAGACCGCCTCCTGCCTGGTCAACCCGCGGGCCTGCCACGAAACCGAACTGGTCTACCGCCCCGCCGCACAGAAGAAGCGCATCGCCGTGGTCGGCGCCGGGCCCGCGGGCCTGGCCGCCTCCACCGTGCTGGCCGAGCGCGGCCATGAGGTGGACCTCTACGACGCCGCCGCCGAGATCGGCGGCCAGTTCAACATGGCCAAGCGCGTGCCGGGCAAGGAAGAGTTCCATGAAACCCTGCGCTACTTCGGCAACAAGATCGCCAGCACCGGCGTGAAGCTGCGCCTGAATACGCGGGTGGACGCGGATTTCCTGGTCTCGAAGAAGTACGACGAGGTGATCCTGGCCACCGGCATCAGCCCGCGCACGCCGAAGATCCCCGGCGTGGATCATCCCAAGGTGCTGTCCTACATCGACGTGCTGCGCGACAGGAAGCCGGTCGGTCCGCGCGTGGCCGTGATCGGTGCCGGCGGCATCGGCTTCGACATTTCCGAGTACCTGGTCTACGAGGAAGGCCATTCCCCGACGATGAACCTGGAGGAGTGGAACAAGGAATGGGGCGTTGGCGATCCGAGCCATTCGCGCGGCGGCGTGGTGCGCCCGCAGATCACTCCCCCCGCCCGCAAGGTCACGCTGCTGCAGCGCAAGGCCGAGTCCCTGGGCAAGCGCCTGGGCAAGACCACCGGCTGGATCCACCGCGCCTCGCTGAAGATGAAGCAGGTGGAGATGATCGGCGGCGTCAACTACGAAGGCATCGACGACCGCGGCCTGCACATCACCTTCGGCGAGAAGCGCGAGAAGCCGGCGCTGATCGAATGCGACAACATCATCCTCTGCGCCGGCCAGGAACCGCTGCGCGAACTGCAGGAGCCGCTGAAGGCGGCCGGCGTGAAGGTCCACCTCGTCGGCGGCGCCGACGTGGCGGCGGAGCTGGACGCCAAGCGTGCCATCAACCAGGCCAGCCGGCTGGCGGCGACGCTCTGAGTGGAGTGCGGTCCAAGGGGTGCCGGCCGCGGGCCGGCACCCCTTTTTTATGTCCGCGGCGGCAGGCGCGCACCCTGCCGCCGCGCCCATTCCAGCCAGCGCGCGCGCTGGGCCGGCGTGGCGCTGCGCACCGCGCCGAAACTCTTTACCCGCACCGGGCGGATGCCGCAGAACTCCAGCACGGTGCGCCGCATCTGTTCGTGGCCGGGCTGGCGGTAGAACCAGCGGTAGTACCAGGGCGGCGTATCCATGGTGACGATGAGCTGCGCACTGCGTCCGGCCAGCAGCCGGTCCCACCAGACGGAATCACGGCGGTAGCGGAAGGCAAAGCCAGGCAGCAGCACGCGGTCCAGGAAACCCTTCAGCAGCGCCGGCATCGCCCCCCACCAGACCGGGTAGACGAACACCAGGTGCCGTGCCCACAGCAGCTCCTGCTGCGCCGACACCAGATCCGGCTCAAGGGGCTGCGAGCCGCGATAGCCCTGGCGCAGCACCGGGTCGAAGCTCATGCGCCCCAGATCCAGCCGGCGCACTTCCGCCCCGGACTGCAGCGCGCCCGCCGCGTAGCTCGCGGCCAGCGCATGACAGAGGCTGTCTTCGGCGGGGTGCGCGAGGATGATGAGGACGCGTGGACTCAAGGGGCGGCTCCGGTGGCGGGAACCGGAGCTTGCAGCCTGCCCCTAGGGGCAGAGTCAAGCCGCCCGGCGCACCGGCGCCGCCGCGCATTCCCCGCCGCCACCGCCAAGACAGGCGCGGGTTTCCGCCTCCACCGCCTGCAACTGCAAGTCCAGCGCCTGCAGCCGCTGGATGTCCGCCGCGACCTGCCGGCGCCGCTCCACCAGGGCAGCCAGCACCCGGGACCAGTCGGGCTCGCCATCGGCCGGATAGAGGCCGCGCAACTCCGCCAGGCGGAAACCCAGGGCCTGCGCCTGGCGTACCAGGCGCACGAACATCAGGTCGCGCTCGCTGTAGCGGCGATAGCTGCCCTGTCGGGGGACCGCCGGGAGAATCCCCAGAAGCTCATAGTGGCGGATGGCCTTGGGCGTGGTGCCTGCCTGCCTTGCGATATCGCCGATCCGCATGTCGCGCTCCGCCTGGGATAGGCGAGGATTATCGCCTCAGAACAGCATCTGCAGGATCATGCGCGCCTGCTCGACCGTGTCGCCGCGGTGATTGTCGATGCTGCGGCCGGCCAGGCCATGCAGCTCCAGGTCGCGCATCAGCCTGTACTTGAGGCCGAGGTTGGCGCGTACCTGGCGGCGGTGGACGTCGTGGGCCGGCGAGTCCTCCACGATCTCCCCGCCCAGTTTGAGCCGTGGCGTCACCGTGACCAGGGCCAGTGCGCCCAGCAGGAGGTCGTCGTCCTGCCCACCAAAGGCATGGGTATAGCCGAGTTGCCCCTCGAGGCGCAGGCGCCCGGACTCGTAGGCCGCCAGCAGCGGCAGTGCCAGCTTCCAGCAGTCGGCCCCGAGGCCGCTGCCGTCATCGGCCGTCGGGATGCCCAGCTTGGGTTCGACGCCCAGGGCCAGGCGCGAGAGCGCCGCCCGGTTCTCGTGGAAGCGCCATTTGAAGCTGGCCTTGCTGTCGGCCAAACCCTCGCGGGCGCGGGCGCCGCCCTCGACGCGGCCGTAGCCGCTGGAGACATTGGCGTGCAGCCCCGCCCGCAGCGGCAGGTCCACCGACAGCGATGGCATGGCCCAGGTGGTCTTGCTGCCATCGTCCTTCCAGCCCAGCTGCGGCTCCGCCTTCAGCCGGGTGCTGGGATCGGGGCTGCTGGTCTCGAAGATGCCGGCCTGCGCGGCAAGCGGCATCAGCGCGGCGAGGAGCAAGGCAGGCATACGTGGAGGGCGGCGGATCATGATCGGGCTCGGGGAACGGCCCGATCGTAGCGGCCGCCGCGTCAACGCCAGGTCAACGCCACGGATGCGGGCGCGCCTCCGGCTCAGCCCGCACGCGGCGACGGCGCCCCCAGGCGGGCCAGCAGCTGCACCAGCAGCCAACCCAGTGTGGTGACCGTGCCCAGCCAGATCAGCAGGGCCGGCCATTGGCCCAGCAGCACCAGTGCCGCCCCGGGCAGAAGCGCGCCCCAACCCAGCAGCTGCCGCTCCCGGCCGGGGCTGGGTACGGGGCGGCGCAGGCTGCGCAGGCGCTTGGGGTCGCGCAGGGCGATGGGCAGAAGCAGCAGCAGGCTGATCAGGCTGGCGACGGCAGCGAAGGCGTAGGTGCTCATGCTTCCACCGCTGCGTCGAGTTCCTCATCCGCCGCCGCATTCACCGCGTGCCGGCGCGACGCGGAGAGCAGGCACAGCAGTCCGCCGACGGCAAAGGCGATGTCCAATGCCAGCACCGTATGCAGGCCGGAGTCGAAGGCCAGCGGCCACCCCGCCCCGCCGCTCAGCAGGCGCAGCGCCGGCAGCAGCAGCAGGGCCAGGCCGGTCAGCCCCAGCAGGATGCGGCGTGCCAGCGTCAGGCTGCGCAGGCCCCAGGCGATGCCGGCGGCGGCCACCGCCACCAGCAGGAAGACCGTCATCATCGGCCCGTGGACCAGCTCGCCGGCGGCGCGCAGCGGAAAGAAGGCGTAGGCCGGTGCCGCCAGCGCCAGCGGCAGGCCGTAACCCACCCAGACGGTGGCGCGTGCCAGGTGCCGCCAGCCGCGCTGCTCGCGCCGGCGCAGCGTCCACAGCATCAATCCGGTGATCGTGACGTAGGCGCCGGCAAAGCCCAGGGCGAACCAGGCCGCCTTGGAGAACACGCCGGCGAAGTTGCCGAAATGCAGCGGCCCCATCAGCTCGAACAGCGCACCGCCGGTCGATGGCTGCAGGCCGAGACTGGGCTTGGCATAGCGGAACTCGCCGGTGGCACCGCTGTAGACATAGGTCGGCCCGAGCAGCTTGCCCTCGGGGTATTGCATGAACATCGTCACCAGGGAGTCGGCGCGCCCCCAGTGCTGCACGGTGATGAAGTTCAGCGCGGCGTCGGTGCGGCCGCGAACGTCGGCGATCATGCGATCGAAGTCCGCCACCGGGGCCGGTGTCTTGTCTTCCTTCGGGGGATTGCCGATGACCGTCTCGATCATCTTCTCCTGGTCGCCGCCGAATACCACCATCGCCACCGCCGGGATGCCGAAGGCGCTGCCGAAGCTGAAGTAGCTGCCGGTGAAGGCCAGGATGAAGGCGAACGGCAGGTTCCAGGTGCCGGCGATGACATGCGTGTCGCGCGCCGACAGCAGCTTCTCCTTGTGCCGGCGCAGCGTGAACAACTCCTTGATCAGGTGGCGGTGCACGACAAAGCCGGTGATCGCCGCCACCAGCATGGCCAGGCCCAGCACGCCGGTCAGCAGCAGCCCCCAGGGGTTCGGCAGGTGCAGGCGCACATGCAGTTCCACCATGAAGTCGCCCAGCGCATTGGCGCGGTCGCCGGCATCCACGTCCTCGTCGGTGCCCTCGCGGCGCTCGATCAGGGTCTGCGTGTTCGGATCGAACTCGGCGGCCACGCCGCGCTCGCGCGGCTTGCCGTCCTCGTCGGTCTCGTGCTTGTGGAAGAAGGCGTAGAGCCGGTCCCCGGCACGCGGGAACACGAACATCTCCTCGTGGTATTGGGGATCGACCGTGGCGGCGAACTCGCGCAGCATGCGGTCGGTGCCCGGCCTGAAAGAATCCGCCACCGGCTGCGCGAGCGGGCTGGACCAGTCACCCAGCTCCTTGGCGAAGACCGAGGCCACGCCGGTGAGGATCACCGCGTACAGCAGCAGGCCCAGGAACACGGCCGACCAGCCGTGCACCGCCAGCAGGGATTTGTTGCGCTCCTGCGACAGCTTGATCACGAGGCACCCGCCCCTGCGGCCTTGGCCGCTTGCATGGTCTGCATGACGTAGAGGCCGATCACGGCGAGGTGAACCAGCGACAGTCCGCCGATCACTGCCCAGGCGCGCGCCAGGCTGCGGTCCAGGTAGGCATAGAAGAACAGCCCCGCCCAGATCGCCGGAAACAGCACGATCGGCATCACCAGGTTGTCGATCTGCGCCGCTCCCTTGGGCAGCCATAGCGCACCGCCGCACATGACCAGCGCGGCGCAGAGGAAAACCACCGGGCCTGCCAGCGCGAAGCGCGACCAGAAACGGCGGCGGACAGCAGGATCGGAAGTGGACACGGCAGGGCTCAGCAGGGGCAGTGACGGACCCGAATTGTATTTGAGAATCATTTTCATGTTAACCGTGGCGCCCCGCTCGTCAGGCCCATGCGGCCAGCAGCGGCGCCAGTGCGAGCGCCAGCCCTGCAAATCGCAGGCATGCACGCGGCCGATACGGCAGTGTCAGCACCAGGGCGATCCCGGAAACCGCCAGGCAGGCGACCCAGGCGACCGGCCCGATCTGCCAGCCCTGCGCGCAGAGGGCCGCGGCAAGACCCAGCAGCAGCAACGATGCCCCACCCGCACGCAGCAGGGCGGACGCCCGCCGGCCAAGCTCGCGCTGCAGCAGCGGGCGCTGGTGGCGCGTCATCGCCAGGCACAGGGCCATCCAGCCGGCATAGACCAGCATCAGCGCCGCCAGCATCATGCCGCCGCCTCCGACAATGGCCTTGCCCGGCGCGCACGCGGCGGCGCCGGCTTCACCGAAGCGATCCGGTGGCCCGCCCAGGCCAGCAGCGCGGCGAAAGCCAACGCCGCGAGTTCGACGCCGGCAACCGCCCCCCGCCCCTGCAGCAGGGCCTGCGGCAGGGACAGCCCACCGGAGAACCGCACCGCGAAGGGCAGCAGCGCCAGCAGGATCGCCGCCAGCCACAGCTGCTCGCGCCAGGCCGCGACACGCGGGCGCAGCAGCGCATGCGGCAGGCACAGCAGCCAGGCACCGAAGAACCACTGCCGTTCCGCCAGTGCGCGCTCGGCCAGTTCCACCGGCAGCAGGCGATTGGCCCAGAGCAGCACGGCCGTCGCCACCGCCATGCCGGCAATGCCCGCCACGTTCAGGGACTCCGCGGCCCGATAGCCGGCCGCGGCATGGGTGGCGCCATGCTGCTCGCGCCGCTTGGCGCCCCAGACCACCGCGCCGCTGGCGATCACCAGGCAGCCCATCGCTCCCATGACGAACAGCAGCCCCCGCAGGAAAGGTTCGGCGAACCAGGCCACGTGCAGGCCGTACATCGCGCCGTAGGTCACGGCGCCGGCTGCGCTCTGTTCCTGCGCAGCGATCAGTCGCCCGGTGACGCCGTCGAAACGCATCACCGGCTCGATGCGTGCCGTGATGCCGGTGCCGCGGCGGCGGGCCACGTCGATCACGGCGGCGATATCGCCCGGATGGTGGATCGTCACGGAGCCCGGTGCCGCCCCCTGCCAATGCCGGCGGGCCTGCTCCAGCAACGGCGCCAGAGCGGTGAGCGTCGCCGGCTTGCCGCCGCGCGCCTCCGGGGGCTCCTGCCGCGGACTGATCTCGCCGAGGAAGCGCTCGCTGTCGATACCCGCGGCGATCATGCCGGCCGGCATGTAGACGTAGGCCAGGGTCAGCAGGCCGCTGTAGGTGATCGTCAGCAGGAACGGCAAGGCCATGACGCCGGTGGCGTTGTGGACATCCAGCCAGGCCCGCGGCCTCGACTTGCCGGGCCGGAAGGTGAAGAAGTCCTTGAAGATCTTCTTGTGGATCACCACGCCGGTGATCAGGGCCACCAGCATCATCAGCGTGGCCACGCCGACGATCCAGTAGCCGGTGCGCTTGAGCATCAGCGAGAAGTGGAAGTTGCGGAAGAAGCTGCCGCCGACCGTCTCGCGCGGCTCCAGGGCCCTGCCCGTCGCCGGGTCCAGCACCACCACGGCCTTGCGGTCGAACTTGCCGTGGCTCCAGCGGGCCTCGATCACCGGATCGCGCGGCCCGGGCAGCGCGATCGTCCAGCTCCTGGCCTGCGGCGCGCGCTGCTGCAGCACGGCCAGGGCCGCCGCCAGCCCGTCGTCGCCGCCGCGCTGCGCCTGGTGCAGTTCCGGCTGCATCCACAGCGTCAGCTCCTCGCGGTAGAACGACAGCGAGCCGGCGAAGAACACCGCGAACAGCAGCCAGGTGCAGAGCAGCCCGCCCCAGGTGTGCAGCCAGGCCATCGACTGGCGGAAACCCTGCTTCATGCGGTCCAACCCGGCGCGGCAAGGACCGCCGCCAGCAGCAGCGCCGGCACCAGCAGCCCGGTCCAGGCGCGCAGTGCATGGCGGGCCGCAAAGGCCCACATCACCGCCAGCGCGTAGACCAGGAAGGACAGCATGGTGCCGACCAGCACCGCCTCGCTGCGTTCCATCGGCAGGTGCAGCGCCAGGACCGCCGCCAGCAGCGCGCTGACGGCGTATCCGCCCAGCAGCGCGGCCAGCAGCCGCGAAAGCACGGCGCCCCGCTCGCGCCAACTGCCGTCGCGCCGTGTAGTCATGCCGCGATCAGAAGGAACCGCGCAAGACCAGCGAGAAGTTCAGCGGCTCACCGTAGAAGGCTTGCCGCGTCACGCCGCTGACCTTTTCGTAGTACTTCTCGTCGAAGAGATTGTCAGCCGTCAGGGTGGTCTGCCAGTGCGGTGTGATCTGGTAGCCGACCAGCGCTGAGACCACTGTATAGGCGGGAGCTTCAAAGCGAACGGCACCGCTCTGGTTGTAGAAGCGGCTCAGAGCCCTGACGCCGCCACCGATGCTGAAATCCTTCAACGATCCGTCGGTGAATCGGTACAAACTCCACAGGTTGCCCGTATGCCGAGGGGTGAAAGCCGCAAAGGTCTGGCCAGTCTGGGCAGCGGTCGCGCCGCGCAGGTACTCGGTGTCGACGTAGGCATAACCCAAGGTCAGCTCCCAACCCGGCAGGATGCTGCCCGCCAGTTCGGTCTCGAATCCCTGGCTCTCGACCTCGCCTGCCGAGATCGAGGGGTTTGCAGGCGCTCCCGTCGGCAGGGGACTCGGAGCATTGGGATCGGCGATAGCGCGATCCCTATCCCGGGTGCGGAATACTGCGAGTTGCGCATTCAACCGGTCCTGGAGCAGCTCGGCCTTGATGCCGGCCTCATATTGCCGCCCCGTCCGTGGAGGCAGCGGCGAGTTGTCGAGCGTGACGTTGTTCTGGGGCTGGAAGATCTCAGCCCAGCTGGCGTAGAGGGAAATATCCGGTGACAGATCGAATATCAGTGCCGCATACGGCGTGAACTCGGACTTCTCGTCATAGTCGGCAGTCTTGGCTCCTGTCAGCCGGTTGTACGACTGCGACTCCCACCAGCTGAGACGTCCGCCACCCACCACGGTCGCCCACGCAACGGGTTTGATGCGCAGTTGCGTGTACGCACCGTACTGCCGGGTCTCCGTACCGCTGAGGCTGTTGAATACCCAATCCGGCTGCGCAACCGCATGGTCCGGATTGAAGACATTCATCGTCGCGGTATTGGCGAAGGCCGTGGATTTCGCCGTTTCTTCCTGTTTGCGCCAGTCCAGGCCCATGACGAGGTTGTGCTTCAGCCCCCAGGCTTCGAAGGGCAGGCTGGCATAGGCGTCCGCACTGAGGTTCTCGCGATCCGGGCTGTAGATGCCGGTCTGCAGATTCACGTTGCCATTGGCATCGACCGCACTATTGGCGCGCGCGACCCGGTACAGCATGTAGCGGTCCAGCTTGCGCACGGCGGCCTTGAGATAGCCGCCGTTGTCCAGGCGATGCTCAACCTCGGTGAAGAGGTCGGTGGACTCCAGCTCCTGCTTGTTCCAGTCGGCGCCGATGAAAGTCGAACGGGGCACATCCAGCAGCCGGCCATCGGCGTACGCCGGCAGGCCCTGGTCGATCACCGCATCGATGTCCTGCCAGGCGATACCGGCCGACAGCGTCGTGGCCTGGGTCAGGTCGTACTCCAGCGTGCCGTAGACCATCTGGCGGGTGGAGCCGACGACATCCACGAAGGAATCCTGGTGGTTGTGGGCGCCGACGATGCGGCCGCGCAGGCGGCCGTCTTCGGTCAGCGGACCGGTGGCATCCAGCTCGGTGCGGTAGCTGTCCCAGCTGCCGACCGTCACGGCGCCGCCGTACTGGGCATGGGACAGCGCACGCTTGCGTACCAGGTTGATCACGCCGCTGGGCTCGCCCGAGCCCTGGAACAGGCCGCCGGGGCCGCGCAGGATCTCGACCCGGTCATACATCGCGGTGTCGAACTCCACGACGTTGCCGGTGGCGCCGAAGTTGATGCCGTCGAGCTGGATCGCATCGACCTGGTAGCCGCGGATGTAGTAGTTGTTGAAGTTGCC
>Ga0255097_1000982_pt1 | contig 10325 bp, 3 predicted proteins | sample Colum_Atlam_RepB_2_FD_188436 | JGI IMG/M metagenome (GOLD analysis project Ga0255097, IMG submission 188436) | Freshwater microbial communities from Columbia River, Oregon, United States - Colum_Atlam_RepB_8d | ecosystem: Environmental > Aquatic > Freshwater > River | place: USA: Oregon...
TCGCATCCGGCGGCGCGCCGATGGTGAGGCCCGGCAGGAGGTCCTGCTGGCGCATCCAGGCCTGGCTGCCGCCGCCATCGCTGCCGACGGCCAGGTCGCCGATCAGGCCGATCGACATCCCGGCCTCGCGCGCGCTGCGCTGCGCGCCGGTCAGGCCGCGTTCGGCCAGCCACTGCAGGAAGACATGGAAGGACACCTCGTCCTGATGACGGGCGGCGAACTCGGCCACGGCGGCGCCGGCGGGGTCGCGCAGCTCCACCGGCCAGTCCCGCCAGTGCCAGCGCCCCTGCGCGAACTGCGCGGCATGCAGGGTCTCGAAGCGGGCGTGCGCTTCCAGCGCCGGCCCGCCGGCACGGCGGTAGCGGCGCCACTGGTCCATCAGCGGATCGGGCGAACCGGCGTCGCGCTGCCTCAGCAGGTTCCAGGCTGCCCGCAGCAGTTGCAGGCGCAGCCGCTGCGCACGCGGCCAGTCGATCAGCGGTGCGGCCTCCAGTTCCGCCAGGCCCTCCGCGATGCCGCACTTCTGCGCCAGGCCTTCCGTCAGTTCCGCGCCCAGCAGCGCGGCCGGATCGCCGTGCATCACGTTGTAGAACAGCCGGCTCGAGGGCGCGTAGGGGCCATAGCGGTGAGGGTCGGCGCTGAACTGCGCATGCACGGGACTGACGGCCACGGCGTCGGCGCCGGCAGCAGCGGCCTGCCGCACGAAGGCCTCCAGGCTGCTGAAATCGCCGATGCCGCCATCGCCGGGGCGGCGCAGGCCATAGAGCTGCACGGCCAGGCCCCAGATCCGCGAACGCGTGGCGAGGTCGGCGACGCCGGGGGCTCGCCTTGGAGCGACAGCCAGCAGGATCTCGCGGTCCGCCAGTTCCAGGCGGTGATAGCCGGGCTGGGTCACCGGCCGGAGCCTCGCGCGCCCGCCGCCGATGTCCTCCGGCATCAGTTCCAGACTCTCGCCGCGTTCCAGCAGCAGGCGCAGGCGGCGCCCCGGCGTCAGCTCGGCGGCAGGCCCCTCGAATCCCGCATCGGTCGTCGCGGTCACCAGCGGCGGAAGCCGCGCGCGTGCCTGTTCGCCGCGCAGCTGGGCCAGCGCTTCCGACACCCCCGAAGCGCTGTCGCAGTACAGGCCCAACGCCGTCAGGATGCGCCGCAGGTTTTCCGGCGAGACCGTGCGCTGCTCTCCGCGCCAGTCCTGCCAGTGCGGCGCGACGCCGGCCAGTTCGGCCAGCTCTTGCAAGCACTCGAGATTCATGCCGGCTCCTGCAGATACACCGCGCAGCGCCGGCCCGGCAGTTCGCCGGCCGCCATCGCGGTGGCAAGATCCGGCGCCGTGCCGTACAGGAGCATGCCCGCCTGCGGCGGCACCGCTACCGGGCCTTCATGGAGATTGACCCAGGCCTGCAGCGCCGCGCCGTCGCCGAGGCGCCAGGATGCATGGACCGCGCCCGCAGAAAGACGCTGTGCGCCGGTGCTGCGGCTGCCATGCAGGCGCGGCACCAGGCGATCCCGGCGCAGCGCCAGCAGGCGGCCGACTTCGAGACGGCGCGCACGTTGCGCCGGATCGCTCGCCTCGGCCGGATCGGCGATGGAGCGCCGGAATGTCGCCTCGTCGTTGGGATCGGGAATGGCGGCCCGGGCCTTGTCGCTGCGGAAGGAACCGAAGGCGGCGAACTCGCGCCGACGCCCCTCGCGGACCGCCTCGGCCAAGGGTCCCTGGAAGTCGGTGAAGAACAGGAAGGGGCTGCGGCTGCCCCATTCCTCGCCCATGAAGAGCAGCGGAATCTGCGGACTCAGCAACTGCAGGGCGATGGCAGCGCGCAGGGATTCGGGATGCGCCAGCACGCTCAGGCGCTCGCCCAGGGCGCGGTTGCCGACCTGGTCATGGTTCTGCAGGAAGAACACGAAGGCATAAGGGGGCAACCCGCTGCTGTCGGTGCCCCGCGGTGCTCCGCCATGGGAGGGCGAGCCTTGCCCCTGGTAGGCGAAACCCTCGGCCAGGCAACGCGCCAGCTGCGCGGCCGGATCGTCGGCATAGTTCGCGTAGTAGCCCTCGCTTTCGCCGGTGAGCATGACGTGGATGGCATTGTGGATGTCGTCGTTCCATTGCGCCGAAAAGCTGCCCTGAAGATGCCGTGCCTCGTTGCGTTCGTTCTCCAGGACCAGATGGACATGGCGGGCGGCACCGACGCGCTGGCGCAGCAGCGCGCCGAGCTCGTCGATGAAACCAGGGTCCTGGATGGCATGCACGGCGTCGAAGCGCAGGCCGTCGAAGCGGTATTCCTCCAGCCAGTACAGCGCGTTCTCGATGTAGAAGCTGCGGACCTCCGGACGGCGGAAGTCGATGGCCGCGCCCCATGGCGTCTGGCGGTCCTCCCGGAAGAACTGCGGCGCATAGGCCGGCAGGTGATTGCCCTCGGGCCCGAAGTGGTTGTAGACCACGTCGAGCAGCACCATGATGCCCATTTCGTGGGCAGCATCGACCAGTTGCTTGAGCTGTACGGGATGGCCATAGGCCGAATCCGGCGCAAACGGCAGCACGCCGTCATAACCCCAATTGCGGCGGCCCGCGAAATCGGCGAGCGGCATCAGTTCGATCGCGGTGATGCCGAGTTCCGCCAGTTCAGGCAGGCGCCCGCGCACGCCGTCGTAGCCGCCGCAGGTACCGGCATGGAGCTCGTAGATCACGGCTTCCGTCCAGGGGCGGCCGATCCACTCCTCCTGCCGCCAGTCGTAGATCCGCGGGTCGATGACCTCGCTGGGACCGCCGACATCGCATGGCTGGTAGCGCGACGCCGGGTCGGGCACCTCGCGTCCGTCCGGCAGGCGGAACAGGTACCGGGCACCGGCGCCGCAGGGGGCCTCCAGCGCGACCCAGCCGCCGGGTTCCCGGCGCATGGGCTTCGGCGGCTGCCCGTCGATCAGCAGTTCCACCTCATCCACCCCCGGCGCCCACAGGCGGAACGAGGTCAGCCCATCGGACAGCAGGGTCGCCCCGAAGGGCAGGCGATGTTCGTGCTTCATGCCGGCAGCTCCTCGGGCCTGAACTGAGCCAGCAGCAGCACCAGGCTGCGGCGGTAGACGTCGTAGTGCTGGTGGATCAGCGGAGCTTCCGGCTTCGATGGCTCGCGGGTATCGAGGACCAGGCGCCAGGACAGGGCCGGCTGCGGAAGGTGGAAGCGGTGCTCGGCAATGTCTGCATTGCTCAGCAGCAGCATGGCCTCCACGCTGCCGTCCTCGCCGCGGCGCGCGCGGCGCACGGCCAGCAGGCGGGCCATGCCGTTCTTCCAGTCATCGCCGGCCAGCTCGTTGCCGCTTTCGTCGAACCAGTCGACGTCGCGCAGGCCCGGCACGACTTCGACCTGGGCGTGCTGGTAGTAGTCGGCACGCAGCAGCGGATACCGTCGCCTCAGGCCGATCAGCCGCACGACGAAGTCGTGCAGCGCACTGCCGTCCTCGTCCTGCAGCAGCGACCAGTCCAGCCAGGCGGTCTCGTTGTCCTGGCAGTAGGCATTGTTGTTGCCGCCCTGGGTCTGTCCGAACTCGTCGCCCGCCAGCAGCATCGGCGTGCCGTGCGCGAACAACAGCGTTGCGAGCATGCTGCGCCGCAGGCGTTCCCGGCGCAGCAGGACACGCGGTTCCTGCGTGGGGCCTTCCACCCCCCAGTTGTGGCTGTCGTTGTGATCGGCGCCGTCGCGGTTGTCCTCGCCGTTGGCTTCGTTGTGCTTCTGCGAATAGCTCAGCAGGTCGGCCAGCGTGAAGCCGTCGTGCGCAGTCACGAAATTGACGCTGGCCCAGGGCCGGCGGCGGTGATGGTCGAACAGGTCGGCAGACCCTTGCAGGCGTGCCGCCAGCGCGGCGCGCTGGTTGGGGTCGCCGCGCCAGTAGCGCCGCAGGTCGTCGCGGAAGAGCCCGTTCCACTCGCCGAAGCCGGCCGGATGCTGGCCGATGCGGTAGCCGCCGGGACCGACGTCCCAGGGTTCGGAGATCAGCTTGACGCGCGACAGGACCGGATCCTGCAGCAGCGCATCGAAGAAGCCCGCGCCAGGATCGAATCCTCCCGCCTCGCGGCCCAGGCTCACCCCCAGGTCGAAGCGGAAGCCGTCGATGTGGAATTCCTGCACCCAGTACCTCAGCGAATCCATCGCCAGCTGGATGACGCGGGATTGCGAGAAGTCCAGGGTGTTGCCGCAGCCGGTGTCGTTGATGTGGTAGCGCGGATCCTCCGGCACCAGCCGGTAGTAGACCGCATTGTCGAAGCCGCGCAGCGACAGGGTGGGCCCCAGTTCATTGCCCTCGCAGCTGTGGTTGTAGACGACGTCCAGCAGGACCTCGATGCCGGCAGCATGGAGCTGCTTCACCGCCCATTTGATCTGGCCCAGGGTGCCGTCGGACAGATAGGCCGGCTCCGGTGCGAACCAGGACAGGGTGTTGTAGCCCCAGTAGTTGGTCAGTCCCCGTTCCAGCAGGTGACGGTCCCGTGCGAAGGCGTGGATCGGCAGCAGTTCCACGGCGGTGATGCCGAGCTGCCGCAGGTAATCGACCATGGACGGATGCCCCAGCGCGCCGAAGCTGCCTCGGTCATGCTCCGGCAGGTCGCCGCGGCGCATGCTGAACCCGCGCAGGTGCATCTCGTAGATGACGGTTTCGGACCAGGGAATGCGCGGAGCGTGATCGCTGCCCCAGTCGAAATGGTCTTCCCAGACCACGCCCTTGGGCATGTGGCTGGCGCTGTCGCGGCGGTCGAAGGACAGGTCGGCGCGGGGCGAGCCGATATGGTAGCCATAGAGCGCGTCATGCCATTGCAGCGGGCCGTGCAGGCGGCGCGCATAGGGATCCAGCAGCAGCTTGTTCGGATTGAAGCGGTGACCCTGCTTCGGCTCGTAGGGGCCGCTGACGCGGTAGCCGTAGAGTTGGCCGGGCCGCGCATTGGGGAGATAGCCGTGCCAGACTCCGTCGGTGCAATCCGGCATCGCCAGGCGGGCGGTTTCGTGGCGGCCATTGGCATCGAACAGGCAGAGCTCGACCTTGTCCGCGTTCTGCGAGAACACCGAGAAGCAGGTGCCGCGACCGTCGAACTGGGCGCCCAGCGGATTCGGGTGGCAGCGGTGCAGGCGGTCCGGGAGTTCAGTCATGGGCCGAGGGCTCCTGCGGATCCCAGGCCAGCAGCAGCGTGGCCAGCGGCGGCAGGGTCAGGGTCAGCGAGTACGGCTGGCCGTGGCTCGGCTGCTCGTCGGCCTGCAGCTCGCCGCCGCTTCCGACACCGGAGCCGCCATAGGCCAGGGCATCGGTGTTGAGGAGTTCGCGCCAGCGGCCGGCGCGCGGCGCGCCCAGCCGGTAGCCGTGCCGCGGCACCGGGGTGAAATTGCAGATCGCGATCACCGGCGGGGCGGCGGCATGGCCGGCCCGGTACCAGGCATGGACGCTGTTCTGCCGGTCGTTGCCGACGATCCAGTGGAAGCCAGCCCCCTCGCAATCGCGTTCATGCAGGGCCGGCTGCGTGCGGTACACGCGGTTGAGATCGCGCAGCAGGTCCCGCACGCCCCGGTGCAGCGGGTCGTCCAGCAGGGCCCAGTCCAGGCTGGCATCGTGGTTCCACTCCTGCGGCTGGGCCAGTTCGCCGCCCATGAAGAGCAGCTTCTTGCCGGGATGTGCCCACATGAAACCGTAGTAGGCACGCAGGTTGGCGAAGCGCTGCCAGCGGTCGCCGGGCATCTTGCCGAGCAGCGAGCCCTTGCCGTGCACGACTTCGTCATGGGACAGCGGCAGCACGAAACGTTCGGAGAAGGCATAGACCAGCCCGAAGCCGATGCCGTCGTGGTGATGCGAGCGATGCACCGGATCGTGCTGCATGTAGTGCAGGGTGTCGTGCATCCAGCCCATGTTCCATTTGTAGGAGAAGCCCAGGCCACCGTCGGCGATCGCGTGGGTGACGCCAGGCCAGGCGGTGGACTCCTCGGCGACGACGATGGCACCGGGACAGCGGGCCGCCACCGTCTCGTTGAGGTGCCGCAGGAACTGCACGGCTTCCAGGTTCTCGCGCCCCCCATAGCGGTTCGGCACCCATTCGCCGGGCTTGCGCGAGTAGTCGCGGTACAGCATGGAGGCCACGGCATCGACACGCAGGCCGTCGAGATGGAACTCCTGAAGCCAGTGCAGCGCGCTGGCGATCAGGAAGCCCTGCACCTCGCGGCGTCCGAAGTTGTAGATCAGGGTGTTCCAGTCCTGGTGGAAGCCTTCGCGCGGATCCTCGTGCTCGTAGAGGGCCGTGCCGTCGAAGCGCGCCAGGCCATGCGGGTCGCTCGGGAAGTGCGCCGGAACCCAGTCGGCCAGCACGCCGATGCCCGCCCCATGCGCGTGATCGACGAAGCGCTTCAGCGCTTCCGGTTCGCCCATCTCCGCCAGCGGCGCAAACAGGCCGAGCGGCTGGTAGCCCCAGGAGCCGCCAAAGGGATGCGCGGTGATCGGCAGCAGTTCGATGTGAGTGAAGCCCAGGTCCTGCACATAGGGAATCAGGCGCTCGGCCAGCGCATCCCAGTCAGGAGTCTCGCCCTTGCGCCAGGATCCGGCATGCACTTCGTAGATCGTGATGGGCGCCTGGGGCGACTGGCGGCCGCCCCGTCCGCTCATCCATGCGTCGTCCCGCCAGTCGTAGGGGCGCTCCGCGGCCACCACCGAGGCGGTCTGCGGCGGCCGTTCGGCCTGCAAGGCCAGGGGATCGGCCTTCTGCAGCAGGTGGCCTCGCATATCCAGGATCTCGTACTTGTACAGGCTGCCGGCGGGCACCCGCGGCAGGAACAGTTCCCAGATGCCGCTGCCTTGGCGCAGGCGCATCGGATGCCGCCGTCCGTCCCAGTGGTTGAAATCGCCGATGACGGAGACCCGCCGCGCGTTCGGCGCCCAGACGGCGAAGCGGACCCCAGGCACGCCTTCGACGACCTGGTGCTGGGCGCCGAGGCAACGGCCGAGACGATAGTGCCGGCCTTCCCCGATCAGGTGCAGGTCGAGGTCTCCCAGCAGCAGCCCGAAGGAGTAGGGATCTTCGGTCTCCTGCAGGCCGCCGCCGGGCCAGTGGATGCGCAACCGGTACGGGCTGCCGCGAGGAATGCGACCGGCGAAGAGCCCGTCTACCTGCAGCGGCTGCAGCACTGCGAGCACGCCGTTGCCATCGACCGCGGCAACCTCCTCGGCGCCGGGCAGGAAGCACCTCAGTATCAGGCGCTCTCCATCCGCATGAGGACCCAGCACCGCGAAGGGATCGCCGCAGCGGCCCTCCGCCAGGGCCCGGGCCTGGCCGGCCGGCAGGAACAGGCTGTCGTCTCGCGGGCTCATCGGGATGCGCCCAGGCGCTGCACCAGGGCCGCCAGGCCGCGGAGCGGAACCGGCAGCCAGTCGGGCCGGTTGGCCGCCTCGTAAGCCAGTTCGTAGGCGGCCTTCTCCAGGGTGAAGAGATCGATCAGCGCATTCTCGGCTTCTGCCGATTCCCAGCGGTGCGCGATGGAGGACGACGCGCCGCGGTAGGCCTGCAGGAAGACCTCCGGCACCTCGCGGCGGAAACGCTGTAGCACCGGCTCGCGCACAGCGGTCTGCTCGGCGGCGGCACCGGCAACCGCAGCCGCATAGTCGAAGGACCGCAGCATGCCGGCAACATCGCGCAATGGACTGGTCGGGCGGCGGCGCTCGGCCAGCGGACGCGCCGGCTCGCCCTCGAAGTCGATGAAATAGGCATCGCCCTGCGCCACCAGCACCTGTCCCAGGTGCAGGTCGCCGTGGGTGCGCGTGAGCAGCGAGCCCAGGCCCTGCGCGGCGAGCGACGGCACGGCGGACCGCAGGGCCGGGCGTGCCGCCTGCAGCTGCAGCGACAGCGCCCGGTCGGCTTCAGAGAGCCCGGCCGCATTGCGGAGCGGGTCCAGCGCCGCCTCCACCCTGGCGAGCACCGCGCCGCTCCACTCGCTGCGGTCCTCCGCCCCGGCGCGGCGCGGCGCGAAGGCCGGATCGTCGCTGTCCTGCGCCAGGACCGCATGCAGTTCGCCGAGGCGGCGCCCGAGCAGCGCCGCGAAGGGCAGGTATTCGCCCAGCGTGTCCACGGGCGGATCGCGCGGCGTGGCCGCGTCGGCGAAGGCGCGCTCCAGCAGGTTGAGGGTCCAGGTCCAGGCATCGCCCTGGTTGTGCATGAAGCCCTGCAGCACCGCCAGCACGCGCGGCGTGCCCTCGCGGTCCACATGTGTGACCTCGCCCAGCAGCGGCGCGATATTGGCGTAGCCGCGCTCGGTGAGCAGCCTCCCCATCTCGGCCTCGGGATGGAGCCCGGGCAGCAGGCGGCGGATCAGCTTCAGGATGACGCTCTCGCCGAGGATCAGCGAGCTGTTGGACTGCTCCGCCGACAGGCGCCGCACCTCGGCGTCGGGTGCTACGGCTACGGCGTCCATGCGCGACGTGGGCAGGAAGCGCAGCTCGCCGTCGTCGGTCGGCAGCACCGCAGCGGCACGCAGGTGGTCAAGCAGGCCGCGCGCCAGCGCGTCCAGCGTGAAAGCGTCGGTGAGATAGCCTACCTTGGGGCCGCGGCGCACGCGGGCCAGGGCCAGCTGATGCGGCAATGCGGTGACGGCTTCCTCTTCCGGAAGAAAGCCCAGCGGCAGCTGCCAGCGTTCCGCCGGCTCGCCCGCCGTTTCCACCTGGGTCATCAGGATCGGCCGCGCCGCGCCGGGCAGCATGGTGGCCGAAACGATACGGCAACCGTCGAAGCGACGGTCCTTGGCGGAGAACCAGCGGCGCTTCGGCAGGTAAGCCGGCAGCACCTCCTGTTCCAGCAGATGGCGCGACGGCGGCTGCAGCAGCTCTCCGACTTCGCGCCGCAGCACGAAAGTGCGGAAATCCGGCATCGGTTCCGGAGAGGGCTGGTGCCAGGAGGGCATCTGCGCCTCGGTGGCCAGCAGGAACCAATAGAAGCCGTGCGAGGGCAGGGTGAGGAGATAGGGCAGCTGGCCGATCGGCGGGAAGGCGGATCCGCCGACCATCTCCACCGGCACGCGACCGGCGAACACCGCCAGGTCCAGTTCCACCGCCTGGGCGTTGCGGCCGACATTGGCCACGCAGAGGATGGTTTCGCTGCCGCCGTCCTCGCCGCTGTATTCGCGCAGGTAGGCCAACACGCGGCGATTGCGGGGATAGAGCAGCTTCAGCGTGCCGCGCCCGAAGGCCCTATGCTGCCCCCGGATCCGCAGCATGCGTCGCGTCCAGTTGAGCAGCGAATGGGGATCCCGGTCCTGCGTCTCCACGTTCACGGCCTGGTAGCCGTAGAGCGGATCCATGATCGGCGGCAGCACCAGGGCTGCCGGATCGGCGCGCGAGAACCCGCCGTTGCGGTCGACCGACCACTGCATCGGCGTGCGCACGCCGTCGCGGTCGCCGAGGTAGATGTTGTCGCCCATGCCGATCTCGTCGCCGTAGTAGATCACCGGCGTGCCGGGCATCGACAGCAGCAGCGAGTTGAGCAACTCGATGCGCCGGCGATCACGCTCCACCAGCGGCGCGAGGCGGCGGCGGATGCCGAGGTTGATGCGGGCGCGGCGGTCGGCTGCGTAGGTGGTCCAGAGATAGTCGCGCTCCCGGTCGGTGACCATCTCCAGGGTCAGTTCATCGTGGTTTCGCAGGAAGACGGCCCATTGGCAGTTCGCCGGGATGTCCGGCGTCTGGCGCAGGATGTCGGTGATGGGAAAGCGGTCTTCCTGGGCGATCGCCATGTACATGCGCGGCATCAGCGGGAAATGGAACGCCATGTGGCATTCATCGCCCTCGCCGAAGTAGAGATTGGTGTCCTCCGGCCACTGGTTGGCCTCGGCCAGCAGCATGCGATCCGGATAGGCGGCATCGATCTCGGCGCGGATGCGCTTGAGGATCGCATGCGTTTCCGGAAGGTTCTCGTTGTTGGTGCCTTCCCGCTCGATCAGGTAGGGCACGGCATCGAGACGCAGGCCGTCCACCCCGATGTCCAGCCACCAGCGCATCGTCGCCAGCACCTCGTCCAGGACCTTCGGGTTGTCGAAGTTGAGATCCGGCTGGTGCGAATAGAAGCGATGCCAGAAGTAGGCACCGGCGACCGGATCCCAGGTCCAGTTGGACTTCTCGGTGTCCAGGAAGATGATCCGCGTACCCTGGTACTTCTGGTCGCTGTCGGACCAGACATAGAAATCGCGCGCCGCGCTGCCGGGCTTGGCGCGGCGCGCCCGCTGGAACCAGGGGTGCTGGTCGGAGGTATGGTTGATCACCAGCTCGGTGATCACCCGCAGGCCGCGCTCATGGGCCTCGGCGATGAAGCGCCGTGCATCGGT
>Ga0255097_1000983_pt1 | contig 10318 bp, 10 predicted proteins | sample Colum_Atlam_RepB_2_FD_188436 | JGI IMG/M metagenome (GOLD analysis project Ga0255097, IMG submission 188436) | Freshwater microbial communities from Columbia River, Oregon, United States - Colum_Atlam_RepB_8d | ecosystem: Environmental > Aquatic > Freshwater > River | place: USA: Oregon...
GACCCGGCTACGGACGTGCTTGCCCACGTCGTTGTTGTTGCGGGTGTACAAGTCGCCCGTAGCCGGGTCGAACACCATGTCGCGCCAACCTGTGGTCGCTGACACAGCAAAGTTGATGATGGCACCGGTGGCGCTGGTGTAGGTCAAGCCGCCGGTCAAGGTGTTGACCAAACGCTTGCGGCCGCTGCCTTGTGCGATGTACGCCACGCCGGCGTCCACACCACCAAAGCCCGGGTCAAAGTCGATGCCGCCCATGCCGCGGCCGGACTCGGTGCTCGACCACGCGAGGGTGCCGTCCGTGTTGTACAAGCGCCACGCGTTCGTTTGGTTGGAGCCAAAGTCATGCGCTGCCGCAATCTTGCCACCTTGGGTTGCGATGCCCGAATAGCCGCGCGATCCCGGTGTCGAGGCAATCACACCGAACGGTGTGCCAAAGCTCGGGGTGCCAAGCACATTGGACACGCGCACCAAACCTACGGAGGCCGCAGTCGAGCCGCCGTTGAAGCCGGCCACGATCAGGTCGCCATTCTCCCATGCGATGGCGGAGGGGTTGCTACCGATGAACTCAGGGTTCGTGGCGAGCGAGGTGGAGTTCAGGTCCACCGTGCTCAACAACTTGAACTGCGGGCCGGAAGCCGGCGGCGCGCTGATCGTCAAGTTGCCGGACAGGCCCGGGCCGGTGCTGCTGCTGCTGTACGCGGCGACCTGAATCACATAGGTCGTGCCAGCGGTCGCGAGGAAGTTCACGCTCGACTGCGTGGCGCACGCATCATCGCTGCACGCGATGGCGGCACCGGCAGGACAGCTGCTGGCGGCGTACACGGAGAGCACCGTGTCACCGACGCTGCCGCACGTCGCAATCGTCACCGAGTAGGTGGTGGGTGCGGTCCATGCGAACCACACATCACCTGTGGTGGTTGCACATTGCACAATGTCCGCGCCCGATGCAGCGAGGGTGCCGTTGTACGCATAGGAGCCGGAGCCCGCGATGGTTTGCGGCGTTGCGCAAGAGTCCGAGCCCTGGGCACTCGCTGTAGCAGCGAGACCCAGCGCGAGCGAACTGGCAGCGAATGCGCGCTGCCAGATCGCACGAGTCGAGGTGTTGAGGGAGGCCATGAGTTGTCCTGTTGAGGGAGGGATAGCAGCGCAGTCAGACGGGAAAGCGTCCAACATGCGTGGATGTTGTGTGGTCTTGCGTGGGGGGGATTGTGGAAGCGAGACGGCTCGGGAACTCAGGAAGTCCCAATGCAGTGCCCGCCTAGACACAGTCCATGAGAAGCCTAAAGCAGATTTTTCACAAGGGAGGAAGAAATGAATCCGATCTTCATCTACCACTTGTATCTGACCATGAAACTGACCCACATCCTGCTCTTGTTGGCCGCTGCAGGCCTAGCCGTGCTCGTTTGGCGCTCCTCCCAAGGGGGGCCGGAAGCCGTTTCCGGGTCGGCACCTGCCTCTGAGGGCAGCCGGGCCGCGACGGCCGAGTTGGGGGCGGTGCCTGCAGGACGCGGGCCGGAGGACGCCGGCTCGGCCACAGCAGGTTCCCGGACCAGCGTGGATCTGGGTGCGCCCGAATCCTCGACGCAAAGTCCTGCCGAGGAAGGGGTTACCGAAGGGCCCAAGGGCGAGCCCAGCGAGCTGACGCGCGATCCGAGCATTGCGGACAAGTACCGCGACACGGACGGCCAAGGCCGTCGGGCGGCTTTGAACATGCTTGAGCGCCGTCTGGAGTCCGGCAAAGGCCTGAATCCCAAGGATGGCGGCCTGCGTCAGGACGAGGTCGAGCGCTTGGTGGCCGAGATGGAGTGGCTCAAGGACAACCTGGATCCCTGATCTGGGTCCGGATGCGGACCCATTCGCCGCTGCCTGTTCAGTTCGCCGAGCGACGGGGTCGAAAGCAGTTCTAGGCCGGTGTGCATCCGGCCTCCAGAACCTGATCTAGCGCGCGCCATGACCTATCACGAGCAACCCGAACACGACGACCAAGGCACTTCCACAGACGATCGTCGGCGCAATGAGCGCCGCCGCACGCGCGGTGTGGTCCACATGTCGGTGGAGACGACCAACTTGACCGGTGCGGCGGACAATGTGTCGCACTCGGGGATCTTGTTCTTCACGGACGAGGCGTTGCGTGTGCGCTTGGAGATCGTGCAGAACGGCGAGACGCGCACGGTGGAAGGTCGCTTGGTGCGCGGTCAACGCATGCGCGACGATCACTTTGGTTGGGCTGTCGAGTTTGATCCCAGCTAAACGGTAGAGTTTGGCGCACTATGGGCCTACTCTCGAAGATCACGGGCATGGTCGCGCCCGCGCGCAAGCCGACCGATGATGTGTTGTTGACGGCAGCGATGCTGATGATGGCTGCTGCCGATGGTGCGCTGGATAGAGGTGAAGTCATGACCGTGTCGGGCTTTGCTTCGACGCTGCCCGAGTTCAAGGGCAAGGACTTCAACCGTGTGGCCGAAGACGCCATCAAGGCGATTCGTCGTCACAAGACGATCGGCGAAGCGTGCAGCATGTTGCACGAGCTGTCGACACCGGCTTTGAAGACCAAGTGCTTCGTGCTGTGCGCGGACATCGCGTTGAGCTCGGGCGATGTGGATGAGAAGGAAGACGCGCTGCTCGAGCAGTTGCAGCAGGTGCTTGGCATTGATGCGGGCACTGCGCAGAAGGTGATCGAAGTGCTGTCGCTCAAGTACGCGCGCTGAGCGCCGAGCGTAGCTAAGAACGCAACGCGGCCCGCTGAAGTTCAGCGGGCCGCGTCATTTGACAGAGCTGTGCGGTGCGTGTGGCGCGCGTTACTTCATGTGGTCCATGAACCAGCCAGGCAACACGCCCAGCACCAGCACACCGACCGCACACACCACCGCCATGGCGTTGGCCCACGGGCGGCTGCCTTCGCCGTGCGTGGCGTCCTTCGCGGCCTCTTGCATGTACATGGCGACGATCAAGCGCAAGTAGTAGCCCAGCGCCACGACCGACATCAGCACACCCGCGATGGCCCAACCGATCATGTCGGCTTGCACCGCGGTCGAGAAGACGAGGTACTTGCCCAGGAAGCCGCCCGTGGCGGGGATGCCGCCGAGCGAGAGGGCAAAGAGGGCGAAGGTCGCGGCCCACAGCGGTTGGCGTTGAGCGAGACCTTTGAGCGACTCGATGGTGACCGGTGCGCCAGTGCGGCTTTCCATCGCGGTGACGAGGCCGAAGGCTCCGCCCGCTGTGAACACGTAGGCCGCCATGTAGTACAGGATCGCGTTCGAGACGGATGCCGCGCTGGCGCCGCCCGAGACCTGGGCCGCGACGGCGAGCAACATCGTGCCCGCGTGCGAGATGCCCGAGTACGCGAGCAGACGCTTGAGGTCGGTCTGCACCAGCGCACCCAAGTTACCGAGCGCCATCGTGGCCACGGCGATCGCGGCCAAGAGGACCGCTGCATCACTCGGCAGCAACACAGCCATCGGCAACAAGAAGGCGAAGGCCGCTGCCTTGGTGCCCGTGGCCATGAAGGTCGTCACCGGCGCGGGTGCGCCTTGGTAGACATCCGGCACCCACAGGTGGAAGGGGAACACGCTGATCTTGAAGAACAAGCTCGCGGCGATCAGCGCACCACCGGCGATGGTGATGGACTTGGAGAGATCGGCCGCGTCCATGCTCGACAGCGTCAAGGTGCCTGTGCCCGCGTACACGAGTGCCGCACCAAACAAGTACATCGCCGCGGCGAAGGCGCCGAGCACGAAGTACTTGAGTCCGGCTTCGATCGAGGTGCGCTTGGCGCGCTGGAAGCCCGAGAGGGTGTAGAGAGGCACGGACAACAGCTCGAGGCCTACGAAGAACACGAGCAAGTCACGCGAACCGGCCATCAGCACCATGCCGGCGGCGGCCGACAGCAAGAGCACATCGTGCTCGCCCTCAAAGCGCGCTTCTTCGCGGTAGAACTTGCGTGCGAAGAGCCACGCCACCAGCGTCGCGATGATGAACAGGATGGCCCACCAGCCGGTGGTGGAGTTCGCCACATAGGTCTCGGCGAACACGCGCAACTCGGGACCGTTGGCCTGTTGCCACGCGTAGCCAAAGGCTGCGGCCAAGGTGCCCAAGAACACCAGCGGCCGCAAGGTCGCAGTACCCGGCAGGATCTCGACCAACAGGAGCAACAGGATGCCCACGGTTAGGGCGAGGAACGGTGCTGCGGCCGAAAGAGCTTCGGCGTTCAGCACTTGCTTCATCATCTCGACGTTCATCGGGCGGTCTCCTGCGGGGCGAGGAAGGCCGGGAGGGTAGCGGGTTCCGCCATGGCGCTCTTGGCTTCGCTGCGAGCGCGCGTCAAGCGCGTTTGCAGGTCGTCAAGAGAACCGGACATGCGGTCCATGAACCAGTTCGGTTGCACACCGATCCATACGCACAACACGACCACGGGCAGCATCAAGCTGATTTCGCGCGCGTTGAGGTCCGGCAGGTGCTTGTTGGCGGCGTTGGTCACCGGTCCGAACAGCATCTTGCGCGTGGCGACCAAGAGGTACACCGCGCCGAAGATCACACCGGTCACGGCGATGGCCGCCATGGTCGAGGAGGCTTGGAAGGTGCCGAGCAGGATGAGGTACTCGCCCACGAAGCCGTTGAGGCCGGGCAGGGCCACGCTCGACAACACGGCGAACACGAAGAAGATCGCGTACAGCGGCATGACGGAGGCGATGCCACCGTACTGATCCAAGGCGCGCGTGTGACGGCGCTCGTAGATCATGCCGACCAGCAAGAACAACAAGCCGGTCGACAAGCCGTGGTTCACCATCTGCAGCACGCCACCACGCACGCCGGCTTCGGTCAGGGCGAAGAGACCCAAGACCACATAGCCGAGGTGGCTCACCGACGAGCAAGCGACGAGGCGCTTGATGTCGGTTTGTGCCATAGCCAGGAACGCGCCGTAGACGATGCCGAGCGTGCCGAGCGCCATCATCCACGGGGATGCGACGAGCGCCGCTCCCGGGAACATGGCGATGCAGAAGCGCAGCAAGCCATAGGTGCCCATCTTCAACAGCACACCGGCCAAGATGACCGAGCCCGAGGTAGGAGCTTCGGTGTGCGCATCCGGCAACCACGTGTGGAAGGGCATCAGCGGCACCTTGATCGAGAAGGCCAAGGCGAAGGCGCTGAAGAGCCACAGCTGCTGGTCGACCGGCAGCTGTCCACCATAATTGACAAGGTAGCTGAGGTCGGTCGAGCCGGATTGCTGGATCAGCCAGATGACGGCGATCAGCATCACAAGGCTGCCAGCCAAGGTGTACAGGAAGAACTTGATCGTCGCGTACAAGCGACGATCACCGCCCCAAATGCCCAGCATGAAGTACAGCGGGACGAGGCTCGTCTCCCAGAACACATAGAACAGCACGAGGTCCAGCGAGAGGAACACGCCGAGCATGCCCGTCTGCATGACGAGCAGCCAGATCATGAACTCCTTCACGCGGTGCTCGATGTGCCCCCAAGTGGACAGCACGACAATCGGGCCGAGCACGGCCGTCAGGCCGACCATCAGCACCGAGAGGCCATCGAGTCCCAAGCGCCAGTGCACCGCGATGCCGCCGGGCAGCGTGAACCACGGCGTCGTCTGAGTGAATTGCGCCGCCGCCGAGGTGCCGTCAAAACGCAAGTACAGCAGCACGCCGATCACACCCACGACCACAGTCGTGAGGAGTGTGATCAAACGCTGCAGTTGCGTCGCAGCCTTGGGGGTCAGAGCAACGAGCAGGGCGCCGACGAGCGGCAGCACAACCAGAGTCGTCAATGTCAGCAACGAGTCCATGTGGTCACTCTTCCGTCAGCGGTTCCAGATGAGGACGAGGACCAGCACGGCCGCGACCGCGCCCATCCACAAGCCGTACGACCCGATGCGTCCATTCGCCATGCGACGCGTGCGCTCGCCGAGGCCGCGCGCGAACGAGGCCACGCCATTGACGAGGCCGTCGATGGCGAACTGGTCGAACACCACTGCGATCACGAAGGCCAGCAACTTGACCGGTTGCACGATCCAGTGCGTGTACTTGGTATCGATGGTCCACGCATCGGTGAGGAAGGCGTGCAGACCACTGCGCTTGGTGGCAAAGGCTTCATCGGCCTGTGTACCGAGCACATGCTTCTTGAAGCCCATGGTCGCGAACACGATCGCGATCACCGAGCCCAAGCCGAGCAAGGCCCACTCGACGGCGTGCGACACTTCGTGCGCTCCACGCTGGGCGAGGATCGCATCGCCAGCCGCCGTCACCGGCGCCAACCATTCCTTGAGGTTGTGCGCGACATGGAACACGGGCGGCAGGCCCAACACGCCGCCGAACACCGACAAGATCGCCAGCACCATCAAGGGCAGCGTCATGATGATCGGCGATTCGTGCGGGTGCACCTTGTGCGCGTCGAAGCGCTCCTTGCCATAGAAGGTCAAGGCCACCATGCGCCAGGTGTAGAACGCCGTCAGGGCGGCGGTCGCCACACCGAGCACCCAGATGCCCATGTACAAGCCGCCTTGGGCGAAGGTGTGCGCGAGAATCTCGTCCTTCGAGAAGAAGCCCGAGAGCAACGGCAGACCGGACAAGGCAGCGGCGCCGCACATGAAGGTGACGAAGGTCGCCGGCATGTGCTTCTTCAAGCCGCCCATCTTGTGCATGTCTTGCTCTTCATGCATGCCGTGGATCACCGAGCCGGCACCGAGGAACAAGAGCGCCTTGAAGAAGGCGTGCGTCACGAGATGGAACACGGCCGCTGCCCACGCGCCCGAGGCGAGGCCCACGAACATGTAGCCGAGCTGCGAGACGGTTGAGTAGGCCAAGACCTTCTTGATGTCACGCTGCACCAGTGCGGTGGAACCGGCGATGAAGGCGGTGAGCACACCGACGACACCGATGATCTGCAGCAGCTCGGGGCTGGACGCGAACACCGGGTTCAGGCGCACAACGAGGTAGATGCCGGCCGTGACCATGGTCGCGGCGTGGATGAGCGCCGACACCGGCGTCGGACCGGCCATGGCATCGGGCAGCCAAGTGAAGAGCGGCATCTGCGCCGACTTGCCACACGCGCCGAGGAACAAGAACAGTCCAGCGAGGAACAGCTTCGGTCCGAACTCGGGCAGCTTGCTGGCCGTGTCGGCCGCAATCATCGCCATGTCGAGTGTGAGGAAGGTCTTCGCGAGCAAGAACGAGCCGATCAAGAAGCACGCGTCACCGACGCGGTTCATGACGAAGGCCTTCTGACCAGCGTCCGCAGGCCAGCCCTTCTCGTACCAGAAGCCGATCAGGAGGTAGGAGCACAAGCCCACGCCTTCCCAACCGACGAACAAGCCGATCAGGCTGGAGCTCAGCACCAGCATCAACATCGAGAACGCGAACAACGACAGGTACGCGAAGAACTTGCCGTAGCCCTTGTCGCCCTTCATGTAGCCCGAGGCGTACACAAAGATCAGCGTGCCGATGCCCGTGACCACCAGCGTCATCAGCGATGACAAGCGGTCGAGGTGCATCGTGAGGTCGATGGGGAAAGTGCCCGTGTCGATCCATGACCACGAGGTCGCGCGCAGCACAGTGGCGGTGCCATCGCGCAGTTCGAAGAAGCCCTTCAGCGACAGGCCGAAGGCCACCAACATCGCGGCAATCGCCACGATCGGCGCGAGACCTGCCAGGCCGGCGGGCACCTTCTCGTGGCCATGACCATGATCGTCATGTGCGTGCGTGTCGTGTGCGTGCGTGTCATGTCCATGATGCTGATCATGTCCATGACCATGCGCCACTTTGGGTAGACGCTTGCGCGCCTCCACATAGTGCAGCACGCCACACAGAGCACTCGCAGCGAGAGGCAGCGCAGGGATGAGCCACAGCCAGTCGTGGGCTGCGTCACCAGCGGGGACGAGGGGGGATTGCATGTGCGTCGCCGTTTCTCAGTTCTTGAGCGCCGTGACCTGTTCGAGGTCCACGGTTTGCTGGTTGCGGTAGAGCGCGATGACGAGCGCCAGGCCCACGGCTGCTTCCACGGCAGCCACCACGATCACGAAGATCGCGAACAGAGGACCTTGCAAGCTGGCTTCGGTTGCGCCGGCTTCAAGCGTGTGCATGCGGCTGGCAGCGAGGAACGCAAGGTTCGCCGCATTGAGCATCAACTCGATGCTCATCAGCACGATGATCACATTGCGGCGCAGGAAGAACCCGGCCGTGCCGATCGCGAACAAGATCGCGGACAGGATGAACAGATGCTCGACGGGGACGGTCATGGCTCAGGAGCCCTTTCCGGCGTCCTTGCGGTCGCGCTTGGCCAGCACTACGACAGCCACGGCTGTCGCGAGCAAGAGAATGGAGATGGCTTCGAACGGCAGCAGGTAGCGGCCGAACATCTCGCCTGCGAGGCCGTTGATGGTGTCGATGCCGTGTTCGGGCATCGGTTGCGTGGCGGGCGCGAGGCCATCGGCCGTCACGGCCATCGCTCCTGCAGCCATGGTGGCCGCAGCCACGATGACGGAGAGGAACGCGCCCTTGCGACGGAACAAGCCGTCTTCCGCGCCGTCCTTCGAACTCGGGTTGCCGAGGTTGAGAAGCATGATCACGAACAGGAAGAGCACCATGATGGCGCCGGCGTAGACGAGGATCTGCGCTGCCGCCAGGAACTGGAAGCCTGCCAGCAAGTAGATCGTCGCCAAGCAGAAGAAGCTCGCGAGCAGCGACAGCACGCACTGGATTGGGCTCTTGGCGAGCACCACACCCAGCGCGGCTGCGACCGCGCCTGCGGCCATCAAGTAGAAGAGGGCGTTTGCCATCGCGTATTGATCTTCTTGACGTAGTCGATGCGCTGCTGGAGCGCAGCTTGGGGACGCTTGAGCTTCTCGATGTTGTAGATGAGCGCTTCGCGTGAGTAGTCGGCGAGCTCCAGCTCGTCGCTCATGAAGATCGCGTCCTTGGGGCAGGCTTCTTCGCAGAAGCCGCACAGGATGCAGCGCAGCATGTCGATGTCGAAGCGCTTGGGCTCACGCTCGATCGCGCGGTCGGTTTCCCCACCGTCGATCGTGATGGCGTAAGCCGGGCAAGCCGCTTCGCACAAACCACACGACACGCAGGCGATGGAATCGTCTTCCTTCACCACGAGTCGCGGTTGACCGCGAGTCACCTCGGTTTTCTCGAGGGGCTCTTCGGGATACTGCCGAGTGATCGGCTTCTCGAACATCTTGCGGAAGGTGACCGAGAGCCCGCGGACTACCTCGGGCAGGTACAGCTTCTCCGCGAGAGAGAGTTCCTTGCGTTTGACGATGACCATGTGGTGCCTCTCAGACGAGCGACTTCACGACGCCGGTCGCGAGCAGGTTGAGCAGAGCGAGGGGCAAGAACACCTTCCATCCGAGCGCCATGAGCTGGTCGAAGCGGAAACGCGGCAGCGTCCAGCGCACCCAGATGAAGAGGAACAAGAAGAAGCCGGCCTTCGCGAGGAAAGCGGCGATTTGCAGGGCCCAGTGCGGGTCTTCGAGGAAGGGCACTGAGGGACCACCCAAGAAGAGGGTCGTGGTCAAGCACGCCATGACAGTCATGGCCGAGTACTCGCCGATGAAGAACAGCGCGAACTTCATCGAGCTGTATTCGGTGTGGAAGCCTGCCACCAGTTCCGGTTCGCACTCGGCGAAGTCGAAGGGGTGACGGTTCGTCTCGGCAAAGGTCGCGACCACGAACATCACGAACGCCAGCGGCTGGTACCAGATGTTCCAGTCGGTGACCTTGTTCTGCGACAGCGCGATCTGCTGCAGATCGAGGCTGCCAGCCATCACCACCACCGCGAGGATGGTGAGGATGAGCGTCAACTCATAGCTGATCATCTGCGCCGAAGCGCGCAGACCACCGAGCAGCGAGTACTTCGAGTTGCTCGCCCAACCGCCGATGATGAGGCCGTACACCGACAAGCCGCCGAGGGCCAGGATGTACAGCACGCCGATGTCGAGGTTGACGATCGAGAAGGTGCCGATGTTCCAGCCGCCGAGCACCACATCCTTGGTGGTGAAGGGGATCACGGCGATGGTCATCATCGACGGCAGCGCCGCGATGACGGGCGCGAAGCGGAACAACATCTTGTTCGCTCCCGCAGGCATCAGCTCTTCCTTGAAGATGAACTTCACGCCGTCGGCCAACGGTTGCAGCAGGCCGAACGGGCCTACCCGGTTGGGGCCGATGCGGTACTGCATCCAGGCCGAGAACTTGCGCTCGGCCAAGGTCATCAACGCGCCCACATTCACGAGGCCGAGATAGATGACCGCGGCCTTCACGATCCAGGCCAGTAACACGGACCACTCGATCATCGGGCCTTCTCCAGC
>Ga0255097_1000985_pt1 | contig 10302 bp, 16 predicted proteins | sample Colum_Atlam_RepB_2_FD_188436 | JGI IMG/M metagenome (GOLD analysis project Ga0255097, IMG submission 188436) | Freshwater microbial communities from Columbia River, Oregon, United States - Colum_Atlam_RepB_8d | ecosystem: Environmental > Aquatic > Freshwater > River | place: USA: Oregon...
AAGTTCACGAGCGCGGAAAAACTGAGTTATTCTTCTCTTCTAACGAGACAGGGTTGGACGCCGGCTCATCGCCGACGCCCAACCCACCAACCGCACCGCAGTCCCCGTTGCCGGTGCGGCGTGCTTTCGGGCGGCTATAGGCCAGGACGAAGAAGACGCCTAGCGCGCCGGCTAGCCATCCCGCGACGAAACCTTCTACAACCGCCCAGGACATCAGAACGGCGCTCCTTCCGACTTCGACGCCATGGCGGGGCTTTCGTTTGTCCACGAGCGCGCCCAAGGCGCCAGAGCGCCAGCGTTGCACGTTGGGCAAGCCTTCAACGTGCCAGTTGCTAGGCACGACGCCAAGACGGCCGGCGACAGGAACGACCAGGTACCGCGGTCAAACGGTCGCCAGTCGGCCGAAATCTTGTCGTCCTTCCAGCGCGGCGCGTACAAAAGCCAACGTTGGCTAGCGCAGGTTTCGCATTTCACGCGGCACCGCCTTTTTCCAAGAGCGCCAGCAAGCGCGCGAGGTCAATAACCAGCATTCGGCTTTGGTGATGGTCCATCCCGTACAGGTCGCGCGACCGCGCGCCGGACAGCCAAATGCGAACGGCTACGCGTTTCCATTCCGGAAGGTCGCGCACCAGCAAACGCAAACGCGCCATTGCTTCCGACACCGCCGGCGGCGGTCCTAGCGGCGTTTCAGGATTTGCCAAACGCGCTAGTTCCAATTGGACGCCGCGCAAACCAGCGTCGGCCGCAACGGTCGCGCCTTCCGCGGCCAGCTCGCGGCAGTTTTCCACGACGCTAGCCAACGACGCCAAACGCGCCGGCAGTTCGTTTGCTTGCGCCATGGTCGTAGGGAGCAAGGGGGCTTTGCCCCCGCCGGCTTGCGCCGGCTCCCCCAGACCAGAAGAACGGTAGGCGGGGTTCGTCATGCTGCACCAGCCTTCCGCGCGGCTTCGGTTTCACGAACGCACAACGGTTCGGCTTCGATACCCCGACGCGCTAGGTCGGCGTCCACAACGCTTTGCACGTACGCGCAAAAACGCGACAGGTCCATATGCAAACCTTCGCCGAGTTCGGCCGAGAGGCTGCGCCATTGCGCGCCAGTCAGGTAGACGGGCACGTCCTGAATGATGTTGAGACGGGCCATGGCTACGGCCACGGCTACCCGCATTTCGACGGGTTGGGATTCTTTTTCTCGCATGGTTTCCGGATGTCCGGCAGACCAGCGTTTGGCGTGTGAAAGTACGTCGCTTCGTACATTATCAGACACAAAACGCAGCCGGCAGTTTGGTAGGGATCGCCGGAAAGACAGACGCTCGCGGGAGTTGCGGCCCAAGCCCCGCTACCGGAGCCTAGGCCACAAGGGAAACCATGCGAGCGGTTCCGCCTTCCGTGCTGCGACGTGGTCAGCGGCGCAACGTCCGCACACTTGCTTACAGCGCAGCGCGAGTCAAGGCGCTAGCCCAGAAAAGTTTCCGCGTTCCTAGCGGCGCCGCTTCAACGCGCGCCTTGCCTTCGCCAAATTTCGTAGCGACGCGCGGCGCGCCTTCGCACTCTGGCGCCGCTTCACGCCTTCACCGCTTTCGCGTCGGCCAGTTTGCCGGCGGCTTCCTTGACACCGTATGCGCCGATGCCGGTCAGGATGACGTCCCACGGGATGGTCACGCCGAGAAACTGCATCGTCAGCACGTTCAACGTCGGCAGGAGGATGGACACCCACAGCGTTGACGAGTTCTTGAGCTTGTCGAAAAGGTTTTTCATTTGGCCGATTCCTTGCGGATATCCGCGAGCGTTGTTTCTAGCCGCGCCAGGCGTTCGTTGAGCGCGTCGAGTTTGGCGCCAAGAACGGCGGTGTCGCGGCCAGCACCGAGGCGAGCCAATTCGCCGTCGTGAGCGACTGTTCTTTGAAGCGACCAGCCCGCGATAGCGAGGGCGGCGGTACTGGCGAGCGTTCCAAGCGCGCCGCTTGTGCTCGCAAATCCGCCGCGATTTCCGCGCGCGTTTTCGGAAGAGTCGTGACTACCGGAAGCCATGCCATCAGGTCACTACGACTTTGTGCTGGCCAAGGTACTTCGTACCGGCAAACACGTTGACGAATAGGTTAGGTTCGCGCAGTTGCGTCCCGCCGCGGAGCAGATAGTCGATGTCCAGGCGCAGCGCGCGGTTGGCCGGCACGGTCACAACGCGCGAGTAGGTGCCTTTGGAGTCTTTGAGCAAATAGTCTTCGTCGACTTCTAGCCGGAATTCGCCGGACCAGTCAGCATTCCCGCTGTTCACGAGTTCCGCGACCATGCGGACCGTGTCGCTAAAGAGCGCGCGTTTGACGCTGCCGCCGTTGGTAGGGTTCGTGATCCCGCCAGAAATGTACGCGAGCGGGTCTTTCGATCCCCCACCGGACGCCGGCGCGACGGCACCGGAGCCAGCCGGCAACGTGGTTTCGGCGACGGTTTGCGAGAACTGCGACTCGCCGGCGAGGATCGAACCAACGCCAGGCAACAGACCGCCGGACGTCGTGCCGGACTCGCCGATTTTGTTAGACGTGACAACGGCCGCGGAAGCCTTGAGCGAACGCACGACGAAGTAGCCGACGACGGCCGCAGCGCCTAGGTAGATCAGCGTGGAGTAGTCGCGGGAAGCCACGAGCCTATTCCCACTCCACAACGCTGATGTAGGCGGAGCCGCCGGCAGTTTGGGTATCCGAGAAAACTGCTGCGATACTGCCTTTCCAACAGGCTTCGCCAAACATACCGAACGTGGCGGTTGTAGACGTGCCCATTTCGGTGCCAACGTTGTTCACAGCGGCCGCACCAAATCCAAGGCGCAGTTTGGCAATGGTAGGTGTGCCAAGAGGGCCAGCGGTCGAAGTCAGCAGAAGTCCGGTTCGATTGCGGTTTTCGGCTAGAAGCTGCGTGCTAGTCGTTTGAATCGGGCCAAAACTGGCGTTTGTCTTGATGCGATGACAGCCGCTTTCGGACAAATACCTTGCTGCCACCGCGGGGTCTTGCGCGTCGATCACCAGGTACGAGACGATGACGCTCTCAGCCGTCGTGTCGCGCGCGGCTTGGATGTACCATTGCCCAGGATTTGGCAGGTAGACAATGCCGGCGCCTTTGGACCGTTGCGCGTCGTCGAGCGACGACGGAATGCGGTTCGGCGCGTAGTAAATCACGCGCGTGCTGCCAGAGTTGTAGACAGTCGGCGACGCGGCTTGCGCCCATTTGAAGTTGAACGTAGCGCCCGTACCACCGCCGCCAGTTACCGTAGCCGGCGCGTAGGTCGGCAGCACGGAATAGCTACCGCGATTGGTGACGGTGAATGCGGTGATAGCGCCACCGCTTACTGCGTCAACGGTGATTTGCGCTGAAGTACCAGTACCGCCAACAACAGTCAGCACGTCGGCAGCGGAGTAGGTGCTACCGGCAGAAACAAGCGTAGCCTGAGAAACGGCGCTGTTTCCTACGCTGGTTTTGACTGGCCACAAGATTACCGGCCGGTCGCAGCGGACCATTTGCCAACCGTTGTCCTGAACCGTAACTAGCGCGTTCGGGTTTAGATCGACGGCTTCAGAGTAGCGCGAGGCTACTAGCGGGTCGGTAATGCCGGTAGGTGCTTGTGCCATGCGTGAGCTAGCTAGAGGTCCGGTAGGATTGAAAACGGCCGGAGTGCCGCTTCCAAACGAGCCAATGCCGCCGGTGATAAGTTGACGATCTACGCTGCCAGTCGGCGTACCGCCGCTTTGGGTCGTAAAGGCCATTTGGCCGGCTGCGTAGCGCGCACCGCGAGACATTGTCAACGCTTCCTAGTAAGAAGGATGATGCCCAGCAAAGCGCCGCCGGCGATCAAAAGCATTTTGGGATCCATACCGGCGCGTTGCGGCGGTTCGTCGCTGGCCATAGCCGGCGACTCGTTGTTAGCAAATGGATTTTGAGTGCTAGACGAAACAGGACTTTGGTCGTTGTCGCTATCGAGACCAAATTCGCCTAGTTTGCCTTTAACGGTGCTAACCGTGTTTTTGACGTTGTCAATGGTGTCTTTGACGTCGCCCAGTTTGTCAGCAATGTTGTTTGCAAATTTGCCGGCCTTGCCTAAAGCGCCACCCGTCAGTTTATCTAAACCGCCTCCGGCGGCACCGACAACGGCTCCGGCACTTACACCGGCTGTTGTTAGCAACGCAAGTGCGGTTGGTGCGGATTCTTTAACGCCTTGCCCAAATTTCTTAGCCGTCTTCTTAAACGACTTGCCTTTGATAGCGTCTTCTAATGCGCCGTAGGATTTTTTGACACCTGGAATTTTTTTTCCGGCAGCCTTCCACAACGGCGCGCCTGGGATAATTGTTTTGGACGCGATCTTCCCCAGACCTTTGACGCCTTGCTTAATTTTCTTCCCAATGTCACTGAAGAAGTTACCCACGGCTGCGCCTCAAATCGGATCGCCAGGAAAACGGGTGCGGCCAACCGCCTTAACGCGGCCAAGCGCCGGCAGTTTGACGTAGTCGGCGCGCGACGACGGTTTTGTGGGTTCCGTCGTGCCGGTGTCGCGGCCTTCGCCGCGCACCGAAACCGGACCCTGCGCGTAGCCGCGAGCGCCGGCCACTACGCTACGCTGCGGTGCGGCCACGATAGCCGGCTGGAATGGTGCATTGCGTCCGCCAGACTTCTTCTTCTTGAGCTTCATTCCTTTAAAGAATGAAAGAATGCTCGTGCCGAAAAGGCCTTGACGAACCTTGACAACCTTTGAGGAGGGCACGACGCGGCGGGGCGAGCGGTCGAAACGGTCAAGAATTCCGTCGTTGTCGTCGTCGCGGTCGAGTCGGTCCACAACGCCGTCACGGTCAGAATCCCGCCGCAGATTGAAAAACAAGCTAGCCACGTCGTGCCTCCTAACAGGTCAGTTTTGGTTGTTGACAGCCCACAGCGTCAGTTCGTTTGCGGTGCCGGCCCAGGACGAACCCGTGTCCAGCTCGACGCGCGACGAACCTTGCGACGCAACGACCATCGGAAGACGCAGACCGGCTGCGGTCGTGATCGTCACGCCGCCGGAGGTGCCGGCGCCGTCTTCGAGCGCTTGCGATTCCAAAACCATGTCGCCGGTTGTGGCGGTCAAGTATTGAGCGCCAGTCAGTTGGTGGTACTGGAAACCGTTGAGTTCGGCTTTGAAACGAGACAGGCCGGTAGCGTCCAGCACCATACCGCGCACAGCGCCTTGGCTGTTGATCGGGAACGTTGCATTGGTCGCGCTGGCGGCAATGTTCATTTGCTGGCCAATCAGCGTCGGGTAGAAGACCGGTTGCGCGTCGGTTTGCGTCCAGCCAGCGTAGATGCTGCCGGCAACGGTGCCCGTGGTCGTGGTGATTTCAACAGTCGGCACCGTGCCGCGCGGGAATTGGCAGGTGTCGGCCAAATCGTCGTCCACGATGTCAAACAAGTTAAACGGAATTGTGAAGCGCGTTAGGTTTCCGTCCAGAGCGTAACCGACCGTTGAAAAACGCTCTTGCCACTTGCGGAAGTGCAGCAAGTTGACGTCATAAATCAAACGGTTGTCAGCTTTGACGCGAATGCGGCTAATGTCGCTAACAATGTTGCCGCTGCCGGTCATGCCAAAGTGATAGGCCACGACGCCGGCGCTAGGCAGGTCGTTACCGGTGAAGGTGATAACTTGCGCGGTCGTTGCGGCAACAGTTTTGCCGGAGCCAAGGAAACTAGTGAAACGTCCCATTGTCGTGGTCCTTTAGGAAATCAAGCCTTGGTGAACTTGTAGGCGAGCATGGCAATAACGGCGATGGTCGCGGCGCGTGCCACGTCGTCCATGCCAAAGCCAGGCTTTACTTCGATAAAGCCGCTAGGGTCGTCGGGGCCATCCTTCAAGAGGAAGCGTTCGGCCACGAAATTTCCGGCCGCGGCGGCACCGGTCAGAATCAGGAGAGTTTTGACGTTCATTTGCGTTTTGGTGCTTTGCGCGACGCACCATGCGCCGCGGCGGTTTGAGTCTTCGCACAACGCACTAAGTGCAGGTCAAGCACGAAAACCTAAAATCCGGTGCGGAAAGTCAAATACTTTGCTTGTGGCAAGGTAGCGACTAAGTCGCGCGGCGCGGAATACTCCCGCTCCAGCCGGTCAAGCACCGCCGGCGCGGTGCAACGGAAGACGTAAAGCGTCGGCGCGCAGCTCAAGGCCTCCTGCGGCACGTCGCCGGATAGGTGCTGCGTCGTGAGCAGGACGTGAGCTGGCGCGTGTCGATAGGCGCGCAACAGGCGCAGGAGCGCGCCGCCGCGGCCGCGAGAAGATGAAAGCCAATACGCGGCTTCGTCGACCAGCAACACGACGCGGCCGCTTCCCAGCACGGCGCGCACCAATCGGTCGACTTCTTCGCCGTCTTTTGGAATGTAGGCGCACGACGTGCGTTTGCCCCAGATTTCCAACAGCGCGTCGTCGACGCTAGCCGCGTGCGGCCATTTTGAAAAGTTGCCGACGCCTTGGGAGTCAACGACCAATACCGGCCAGCCGCTAGCGTTGGACAATTCAACTGCGTGCGCGTGCGCCAGCCGCGTTTTGCCGGCGCGCGGAATCCCGACGTACCACGCGGCCGTCGGCTCATTCGCCAAGGTTTGCTTTGAAGTCGACAAGCGCGACACCAGGGGATGCGGTTTGCGGGAACGGTTGCAGGTCTTCTTCGTCGTCGTCCACTTGCGTGGCCGGCGGCGGCGTTGTGCGGTTCGAAAGCCGGCGCGTGTGCTGCGTCGAGTTTTTCACCAACGCCAAACGCGCGGTCACAACCTCCAAGGCGCTCATACCAAACAGCGCGATTCCGACGTAGGGACTATTCCGGAGCGCGTCGCCGACGTACTGCGCGACGTATGGAGCGGTCACTAGCAAACGGTTTCGTTCCGACGGCGTGAACCGGCAGGCGTTTTCAAGTTGCGGCGTCCAGTCTCCGCCTTTGCCGACGACGACTAGCCGCAAGCACAAACCAACGGCGCCTTCGAACAGGTCCACGACGGTTTCCGGCGGAGTGCCAGCGTTAGGAGCGGCGGGTCCATCGGTTGGAGTTCCGGACGCCGGCGGCGCGTCGTCGGTTGCCGCGGCGCGCATGGCGCGCGCGTAGGCTTCGGCGTCAAGTTCTTCGGCATGACTCGCCGGCGGCGGCGCGGCGTCGTGGACTTCGTGAATGTCAAACGCTGGCGTTGCTGGCGCGACGGCCGGCGCTGCCGGCGCGTCGTGTTTGAGCCAGTTTCGTACCGCGGTCGGCGAGACGCCTAGGTCATCGGCTACCGTGCGCGCGGATTCGCCGGCGCGTAATCGGCGCAACGCTTGCGCGCGGACTTTCGGATCGGTTTTCGGTCGTGCCATTAGTCAGTACCCCAAAAATCTTCGTCGTTTTCTTCGTCGTCGTCGTTGTCTTCCGGCGGCGGCGGCGGCGGTTGTTTTTTCGCCGCGCGTGCCGGCGCGGCTTCGGGGTCATCCGTCCACGTCACCGTCGCTTTGTCGCGGTGCGATAGGAGTTGGTGATTCTCCAAGTTGTGATCCGTCCGAAACACTTTTCCGCAGTACTTGCACGTTGTCATCGGTCCCCCATTGCGCCGCAATTGCGTGAGCTTCGGCGCGCAGCCGGCGTTGCAGCGCGTCGACGTCTTCCCAAGTTGCCGCGACTTGCTCGCGGCGCTGTTTCGGTTTGCGCGCCGGCGACGGTTCGCGGACTAACCGGCCAGTTGCCAGCGCGCCGGTCCATTCGCCGCAGCCTTTCGGCGCTGCCGGAAGCAAACCGCGCGACGCACGAATGCGCCGGAAGTGCCGCGGCGCCTGAATCGGCGTCTGGTCGCCTTTCTTTGCCGGCGCGCCGGTCAGTTCTTGCGCTAGCTTCACCAGATAGCCGGCCATGGCGTCCGCCGAGCCAGGCGCGAGAATTTCGGCCCAAGCAACAGGACCAAACCCAGCGCGTACGGCAGCATCGCGCAGCCAGCGCCGCCAGCCTTTCGGAAAGAGGCACCAGCGCGCGCCGGCGTTGCCTTTGCCAACGTGCCGGCGGCGCTCGACGCCTTCGGCCTCGACGGCCTCGCGCAGACGGTCGCCCGAAAGAATCAGGTTCAGGTGCGGCCAGCCGCGGCGAGTAGACTCCCAAGTTTGGAGGTAGTCGACCGCGCCGACGCTACGCCGGAACGCCTCTCGGAGGCTGTTATTCCAGCACTTGCCGCCTTCGCGGTACGCCTCCCAGCGGTCACCAAACGCGCTAGGGTCAAAGGTCAGGACGCAGTACACCCACCAGCTCTTACTTTGGACCCCAGCGGCGCAGCGCCGAAAGTCGACTGCGCCGCGCCAGGCGGAACACCTTCTGCAACGCCACGAGCCGCACAGGAACGGTTTCCGGACCGGCTGGCCGGCGTCCGGTCCGGCTTTGGGCCACGTCAGCAGGTGCCACCTTTCCAGTTCGCACGCCTCGACGGAAGAGAGCCGCGGCCTTCCGGCCAAGGGTTCCCAGTCGCGCCATGAATCCCCCGCTTTCCATAAGTTCACGAGCGCGGAAAAACTGAGTTATTCTTCTCTTCTAACGAGACAGGGTTGGACGCCGGCTCATCGCCGACGCCCAACCCACCAACCGCACCGCAGTCCCCGTTGCCGGTGCGGCGTGCTTTGGGGCGGCTATAGGCCAGGACGAAGAAGACGCCTAGCGCGCCGGCTAGCCATCCCGCGACGAAACCTTCTACAACCGCCCAGGACATCAGAACGGCGCTCCTTCCGCCTTGGACGCCATGGCGGGGCTTTCGTTTGTCCACGAGCGCGCCCAAGGCGCCAGAGCGCCAGCGTTGCACGTCGGGCAAGCCTTCAACGTGCCAGTTGCTAGGCACGACGCCAGGACGGCCGGCGACAGAAACGACCAAGTACCGCGGTCAAACGGTCGCCAGTCGGCCGCGATCTTGTCATCCTTCCAGCGCGGCGCGTACAAAAGCCAACGTTGACTAGCGCAAGTTTCGCACTTCACGCGGCACCGCCTTTTTCCAAAAGCGCCAGCAACCGCGCGAGGTCAATAACCAGCATTCGGCTTTGGTGATGGTCCATCCCGTAAAGGTCGCGCGAACGAGCGCCGGACAGCCAAATGCGAACGGCTACGCGCTTCCACTCGGGCAGGTCGCGCACCAGCAAACGCAAGCGCGCCATTGCTTCCGAAACCGCCGGCGGCGGTCCTAGCGGCGTTTCAGGGTTTGCCAACCGCGTGAGTTCCAATTGCACCCCGCGCAAGCCAGCATCGGCCGCAACGGTCGCGCCTTCCGCGGCCAGCTCGCGGCAGTTTTGGACAACGCTAGCCAACGACGCCAAACGTGCCGGCAATTCGTTTGCTTGCGCCATGGTCGTAGGGAGAGACGGGGCTTTGCCCCCGCCGGCTTGCGCCGGCTCCCCCAGACCGGAAGAACGGTAGGCGGGGTTCGTCATGCGGCACCAGCCTTCCGCGCGGCTTCCGTTTCACGAACGCATAGCGGTTCGGCTTCGATACCCCGACGCGCTAGGTCGGCGTCCACAACGCTTTGGACGTACGCGCAGAAACGCGACAAGTCCATGTGCAAACCTTCGCCGAGTTCGGCCGAGAGGCTGCGCCATTGCGCGCCAGTCAGGTAGACGGGCACGTCCTGGATGATGTTGAGACGGGCCATGGCTACGGCCACGGCTACCCGCATTTCGACGGGTTGTGATTCTTTTTCTCGCATGGTTTCCGGATGTCCGGCAGACCAGCGTTTGGCGTGTGAAAGTACGTCGCTTCGTACATTATCAGACACAAAACGCAGCCGGCAGTTTGGTAGGGATCGCCGGAAACGTTGCCGCTCGCGGGAGTTGCGGCCCGAGCCCCGCTACCGGAGCCCAGGCCACAAGGGAAACCATGCGAGCGGTTCCGCCTTCCGTGCTGCGACGTGGTCAGCGGCGCAACGTGCGCACACTTGCTTACAGCGCGGCCGCAGTCAAGACGCTAGCCGAGAAAAGTTTCCGCGTTCCTAGCGGCGGCGCTTCAATGCGCGCCTTGCCTTCGCCAAATTTCGTAGCGACGCGCGGCGAGCCTTCGCACTCTGGCGACGCCTCACGACTGCGCTACCTTGCTGCTGGCCAGTTTGCCGGCGGCTTCCTTGACCCCGTAGGCACCAATGCCGGTCAGGATCACGTCCCACGGAATCGTCACGCCCAGCAGATGCTGCGTGAGCACGTTCAACGTCGGCAACAGGATAGACACCCAGAGCGTCGAGGAGTTCTTGAGCTTGTCGAGGAGGTTTTTCATTTGGCCGATTCCTTGCGGAGTTCCGCAAGCGTTGTTTCTAGGCGCGCTAGACGT
>Ga0255097_1000990_pt1 | contig 10244 bp, 7 predicted proteins | sample Colum_Atlam_RepB_2_FD_188436 | JGI IMG/M metagenome (GOLD analysis project Ga0255097, IMG submission 188436) | Freshwater microbial communities from Columbia River, Oregon, United States - Colum_Atlam_RepB_8d | ecosystem: Environmental > Aquatic > Freshwater > River | place: USA: Oregon...
CTGCTGGGCCCTTCGCCGGAAGCGGCGGCCGAGGTCTTCCGCTGCAAGAACGCCAGTGGCGCCGTGGAATTCCAGGATCGCCCCTGCAAAGACGCGGCCGACCAGGCCTCCAGCCGCCGCGGCGGCAGCGGTCCGCGCTGCATGGGCGGTGACGGGCAGTGGTATCCCTACGGTGACGCGCGCTGCGAGGCCAGCGGAACGCAGGCGGGTTCCAGCGCGGCGCAGGAGCAGGAGAAGGCCGAGGCCGAGCGCTACCTGCGCTGCCTTGCCGTGCGCGGCAAGGCCGAGAAGCTGGTCGGTACCGTGTTCTCCAGCTTCCGCCAGGTCTGCGACGCGGCGCCGGATGCACAGAAGCCCGAGAACGGTCCCGACGGTGCCCGCATCCGCTGGGTGTTCCGCAGCAGCTACGACCTGGACATCTATACCCAGGGCGACCGGATCATGGAGATCCGCAAGCAGCCCTAGGCGGCGCCCCGGGCGTTCGGTGCCCGGGCTCCTAGACGGCGATCTCGCCACCGTCCTCGCGCGTGATGACCAGCGTCGCCGAACGCGGGCGGCTGCCGGCGGCGCCGGCCACCGTGGCGTCGCCGCTGGCGGCGGGCCAGTGCGAGGAAGGCGATGCGGTTTCACCGTTCTCGCCCGGGTGCTGGATGTTGACGAACAGCGCGCGCCGGTCCGGCGTCATCGCCAGGCCGGTGATCTCGGCCTCCATCGGGCCCACCAGGAAGCGCCGCAGGTTGTCGGGCGTGGCCCTGCGGCCGCGCAGCGTGACCACCTTGCCCTGGCTGCCGTTGTCCACCGTCACCGCGCCGCCGTCTCCCTGCGTGCCCGGTACCGCCGCCAGCAGCATGCAATTGCTGTGGTCGAGGTAGGCGGCGTCGTCGGTCTCGATCCACAGCAGGCCGGCCGGGTCGAACCACAGGCCATCCGGGCTGCTGAGATCGTTGTCTTCGGTCAGTCCCGAGAGATTGACGGAAGCCGGTGCGCCGGCTTCGGCCCCGAAGAGGTACACGTCCCAATGGAAGCTCGTCGCGGCCGGATCGTCGCCGCGCTCGCGCCAGCGGATGATGTGGCCGTTGACGTTGCCCTTGTTCTCGGTGGTACTGCCATCGGCGTTGGTGAATGCGTCGGTGTAGCTGCGCGGGTTGGCGGCATCGACGTCGTCCGGCGTGCGGCGCGAGTTGTTGGTCAGGGTCAGGTAGACCTCGCCGGTGACCGGATCCACCGCCGTCCACTCGGGCCGGTCCATGCGCGTTGCACCGACCGCGTCGGCCGCCAGGCGCGCGTGCACCAGCACGTCGGCCTGGCTCTGGAACGGGTAGACCTCGCTGTCCGCGGTCAAGCCGTTCTCGCCGTGGCGCAGCGGCAGCCACTGGCCGCTGCCGTCGGCGTCGAAGCGGGCGACGTACAGCGTGCCGCTGGCCAGATGCGCGCTGCCGGCCAGGCCCTGCAGCGAGGGATCGTAGGGCAGCCCGGAGACGAACTTGTAGACGTACTCGAAGCGCGAATCGTCCCCCATGTAGAACACCACCGGCTGGCCGGCGCGCACCGGTGCCGGCACGCAGCCCTCGTGCGAGAAGCGGCCCATGGCGGTGTGCTTGCGCGGCGTGGAGGCCGGGTCGAAGGGGTCGATCTCCACGATCCAGCCGAACAGGTTGGGCTCGTTGCGGAAGTCGTCGTCGGCCGAGGCTCCGGCCGCACTGCAGTCGAAGCGCTCCGTGATGTCGCCTGCCACGGTGTTCCAGCCGCGGTAGTTGTCGCCCTGTGAATCCGGCGCCAGCGCATAGCGCGCCAGCGCGGTGTTCTCCGCTGCGCTGCGCTGCGGCTCGTCCGCACCGCGGTGGAAGTAGGTGTTCCAGTTCTCCTCGCAGGTCAGGTAGGTGCCCCAGGGCGTGTGGCCGTTGGCGCAGTTGTTGAGCGTGCCGAAGGCACGGGTGCCGCCCTGCGAGAGCTTCGTCGCCAGCATGGCGTCGCCGGCGGCGGGGCCGTCCAGTTCCATCGGCGTCAGCAGCGTGACGCGGCGGTTCAGCGGCGAGCTGCGGTCCAGTTCGTAGCCGCCATCGACCCTGCGGCGGATGGCGATCACGCTGACGCCGTGGGCCTCCATCTCGCGGCGCACTTCCTCGGCGGGACGCACGCCGTTCTCGTCGCGACTCGGGCCGGCGGGATGCAGGTAGGCGTCGGTGATGTTCTCGTGGTTCAGGCAGAGGATGCCGCGCTCCGAGATGGCCGGGTCCCAGCCGCCGCCGGTGGACAGGCCGAAGAAATACATGCCGTCATGGTGGTCGCCGGAGCGCTGGCCGAAGTCGGTCTCCGCGCCCTGGTTGCCGTAGGCCGCCTGTCCCTCGCGGATCGGATCGCCGAGCGCGTAGAGCACCTGCGCGCGGTAGCCGGGCGGCACGTGCACGAGGTCGTCCTTCGACTTGGGCACGGCCTGGAAGCCGAGCTTCTGCAGCGCGTCCGCGCGGCGGTCGTAGGGATCGCTGCGTCCGCAGCCGGACAGCGTGAACAGCCCGGCGACGGCGGCGCTGCCGGCCAGCACGCGGCGGCGCGACAGGCGGTGGGCGAGGATGTCGGCGAAGGCGGTGGGATCGTTGCTGGACGCTTGGCTCATGGTTCCCCCTGGATGCCGGCGGACGCGGGGTCGCCGGCTTTGTTTCCGGATAAACGCGGAAAGCTAGGGGAGCTTCGTAAAGCTTTGATGACGAACCGTGCGTCAGGAATGCAAAAGCCCGGCCTCGCCAAGCGAGACCGGGCTTTGCATGAACCCGCTTAGTGCTGCTGGAAGAACTGCACGACCTTCTGCGAGGCGTTGTAGTTGCTGGTGCCCTTGCCGAGCAAGCGCGGCAGCAGTTCCTTGGCGCCGGCCCACTGGTGGCCCATGCCGTCGATGCCGCAGAGCTTCACCTCGGCGCCGCCGGCGCAGCCGCGGCGGGTGACGCAGCTGGCCGAGCCGTCCTGCTGGGTTTCTTCCTTGGCGGCGCACTGGTTGCGGGAGGCCAGCTTGCTGAAGACGTCGCGCACCGGGGGGCGGTAGTTGCCTTCGAAGTCGCCGCCGTCCCAGGGGATTCGCGGATCGGCGCGGCCCTGGATCAGCAGGGCGGCGATCGGCTGGCGGGCGCTGCAGTTCGGCACCATGATGCCGCCGGAGGCGGCGGCGATGGCCTTGAACAGGTCGGGCGCCTCGCAGGCGACGCGGTGCACCATCATGGCGCCGTTGGAGAAGCCGGTGCCGTAGACGCGCTTGGTGTCGATCGGCGTGCGGCGGCCGATGTCGGCGACCATGGCGCGCAGGAAGCCGACATCGTCCACGTTCTTCTTCAGCGCCGGGCCGCAGCAGCTGCCGGAGTTCCAGGAGCGGCCGACGCCGTCCGGGTAGGCGACGACGAAGCCGGCATTGCCGCCGACGAGATCGAAGCCGGTGAGCTCCTCCATGTTCTTGCCGGTGCCGAAGCCGCCGTGCAGGGCGACGATCAGCGGACGCGCGCCGTTGCCGCCGCCGTCGGGCACGTAGAGCCGGTAGCTGCGCTCCATGCCCTGGAAGCTGAGGGTGTATTCCTGCGAGCTGGCGGCCTGGGCCGAGGAAACGACCCCGCCGGTGCCGCCGCAGGCGGCGAGCGCGGCGAGCAGCACGATGCCCAGGCTGCGCAGCGGGCGGGAGAGGTGCGAAGCGATCATGGAACGGCTCCTTGTTCGGGATACGGCAAACGCTACCGGATCCAAGCTTAATACAGAGCGTACGCGGTGCCGAGCTGTTCCGGGGAGAGGTCCGGCTCGCTGCCGGACACCCCGGCGGCGGCGAAGAACCCGGCATTGTCGGCACCCAGGTCCGGGCCGCGGCGCGCGATGCGCGGGGTGAAGCCGTCGACGCGGAAGGGCAGGCCCGGCAGGCGGGTGCCGGCGGCATCCTGGAACCAGCCGCGTGCCGCCAGCTGCGGGTCGGCGGCCAGGTCGGCGGAGCTGGCGACGAAACCGGCCGTCACGCCGGCGGCCTGCAGTTCCGCCGCCGCCGCCTCCACCGCGCGGCCCTGGCTCCAGGCCGCGATCAGGGCATCGATCTCGTCGTGATGCCGGCGTCGGCCCGAGGCACTGGCGTAACGCGCGTCCTGCGCGGCGCCGCCCAGCAGGCCGGCCAGGGCCTGCCATTCGGCGTCGCTGCGCACGCTCAGCAGCAGCCAGCGGTCCTGCCCCTGGCCGGCGTAGCAGCCCTGCGGGGCATGGTCGGCATGGCGGTTGCCCAGCGCCTCCGGCTGGCGGCCGCTGCGGGCGACCTCGGCGAAGAACTCGCCGACGAACCAGGCGGTGGTTTCGCATTCGGACAGGTCGATCCATTGGCCGCCGCCGCCTCGTTGCCGCTGCCACAGCGCGGTGAAGCCGGCACAGATGCCCATGATGCCGTTCATCACGTCCATCTCGCGCACGCGGTAGGCGGGACCGTGTCCGTCGTAGGCGGTCAGCGATTGCAGGCCGCTGATCGCTTCCAGGGTGCCGCCGTAGCCGCAGTATCCGGCATAGGGGCCGGTGGCGCCGAAGGCGGACATGGCGACCATGACGATGTCGGGCTTCAGCTCGCGCAGGCGTTCGTAGCCGTAGCCCTTGGCCTCCATCACGCCGGCACGTGAGTTCTCCAGAACCAGGTCGGTCCCGCGCACCAGTTCGTCCAGCACGGCCCGGTGCTCGGGGCGCTTCAGGTCCAGCGTCACGGATTTCTTGCCGCGATGCAGCTGCCAGAAGCGCGGGTGCTCGTTGACCTTGCCGACGTAGCCCCCGCGCATGCCGTCGAGGCGCTGCGGGTATTCGATCTTGATGACCTCCGCGCCGTAGTCGGCGAAGAAGCGCGCCGCATGCGGGCCGGCCCAGTCATGGGTGAAATCCAGCACGCGCATTCCGGCCAGCGGCGCGGCTGCCGGCCGCCCGGTGCAGGCCGGTCGCGCATCCCAGCCCGGCGCGGCGACGGCCCGCGCGGGAGCGGGGCGGTCCCGCCAGGACGCGCGGGCGCAGCGGAAGGGGGCTCCCGGCATCGTTGCCGGGACGCCGTCGGCGCGCGGCTGCTCGATGAAGAACCCGCGCGCGGCATGCTGCGGCTCGGCCAGGGCCTCGGGCATGGAGGCGAGGTAGGACCAGGCCAGGCGGTGCTTCTGTCCCAGGTGGAACAGCTCGCGCTTGCCGTGGCGCAGCAGGAAGGGCTTCATCAGCTCCTGCGTCTCCGCACGGTTGGCCATGCGCCCGCCCATGGTCTGTAGCTTCTCCGACAGCAGCCCCGGGGCCTCGAACAGCGGCGCGGCGCGCAGCCAGTGGCGGATGGGGCCGCCGATGATCGCGGCCTCGCCGTCGGCGCAGGGATAAGTGCGCCACGGCACCATGTTGTGCTCGTCGCCGTTGCGCCTTGCGACCTTGCCGACGTTGAGGAACTCGGCGATCGCAGCCTCGTAGTTCTCCATCGCGGCCTCGCGGATCGCCAGGTCCACGATGGCGCCGCAGCCGTCGCGCTCGCGGCGCAGCAGGCCGATGATCGCGGCGCAGTAGGCATTCATCCCGGCGGTGAGTTCCGCCATGCGCGGGCGCGCGTTGAGCGGTTCGCGGGTGCCGCTGCCGGTACTCTGCATCAGCCCCGAGAGGCCGTAGAGCGTCAGGTCGCTGGCCTGCCAGGCGGCCTGCGGGCCGTCCTGCCCGAAAGGCGTGATCTGCACCAGCACCAGGCCCGGGTTGAGGGCCTGCAGGCGTGCCGCATCGAAGCCTGCGCGCGCGAGGATGCCCAGGCCCCAGCCGTCGAGCAGGATGTCGGCGCCCCGGACCAGCGCGGCAAAGGCTTCGGCATCGCGTGCCGGCTCGAGCGCGATGCGCTGCTTGGCGGTATGGAACCAGGCCTCTTCGTCCGGGCCGAGCCCGAAGCCGGGCAGGGATGCAGGCGCCGGCAGTTGCCGCACGTCGGCACCGAAGCCGGCCATCAGCTTGCCGCAGAACGCGGCGGCGACGTGGCCGCTGAGTTCGATTACCCGGATCTGGTCGAGGCTGGACATGGGCGTTCCTGTATCTATTGCGAGCTGCGCAGCAGCGCCTCGACCTCGGCGCGGACCTGCGCCTGGTGCGTGACCGGAAAGAAATGGCCGGACTGCGGCAGGTTCACCAGCCGCGCGTTCGGCAGCAGCGCCTGCAGGCGCGAGGCCGTGGCGCCCGAGCGCGAGTGGCTGGGATACATCAGCAGCGTCGGCTGGCGGATGCTCGCGTAGGCCTCGGCGTCGCCGCCCGGCACCCGGAAATCCTGGCGCAGGCTGGTGTCCTCGAGCAGGCCAAGCCACTGCTTGGCGGCGCGCAGCGCGCCGCGTCCCTCTCCGAAGGGGACGAACTCGCCGCCCGCCTCCAGCTCGATGCCGGCGACGCGGTTGCGTGCCGCGGCCTCCAGGAAGCGGAATCCGACTTCCGGTTCGCTGGCCCAGTCGCCACCATCCTGGCGGGCCACGGCCTGTTCGAAGGCGGTGAGCTGGCCCACATCGTGCAGACGCAATTCCGATTGCAGGCGCTGGATGCGGGTATCCATCAGGGCCAGGTGGCTGAAGCGCTGCGGCTGAAGCAGCACGGCCTCGAGCGCGGCGGCGCCGCCGTAGCTGTGGCCGATGACGGCGGCTTCTTCCAGGCCTAGATCGTCCATCAGCTGCAGCAGGTCCTGCCCTTGGTCGGCTGCCGTGTAGCCGCTGGTCGGTCGTTCGCTGTAGCCGTGCCCGCGCAGGTCATAGATTGTGACGCGGTACTGCGACGACAAGGCGGTCGCCAGGGGGTACCAGAACGCGCGATTGGCAGCCAGGCCGTGCACCAGCACGACGTCAGGCCCGCTGCCGAGTTGCTGATGCGCCAGTTTGGGGCGGTGGGTCATGGCGTGTGTTCCGTTGGGCGGTCGTTGTTCATGCCGATGGCTCCGCGCCGGGTCGTGATTCAATCGGGGACAGGAAGTCATGCGGACGACGCACACACAGGACGTGGCACGGCACTACACGCGCCGTCACGAGCAGCGGGGCGATCTCTTCGGCCAGCAGCCCTTCGCCAACTACGGCTACTGGACGCGGCCGGACATGGGCATGGAAGAGGCTGCCGAGGCGCTGACGATCCTGGTGGCCTCCGCTTGCGGACTCTCCTCCCGGGATCGGCTGCTCGATGTCGGCTGCGGCTACGGTGCGGGGGCGGTGTCCTGCATGCGCCGCTTCCAGCCGCAGTCCATCGTCGGCATCGACGTCACCGAACTGCGTTTGGAGCATGGACGCCACTACGTGCGCGAACGGGGCTTCGCCGAGCAGGTCGACCTGCGCCTGGGCGATGCCACGGGCATGGAGTTCGCCGACGCCAGCTTCGACAAGCTGATGTCGGTGGAATGCGCCTTCCACTTCGACACCCGCGCCGATTTCCTGCACGAGGCGGCGCGCGTGCTGAGGCCGGGCGGCACGCTGGCCCTGACGGACCTGATTCCGCGTCGCGGCGTCGATCCGGCCGCCTACCTGCTGGGGCTCACGGCGGTCGGCACCGGGGTCTGCCTCGACAATCCCGCCAACGCCTACGACGCCGACGCCTATGCCGGGCATCTGCGGGCGGCGGGCTTCAGCGCCATCCGCATCGAATCGATCATCGACTGGACGCGCCGGCCCTTCGTCGATGCCTTCGAACGGGCCGGCCGGCGCCTGCAGGGCGAGCGGGCGGCGGAAGTGCAGAGGTCGGTGGCGCGCCTGCGCGGCCTGATCGACGCAGGCGAGGACTACGTGCTGGTGGTGGCGCGCAAGGCCTGACCGCGCCGGCTGCATGGCTAGGGCCTGGCCTGGCACGGTTGCCGGCGGCAACGCATGCGTGTCGCATTCACGGGCGAGCCCTCAACCGGGGATGTTCGCGGCCAGGAACTCGGCGATCTGGCCGACGGAGAGGTCGTCCACGTAGCGGCCGTCCTTCATCAGCAGCTTCTCGAACGGCAGCTTGCCGCCGACGATATCTTCCTGGATCGCCACGATCAGCTGGATGATGTCGATGGATTCGAAGCTGAGGTCGCCCAGCAGCTTGGTGCCGCGGCCCATTTCGCCGTCGAACTCGTTGTCCCAGTCCTGGGTGAAATCCTTCAGCAGCTCGATCAGCTTGGTGACGTAGACGTCGGACTTGCTCATGGCTTCTTGCCTGTTGTCGTAGTGGTGTTCGGTTGCAGCGTTCCCGGCCGGCAATCAAGGCCAGCGGTACAGAGGCTGCGGCAGCCGCTCGGGGCGGAAGCGTACCTGGTAGCGCACCTTGTGCAGCCGCCAGGTCTCGGGCCGCAGCTCCTGCAGGCGTCCCTCGGCGAGACGCTGCTCGAGGCCCTCCAGGGAGGCCTCGATGCGGCTGTAGTCCAGCTCGTTCTTGTGCGGGGCGAGATTGTAGCGCCACCACTGCAGCTTCAGCAGGCGCTCCACGATCTTCTCGTCGAAGCGCAGGCGGGTGACCTTGGCGGGCTGGCCCACGACGATGGCGTAGGGCGGCACGTCGCGCGTGACCAGGGCGTGCGCGGCCACCACGGCGCCGTCGCCGATCTTCACGCCGCGCTTGACGAAGGCCCCGGCGCCGATCCAGACGTCGTGGCCGATCTCGGTGAACTCGCGGTTGACCTCGCGCTTGGACACCGTGGTCAGGTCCTTGAATTCCTGGAACACGGCGAAGGGTGGGAAATCCTCCGGCGAGCAGAAGGCGAAGGTGTGCGTCGACAGGCCGTCGGTCGGATGCTCGTAGGGCCCGACGATGGCGGCTTCGGCGATCGAGCAGTAGCGGCCCACGCGCGTGTCGTACAGGCTGCTGGTGTACATGCCGTTGACGTAGGAGAACGCGCCGAAGCTGCAGTTCTTGATGCGCCGGGGCGCGAACAGGTAGCTGGGCCGCTCGAAGTCGATGACGCCATAGAGGCCGGTGGCCCCCATGGCCTCCATGCCGAGGTCCAGCAGCTGCCTGGAATCCAGCGTGCCGTCGTCGGAAGGCTTGGCGGCTTCCGCGCTCACTCCATGTAGCCCAGCATCTGCAGCTGCTCGATGATCTGCTGCTTCTCGCCCGAATCCATCTCTTCCTTGAGTTCCTTCTTCTGCGGGGCCTTGGTGCGCGCGCCCTTCTTGATCGGGTGCGCGGCCAGCCACCCGGCGTCGAAGAAGGTCTCGGCCGGCCTGCCCTCGAAGTCCGCCGGGATCGGCAGGCCGAGGCTGTGCAGCAGCGTCGGGGCGACATCGACGATCTTGCGGCGTTCCACCATGCCGCTGGCGGCGATGCCGGGGCCGCAGGCCATGAAGATGCCGTCCGGATGGTGGGTGCCGATGGCGGCGGGGCGGTGGGCCACCACCGGCTCGAAGTTGCGGATCGACACGAATCCATGGTCGCTCAGCACCAGGGTCAGGTCCGGCGCGCGCTTCATGTGCTGGCCGGCGAACCAGTCCTCGCGCTTGAGCACATCGATCACCACCGGCTTGCCGGTCTTGGGGTCGGTGATGGTGTAGAGGTCGGCGATCAGCTTCTCGCGGAAGGCCTCGTATTCCTCGGGCTTGATGCCGGCGTCGCCCGGCTTCTCGGCCACGCGGATGACGATGCCGTTGGACGACGGCGTCTGGCAGTAGGCCAGGGTCTTGGACCAGTCGAGGTTGGCGAAGTCGGAAGCCTCGCGTCGCACGGCCTGCTCGCTGCCGTCGTTCTTGCCCCAGGTCAGGTAGCCCTTCTCGCCCAGGAAGGTATTGATGCGCAGCACGAAGTTGCTGGCGGTGAAGCCGTGGTCGGAGGCGAAGAACACCTGCGTGTCCGGGCCGGCCATGGTCACCAGCTTCTCGATGTAGCCGTCGAGGTTGCGGAAGTACTCGAGGCAGACCTCGCGCATCTCCTTGTCGTGGCCCTGAGGGTCCTTGGGCAGCAGGTCCTTGTCCAGCCAGGGCCAGGCCTGGTGCTGGATCTTGTCGGTGCCGTCGAACATCACCGCCATCAGGTCCGGCTTGTCGCTGCCCAGGATGTACTCGGCCACCTTGAACCACTGCTCCTCGCGGGGCAGGTGGTAGCGCACCCACTTGGCCGTCTCGGTGGCCGAGAGCGACTCCATGGCCTGCTTCTCCTTGTCGAAGTCCCAGGCCAGCTCCTTGGGATCGAAGCCCGGCACGTCGGTCTTGATGCGCTCGAACAGCTCGCGCGGATGCGTGTTGCGCCGCAGGTGCTTGGCGGGGATGAAGCCGGGCACGATGGAGCCGTTGATGCCCTCGGGCGCCGGCGCGGTCAGGGGG
>Ga0255097_1000994_pt1 | contig 10214 bp, 4 predicted proteins | sample Colum_Atlam_RepB_2_FD_188436 | JGI IMG/M metagenome (GOLD analysis project Ga0255097, IMG submission 188436) | Freshwater microbial communities from Columbia River, Oregon, United States - Colum_Atlam_RepB_8d | ecosystem: Environmental > Aquatic > Freshwater > River | place: USA: Oregon...
GATATAAGCAGCATAAACTTGTCCGCTCACTACTGGTCTTGCCAACGCCTTTAACCGCTGCATCTCCACGCTGACACAGCCCGCATTCGCTTGAGAGTCTTCACAGAGGGCTTTCAATCGAGTGCGGGCTTTATTGTACTCGGTTTCTTTGGAGAAAACTTTCTCCCCACCCCCGGGTTATTTTTTTAAAGGAAAATAAAATGTCTTTCGTATTTCCAACCAATGCTTCACAACTGCAAGCTTTCGCTGGTGCGCTGTTCGGTGTGCAAGTCGGCTCGGCCACTATGGCTCAAGTCAATGCTGACATCCTTGCCAACGGCGGTCTTAACGCGACCCTGAATGGCTACTACGCAGCCACCCAGAGCAGCACAGCCGCTGCTGCTTCATCTGTTGCAACCAACCTGGGCTTGACTGGCGCAGCCCTGACTGAAGGGACTGCTTACATTACGGCACAACTCAACGCTGCTGCTCCTGGCGCACGCGGTACTGTAATCTCCAACATCGTAAACCTGTTCGGCACATACGGCTCTGACGCCACTTTCGGCGCCTCTGCCACTGCTTGGAACACCAAGCTCGCGGCTGCTGTTGCCTACACTGGCGCTACCAACGTGGCTATTGGCACTGTTGTTGTCGCTAACGCGGTATTCCCGCTCACTGTAAATGCGGACAGCTTTACCGGCGGCGCTGGTAGTGACACTGTTACGGCTACCCATTTAACGCTTGGCATACAAGACAATCTCGATGGTGGAGCGGGAGCGGGTGTGGATACCCTGAAGATCGTTAATACTGGTTCGGTCGGGTTTGCTCCAGCCGCCGCCTCAATCACTGGCTTTGAAAACGTAGTCGTTCAAAACCTTACGCCCGCAACCACCGCGACTAACGAAGCGGTTACTGTCACATTCCAAGCACTTGGGGCAAATCAAACTGTAATTATCGCTGGTCGTACGATCACGGCGGGCACAGGTGGTGCGACTGCGGTTGAGGTGGCCTCCTCATTCGCGGCTGGTGCAACGGTCGGCGGTGCTTCTTCAGCAGGAGCGTTGACAGGAGGTTATACTGTGGCTGCTTCTAGCGTAGGCGCCGGTAACTCAGTGGTCTTAACTGAATCATCAGGTACTAACGTGACTGACTTAGCTGTGACGGGTACTGCTAACAGCGGTATCGCCGCCGTAGCTAGAACTATCGTAATCCCAACTGCCACCGGCATGGCTGCAAATACTGCCGAGGACCTTCTTACCTTTACATATAACGGCGTGCTGTTGACTACCGGCCCTCTTAGTGCGGCAGGTGTAACGCCAACGACCACAATGGTTTCTAATGCAATTGCTGCTGCAATCAATTCTTACGTCGGTACGGGCGTTGCTGTTGTAACTGCTGCTGCGGCAGGTACAAACGATATCGTAACTATTTCGGCTCCAGTGGGTACGGCCATTGCAATCGGTCCTTACACCACGGTCCAAGGTGGCGCCGCCACCGCTGCCGTTGCTATAGGATCTTCTACAGCCGGTGTCGCTGGCTCTGCAGCAATTCCTGCTGCTCCTCCAACTGTTAGCATCGTTCAAGGTGCGGCAGCAGGAGGTACGACTGATACTATTACTGCAACCCGCTTTACCAATGCGACAAGCTTCATTAACGAAGCTTCGTCAAGTGCCGTAAGTTTTGCCTCTCTTGTAACGGGCCAAACTGTTACAACTCAGGGCGCTAGCACGGGCGCAGTAACTGCTGCTTGGGGTGCTACAGTTACTGCTCCCGTCCTGAATGTTAAGGGCGCTGCGGGTGCGGTCACGTTGACCAACGCCGGGGGCACTAACATCACTATCAATTCTAGTGATGCTGCGCTGACCTCAACAGGCGCAGTCGGAACTAACACCATTGGTGCGTTGACCGCTGGCGGTGCCGCAAATGCTACATTGAACATCACTGCGGCCTCGTCCCTTTCAACTGGTTCAACTGGTACTACTAGTTTCGCTGGAGAGACTATCAAGGCCTCTGGTGCTGGCTCTGTCAGCCTTGGAACATTGACAGCAGCGGCCCTAAAGACCATCGACGCATCCGGGCTGACGGGTGGCATGACAGCTACTCTCGTTGCCGGTGTCACATCATTCAAGGGCGGCGCGGGTAACGATGTAATTACATCAGCAAACGTTGCGACCACGTCTTCGATTGATGCAGGTGCTGGTACGACAGACGTATTGAAAGTAGCTGCCTACGCCGATATAGACACCGTTGCTGAAGCAAGAACCTTTGCCAACTTCGAACGCATCGATACAGGGACTCTAACGGGTACTACGGTCGATTTGGCTTTGTTCACAACGTCTACTGGGATCACGAGTCTGGCCTCTGGCCTCTCGGCTGCGCCAGCATTCTCAAACGTGACGGCGGCGGCGGCTGCTAACATCATCATCAATGGCAACCAGGGTACTTCGTCAACTTACGGCGTCATTAATGCGACTCAAGTTGGTCAAATTGACACGATGAATGTCACCATTAGCTCCACTGCTGCCAGTGCCACTTCGGCTACGACCGTAGGCATTAATGCATTGACTGCTCCTGGCGTTGAAATTGTTAACATCAGTAACGGTAACGCGACAACCTTTTCGGCCCTTACTGGGTTGCCAAGTCTCACATCCAGCACCATTACAGGCGTTGGTGCCACCATCATCACGACGGGCGCTCTTGCCGCGAACGTGAATAGCAACATCAACGCTTCTGCCAACACAGGCGGCCTGACGTGGAATTCTAGCGCGGCAACAGCAAATGGTTTTGCGGTGACCGGTAGTGCAACCAAAGCGAACGTATTTACGGGCGCAAGGACATTAGCTGATGTGTTTGTGGGTGGCTCCTTGGTGGATACATTCACTAACGCGATTAATGCCGCGGCCGTCACTACTGGTGGCGATATCTTTACCGGCGGTGCTGGTGCAGATATCTTTATTCTTCGTGGTAACGTAGCCAGCGGTGTAGCAAGCACTATCTACCAGACTGCTCCACGTATCACCGACTTTAGCGTCGGCACAGGCGGGGATGTGCTGCAGCTCACGTCGACTATCCAAAACTACACCGGAGGCAATGGTAACGCTGGACTGACAGCAAACACTGCTGTTGCGGCTGGAGCTACGGTAATTCAGACAATTGCAACAAACTCAGGGACCGTTGGGATAACAACTGGTGCGGCTATGCTTAAGCTGACAGGAGCTGTTGTTGAATCAGCCTCTCTTCAGACAATGTTTAACGCAGCAATCGGAACTTCTATCGTGACGGTTGGCAACACTCTAGAGGCGTTCTTCAGCCTCTATGACACGACAAATAGCCGCATGGTCATTGGTCAAGTCGATGCCGCCAACACCGAAATTGCGACAGCTGATGTAGTAACACTGATTGGTACAGTTAACATGTCTGCAGCTGACTATGCACTGTTCTCTGTTAATAACTTGGGCATCGTCACTGATGTCTAATCTCCCCCAAAGGAGCCAAGCCTGCACCGTAAGGTAAGGGCTTGAGGTGAAAACCTTACAACCCACCCCTCTCACAAGGAGGGCGTGGGACCACAAGAGGCTGGCCCCGCAAGGGCTGGCCTTTTTTAAACCTCACCCCAAGCGTCGCCAGGGGCTGTAGGCAGGTTCTTCAAGAACCCCATCGCTCACAACGCAGTATTTGACCCTTAAGTAAACAACCAAGCCACGCTCACGCGCAGGGCGTTGAGCCACCATATTCATCGCAAGGAATGCGTTTAAGGGGGGGCGTCATGCCTGTTCTTAGTCTTACGCAACAACACGTAAAAACAGCCCACTGCCCGACAGGGCGAAGCAAAATTGTATTCTTTGACTCCTCCTGCAAGGGCCTTCTTCTTGAAGTGCGAGAATCAGGAGGCCGCACCTATTATCTGCGCTTTAAAGATGCCCGTGGGCGAACTCGGCATTTCAAGATCAGCGATGCCAGAGACCTTTCTTTATCACAAGCACGTGCACTGGCAGACAAGACGCGCGCCCAACTTGCCCTGGGCAACGACCCTTTCGAGACCAAATCGAACCTCCAGAAAACCCTCACCCTTTCAGCCTTCATTCACGCACACTATCTGCCTTTCGTGCGGGGCTACAAGCGTTCATGGAAGTGCGACGAGGGGCTGCTGCGCAACCACATCGAACCGATCTGGGGAACGCGTTATCTGGACCAGATCACCAAGGCGGATATCATCCAGTTGATGGCCGCACATCGCACGACTCACGCGCCCGGTTCCTGCAATCGGCTGCTGATCTTGCTGCGCTACGTGTTCTCCTTGCCTAAAAAGTGGGACATGCCGGGCGTTGCCAACAACCCAACAGCGGGCCTTCCCCTGATGAAGGAAGACAACCCGAAAGAGCGCTACCTTAGCGCCGATGAAGCCCAAAGCCTGCATGCCCGGCTCACGGAGTCAGACAACCCGATGCTCCAGTACATCATCCCGATGCTGATGCTGACAGGCGCGCGCAAGCGCGAGGTGCTGGATGCGCGCTGGGGGGACTTCGACTATGAGCGCCAACTGTGGCGTATCCATACCACCAAACTTGGGAAACCACGGTTTGTGCCCATGTCCGAGGGCGTCATCCAGCTGCTTGACTCGGTTCCACGTCACGACTGCGTTTGGTGCTTTCCCAACCCCAAGACCCTCAAGCCATACGTGTCGATTTTCTATGCCTGGAACACGGCGCGCAAGGCGGCAGGTCTAGCCGATGTGCGTATCCACGATCTACGCCACAGCTTTGCCTCGTTCCTGGTCAACGCAGGGCGCAGCTTGTATGAGGTGCAGCGGCTGTTGGGCCATACCCAGATCAAGACCACACAGCGTTACGCGCACTTGAGCCATGACACCTTGCTGGATGCGACCAACTCGGTAACCTCGACACTGGGTGAGATGTTCAAGCCGGTGGTGCCGAATCCAGTTGCCTGGCTCGGATTCACCTCACGGCTGCGTTCAGACCTTCCCCAACACCAGGACCCGCAAGCCTAGCGTTTCGATTTTCTATGCCTGGAACACGGCGCGTAAGGCGGCAGGTCTATCCGATGGGCGCACCCACGATCTACGCCACTGGACAATGAAATAATGTGTAAACCGTCGCTGGGGGCTGGAGAGGGGTCTTGCCCCCTATTTTTTTTACCACCAAGGTCGGTAGACTTGGCGCATGACTTTCCGATCGTTAAAGTAGGATTTTAGAGATGCCAGCTAGTCGAAATCTGTCAACCATGCAGTTAATTGCAATGTCGCTTCTAACCACTTCCCTGCTCTTTTTGCCGACCCTCAGCCATGCCAAACCCATTGCCTGCTTTACAAGCAATGTGGGAAATTTCTGCATGGAGTTACTGGAGCGACAGGCTCCCAAGACTGTAAGCAATTTCATTAGCTACATTAACAGCGGCGCCTACACCAACGGAATATTTCACCGCAGCGTTGCGGGATTTGTCGTGCAAGCTGGCGGTCACAAGGTAGTGAGCAGTAGCAGCGGATCGTCCATCAACGCAGTGAGTACCTTCGCCCCAGTGATCAACGAATTTGCCGTGTCCAACACTCGCGGTACGGTGGCCATGGCCAAGGTTGCCGGCGATCCGAACAGCGCCACCAGCCAGTGGTTCGTCAATCTGGAAAATAATGCGGCGAACCTAAATGCACAGAACGGTGGTTTTACGGCATTCGGGAAAATACTCTATAACGGCATGGCCGTATTCGATGCCATCGCGGCATTGCCAGTGCGCGACCTCAGCAATAACTTTGGGTCCGACTTCAGCAGCACTCCGGCGCTCGCCTACAACAGCCAGCAGGTCACCCTGGCGATGATCAACACTGTGCAGCTAAGCGATGTGACGGCTGTCTTCGAGAATGATCGCGTGAATTTTGCGGTGGACATTGGCAATAACGAATTTTTCGATGTCAGCATGCGCATTATCGCCTCACAGCCGTCCATCGTATTCCAGGTCGAAAGCGCCATCCCCATAGCGGTAGCGAACAGGCCCGCAAACATCGCCACTTTTTCTTACCAGACGAATCAGCTCTTAATTCCCTCGGTGCAGGTCGATGCGACCACGGTCGCCAATAACGTGGTGCTGACGCTTACTGCGCCAGCGAGTCTGCAATTCACAGTCAGAGGGAGTAACTAATGCGGTGGGCGAGTATAGCTTTAAGAACTTGCAGCACGTGACGGGCACAGATTTCTATCGCCATATCGACGCCGATGTCCTGAAGTTCGCTTTTGATATCTTGAAAATACTTGGCTACAAAGTCGCTGGCCGTTTCACGAAAGCTCGCCTGCCCAATGTGCGCGGCCTAGAATGTTTCCAGGGTCACGGTAGCATTGCAGCCTGCGCTCTCGTAGGAGCCGATCCAGACGTCGTAGCTGCCCTCGGCGGCGGCCTCGAAGCGGATGAGGCCGCCCATGTTGCCGTTGGAGTCATCGTCGAAATGCCAACCGGCCCCGGGATCATTGATCAGCAGCACGTTGTCGCAATCACTCTCCAGCCGCACTTCCAGCGCGCGGCCGCTGTCATTGCCCGTAAATGCGAAGGTGTAGTCTGGGGCGAGGGTGACAAAGCCGTGTCCGGGCAGGCTGGCGCACTGGGCGATGTCGGCCGGGCCGCCGGCAGACCCCTTCAGTGATTGCGGCGTGTAGAGCGCATCGCTGGTGTAGCTCAGAGCCGTGCCCGAGAGACTGAAGTCGGGACACTGGGTAGCCGTCGCTGGCGTCAGGGTTTTGCTGCCTAGCGGGCCGTCTACGAGGTCTGTCGCGGGGTCGGCCAAGGTGGAGGCGGCCGCGACCAGGTCGGTGTCAGTGTTCAGCGGTTCGCCATTAACCCACACTTGCTCGGCACTGGCCTGCAGAGAGCTTCGCAGCCGTCCGTCTTCGATCGTCACATAAGCTTGGGCCATGGCCGTGTCTAGCAGGTCCCGCAGGGCCTGCTGCTGAATTGGTGACAGGGCGGGGCTGGCAAACGAGCGCTCAAGTGCCTCGAGCGAAGCCTCCAGCGTCGCCTCCACTTGCAGGGCATCGGTGACGGACTCGATGCTGTCCACGTTGACCTGGGCCGAGCCCTCATACGTGATGGCAAGGGTGGCTATCAGGTCGTCCGCGTCGGGCAGCGTCAGGACGAGGCGGTCCACGCTGAGCACCACCTGCTCCCGGGCCAGGGCGCTCAGGGCGTCGCTCAGTGTGTCGTCAAGGTTGTTCAGGTCTATCCCCAGAGCCCAGAGTGCGCCCAGCCTGGCATAGGCCTCAGCGCTGATGCCCCGCACCGAGGTCTCCAGGGTCAGACCTCCCAGCCGCTGCTGATTCAGTTCCAGGGCGCCTACGCGCAGCGTGGCGGTGTTCTCCACGGTGTCGTCCAGCAGGCCCACGTGGCTGCTGGCGGTATAGTCGCGCAGGCTCAGCTGCAGGTCTGCGGCGGGCAGGCTCAGGCGCGCACTGTTCAGTGTCATGCGGGAGTCGCTGATCAGCGGTTCCGTGTCGCGCTGCGAGAGCGTGGTCTGCAGTGCCAGGCGGTCCATGGCAAACAATGGCTCCACGCCCCCGGCGCTGCCGTCTTTTCTGACCGAGCCTGCCAGTGCGTCGTTGCGTACTTCCAGGAGCTCCAGCGCGACCTCGCTTGCCAGCGTCCAGCCACCGGCCTCCCTCTGCAGCGTGCCCGCCATCCGCAAGCCTTCCAGGCTGGCGCCGCCTTCGCCCGGAGCATCCAGCGCAAGCAGGGGCAGGTCCATGCTGAGCTCGATCTGATCCAGCGCGCGATTGGCCTGCAGCCTGGCACCCAGGCCAAAGGTCTCCAGGTAGACACTGGCTGCCCCGTCGATCAGGCGGCCGTCGTAATCCAGCATGTCTAGACTGGCACGCAACGCCCCCCCAAAGCCCAGGGTGCCGCGAAGCGTAACCAGCGGCGCCTGCCCCGCATACTGCGGCAGAGCCTGGCGCAGGGCCGCCGGGACGGCCACGTCGAGATCAGCCCGGGCCAGTCCGAAGGACACCCCGCCTAGCCAGGGCCCGTGGCGGATATCGATGCGCCCCGCTACGTTTCGGCGCTCTTCAGGCAGATCCAGGGTTTGCAGTAGTTGCGCCAGCGTGCCGGCGCTGCGCTCCGGGCGCCACACCAGGCGGTAGCGCAGCTCCCCTCCCCAGAAATGGCTGTCGTAGTCGAACTGCACCACGCTGATGTCGTCGCGCGAGATCAGCACGCCCCGGTAGCGTTCAATCTCACTGCCGACGCGGCTCCCAATCAGGGCGACACTGCCCAGGGCCAGCACCGCCGTGGTCAAGATACCGAGACCGAGGGTAAGAAGCGTCTTGCGTGTAACGCGAATCATGGAGTCATTTTCTCAGGTGGCAGAAGGTTGAAGCGTATCCCGCGCCGGAAGCGCGGCCAAGGCGTTGACCCAGGCCAGCTGCAGGGGCAGGCACACAGACTGCAGCTATGGGCACTCTATCACGGCGATGCCCCCGGCAGTCCGCGCTCGGTTAAATTCCGCCAGCCCTTGCGGGGCCAGCCTCTTATTGTCCCACGCCCTCCTGGTGAGAGGGGTGGGGGTTTGGAGCGTTTACCTACACCCTGTGCCGGTAGCCACCACACCAGAAGCTGACGGAGCAAAGATTGTCGTAGCACTCATTTACGGATTCACCTGGAATCGCTGCTTGTCGCCCCGAGCGTTCGTGAACTCCGCGGTGGTGGAATCAATCATTGTGATCGAAGGCGTTACCGAGGTGCCAGCGGCACCCGGGACTACTTCGAACTCCGGCTTCAAGGTCAGCGGCTGACCACTGAACTTCAATGTAATGCTGCCATCAACATTCACCTTTAGATCGCCAACCTCCGGAATCCCTTTGGTGGCATTCTGGAACTCATCAGGGCTCTGGATTGTAGGTTTCACTTTCTGAGCTGTGCCATCCGGAAATACCACCAGTGCCTCCTCGTTGCCCTTCGCGCCAGAGCGGTAGACTCCTGGCGCCCGGGTTGACGTGGTGATATAGGGGTCCGCAATGCCATTGATAGGATTGGCGCCGGGCAGAGTGATCTGCGTCTCTCCCTTGGCTGCCACATCCAGTTTCAGCCCTGGAATGGCGTTGGTCAGAGCTGTGGGGTTCTGCAGCGCGGGGATGACAGGCACCATGTAACCTTCAGCGGTCGTAATGACGAACCTGCCTGAGACGTCCTGTGTGATGCCAGGTTTGGCCCCTGCAGGAGCCTGTATCATGGCCGAGGAGTCGGGAATGAACGCTGCCATCGGGCCGGAATTGGCAGCGGTGCCTTTGACACTGAGAACGCCTCCCGCCTGCTCGAACCTGAGATTTGGGTCAACGCTTCCAAGAGCCTGCGTCATTCCCTGCAGGACCGTATTGCCCCCAGTCGCGGCTCCACCAAGCGCAAGCTTGGAGTTCAGATCAGGCAAGGTGGGCATCTGGATGGTCGTGGTATCAAGATTGGGCAGCGCTTTGAACTGCAGCCCTGCTCCTGGAGGAGCCGTCAGCTGCCCGGTCTGCGCGTTCATGCTCCAGCTGGGCGGAATGAACTCCATCAGCTGGTTGGGCGAGAACTTGGCTGGGTCGAAGTTCACCATCATCTTCGAGAAATCGTCGCCATCCATGCTCTTGAACGCGGTCTTGTTCATGGAAGCGAGCACATCATTACTCATGGACTTGATGGCATCGGGAGACAGGGCGCCCAGCTTGTCCTTATCCATCGCGCCAATCTGTGTGCCAGACAGCGCCGTCATCTGCTGCGGAGTAATTCCCTCAAAAGCCTTAGCATCCAGCTTGGTAAACTGCTCAGGCGTGAATTTGGACATCAATTCGGGCGCCATTGCCCCGATCTGCTCCGGCTTGAATCCGGCCATCGACTCTGGTTTCAAGGCGCCAAGTTGCGCCGCAGTCATAACGGACATCGCCGCTGGGTCCAGTCGCTGCACTTGACTAGCACTGAAGCCCGTCATCGCCGTCGGTACCAGATTCTGGAACTGATTCTTGTCCATAGACCCGATCGCATCCGGCTTCATATTGGCAATGTGTTCAGGGGTGAAGCTCTTCATGAAGTCCGGCGTCATAGTGTCGAGTGCTGCACCTGTGAACGCTGAAAAATCCGTTGGTTTGTACTGCACGAAAAAGTCTGCCGGTTTGACATTTGTGAGGTTAGGCGGCGGCACGGCAGGGCCACCAGGAGGAATAATCGCTCCGCCTGTTGGTGGGATGGTAGGGCCACCCGGAGGAATA
>Ga0255097_1000995_pt1 | contig 10212 bp, 15 predicted proteins | sample Colum_Atlam_RepB_2_FD_188436 | JGI IMG/M metagenome (GOLD analysis project Ga0255097, IMG submission 188436) | Freshwater microbial communities from Columbia River, Oregon, United States - Colum_Atlam_RepB_8d | ecosystem: Environmental > Aquatic > Freshwater > River | place: USA: Oregon...
CGTCAATAAGCCAGTAGTGATCGTCTTGGCCTTGCGGCCTCTAATGAATCGCGAGTCATCATCAGGAAGAAACGTGAGTCGAATTGCAGTCGTCTCGTAGCGGGGAAGTGCCATTGGGGAATGCAAAAAGTTTGCTGCCAATATTGCGTTGTGTCGCGAGTCCGTAAGGCTATGAATTTGTTTTTGTTTTACCTAGCGCCCTCAATGAATCCTCACAGAGTCCTCAAATCCTAACGGTATGATTGATTGTCTCCGCTGCCCCGAGTTAGAGGTTCCTAACGCAGATTATTGGTAAATTTTCGATGACCAGCGGTTCCTCCACCGACGGAAGAGCTCCGAATACGATCGCTCGGTCGATCGAGCCAGAGTAGAAGCCTCTGCTGTCTTGCCTCTCCGGGTCAAGTCGCAGCTTCAATGAAGATGCATGTAAATCTTCATATGCGAAAGTGCCCGCACCTGCAGGGTTTCGGGTCACGTCGTACCAGACGCCTGAACGAACTCTGCTTTGATCTGGGACGTTGTCTAACTGAGTAATAAGCACATTGTAACTGTCTCGGTTGTGCACGACGTCAGCGTTTACCCGCTCGTCCTGATCACGGCAGCTGAATCCAGGCCAGTTGCCGATCAGCGTGTAGCGTAGAGTAGCGACTTCGCCGTTTAACGTCGTAGTGCCTTCAGCTTGAATACGTTTGGAAACCACGTCGCCAGGAGTTCTGTCGGGAAGAGTAAGCACAAAGCGCTCATGATGCCCCATCAAAGGAATAGAAACAGAACACTCAGAAGTCGCCTCGGTTTGGTTGCAGCGACCTTGGCCGACTATTTGTCCTGCGACCAGGATGTTGAAGCTGTCATAATCGGTAAATGACATCTGATAGTCGTACGTAGCGGGTTGCCTACCGTCGACCGTCATGGTTGTTGTGACCAGCACATTTCGCGTGAGTCGCCCATCGCTGTCAAAAATGCCACGAAGCCTAGACCGGACGACAAGGATCCTAGTGGAATCACCAATGGTGACGGTCCCGCCCCCATCATATGCAGCCAAATAAGGCTCCAGCTGGTTTAGGTTTTCGGCGTGGCTTTCTGGACCTGTCAATTCGGCCGATGTTTCAGCGAGTATGACGCTGGCGTGGCCAAAACAGATGCCTACGAAAAAACCTACTGCATAGTACTTAATTTTTCTAACGGCCATAAATGCGTCTCCCATTATTAAAGTTAAGTTGCGATTGATTCCGCCATTTGCAGAATCACGTCGAATGGTATAAGAGGCAAATAGATTACGGTACTATAATATTAAGGTACCAGATCATGGTACTGTCGGTACCATGGTTAGATTTGATAAACTTGAGGAGCTCATGCATCAGTCCAAAAAATTTCTGGCGACCCTTAAGCGTTGCCTCAAGACGAAGGGAGTCTCTTACAAGAATCTGGCCACTGCACTAAAAATCAGTGAGACCAGCGTAAAACGAATCTTTTCGGAAGGTACTTTATCGCTCGAAAGGATCGGAGAGATCCTGGAGATTTTGGATATGACATTTCTCGATGTCGCCAAGTTAATTGATGGTGGCAACAGCTCCGTTGGCGATATCCTCAGTTTCGATCAAGAGAGCGTTTTAGCTAGTGACCAAAAACTCTTCGCATTCTTCAATTTGATACTTTTCGGAAAGTCGGTAGACGATGTCTGCAATGCGTACACGCTTTCGAAAGACGACGCCAAACGCTATGTTCGCATATTGACTGATCTAGGTTTGATCCTGGCGCGCAGCGACGGTTCCATAAAGATGCGCACGAATAGAGCCATACGATGGCTTGAACAAGGTCCTTTGCGAGAGGCGTATGGTGCAAAGATTCGCGCTGAATTCCTCGACAACCCGTTTACAGGGGATCATGAAATTTTAACGTTCAAGACGCGAAGTTTGAGCCATGGATCAATGGCTGCCATTAAGCGTAAGATTGAATTGCTCATGGCAGAAATGGATGAGCTAGCCGCAATCGATGGCGCGGTTCTCAAGCGCCAGACGCGTCCGACATCGTTTATGGTGGGCTTTCGGCCATTCGCATTCTCTTCAGTTGAGGCGTTAAAGAAGCGATAGGCTGACGTTCCCCAGGACTATATTTCCTGGTCTGCGCACATTGGCATCACATTGTTTGGATACAATTTAGCGCTACAGACTTTGCAAAAACCCCGAACCAGATTGCTCCAGTTCGGGGTTTCGTTTTGCTTCAATAACGATGACGAATCTTACTTCGTCATTTTTTTCGTCATTGTGGAAATTTCAACGACCATAAGCCGCCGAAACTACTAGACGAAAACTACATCATCCCGCCCATGCCGCCCCTACCGGGCCACCGTGGCCTTTCGTTTTAATGGGCGCTTTATAACAGACATTTCGCGGACCCGCTAGCCTTGGCCGGCCAGTCCGCTGGGGTGTGTTTCTTTAGTGATTGGCCATCCCATATTGAAAACCTAGCGCTTAAGTTTCGGATTATTGTAATCACTGTTATCAACAACAATGGAGGCTCGACTAGCAGGGTTGCAGCGTTCGATATATATCTTCTGACCCAGATACCACCTGGCATTGGATTCATTTAACGGATCAGGGTGACAACCATCTCTGGTTGCCATCCGTCTATATGTTTCTTCAAATGGTACATCCAGATACAAGGAAAAATCCCAATAGGCTGCTAGTTCGTCCCTGTGAACGAAAATCCCATCAAAGATTAACAAGACTTTCTCACTAACAGGCTGTTCCGGAACTGTTACCTCGCTGTCGAGCTTATGGTCAAAGTGCTTTAAATAATACGAATTATTGGAGCCATTTTTTAGAGGATCTAAAAGCTTTGTTTTTAGAGCTTGATAGTTAAATGAGTCCTCAAAAAAACTAACATGGCTTTCTTTTCCACTTTGGTGTCGAATAGCCTTCGGATTGTGAAAGAAATCGATCGAACTGTGCACAATAGTTCGATCCGATGTAGTTTTGAGCCATGAAGCAATCGAAGTTGCTAGCTGGGATTTGCCAGCTCCGTCTTTGCCATCAATTCCGATAAGAATGGGCCGACCTGTATCGGCCTTTTGGACAAATCCATTTACAATTTCAAGAACTGGGTTCATTGTTACACTCTAGCTACTATCAACACGTATTCAAATGATAAAATTTCGCGAAAGATCTCCGACGCGCTTCGCGCTTGGGATGACGGAGTAAGTGCCAAAGTCCATGAGATCTCAACTATCCAATATTACATGTTAATTCGCCTCATCGCTAAGTATTTTGTGGTCCCCTGTTACGCCATGTAGCGGTTGAGCACTGCTTCTGAATCCGAGCCTATGAAGTTGAGCACAAAGTGCTCAAATCGACGGTTTGGCTGGATACTTTGTGCTCAAAATTCCCGCGTTTGACTCCCCGCAACTTGCCTGAAAATTGGCGCCAAAAAAATTCTTTCGAAACAGTGTTGGCGACTTAGCGCCGATTTCAACCACGTCTTCAAAAGTTGGCACGCTTCGACCCCCTTTACTTATTGAGGGCTGAAAATCCTCACGCGCCAATGATGGTGCCATAAACAAGGGGAATGAACTCATGCCAAGAAAAAGATGCGCGATCAATTTGCCAGTGGATGCGTTTACAACGTGCCCGTCATGTCGCAGTTCACACTACCTCCGCGAAATGTTCGGCCCAAACGCTGGACGGCGGGTGACACGCATAGGACCGGGCTTTGGCTATCACGAGGAAATCCCGCTAGCCAAAGGCCGTCTTTGTTTTTCCGTGAATGGCTTTTCCCTTCACTGCAATACATCGGTAAATACCCATTCACGAGACCGCCTGCGAAAGCTTGTCGAATACATGGCCCGTGGGCCCCTTTCAAACGAGCGTCTGGAGATACTCGAAGACGGCACGGTGAAACTAAAACTTAAGACCCAGTGGTACGACGGGACGTCCCACCTGCTGCTCACCCCGCCCGAGTTTCTTGAAAAGCTATCTGCGATCGTGCCTCCTCCACGCGCCCATCTGGTGAAGTGGGGTGGGGTATTTGCACCGAATTCCCCGCTGCGTCCGAAGATCATTCTTAAGCCCGGAGTGAAGAAAGCTGGGCGTCATAAGCGCGTTGCCGCGGGTGGTGCACGTGACCACGCGGATGACCAGCCGGACTCTAAACCAGGCGGTCTTCAAGGGTCGAGCTGGGCGAGGCTTTTATCCCGTGTTTTTAATATCGACATCACTCGCTGTCCTTGCGGAGGGGAGCTGCGCGCCGTGGCGGCAATCTGCGACCCGGACGAGGCACGGCGCTACCTTCGTGACGTCGGACTTCCCAGTGATCCCCCGGCCCGCGCCCCGCCTTACTATAAGCCCGTGGTGATAGAGTTTGACGATGGTCCTGCGGTAGATGCCAGCACGGATCAGATGACTTCATCAGGCTGGGAATAGATCAATGTTTAAGTGGTGATGGTAAGCGCTCTGAAAAATGGCGCCGGTGGGGGAGTGTTGTCGAAAATTGGGGATGTTCCTGGATTGGGCGTTTGATGGGGGTGTAGGGTGGGTGGAGAAGGTCGAAATACTGGTCCGTAGCGGATGGGTCAAGGAGATTGGCGGAGTGTAGGGTGGGTTCATTAGAACCCAAACCGCGCTTCAATTTCCTACAATCGGGGTTGCCGGCGTGGGGGAGTATTGCCGGCATTGGGGCAGAAACTCGCGAAGTAGGCTCCAAGGTACGGCCAACAACGCCAAAAATGACCGGCGGGGAGCTGGAGGGGAGCCGGTATCCGTTTCACGATGCACGGACGCGGCACCAAGGCGGGGGCAGGATGGGGAAATCGATGGCAAAAGGGGGCTTGATTGCATTACCGCCGTGAGCTTTACCGAGGCAGTTTAACCCTCCAAAAAGGGACCCGGAGCAAGTTCGATCAAGATCGGTTTCTGGCTTTGCTTGTGCATTCCTGAACATACTTCATTGTAAAACTGCGGCCCGTATTCATCCATCTCGGCCAAAGTACTTGTCGTCTCATTTTGACACGATGTCATCACCATCGACAATATTGCGGTACTCAAAACAATGGTCAGGATTGATGGTTGCAGCGACTTCATGCTCATGTCCGCATAGTCAATTTATTTGGAACGACCCTTCTTGTCGCAAACGGCATCGCGAGCAACCGTGATTTTGTACGGCGGCCAAATGCGACGTGCTGCGATCTCGCGAGCACCACTGCTCGGCCATTGATGATCGGTAGCAGGAATCTGTTCTATCCACTTTAGCGCATGCGGTTGGAGCATCCACGCTCATTGAAAGAATGGAAATTCATCCCAAGCGTTATAGGTATACAAGTCGCAGTAGCCCTCGAGGCCCTTCTCTGCCGCATTTCTCTCGCAGGTCGAGAGCGCACGTTCGTTCGCGCTATCGAAGCTCGACCCTGAAGCAGTAAACATCATCGAACTGGTACGGCCGTTCCCTGGGAGCCAGTACGCGACATTGCAATCACTCCCAACGCCTTCAATGCAGCGGTATGCATCTTCCCGTTTTGATTGATCCACTATCTTCTCCTTGCAACTGGGTTTTCCTTGGAGTGCAAAATCCGCATTGCGCCAGTTACACTGCTGTGCGAGGCGCAAAAGCACGGTGTCGCGATCCATGCCATTCGCTTCCACCTCCTGCAAGGTGCTGCTATTGAATCCACAACGCTGATTGCAATCCCAGTAACTATGCACGAGATCCCAAGCCAATGAATCAGTCGATGCCGCGGCCAAACCAAAAGTCAAAAATATCTTCCACATACAAAACTCCAATGGTGATAGGAAAAATACGCAACACATTCGAGAAAACTGAACGACGTGGCTGTTAGGGTTCGTAGGACGTTACATCGACGTAAATGATCCCTTCAACCTGCGAGCACCATCGCGCTGAGCCATCCAGAGCATCCTCAAAAGAACGGCCTCTTTCGCACTTCCCAATATTCTTGATCTTGCCATCGACGAAGCCTAGACACGCTACGCACACCCGGCACCATCCGCCGCCCTGTATGCATTGAGTTACGTGCTCCTCAATCAGACTCACGTGTGTCTTGCTGACTTCCGGTTGACCCTGAAGACGGAAACCTCGCCACTCGCACATGACGGCAAGACGACCAAGGCAAGTATTCTCATCGACAGAACGGTAGTCGACGAACTCTTTAGTGTAAGGAGACAGGCCGCATTTTTGACGGCAACCAATTTTGTCATATTGCGGGGGGTAACTCTCGCTCGAGAAAGCGGCCGACGTGAGCAACATGAATGAGCAAAGTCCGAAAAACCACTTCGTCATGATTGACCTCCGAAAACAGTCTCTAGCCAACCAATGTGATCGGCAATCATCGATGTTACCCATCCCATCGCAACCATCAGGGACAATGTCTGGGCAACCGCAACCCCGGTCAGCAGCGCTAAGTGCGCCCCCGAGGACGCCCTATTGGCAGATCCACTCATAATGACAGTACTCGTAACCGGACGCAATCCCATTTTTAGTTGAAATTCTCGCATGACCTTCATGCCGCCTTCGCTTCTTTCGTCGACCGAATCCCCAAAGCCTTTTCCCGGGCCTCTTTCATCGCCTCACGCAACCTACCAAGGGCCGCATATCCACGGATGCGCCTAAGCCTCGGCTCGACTTCCAAGAGCGCCGTCGCCACCCATCGCTGACGTTGATGGCTCGTTTTCCAATGATCGACCCGGTCGGTGTATTGACCCATCAGGCTGTTGACGTTCTCGATTGGGTTGGTCGTGCGGAGGCCGATCGCCAGCTCCCTTGGAAGACGCAATGAGTGCACCGTCATGATCTCGTCCAAGCCCTCTTTCAGGCTGTTGGCGGCGGACTCGTTGAGCAATCCCAGCTCCTTTAGGATACCGCCCAGATAGCGGTCGCGCTTTTCGGCGTCGGACTCGGAAAACAAGCGTTGAAGCGTATTGCGCCAGCGCGGCTTGTCTTTGTCATTCAGATAGGACAAGACGTTCTCGCGCTTGTGCCACTGACATCGCTGAATGAAGGCCTTGTCGCCCAAGAGGTTCTTGATGCCTTTGCGAAGCCCTTTGGAGCCGTCGATGATGAAAAGTATTTCGTTATCGTCGTTCAAACCGCGGTCCATCAACCCCCGAACGAATTGCCGACACACCGTCGCGTTCTCGCTGCTGGCCTCGGTGAAGCCAAGAACAACCTTTTGGCCCGTGACGGTGATTCCCAAGGCAATGATGATCTCATTTTCCGCAAAATGCTTGCCGTCGATAAAGACGGCCACGATGTCGTGCACGGACAAATCACGCTCCATCAGTTCGCGCAGTTTGGCCGAGCATGCCCTGATGAATCGGCGCGATACTGTGGATTTCTTGATGCCAAAGGCTTCCGGCACCATCAATGCGGTGTCTTCATATCGGCGCGCGCTGACGCCCTGCAGGATCCGCCCAAACAGCCGATCTCCATATGACGAGGATTCTGGAGAGCATCGTAGGATGCCAGCGGCACCTCTTGTTTCGACGTCCTCCGACGAACGCGGGGCACCCGGATGGAGACCTTTTGTTCACCCAAGAAGACGGAACCTGGGTTGCTGCCCCATCGTTGATGGTCGTGTCCCCGCGAATACCGGGAACCCGCCAATGCCGCCACTTCAGCCTGAAGCATATCCTCGACCGCCATCAACCCCAGTGGGATCAGCGATTGGATCATCTCCACCCTCATGGATGGGTTGTCCCATGCGACTTTGGCTTCTTCGACGCGTTCCACGTAACGTGCTGCTCTCGACTTCGCGTTGCTCTTTTCATTTCGGACAAGTAACCTGACCATTGCCATGACCTCGTTGTGTAGTAAGGGTTTCGTGGTTGTTCTCAAAACCCAATTATTACGCGCAACAGAGGTCATGCGCAAATTTCAACTAACTATAGGACGCCGCCCGTAACCGCCGTCACAAACATATTGCCAGTCGCAATAGGGACGTTCTTCGGCAAAGGATTGTCCGGTGTACGCGGGTAGCGATGCGGTCATCACGAGGGCCAAAGCCAACTTCTTTAGATTCATTGTTCTCTCCCAATATTTGTTGATTCAAATCTTCTGACATCCAGCCAGACAGGCGCACAGGCCTATGTCACACGAGCGCAGACAATTCATCGAGTTTCCATTGCCGTAGGATGTACTACATTGCGCACGACAGTAGGAGGCGTCGTTGTAACACCAGCGTTGGCATTCATCTCTGGAGGAATCCACACTGAAATCTCCTGGAATTCCATCATCTCGATCGGCCGTGTTCGAGTACCCTTCGGCACCACAATCGACACCCGCAGCCCCCTCGGCAAGAGCTCCTGTGGAACCGACGCCTAAGCACATCAAAATTCCCAGGCCCATCATTGTCTGTCGCCAAATCCATTTTCCGCTCATGTTGCTCCTTCGTTCTTTTGGGACACCGCCCCAATCCTATTGGAAAATCCGACGCCCCTCGTCGGTTGTTGCCGGCCCGTCGTTGCCCGGTCTAGCGTGACACTAATGGACGCCACCGTGATCGCCAAAGACAAAGGCGCGGTTCGAGACAATAACGCGCACATGATGTGCGCCCCGCGAATACGCGACTCAACCATCGTCTTGATCAATGACGGAATCTTTCGTTACCCGATTACCGATGGAGTTAATATCCTCGCGGGGCAGCAGGGAATTTATCTGCCTAAATTGGGTTTATAAATAATCCATAATTCCGATAGTCTATCGCCACTCACTGTATGGTATTACCCGCGTTATCCGCGTTAACCAAAGGGCTGGCTCGGCCCTCAATCTTAATCCGCACCTGCACGTCCTGGTGGTGGACGGGGTGTTTACGGAAGTCGGCGGGACGGCTCTCTTCCGTAATCTACCTCCCATGATCGATGCCGACGTATCCACTCTGGCAGAAGCCATCGCAAAAAAAGTGATGGCCCTTCTTGTCCGCGAAGGTCTTCTCGGTAAAGACGGCGAAGTGGTCACCAATCCAGCCTGTGACGAGATCTTTCGCGATCATGAGGGGCTTGCTGCTGCGTCATCTGCCTCTATCGCCGGAAAAATTGCCTTCGGCCCAAACGCTGGACGACGGGTGACGCGCATCGGACCGGCCTTTGGCGAGCGATACAGAGATAAATATTTTGGTTGAATATGGGACGAGCCTGGATTTCTCCGTTGGCGGTCTGTGATGTCACTTCACGACATACCCCCTGCAGGTTCCACTGTTCCGGGTGGACTCTTGCCTGCAGACAGCTCCGCCAAGTTACCGACCCCGCCGCCCAGAGCTGACCCCCTGCTACCGTATCGTCTCGGATACCCTTTCCACGTTTCTTTCTGAGCGAGAAGTCGAAGGCAGCCCGCTGCCGCCCCATATCGAAGATGAGTTTGATGCCTTTCTGCGCTGCGGCATTCCTGCGTGGGGATTTCTTCGCATGACGTGCGACGCCTGTGCGCAGGAAAGGGTGGTGGCGTTTAGCTGTAAAAAACGAGGCTGGTGTCCATCTTGCTGCGCAAAGCGCCAGGCCGAGGCGGCCGACCATTTGGTGGAAGACGTTTTGCCCTTGGTGCCTTACCGCCAAATGGTACTCAGTTTCCCCATCCCGCTACGTTATTGGATACACACTCGACTGCGTTCTGATTGACGATGACGTTACCGTGCAGACTGTTTGGGAATCTTCTGCGAGGACATTCGGAAAGCGCATCAGAGTATTTTCTGATCCACCGACTGATAACGACCTTGAAACTGTTCCGCGCGACACACTGTTTTATATCGATCAAAAGCTCCGAAATGGAGAGCGTGGGACTGAAGTGTCAAAGCGCCATTCTGCGGCTCGCTGATGGAGACGGTCACTTTCGCGATCTTGCCATCTACCTTTTTAACGATGGTTTGCCACTATAAAGCCACGAACAGTAATTTCGAAGAATCAGAGTAATCAAGTAGAAATGGTTTCATGCTATGATATTGTGAATTCAATGAAATTAAAATTGCGGATGCAGAGTTAGGAATTTCAAACTTGCGCCGCGGCATTTCTGGGGACATGCGTACAAAAAACCATTGCATACAATGGCGGGATGAAAACTGAGAAACTTATTGCTCGCAGTTTTGTCGCTATTGGCACTTCTGACGCATCTTTCACGGTGGCCCCACACACGCTAACCGGTATGATTCTGGAAATTGAAAAATTGGAGATAAATTGAAAACAGCTCTGAATCACGTCGCATTTCTAGTTAAGTCTATTG
>Ga0255097_1000996_pt1 | contig 10209 bp, 9 predicted proteins | sample Colum_Atlam_RepB_2_FD_188436 | JGI IMG/M metagenome (GOLD analysis project Ga0255097, IMG submission 188436) | Freshwater microbial communities from Columbia River, Oregon, United States - Colum_Atlam_RepB_8d | ecosystem: Environmental > Aquatic > Freshwater > River | place: USA: Oregon...
CCGTCCGCCCCCTGATGCTGGCCATCCAGCAACGCGATCTCGAAGCCGCCAAGGCCGCGCTGGAGCGCGATGCCTCCCAGGCCACCGACGCCATTCCCGGCGGGCTGTCGCCGCTGATGTTCGCGCTCTACAACGGCGCGCTGGAGATCGCCCAACTGCTGAAGGGCTTCCGCCCGCTGGACGTGTTCGAGGCCGCGGCAATGAACGACGCGCGCCGGGTGGCGGAGCTGGTGGCGGCCAAGCCGGAACTGACCAAGGAGTACAGCCCGGACGGCTGGACGCCGATGCACCTGGCGGCCTTCCTCGGCGCCCGCGAGTCGCTGTTCGTGCTGCTGGGCCTGGGCGCGCCGATGGAAGCGGTGTCGCAGAACCCGATGAGCAACACGCCGATGCATGCCGCCATCGCCGGCCCGGCCGGCGAGGCGCTGGCACCGCTGCTGATCGGCTTCGGGGCGGACGTGAAGTACGTGGGCGGCAGCGGCGTCAGCGCGCTGCACCTGGCGGCCTCGCGCGGCTTCGACGGCCTGTGCAAGCTGCTGCTGTCGCGCGGTGCCGACCGCCTGGGCAAGACCGAGGACGGCAAGAACGCCGCCGAGATCGCCCGCGAGCGCGGACATCTCAATACGGCCGCGATCCTGGACCTGGCGGGCTGATCGTTACCCGCTGTCGCGGGACGCGAGTCGCGATCTCCGTCGTGGCACATCGCGACTGGCGTCGCCCCACAAGAATGAAGCCTCGCGGGAGCGGCCGCTGGCCGCGATGGGCTACGCAGGAACTCCGAGGGTCGCGGCCAACGGCCGCTCCTACGGGGTTGTCGCCTTGCCGCGCCGCGCGCGGAAGAATTCGCGCAGGATCTGGCCGCACTCCGCCTCCAGCACGCCGCCCTGCCAGGGCAGCCGGTGGTTGAGGCGCGGATTGGCGATGACGTCATACACCGAGTGCACGCCGCCGGCCTTGGGGTCCGGCGCGCCGTAGACCAGCCGGCCGATGCGCGCATGCACGATGGCGCCGGCGCACATCACGCAGGGTTCCAGCGTGACGTACAGCGTGGTGTCGAGCAGGCGGTAGTTGCCGACACGCTGCGCCGCGGCGCGCATGGCCAGCATCTCGGCATGTGCGCTGGGGTCGTGGTCGCCGATGGGCCGGTTCCAGCCCTCGCCGATGATGCGGCCTTCCTTCACCAGCACCGCGCCCACCGGCACCTCGCCCGCCTCCTGCGCACGGCGCGCCAGCAGCAGCGCATGGCGCATCCAGTGCTCGTCTTCCGGCGTGAAGGTCTCGGACATGGGGTCGGCGGGGATTGAACGGCGGGCCGTATCAATACCAGCAAATCGCCGCGCCGTCAGCGGCCGCGGCTTCAGGCGGTGACCGCCACCGGGCTGCGCTCGGCGAACTGTCCGTTCCAGTAGGGGTAGTAGGGATAGGCCGGGGTGACGCGGCTGGCGGCGTCGAGCCGCGACATCTGCGCGGCACTGAGCTGCCAGCCCAGGGCACCGAGGTTCTGCTGCAGCTGCGCTTCGTCGCGCGCGCCGATGAGCACGCTGGACACGGTGGGCCGCTGCAGTAGCCAGTTGATCGCGATCTGCGGCACGGTCTTGCCGGTTTCCGCGGCGATCTCCTCCAGGGCGTCAATCACGCGGTAGAGCCGCTCCTCCTCCACCGGCGGCGCAAAGCCGGCGGTCTCGTGCAGGCGGCTGCCCGGCGGCAGCGGCTGGCCACGGCGGATCTTGCCGGTGAGGCGGCCCCAGCCCAGCGGGCTCCACACCAGGGCGCCGATGCCCTGGTCGATGCCCAGGGGCATCAGCTCCCATTCGTAGTCGCGCCCGATCAGCGAATAGTAGGCCTGGTTGGCGACATAGCGCTCCAGGCCATGTCGATCCGAGGCGGCCAGCGATTTCATCAGCTGCCAGCCGGAGAAGTTGGAGACGCCGAGATAGCGCAGCTTGCCCTCGCGCACCAGCTGGTCCAGCGTGCGCAGCACCTGCTCCACCGGCGTCATCGCGTCGAAGGCATGCAGTTGCAGGATGTCGATGTGGTCCGTGTCCAGGCGCCTGAGCGCGGCGTGCACGCCCTCGACCAGGTGCTGGCGCGAGGAGCCGGCGTCATTGGGGCCCTCGCCCACGCGCAGGGAGATCTTGGTGGAGAGGATCGCGCGCTGGCGGCGGCCCTTCAGCGCGGCACCGAGGATTTCCTCCGAGGCGCCGCCGGAATAGGCGTCGGCGGTGTCGAACAGGCTGACGCCGGCATCCAGGCAGATATCGACGATGCGGCGTGCGGCCGCGACATCGGTATTGCCCCAGGCGCTGAACAGCGGGCCCTGCCCGCCGAAGGTGCCGGCGCCGAATCCGAGTGCGGGAACCTTGAAGCCCGAGTGGCCGAGAAGGCGGTATTCCATAGTCTTGCTCCGGAAGAATAGAGGGGTGCGGCGCTCAGGCCGCGGTTTCGCAGGCGGCGGGGCCGCGCCGCCGCGCGCGGCCGGCCCAGGCCAGCGCCAGTCCGGCCAGCGTGAACAGCAGGGCGACGGTGCCGAGCATGCGCAGGCCGTGGCCCTGCGAGAGGGTCAGGCTGCCGGCGGCGGCGCCCAGGGCATTGCCGAGATTGAACGCGGCGATGTTGAGGCTGGAGGCCAGCGTCTGGCCGGCGCCGGAGGCGGCCTCCAGCACGCGCAGCTGCAGCGGCGCCACCGTGGCGAAGGCCGCCACGCCGAGCACGCCGAAGAAGAGTGCGGCGGCCCAGGGCGTGCCGATGGCCAGCGGCATCGCCGCGAACACCAGGGCCAGCGCGGCCAGCGTGGCGGGCACGGCCCGGGCCGGCGCACGGTCGGCCAGGCGGCCGCCCCAGATGTTGCCGGCGGCCAGGCCGACGCCGAACAGCAGCAGGATCGCCGACACGCTCTCGGCGGAAACGCCGGTGACGTCGATCAGCAGCGGCTGCACGTAGGTGTAGACGGCGAACACGCCGGCGAAGCCCATCACCGTGATCGCCAGGCCCAGCAGCACCTGCGGCCGCAGCAGCACCGCCAGTTCCTCGCGCAGCGGTGCCGGCCGGATGCGCGGCGCGGCCGCGGCCGGCACGAACAGCGCGATGATGGCGAAGGCCAGCAGGCCGATGACCACCACCGCCCAGAAGGTGGCGCGCCAGCCCAGGTGCAGGCCCAGCCAGGCGCCCGACGGCACGCCGAGCAGGGTGGCGGCGGTGAGGCCGGTGAACATGATGGCGATGGCCGATGCGCGGCGCTCCACCGGCACCAGGCCGGTGGCCACGATCGAGCCGACGCCGAAGAAGGTGCCGTGGGCCAGCGCCGTGACCACGCGCGCCGCCATCAGCCAGCCATAGTCGGGCGCCAGCGCGCAGGCCAGGTTACCGAGTGTGAAGATGGACATCAGCCCCAGCAGCACGAGCTTCTGCGGCAAGGCGCGGGTGGCGATGGTCAGCAGCGGCGCGCCGATGGTGACGCCGAGCGCGTAGCCGGAGATCAGCAGGCCGGCATCGTCCACGGACACCTGCAGGTCGGCGGCGACCTGCTGCAGCAGGCCCATGATGACGAATTCCGTGGTGCCGATCCCGAAGGCGCCGGCGGTCAGTGCGAGGAGTGCGATTGGCATGATGGCGCGCACTCTATGCCCCGGGCTGCCGGATGAACATCCGGATACGCGGACGTACACTTGTGACTTCAATTCACAGATGGAGCCGCCATGGCCCGCACCGAGATCAACCGCTCCGGCGAGATGGAGGCCTTCGTACGCGTGGTGGACCGCGGCGGCTTCTCCGCGGCGGCGCGAGCGCTGGGCATGACGCCGTCCGCGATCAGCAAGCTGCTGGGACGGCTGGAGGCGAGGCTCGGCGCCCAGCTGGTGCATCGCTCCACGCGCAAGCTGCAGCTCACCGCGGAAGGCCAGCAGTTCTACGAGGCCAGCCGGCGCGTGCTGGCGGACATGGACGAGGCCGAGCACGGCGTCGCCGCCGGCGCGGCGCCGCGCGGACGCGTCAGCATCAACACCAGCACCTCCTTCGGCTCGCAGGTGCTGCTGCCGCTGCTGCCGCGCTTCCTGGAACAGTATCCGCAGCTATCGCTCGATGTGGCGCTGACCGACCGCGTGGTGGACCTGATCGACGAGCGCGCCGACATCGCGGTGCGCTGGGGCCCGCTGCCCTCCTCCGCGCTGGTGGCGCGCCGGCTGGGGGAGACGACGCAGGTCATCGTCGGCTCGCCGGGCTATCTCGCGCGGCAGGGCTTGCCCCGCAAGCCGGAGGACCTGCGCGCGCACCGGCAGCTGGATTTCAGCTACCGCCGCCGCGTGCCGGACTGGCCGCTGCGTGTGGGCGGCAAGGCGGTCGATGTTCCGGTGCAGGGCCGCCTGCGCAGCAGCGACGGCGAGGCGCTGCGGCAGATGGCGGTGGCGGGACTGGGACTCGCACGCCTGTCGCGCTACCACGTCCAGGCCGACCTCGACGCCGGCCGGCTGGTGGCGGTGCTGGAGAAGTACAACCCGATGGAGACCGAGCCGATCCACGCCGTCTACCTCGGCAAGCCGGGCAGCTTGCCGGCGCGGGTGCGGGCGGTGCTGGATTTCCTGGTGGAGCAGCTGGCGCGGGATGCGCGCCTCAGCCGGCCGCCGTCGAGGATGCGGCCCTGATCCCTGGAGTCCTCCGGCTCAGCCGCGCTGATCCAGGCGCCACTGACGGGGCGACAGCCCGGTCTGCGCCTTGAACACACGCGACAGCGCCGCCTCGCTGCCGTAGCCCACCTCCTGCACGATCGTCTTCAGCGGCCGCCCACGCCGCAGGGCCTGCTGCGCCAGGCCGATGCGCCAGCCCTGCAGGTAGAGGCCCGGCGTGCAGCCGACCACCTCGCGGAAGCTGCGGGCGAAGACGCTGCGCGACATGCCCGCGGTTTCCGCCAGCGCCTCCAGCGACCAGTCCCGGGCGGGCTGCTCGTGCATCGCAACCAGGGCGTGGCGCAGGCGCGCATGCGACATGCCCGCCAGCATGCCGCCCCGCACCCGGCCCTGCTCCATCAGTTGGCGCAGCACCTGGATCAGCACGACCTCGAACAGGCGGTCGAGCAAGGCCTGGCGGCCGCAGTTCTGCTGGAAGGCCTCGTCGAACAACAGCGACAGCACGCCCTCGGCGCCCTGCAGGTCCTCCAGCGCCATGCAGGTGAAGGGCGGCAGGGCGGCGGCGATGGGATTGGCGGCCTCGCCGCCGAAGCTGACCTGGGCACAGGCGAAGTCCGCGCCGCTGTCGGGGTCGGTGATGAAGCGGTGCGCCATCGGCCGCGGGTACAGCAGCAGGCTCGGGCGCGTGACCTCCGCGGCCCTCACGCCGCCATGCCGGACCTCCACGCGGCCGCGCCGGATCAGGTGGATCTGGCCGGTATCCCCCGTGCCGTCCAGCTCGTTGATGCCGCAGAGGGCCCCGGCATGGAACACCCGGGCACTGACCGTGAAGCGTTCCAGCAGGGCGGCAAGGCGGTCGGCCATTCGGCACTCCTGATCAAATTTTAAGGACTTTCTGCAATCAATAGTACTCCCATCGGGCGCAAAGTTCCTCCTGCCGATTGGCACCACCCTTTCCACGAAACAGGAGTCCACCATGTCCATCGCCAAGATCCTCTACACCGCCGAAGCGACCTCCACCGGAGGCCGCGAAGGCCGCTCCACCTCCTCCGACGGCGTCCTCGACCTGCAGTTGTCCACGCCGCGCGAACTCGGCGGCGCCGGCGGCCCCGGCACCAACCCGGAACAGCTTTTCGCCGCCGGCTATTCGGCCTGCTTCCTCGGCGCACTGAAGTTCGTGGCCGGCCAGGCCAAGGTCGCGCTGCCGGCCGATACGCAGATCACCGGCCGCGTCGGCATCGGCCAGATCCCCACCGGCTTCGGCATCGAGGTGGAGCTGCGCATCCGCGTGCCCGGCCTGGCCCGCGAGCAGGTCCAGGCGCTGGTCGACAAGGCGCACATCGTCTGCCCGTACTCCAACGCCACGCGCGGAAACATCGACGTCTCGCTGGTGCTGGTCGATTGAGCCCCTACCCCACGACAGGAGCATTCCCATGAAAAACCTGCATCGCTTCTTCCTGCTGCCGGCGCTGGCGCTCGCAGCCACCCTCCAGGCCCACGCCGCCTCCCCTGCCGCCATCGAGAAGACGGCCAGCACCATCACCACGCGCGACGGCGTGCAGCTCTACTACAAGGACTGGGGCCCGCGTGACGGCCAGGTCGTGACCTTCAGCCACGGCTGGCCCTTGAGCTCGGACAGCTGGGAATCGCAGATGATGTTCCTGGCCTCGAAGGGCTACCGCGTGGTCGCCCACGACCGCCGCGGCCATGGACGCTCCAGCCAGCCCTGGGAAGGCAACGACATGGACCACTACGCCGACGATCTCGCTGCGGTGATCGAGGCCCTGGACCTGAAGCAGGTGACCCTGGTGGGCTTCTCCACCGGCGGCGGCGAGGTGGCGCGCTACATCGGGCGCCACGGCACGGCCCGCGTGAAGAAAGCCGTGCTGGTCAGCGCCGTCACGCCGCTGATGCTCAAGACGCCGGACAACCCGGGCGGAACGCCGCTGGAAGTGTTCGACGGCCTGCGCAAGGCCTCGCTGGAGAACCGCTCGCAGCTCTACCTGGATCTCGCCTCCGGTCCGTTCTACGGCTTCAACCGGCCGGGCGCGAAATCCTCCCCCGGACTGGTCCAGTCGTTCTGGGTGCAGGGCATGCAGGGCGGGCACCCGAACACCTACGACTCCATCGCGGCGTTTTCGGCCACCGACCTGCGGCCGGACCTGAGGAAGTTCGACGTACCGACGCTGCTGATCCACGGCGACGACGACCAGGTGGTGCCGATCGACGCCAGCGCGCGGGCCGCGGTGAAGCTGATCCGCAATGCCAAGCTGATCGTCTACCCGGGCGCGCCGCATGGGCTGCCGGATACGCACAAGGAGCGGCTGAACCAGGACCTGCTGGAGTTCCTGAAGCGTTGAGGCGGCAGCCGGAAAGAAAGAACCCCACGCGACGCGTGGGGTTCTTTCTTTCCGCTACTCCCATTCGATGGTAGCCGGCGGCTTGCCGGAGATGTCGTAGACCACTCGGGATACACCGGGAATCTCGTTGACGATGCGGCGCGAGCAGACGTCCAGCAGTTCGTAGGGCAGATGCGCCCAGTGGGCCGTCATGAAGTCGATGGTCTGCACGGCGCGCAGGGCGATGACGGGCTCGTAGCGGCGGCCGTCGCCGGTGACGCCCACGCTCTTCACCGGCAGGAACACGGCGAAGGCCTGGGAGGTCTTGTCGTACCAGCCGCTCCGGCGCAGTTCCTCGATGAAGATGTGGTCGGCCAGGCGCAGGGTATCGGCGGCGGCCTTGGTGACCTCGCCGAGGATGCGCACGCCCAGGCCGGGGCCCGGGAAGGGATGGCGGTAGACCATCTCGCGCGGCAGGCCGAGCTCCACGCCGATGGCGCGCACCTCGTCCTTGAACAGCTCGCGCAGCGGCTCCACCAGCTTCATCTTCATGCGCTCGGGCAGGCCACCGACGTTGTGGTGGCTCTTGATGACGTGGGCCTTCTTGGTCTTGCCGCCGGCGGACTCGATGACGTCCGGGTAGATGGTGCCCTGGGCCAGGAAGTCGATGCCCTGCAGCTTGGCCGACTCCTCCTCGAACACCTCGACGAACAGGCGGCCGATGATCTTGCGCTTGGCCTCCGGATCGCTGACGCCGGCCAGCTCGCGCAGGAAGCGCTCCTCGGCATCCACGCGGATGACCTTCACGCCGAGGTGGTCGGCGAAGATCTTCATGACCTGGTCGCCTTCCTGGTGGCGCAGCAGGCCGTGGTCGACGAACACGCAGGTCAGCTGGTCGCCGATGGCCTTGTGCAGCAGGGCGGCGACCACGGAGGAATCGACGCCGCCGGACAGGCCCAGCAGCACCTTGGACGTTCCGACCTGCTTGCGCACGGTCTCGATGGCGTCCTCGATGATGCGGCCCGGCTTCCAGGCGTCGCCGCAGCCACAGATCTCGTGCAGGAAGCGCGAATAGATGCGCGCGCCCTGGGTGGTATGCGTGACTTCCGGGTGGAACTGCAGGGCGTAGTAGTTCCGCGACTCGTCGGCCATGCCGGCGATGGGCACGTCCTTGGTGGAGGCGATGCGCTTGAAGCCCTCGGGCAGCTGCGAGACGTGGTCGCCGTGCGACATCCACACGTCGAGCAGGCCGTGGCCCTCGTCGTTGACGCGGTCCTCGATGTCCTTGAGCAGGCGCGAATGGCTGTGCGCCCGGATCTCGGCATAGCCGAATTCCTTCACCGAGCCCGGATCGACCTTGCCGCCGAGCTGCGCGGCCATGGTCTGCATGCCGTAGCAGATGCCCAGCACCGGCACTTTCAGGTCCCAGACCGCCTGCGGCGCGGCGGGGGCGTTCGGCTCGATCACCGATTCCGGTCCGCCGGACAGGATCACGCCCTTGGGCGCGAAGGCACGGATGTCCTCGTCCGTCATGTCCCAGGGATGCAGCTCGCAGTACACGCCGAGTTCGCGCACGCGGCGGGCGATCAGCTGCGTGTACTGGCTGCCGAAATCGAGGATCAGGATCTTGTCGCTGTGGATGTTCATGGACGTCATGTGAAAAGCCCCGGCAGAGCCGGGGCGTGGATTCTCTTACTCGGCTCGGTAGTTGGGCGCTTCTTTCACGATCGTCACGTCGTGGACGTGCGACTCGCGCATGCCCGCCGAGGTGATCTTCACGAACTTGGTGCGCGTGCGCATCTCTTCCATGTTCTGGCAGCCGGTGTAGCCCATGCTGGCGCGCAGGCCGCCGACCATCTGGTGGACGATGGCGGACATCGGGCCCTTGTAGGCGACGCGGCCCTCGATGCCTTCCGGCACCAGCTTCTCGACCTCGGCCGTGGTGTCCTGGAAGTAGCGGTCCTTGGAGCCCTGGGCCATGGCACCCATGGAGCCCATGCCGCGATAGGACTTGTAGGAACGGCCCTGCCAGAGCTCGACCTCGCCCGGAGCCTCCTCGGTGCCGGCCAGCATGGAGCCGACCATCACGGCGTAGGCGCCGGCCGCCAGGGCCTTGGCGAAGTCGCCGGAGTAGCGGATGCCGCCGTCGGAGATGAAGGGGATGCCGCTGTCCTTCAACGCGGCGGCCACGCTCATCACGGCGCCGATCTGCGGCACGCCGACGCCGGCGACGACGCGGGTGGTGCAGATGGACCCGGGGCCGATGCCGACCTTGACCGCGTCGGCGCCGGCCTTGACCAGTGCCAGGGCAGCGTCGCCGGTGGCGATGTTGCCGCCGACCACCTGAAGGTCGGGGTAGGTGTGCTTGATCCAGGACACGCGGTCCAGCACGCCCTTGGAGTGGCCGTGGGCGGTATCGACCACCACCAGGTCCACGCCGGCCTCCACCAGTGCGGCGACGCGCTCCTCGGTGTCGCCGCCGGTACCGACCGCGGCGCCGACGCGCAGGCGGCCCCTCTCGTCCTTGCAGGCCATCGGGAAGTCCTTGGACTTCTGGATGTCCTTGACGGTGATCATGCCGCGCAGCTGGAAGCCGCCGTTGACCACCAGCACCTTCTCGATGCGGTGCTCGTGCAGCTTGGCGATGACCTCCTCGCGCGAGGCGCCTTCCTTGACCGTCACCAGGCGCTGCTTGGGCGTCATGATGCGGGAGACCGGCTCGTCGTAGCGGGTCTCGAAGCGCAGGTCGCGGCTGGTGACGATGCCGACCAGTTCCTTGCCGTCCACCACCGGCACGCCGGAGATGCGGTTGGCGCGGGTCAGCTTGAGCACCTCGCCCACGGTCATGGTGGGGGGGACGGTGATCGGGTCGGTGATGACGCCGCTCTCGTACTTCTTGACCGAACGCACCTCGGCGGCCTGGCGGGCCGGGGTCAGGTTCTTGTGGACGATGCCCATGCCGCCTTCCTGGGCCAGGGCGATGGCCAGCTTGGCCTCGGTCACCGTATCCATGGCTGCGGACAGCAGCGGGATGTTCAGCCGGATGCGCCGGGTCAGCTGGGTGGAGGTATCTACTTGCCGCGGAAGGACTTCGGAATACGCGGGCAAGAGCAGAACGTCGTCGAAGGTGAGGGCTTCGCTCTCGATTCTCGTCATTAACATGGCTCCAAAACGATATTATACAGAGGTGCCGGCTCCCTTTCGATGGCCCGGTCATCATTCATGCCGCCATCCGACCGCCCCCAGGACCC
>Ga0255097_1001000_pt1 | contig 10178 bp, 7 predicted proteins | sample Colum_Atlam_RepB_2_FD_188436 | JGI IMG/M metagenome (GOLD analysis project Ga0255097, IMG submission 188436) | Freshwater microbial communities from Columbia River, Oregon, United States - Colum_Atlam_RepB_8d | ecosystem: Environmental > Aquatic > Freshwater > River | place: USA: Oregon...
GCCCCAGCGCTGCCAGAGGTTGTTGTAGGAGCTGGCGCTGACCAGGCCGCGGCCGTGGAAGCTCATCGCCAGGCCCGTGCGCATCAGCGCCTCGCCGGCCTGCGCGCGGCGGCGGTACTCGCCGCAGTTCTGCGGCTTGCGCCGCGGGTTGCTGGACGGGCCGGTGCAGTCCTGCCACCAGGCGTTGAAGGCCACCGCCCGGCCCTGGTTCACGCCGGGGCGGATCAGCTCGCGCGGGTCCTGCGGCAGCGTCGCCGTGTCCGGCTGCCCTTCGCAGAACTCGTCCATGAAGGAGCGTGCATGGGTGCTGCCGAGCAGCGCGCGCTCCTGCACCGGCGGCTCCGTCCCGCCCCCGGTGTCCTCGCGGCCGCCGGCCGCCGCGCCGGGCGCGTCGCTGCGCGAGCAGGCCGACAGCGCCAGGCCGCCGCAGAGCACCGCCACCATCCAGGCTTGCCGCATCGTCTCTCCTCCCGACCGGGGGTCCGGCGTCGGCCTCTTGGCGAGCCGCCCAACCAGAAACCCTACATTTGTAGGTTTATGGCGAAACCATACATTTGTAGGCTTTTGTGGTCAAGGCGGGTATCCTTGCTCCATGAACGACCTCCAGGCCGGCCTCTCCGCCCCCCGCGCGCCCTCGCAGCAGCGCGGCCAGGCGCGCTTTGGCCTGGTGCTGGACGAGGCGCGCAAACTGCTGACCGAAGAGGGGATTTCGGCCTTCTCGATCCCCGCGCTGGCGCAGCGCCTGGGCTTCACGCGGGCCAGCATCTACAACTTCTTCCCGACGCCGTACTCGGTGCTCAACGAGCTGGCCCGGCGCGAGCTGCAGGCCCTGGAGGAACGGCTGCTGGCCCTGCCGGCCGAGCATCCGGGCATCTCCTGGAAGGAGCAGGTGCGCCTGACCGTGGACGCCGCCGCGCGCTTCCACAACGAGCGTCCGGTGGCGCGGATGCTGATCCTGGGCGGCGCACAGACCGACGAGACCTACCGCGCGCAGGCCATGACCATCGACCACCTCGGCAGCCTGTCGCAGCGGCTGTTTGCCGATGCCGGCATCGCGCTGCCGCGCGAGCCGGTGGACGTGATGGTGCTGGCGGTGGAGCTGGGCACGACCTGCCTGCGCCATTCCGTGCTGCTGCACGGGCACGTCACGGATGCCTACCGGGAGGAGGCCACGCGCGCGATGCTGCGCTACCTCGGGCCCTATGTGCGGCAGGTGGTGGTGAGGCAGGCAAGGGCGGCGTAGCGACGGCCGGGGAGGCTGTCCCGCCCCGCCAAAAAAATCGCCGCCCGTCCCCTGTTGGCGGAACGTGGCGGCAATGGTGCCTCCCCCTAACAACTCCGTGTCCTCTCGCATGGAGAGGGAATGCCTGGAGTGTATCCGGTTTGCCGCGTGCAAGCCGGCTGCCGAAAGCGATGGCAGCAGCGCTACAGAGTCTTCAGGTACTCGATCACCGCCTTGCGCTCCTGCTCGGTCAGCACGTCGCTGAAGTCGTGGCCCGAATTGCTGTTGCCCAGGATGCGCGTGTCGTAGACCAGGCGCTTGTCGAAGCCGCCCGGCGTCGGATCCGGCAGCAGCACCAGCCCGGCGTAGCTCACCGTGCTGTTCAGCAGGTTCTGCACGATCTGCACCAGCGACGGATTGTCGCGCGCGATGGGATTGCAGTTGAGCAGCAGGTTGCCCGGCATGTCGCCGCAGGCCAGCACCTCGTGCTTCCAGCCCACCGCGCCGAAGTCGTAGGCCTCGCCCAGGCGCTGGTCGAAGCCGGTGACGCCATCGACGGTCTGCAGCTGGCGGCGCCAGATGGGCCGCCGCCGGGACGAATCCAGCAGCTGCTCCAGCGTGGGCACCGAGCCGTTGTGCAGGTAGGGAGCGGTGGCCCAGACACCGTACAGCGGCGGCGCCTGGTAGCCGATCACATCCTTCTGCCAGCCGCAGACGCCCACCGGGCGCAGCGGGTTCATGTCGTCCAGAAGCTCCACGGCCGGGTTCTTGTCGTCTGGCGAGACGTAGCCTTCCGCGCCTTCCGGGTAGCCCCAGTAGGTGGTGTCCCACTGCAGGCGCAGCGTCGGCGTGAGCATGTCGGAGCGCGCCGGATCGGTGCCGATCACGTTCAGCTCCACGATGTGGCCGGCCACGCCCTCCAGGTCCGGCGACTCCAGGTAGCTCTCGTCATGCACGTAGCGCGGCGAGTACACGCCGTGGCAGCTCGCGCAGGAGCCGTTGCCGCCGGCCGGCTTCGGCCGCGGGTTCTCCAGGCCCGCGGCCCAGAGGTCCTTGCTGTGGAACAGGATGGCGCCCTGCTCCGCCAGCCTGGTGTCGATGGCGCGCGGATACGGCGGCGAGCGCAGCGACAGGAAGAAGGCTTCCAGGTCCTGGTCGTACTGCTCGACGCGGTCGCGGTAGTACTTGCCGTCGGCGCTGATGAGCTGGCCGAACTCGCCGGGGCCGGCGGCCATGATGATGCGCGTGCTGTCGTTGGAGACGCCGGCGTCGAAGAACTTGCGCGGGCGCGAGCCCATGTTCCACCAGGCCGGCGTGTCCTGCGTATGGGCCAGCGGGTGGGCGATGTCCACCACGCCGCCCAGCGGATTCTCCGGGTTCACGAACATCTTCACCGGGATCGGGTTCAGGCCCAGGCTGTCCACGTCCAGGATCGTGTTCAGCAACTCGAAGGCACCCACCGCGTTGTTCTGGCCGCGCTGCTGCACGCCGATGTTGAACAGCGTGCCCACGTCCAGCGTCGGCAGGATCGGCGCCAGGATGGTGTTGGCCCAGGGCGCGTTGTCGCGGCCGTTCATCAGCGTGTCGTAGTTGTTGTTGCCGATGCCCAGGCTTTCCACGCCCGCGATGATGTCGCCGGAGCTGGGATCGCCGATCTGGCCGCCGTGGCACTGGAAGCAGGCGCCGCTGCCGATCTTGCCGGTCCACTTGCCGTTCTCGTCCTTCAGCTGGCGCAGGCCCAGCGGAAGCTGGCCGCTGCCGCCGTCCACGCCCGGCGCGTTCGGGTCTTCGCCGTTGCGCGGGTAGGGGTTGCGGAAGGGCGCGGCGTTGAGCCCGTAGCGCAGCGTATACATCTGGTCGAAGTTCTCCGGACGCTTGTCCAGGCCCCACTTCTGCCAGCTGTTGTCGTAGTCCTCCGCCGTCATGTTGCCGCCCGGCAGCTCGTCCATCAGGAAGTGGAAGCCGCTGTCGCGGCGCGCACGGTACTCGCCGCAGGTCTTGGCCTGCTGCTCCTCCGGCGGCAGCTTGGCGTGGCAGTCCTGCCACCAGGCGTTGTAGTACACCGCCTTGCCTGCATTGACGCCCGGCTGGATCGCCGTGCGCGGGTCGCGCGGCAGCAGCGCGTTGTCCGGCCGGTCCTTGCAGTAGCTGTTCCAGACATGCACCGCGTGCTTGCTGCCGAGCAGCGGCAGCTCCTGCACCACGCCGCCGCCGGTCAGCGTGCACTGCACCGGATTCTCGAAGCACTTGAGCAGCGCCTCCATCGCCTTGTAGGCATCGCTGCCCACCGGCCAGGGCGCACCGCCCGTATGCGGCGTCTCCTGGCCCGAGGCCATCAGCAGGATGCGCGAGGTGGGGTTGTTCTTGCCCAGGCGCTCCCAGCTCGCGCGCAGGTTCTCCAGGTCATCCGCCTTGCGACTGGAGAGCATGAAGTCCTTGCCGTTCTCCACGTCGGCCACGCCGCCGGGGATGTGGCAGCTGCGGCAGAAATCGAGACGAGGCTGCACCTGGCTGCTGAAGTGCTCCTCCATGCTGCGGGCGCCGCCCGTATCGCCGGAGACCGGATCGCTGCGCCCCGGCGCGCAAGCCGAAAGCAGGACCAGCAGGGACAATGCCGCCAGGCGGCCGCGGAACGCGTACTTCATATAGGGCTCTCCTCCCCACGCAGGTTGGCTGCGGTCTTTGCCGCTTGGCCATTTATTGGGGGAAGTCCTCGAGCCGCTTCCGTTCGCCCTGAGCCTGTCGAAGGGTGAACCCCTCCGACGCCAGCCGGCCCCAAAAGCTACTTCCGGAACTTCCCGCTCGGGCCTAAGCTAACCCGAGCCAGGACTCAGGTACTACTCGGTTTCGGCCGGGGGCCTGCGGAGACCGAGCAGGAGGGGACAAACGATGGCGCAGGCAATTGATCTGACGCCCAAAAAGAAACCGCAGCAGGCGCGGGCCAGGGCCTCCGTCGAGGCCATGCTGGATGCCTGTACTCGGCTCTTGGTCGAAGAGGGCTACGAAGCCATTTCCACCAACCGCGTCGCGGAGGTGGCCGGCGTCAGCATCGGCTCGCTCTACGAATACTTCCCCCACAAGCAATCCCTGGTCGCGGCCGCGCTGGCCCGCGCCCTGCGCGAGGTGATGGATGAAGTGGGCACCAGCCTGCGCGCCGCACTCGCCCTGCCCAAACAACCGCACGACGGCATCGACCATTGGATGCGCGGCATGATCGCCGCGCTGGAAAAGCGTGAGGACCTGCTGCGGGTGTCGCTACGCGAGGTGCCCTTCTTCTGGAACATCCCCGAGGTGCGGGAGTTCTCGCGCACGCTGCAGCAGTTTGCGAAAGAAGGCCAGTACAAGAGCCAGCGCGTCATCCACTTCGAAGACCCCGAGGCCAGCACCTACCTGCTGATGAACATGACCTGGGCGGCGGTGCTGCAGACGGTGTTGCATCGGCCGGCGCATCTGTCGCGGGAACGGCTGACTCGGACGTTGGTGGATATGGTGTTGAAGTTGCTGTGAACCGTTGGATGGCTGCTTTCAGCCCGAAGCGGATGTCGTGGCGACTCAGATGTCGGCAGCAAAGCGGGCATTCAAGACATAGCTCTTGGCCTTGCCCCTCGGACCATTTAAGCCGACCTGATTCACTCGTCAGGTTTTGTTGAATTTGGGCGACCACGGTCATCAACTTGGCACCGCGCGCCGCCTTGTGTAGCCAAGCCGAGAGGCGGCATAGTTATGGCCGAATAGGCACTCAGATTTTACGCCCGGACTAACAGTTTGTTTAACGGACAGGCGATCTAAGGATCGCCGGAATTTCAAATGCTTACACACGAGGTCCCTGGGGTCCGTAAATCTGTATATACGGACAGGCGTCCGTCTATTAACTGTTAGGTGCAGCAAGCGATGAGTTTATTAGAGCCTCGCACGTGGCCTCTATCGGCTTTGCTGGCTGTCACTTTCACGTTGATCGTAGGTTTGGTTGTGCTGGTCACGGTCTTGCACAGGTACGCCCGCAAGATGGGCGCTCCTGTTGACTACCCGCAAGTCACGTTCAAGCAGTACAAAGCCCGGTGGATGAAAAATGGACAGTACTTATTGGTTGTCGCAGCTGTCGCGGTTCCGTCTACGGTTGCTTATCAGATCGTTCTCACGGAGATGGACTGGAATCGTCCCACCGTTTTCTTTGTTTCCTGGGGCCTCATGCTTGTCGTAGGCGGCATAGGTCTCGCATACGAAGACAAATTTCTGTGGCGGGGTCGATTTAAGCTGCCTGCTGGGCAAGACAGGATGGTTTCCCGGGTTTCGGGGCAGAGTGGGCAGCTAATAGACATTGCCCCTCCGCCCATAACCATCGGGCTTGTAGTCGCACTACTTTCTTATATGCAGTACGGGTGAGAGTGGATGACGCTGCACCTAACAACAGGTTCAAGGCCCGACGTCCCCGCCTTCGGCGGGGCCGCGGCCTTAACCTGAGCGTTGGGCGGCATGAAAAGCATGTTTGCTGAGAAAGAGTACAGAGAGCGCCAAGGGAAGAGGGCCGCGATTCGCGCCACGCCGAAGATGCTTGTCGTTGAGGCGGTGTCCGGCCGTGGCATCACGAGTCCGGACCCAGAGGCATTTCATGCTTTCCTTCCAGTAGAAGCAGATGACTCCCTAATTGGCTCTGCCGTTTTGCAGGCTCTGGCGGCAAGTCGTTTTCTAAGCATCGAGGAAGCAGCCAAGTTCAAAGGTGCTGAAGGCGACGCGCGCTGGAGTGACTGGGTGTCAAAGATGCTCCATGCCGCTGGCCTTCGTAGCGAAAGCACTCTCATCAAAAGCATGGCGCTCTGTCATGTTTCAATGAAGGACGGCATGGTGTCATTGTCCCCAATGGCTAGACGGAGAGGTGCTGCTTGGGAGGGTCTTGGGCCGGAGCAGAGGGTGGAGGTTCCGCTTGCGGAGGGGCCTCTGAGCATCGCAACAGCAGTACGTGAGGCCTTCATGCGCTGCAGCCCTGGGATGACCGTTGGCGCCCGACAAGTGCATCAAGCCGACGCGGCTGCGCCGCGCGGCTTAAGCTAAGGCGTTGGATACCCCAGAAGCGGTCATTCGCGACCGGCGGCATATGGCACGCAAGCAGACATGCCGAACCGTGACAGAACTGCGTGACGCCAGGCTCGTTGGGGGCGGTTTGCGCGATGGGCGGAATCCGTAAGGGAGTTCCGCAGTTTTTTGTAGCTAGCTGAAGGTGTTCATCCTTCGACGAGCTCAGGACGAATGGGCGGGTCAGTTTCTTATCGTTCCCCTCCCGGCAACGGCTCCGGCATTGCCCTATCTCGGGCATCCGTGCCCGGAGAGTGGGGGTCAGCTCATCGCCTGGGACAAGCCGTAGGCAATCGCCCCGAGCACTACCGCTCCCGCTGCCAGAATGACGTAAGCCCCCTTCGACATCTCCTGCTTGATCTTCTGGAACTGGGCGCGGCTGTTGATGTTGGGAAATGGTGTCGTGGGCACCGGCTTGCCGATGAATTCGCAGAGCGGGTTCCAGCCCTGGTCGGCCGAGAAGACCAGCAGCTTGTCCGCGGGGACTTCGGCCTTGATGGTCTCGATGTGCTGCTGGTAGTAGGCGATGGCCTTCTCGCGGTTGGTGATCGTGTTCTGGTGGCCGCGCTGCCAGATGAGCTTGCGCGTCATCTCGCCGAACTTGCTGCCGAAGGGCGTGACGGCCCGCAGCACCTGGAACTGCCACTGGTTCTCGGTGAAATAGATCGTCTCCATGGTGCTCTCATGCCAGGCCTGCGGTCCCTTGGGATGCAGGGTGAGGATCACCTTGGCGTCCGGGTATGCGGCCATCAGCTCGCGCCAGACGACACAGGCGGGGTTGTCCACGGCGGCGGTGTAGCGGGAGAACACCTGCTCCCAGTCATGTTGGGTGCCGGGCTCTGAGCGGGCAACCTTGAGCCAGAAGTCGATGTGGGTCTTGTTGGCCTTGTTCTTGACCACCTCGAACATGTGGTAGCAGGGCAAGCCGAGCTGGTTCAGCGCGGTGTAGAGCGATTCCGTCCCCGTGCGGCCGAAGCCGACGCCGATGATCTTGAGTGCCATGTCTCCCCCGGTTGGCTCGAGGCGGAGCGTAGCAGATGGGCAGGAGCCGGTTGGAAAGTTCCGCGCGACTGGTGAAGCATGCGCCTGCTCTTGCGAACGGATCAGATCGCAGCAGCGCAGAGATGCGGGGCGGATGAGCCCTGGTTCGATCCGTAGCATTCGCAGGAAGCCTGTTCCAGGCGCGGACGGTCCAGAACGGTGATGCGGCCGCGGCTGTAGCGAATCAGGCCGGCGGCCTGCAGCCTGCTGGCGGCCTCGGTCAGCCGCTCGCGTCGCACGCCGAGCGTTGTGGCGAGCAGTTCCTGGGTCATGACCAGCTCGCTGCCCGGCAGGCGGTCCAGGCTCATCAGCAGCCAGCGGCAGAATTGCTGGTGAACCGAATGGTGGCGGGTGCAGGCGGCGGTTTGGGATATCTGCGCCAGCAGGCGTCCCGTGTACTCCTGGAGCAATGCCCGCAATCCACCTTCCAGGCTCAGCTCTTCGCGCAGCCGGCTACGCTCCAGGCGATAGGCATGCCCGGCGCTCTGCACTACGGCGCGGCTGGTGGCGGCCGGCTGCCCCAGGAAGAGGCCGATGCCCACAACGCCCTCATTGCCGGCCAGGGCCAACTGCGCGGTGGCGCCATCCTTCATGACGCGCAGGAGGCTGACGATGGAATCGATAGGGAAGTAGAGGTGGCTCAGCACTTCCGCCTGTTCGTGCAGCGTCGCGCCGGGAAGCAGCGACACCAGGCTGAGCTGGGGAAGGAGACGTTCGCGTTCCCGCGGGGGCAAGGCACGGAGCAGCCGGTTCTGCAGCGGATGCGATGCCATGGCGTGACCTACCCCCGGGCAGCTTCTACGCATGTCGCTCCATTGCACTGGCCTCGCGGCGGCGGGCCGGGATTGGGAATTCCCTACGTAGACAAAAGCCTGCCGCCATAAGTTCGTTATCGCGCAGACGCTGCGCCAGGGGTAGCTTACGGTGGGAGGCTTGCCGGTGCCTGCGCACCTCACCCACGCGACATCCTCCAAGAGGCGGCCTCAAGATGAAGTTCAATATCTCCATGGGAACCCTGAGTCGCCGTGCACAAGCCGTTCCGGCCAACGACACGATGACCTTCAGCCTCATTACGGACAAGAGGGCGACTGATGGCGTCCATACCGCGGCCTGGACGCGCGGTGCCTTTGCGCCGCGATCCGCAGCCGCCCCGGCGAAGACACCGGACGCCGCATCCTGATCGCCACCCTGATGCTCCAGTCGAGAAAGTCGAAGCTCCAGTACATGCGCAGCGAGACCCCCGGCCTGCTGACGCAGGGCGATCCCCGCCCCTTGCAGGTGATCGGCAGCACGGCCGAGGGATCGTTCCTGCTGCTTTGCGACCATGCCGGATTCAGCGTGCCGCGAAGGCTCGCCGGCCTGGGCTTGCGGGCGAAGGACCTGGAGCGGCATATCGGTTGGGACATCGGCGCGGCGGAAGTGGCGAGGCGGCTTGCCGAACTGCTGCAGGCACCCTTGATCCTGCAGCCCTATTCGCGCCTGGTGATCGACTGCAACCGCCCGCTGCGGAGCGCGGAGTCGATCGTGGAGACGAGCGACGGCTGCGCCATCCCCGGCAACTGGCGGATGCGACGCGAAGAGGCCTCGATGCGGGCGCAGGAAATCTTTCACCCCTATCATGACCGGATCGGCAGCGCGCTCGACGAGCGCCGTCGCCTCGGCCTGCCGACATTGCTGGTGTCCCTGCACAGCTTCACGCCGATGCTGCACGGCGTGGCGCGGCCATGGCACGTGGGCCTGCTCTCCCGCCAGGATGCGCGCGCGGCCGAGGCTCTGGCTGCCTCCCTGCAGACCGACAAGGGCATTGTCCTGGGCTGCAACGAACCCTATGCGCTGGGGGACGAAACGGACTATTCGATTCCGCAGCATGCCGAACGGCGGGGGCTGCCGCACGTGCTCATCGAAATCCGCCAGGACCTGATCGCCGACACGGCCGGACAGCAGCAATGGGCGGCCAGGCTGGCGCAGGGCCTTCTGCCCCTGGCGGACCGCTTTCCGCTTCTGCCCACCGGTGCGGGAAACGCCGGTGCGCGTTCCCGCTCCTGAACCTGCGGACGCCGCATGCTGATCCACTTCGGCTACGAGTTCATCTATCGGTGCCCGAGGAGGACGCCGATGATCCTCAACGTGCACGTCCACCATACGCGTGTGTCCGACTTGGTCTGCCCGGACCATCTGCGCTCCGACCCCGCCGTGCCGGTGAACATGTACCGCGACGGCTTCGGCAACTGGTGCAGCCGCATCGTCGCGCCCGAGGGGCGCCTGCTGCTGACGGGCGACGGCGTGATCCGGGACAGCGGCCTGCCGGAGCCCATGGTGGCCGATGCGCTGCAGCACACCGTGGAGACCCTGCCGCAGGAGGTCCTGGTCTATCTCCTCGGCAGCCGGTACTGCGAGACGGACCTGTTCACGGATATCGCCTGGAAGCTGTTCGGACCCACGCCACTGGGTTGGCCGCGCGTCCAGGCCGTGTGCGACTACGTCCATCAGCATGTGCGCTTCGGCTATCAGTACGCGCGGCCGACGAAGACTGCCTGGGAAACGTACAAGGAAGGTACCGGCGTCTGCCGCGACTACGCCCATCTCGCCATCACGTTCTGCCGCTGCCTCAACATCCCGGCCCGCTACTGCACGGGCTACCTGGGCGATATCGGCGTGCCTGCCGTGGATGCTCCCATGGATTTCGCAGGTTCCATCGAGGTCTTCCTCGGTGGGGCCTGGCACAGCTTCGATCCGCGAAACAATCAACGGCGCATCGGCCGCATCCTCATCGCCCGGGGCGGGATGCGGCCGATGTCGCGATCACGACCAGCTACGGCCCCCATGTGCTCGAGTCGTTCAGGAC
>Ga0255097_1001002_pt1 | contig 10164 bp, 7 predicted proteins | sample Colum_Atlam_RepB_2_FD_188436 | JGI IMG/M metagenome (GOLD analysis project Ga0255097, IMG submission 188436) | Freshwater microbial communities from Columbia River, Oregon, United States - Colum_Atlam_RepB_8d | ecosystem: Environmental > Aquatic > Freshwater > River | place: USA: Oregon...
TTACGTCTGCCACTTCGGGTGATTCCTCGCGCTGGCGATGCCGAGCGGCATCGCCAGCGCCGACTCACGGGCACCTGGACGGGCCGCCCCAACCCGGCGAGCACCCCTCACCCCAGCCCTCTCCCCGCAGGCGGGGAGAGGGAGTTCGGGATGGCTCCCCCGAAAGAATGGCGTCCGGCGCCCCGGACCTGTGGTATCCAGGCCTCCCGGAGCCGGCCAAGGCCCTGGTCCGGACCGAAAAACCTCATGCTGTAAACGGGTTGCGCTTCCGCTAAACTCGTCGCCCTGTCGCAAGCGCCGGGCGACGATTCGGCGTGCGCATCGTCCAGTAGCTCAAAAAACGTACCTTGGGAGTGATCATGCCGGTCAAAATCGCCGTGCTGAAAGAGACCGCCGCACGCGAAAAGCGCGTGGCACTGGTGCCCGCCGTCGCCGACAAGCTGGCCAAGCTGGGCTGCGAAATCCACATGCAGACCGGCGCAGGCCTGGCCAGCAAGATCCCGGATTCGTCCTACAAGAACGTCAACTTCGCCGCCAACCCGCAGGGCCTGGTGTCGGAGGCCGACATCGTCCTGGCGGTGCAGCCGCCGCCGGCCGACGTGGTCAACGCGATGAAGGAAGGCGCCATCCTCATCTGCTACGTCTACGCCCACAACCAGGTGGCCCTGGTGAAGCAGCTGCGTGACCGCAAGATCACCTGCTTCGCGATGGAACAGGTGCCGCGCACCCTGTCCCGCGCGCAGGTGGTCGACGCCCTGTCGTCGCAGCAGGCGCTGACCGGCTACTACGCCGCGCTGCTGGCCGCCACGCACCTGGCCCGCATCGTGCCGATGACCACCACCGCCGTCGGCTCGCTGCGCCCCGCCCGCGCCGTGGTGCTGGGCCTGGGCGTGATCGGCCTGCAGACCGTGGCCACGCTGCGCCGCCTCGGCGCGGTGGTGGAAGCCACCGACACGCGCCAGGTCACCAAGGAACAGGCCGAGTCGCTGGGCGCCAAGTTCATCGCCCATGACGTCGATGCCGTCGGCCAGGGCGGCTACGCCCGTCCGCCGACGCCGGAAGAACAGCAGCGCCTCGACGCCGCGGTCGGCAAGGCCATCCTCACGGCGGACATCGTGGTCACCACGGCCGCCATCCCGGGCCGCGCCTCGCCGCGCCAGCTCACCAAGGCGCATGTCGAGAGCATGAAGCCGGGTGCGGTGGTCATCGACGTCGGCGCCGAAGGCGGCGGCAACTGCGAATACACGGTGCCGGGCGAGACGGTGGAAGTCGGCCAGGTCACGGTCGTCGGCCCGATCAACATCCCGTCGATGCTGGCCGAGCACGCCAGCGAGCTGTACTCCAAGAACCAGTACGCCCTCATCGAACTGATGATGAAGGACAAGGCACTGGCCATCGACTGGACCGAGGAAGTGCAGGCCAAGATGTGCCTGACGCACGCCGGCGAGATCAAGAACGAAGCCGCCAAGAAAGCGGTGGAAGGCTAAGGGGAACAACCATGGAACACGCAGGAACCGTACTGACGGGCTTCGTCGCCCTCTACATCTTCATGCTCGCCGCGTTCACCGGCTACGAGATCATCGGCCGCGTGCCGTCGATCCTGCACACGCCGCTGATGTCGGGCTCCAACTTCGTGCACGGCATCGTCGTGGTCGGCGCGATCTACGCCACGCTCAACGCCACCTCGGTGCTGGAGCAGGCCATCGGCTTCTTCGGCGTGCTGCTGGGCGCGGGCAATGCCGCGGGCGGCTACGTGGTGACCGAGCGCATGCTCGAGATGTTCAAGTCCTCCGACAAGAAGCCGGCCGGCAAGTAACAGGGACGCCAGACCAATGAATGCACAACTCCTGATCGAAGTGAGCGCCCTGGCGGCCTCCTTCCTGTTCATCTACGGCCTCAAGCGCATGTCCTCGCCGGTGACGGCGCGGTCGGGCATCGTGGTGGCCGGCTACGGCATGCTGGTGGCGGTGCTGGCCAGCTTCCTCTACACCTTCGGCGTGGCCGAAGCCGCCAAGCCGCACCTGACCACCAACGCGATCATCGCGGTGGTGGCGCTGCTGATCGGCGTGGGCTGGGCCTGGCGCAGCGGCAAGACGGTCGAGATGACCGCGATGCCGCAGATGGTGGCACTCTACAACGGCATGGGCGGCGGCTCCGCCGCCGCGATCGCCGCGATGGTGCTGCTGGCCGTTCCGGCCGAAGGCGCCAGCCACGGCTCGCTGCACTACCTGGTCACCGTGTTCGGCGGCCTGATCGGTGCGGTGTCGCTGTCCGGCTCGCTGATCGCCTGGGCCAAGCTCGACGGCCGCATCAACAAGACGCTGCGCATGACCGGCATCCAGGCCATCAACGGCTCGATCATGCTGGCCACGATCGGCATCGGCCTGTACATCGTGTTCGGCGCCGGCGGCCATGCCCCGGCCGGCGTCACGGTGGCCTTCTTCGCGCTGGCCCTGATCTTCGGCGTGATGATGACCATGCCCATCGGCGGCGCCGACATGCCGGTGGTGATCTCGCTGTACAACGCCTTCACCGGCCTTGCCGTGGGCCTGGAAGGCTACGTGCTCAACAACCCGGCCCTGATGATCGCGGGCATGGTGGTGGGCTCGGCCGGTACGCTGCTGACGCTGCTGATGGCCAAGGCCATGAACCGCTCGGTGAGCAACGTGATCTTCTCCAACTTCGGCGCCGCCGGCGACGAACAGCAGGGCGAGATCAAGGGCAGCCAGAAGCCGGCGGAAGCCGGCGACGCGGCCGTGAACATGCGCTACGCCTCCAAGGTCATCATCGCCCCGGGCTACGGCCTGGCCGTGGCCCAGGCGCAGCACAAGCTCTACGAGTTCGTGAAGCTGCTGCAGGATGCCGGCGTGGAAGTGAAGTTCGCCATCCACCCGGTGGCGGGCCGCATGCCCGGCCACATGAACGTGCTGCTCGCCGAAGCCGGCGTGCCGTACGACATCATCTACGACATGGAAGACATCAACGGCGAGTTCAAGGAAGCCGACGTCGCCATCGTCATCGGCGCCAACGACACCGTGAACCCGGCCGCGCGCACCAACAAGTCCTCGCCGATCTACGGCATGCCGATCCTCAACGTGGACCACGCCAAGCAGGTCTACGTGGTGAAGCGCGGCCAGGGCAAGGGCTACTCGGGCGTGGAGAACGAGCTGTTCTTCGCCGACAACACCAACCTGGTGTACGGCGACGCGCAGAAGGTGATGGTCTCCATGATCCAGGCGATCAAGTCGCTGGACGGCGGCGGTCACTGAAGCCAGAGAGCTGCACAAAAGGGCCGCCTTCGGGCGGCTTTTTTGTGCGCCACGATGCCCGCCCGTTCATGCCGAGGATGAGCGGTCCGGTCGGTTTCTACGACAAGGCTTGTTCTCGCTGGGGCCGTAGCGGCGGCCACTTGCTTGCAGGCCACGGACACGAAAGCCGCCGAAAGGCGGCTTTCGTGCCGATCCCGTCCGAAGCTCAGGCCTTGCGGCAACGCGCGATCACACCGTCCACGTCCGCCTGCAGCATCTCGCGCCGCACGAAGTGCGCGCCCGGCAGTTCGTACCACTCGTGCGGGATGCCCCGCCCGGCCAGCAGGCCGCGGAACTCGCGCTGGCCGGCGCGCACGAAGGTCTCGTTGACGTCCTCGTCGAGGCCGCAGACCAGGAAGATGCGCTTGTTGTAGTAGCTGTTGAGGCGCTCCACCGGGTTGTCGGCGGTCACGCGGCCCTGGTCCCAGAAGGGATCGCCGTAGAGCGAGCCGCCACCCAGTTCGGCGAACTTGGCGCTGGTGTTGGCCCAGTGCACCACCGCGCCGGCATCGCGTCGCAGGCTCGCCGGGCCGGAGTGCGAGCTGACCGAGCAGAAGTGGCCGTAGTACTTGGCCGCGTACTTCAGCGCGCCGAAGCCGCCCATGGAGAAGCCGGACACCGCGCGGCCGTCGTACTCGGCATAGGTGCGGAAGTTGGCGTCGATCCAGGGGATGAGCTGGTTGAGGTGGAAGCTCTCCCAGTTCCTGGCGCCGGAAAAGGATCTCACCGGATTGCTGTACCAGCCGGCAGTGCCGCCGTCGGGCATCACCACGATCAGCTTGCGGCCGGCGGTGAGTCCGATGATGTCGTCCTCCAGGTGGAACTTGCGGAAGTCCTGCGCGCCGCCGTGCAGCAGGTACAGCACCGGATAGCGGCGCCAGGTCTCCTGGTAGTAGCCGTCGGGCAGCAGGACGTTGATGCCGGGCTGCCAGGAAATCTGGCTGGTGGCGAAGCGGTAGTACTCCAGGCGACCCGACGCCGCCTGGTCGGTGATGGTCAGGCCGAAACCGTTGCCCGCCGCCTGCGCTGTGCCCGAAAAGGACAGCCATGGTGCCAAAGCGGCCAGCGCGCCGGCGCCGCCCGCGGCCTTGAGCAGGCGGCGTCGGCTCATCTGATGCGGGGTCTGCATGACGTCTCCTCCGTGATCTGTTGTGGCCGCACTATTGGCCGCAGAAGGTCCGTTGTCAGTGGCGCCTCGGGACGAGATGATGGTCATCTCGGGCCAGGGAGTAGACGCGGCATGAGACCGGATGATCTCGGCAGACCGTTCGTACCGGTGGTTTACGGCGTGCTGATCCAGGACGTGGCGGAACGCCATGGCGTGGATCGCGCGGCGCTGCTGGCCGCGGCCGCGGTGCCGCAGGCCTTGCTCGACGATCCCAACGGCCGGCTCACGCAATTGCAGGCCGGCACCCTGCTGTACCAGGCCGTGGCGCTGAGCCGCGAGCCGGCGCTGGGCTATGAGATCGGCCTGCACAGCAGCCTGACCTCGCACGGCCTGATGGGCTACGGGATGATCAGCTCGTCCACGCTGCGCGAGGCGATCGAGCTGAGCGTGAAGTTCCTGCAACTGCGCCTGCCGATGTTCCGCATGCGGCTGTTCACGGACGGCGGGCATGCGGCCATCGAGATCTCCGAGGCGATGCCGCTCAACGCCGCCGTGCGCCAATGCCTGCTGGATCTGTTCCTGGTCGGCATGTCGCGCGTGGCGCCGGCGCTGACGGGTCATCGCATGCCGGAGATCCAGCTGTGGTTCGACAGCCCGGAGCCGCCGTACTACTCGCGCTACCGCGAACGCCTGCCGCCGATGCGTTTCGACATGGGCTCCAGCCAGCTGCGCTTCCGCTCGACCTACCTGGACCTGCGGCCCGACACGGCCAATCCGGTGACGGCCCGGATGGTGGAGGAGCAATGCCGGCGCGAGCTGGAGCAGCTCGGCTTCGCCGGCGACATTCCGGGGCAGGTGCGCGCGATGCTGCGTGACGCGCAGGGCGACTATCCGGGCCTGGAACGGATCGCGCGGCGGCTGCACATGTCCAGCCGCACGCTCAAGCGCAAGCTGAAGGAGCACCGCACCAGCTTCCACCGGCTGCTGGAAGAAACGCGCCGCGCCGAGAGCATCCGCCTGCTGCGCAGCACGGCCCTGTCGGTGGAGCAGATCGCGGAACGGCTGGGCTACTCGGACACCAGCAACTTCTGCCGCGCATTCCGCAAGTGGACCTCGGCCTCGCCCAATGTCTTCCGCGCGAAGGATGCCGCGCCGGGGCCCTGAGCTTGGGCTTCATCAGGCACCTGTGCCGCGCTCGCGCAGGCCGCCGCCCAGGGCACGGTACAGGTCCACGAGGTTCAGCAGCCGCTGCTGGCGCGCCTCCACCAAGTCCTGCTCGGCATCGAACAATTCGCGCTGCGCATCCAGCACATCGAGATAGCTGGCGATGCCGGCCTTGTAACGCTGCTCGGCGAGCTGCAGGCGATCCGCCTGGCCCTGGCGCAGGCGCTCCTGTGCCTCCACCTGCTCCTCGAAGCTGCCGCGCGCCGCCAGCGCGTCGGCCACTTCACGGAAAGCCGCCTGGATGCTGCGCTCGTAGCCGGCCACGGCCAGGTCGCGGTCGACCTGCGACACGCGCAGGTTGGCGCGGTTGCGGCCGGCGTCGAAGATCGGCAGCGTGATCTGCGGCACGAAGGACCAGCTGCGGCTGCCGGCTTCGAACAGCTCCGACAGCTCCGGCGAGGCGCTGCCGATGCCGGCGGTCAGGGAGATGCGCGGGAAGAACGCGGCGCGCGCGGCGCCGATGCTGGCGTTGGCCGACTGCAGGCGCAGTTCGGCGGCGCGCAGGTCCGGACGCTGCGCCAGCAGCTGCGAAGGCAGGCCGGCGGGCAGGTCGGCGACGAACTGCTGGTCCGACAGCAGGGACGCATCCTCGCCCCGCGCCACCGGCGCGCCCACCACCAGGCTCAGGGCATTGCCGGCCTGGGCACTGCGGCGCGTCAGCGTGGCCACCGCCACGCGGGCCGACTCCACCAGCGTCTCCACCTGCTTGAGGTCCAGCGCCGAGGAGGCGCCGGCCTCGTAGCGCTGGCGCGCCAGCGTCAGTGCCTCGCTGCGCGCCTCCAGGGTCTTGCGGGCGAGGTCCAGCTGCTCGCGCAGTGCCAGGTCCGCAAGCCAGGCCTTGGCCACCTCGGCGATCAGCGCGATGCGCGCGGCATCGCGCGCCTCCGCCGTGGCCAGGTACTCCGCCAGCGCGGCATCCTTGAGGCTGCGCACGCGGCCGAGCAGGTCCAGCTCGAAGGCGGTGATGCCCAGGCCCACCTGGTACTCGCTGCCGGTGACGGCGGCGCCGGTGGCGCTCAGGTCGGCCGGCGTGCGGCCGCGCGTCAGGCTGCCCTGCGCGTCGATCTGCGGCAGTTGCCCGGCACGCTGCACGCGGTACAGCGCCTGGGCGCGTTCGGCATTCAGCACCGCCGTGCGCAGGTCGCGGTTGTTCTCCAGCGCGGCGGCGATCAGGGCCTGCAGGCGCGCATCGGTGAACATCTCGCGCCAGCCCAGTTCCACGGCGTCGCGGGCCGGCACGCTGTCGCCGGCCGGGTACTGCGCGGCCACCGGCAGCGCAGGCCGCTCGTAGCGCGGTGCCAGCGTGCAGCCGGCCATCGCCAGGGCCAGCGTCCAGGCGCCGAGGCGGAAGATCGTCTTACTCATGGACAGGCTCCAGTGCGGGTGCGGCGCGCCGCGAGACCAGCCGCTTCACCACCACGAAGAACACCGGCACCAGGAACACGGCCAGCACGGTGGCGGCGATCATGCCGCCCATCACGGCGGTGCCGATGGCGCGCTGGCTGGCGGAGCCGGCGCCGTCGGCGATCACCAGCGGCAGCACGCCGAGGATGAAGGCCAGCGAGGTCATGATGATGGGGCGGAAGCGCAGCTTCACCGCCTCCAGCGTAGCCTCGACCAGGTCCCGGCCCTGCTCGTGCAGGTCCTTGGCGAACTCGATGATCAGGATGGCGTTCTTGGCGGACAGGCCGATGATGGCGATCAGGCCCACCTTGAAGTAGACGTCGTCCGGCATGCCGCGCAGGGTCACGCCCAGCACCGCGCCGAGCACGCCCAGCGGCACCACCAGCATCACCGCGAAGGGAATCGACCAGCTCTCGTAGAGCGCCGCCAGGCACAGGAATACGGCCAGGAAGGACAGCAGGAACAGCGCCGGTGCCTGCGCGCCGGAGAGCTTCTCCTCGCGCGACTGGCCGGACCATTCGTAGCCCACGCCCCTGGGCAGCTGCGCCACCAGGCGCTCCACCTCCGCCATGGCCTCGCCGGTGCTGTAGCCGCTGGCGGCGTCGCCGGTGATGCCGATGGTGGGGAAGCCGTTGTAGCGCATCAGCTGCACCGAGCCGGGAATCCAGCGCGATTGCACGAAGGACGACAGCGCCACCATCTCGCCGCGGCCGTTGCGCACGTACAGTGCCGCCAGATCCTCCGGCTGCATGCGCGCCTCGGCCACCGCCTGCACGATCACGCGCTGCTGGCGCCCCTGGCTGGGGAAGTCGTTGACGTAAGCCGACCCCAGCGCGGTGGAAAGCGCGGTGTTGACGTCGTCGAAGGACACGCCCAGCGCGCTGGCCTTCTCGCGGTCCACGTCGAGCTGCAGCTGCGGCGCATCCTCCAGGCCCTCGACGATGACATTCATCAGCACCGGACTCTTCTGCGCCATCTCCATGAACTGGTTGCGTGCCTCGATCAGCTTGTCGCGGCCCAGGCTCCCGCGGTCCTGCAGGCGCAGGGCCCAGCCGGTGGCGCTGCCCAGTTCCGGGATCGGCGGCGGCACGATGCTGAGGATGTGCGCGTCGCGCACGCTGGACAGCGCGCCGTTGGCCTTGCCGGCCAGCGCCATCGCGGATTCCTCCTTGCTGCGCTCGCTCCAGTCCTTGAGGTTGGCGAAGCCCAGCGCCGCGTTCTCGCCGGCGCCGGCGAAGCTGAAGCCCACCACCGTGACCAATCGCGACACCGCCGACTCGGCGCCGAAGAACTGCTCCACCTGCTCCACCACCTGCTCGGTGCGGTGGATGCTGGCGCCCGGCGGCAACTGCACCAGGGTCAGGGTATAGCCCTGGTCCTCGGTCGGCAGGAAGGAGCTGGGCAGGCGCAGGAACAGCCAGCCCAGGCCCACCAGCAGCACCGCGTAGACCAGCATGTAGCGGCCGGTGCGGCGCAGCACGCGCGCCACGGAGCCGTGGTACTGGGCGGTGGCGCGCTCGAAGCGGCGGTTGAACCAGCCGAAGAAGCCGCGCTGCCGCTCATGCTGTCCCGGGGCGATCGGCTTGAGCAGCGTGGCGCAGAGCGCCGGCGTCAGCGTCAGCGCCATCAGCGCGGAGAAGACCATCGACGAGGCCATCGACAGCGAGAACTGCTTGTAGATGGCACCCACCGAGCCGCCGAAGAAAGCCATGGGGATGAATACGGCTGTCAGCACCAGGGTGATGCCGACGATGGCGCCGGTGATCTGGCCCATGGCCTTGACCGTGGCGTCGCGCGGCGACAGGCCCTCCTCGCGCATGATGCGCTCGACGTTCTCCACCACCACGATGGCGTCGTCCACCAGGATGCCGATGGCCAGCACCAGTCCGAACATGGTCAGCACGTTGATCGAGAAGCCCAGCGCCAGCATGGTGACGAAGGCGCCGGTCAACGCCACCGGCACGACGATGGTGGGGATCAGCGTGGCGCGCAGGTTCTGCAGGAACAGGTACATCACCAGGAACACCAGCACCACGGCCTCGAGCAGGGTCTTGACCACCTCCTTGATCGAGATGCGCACGAAGCCGGAGCTGTCGTAGGGGATGTCGTAGCTGAAGCCCTCGGGGAAGTAGGTCTTCAGCTCCTCCATCTTCTCGCGCACCGCGTCGGCCGTGGCCAGGGCATTGCCGGTGGGCGTGAGCTGCACGCCGATGGCGGCCAGCGGGCGGCCGTTGAGGCGCGCGGTGGCGGCATACTCCTGCCCGCCCAGTTCCACGCGGGCGACGTCGCGCAGCCGCAGCACCGAGCCGTCCGGGTTGGCGCGCAGCAGGATGTTGCCGAAGGCCTCGGGCGTGGTGAGCTGGCCGGTGACGACGACGCTGTGGGCGATCTGCTGCGTGTCCGGCGAGGGCTGGCCGCCGATCATGCCGGCCGCCACCTGGGCGTTCTGCTTCTCGATGGCGGCGACGATGTCGGCCGGCGTCAGGTTCAGGCCCACCAGCTTGGCCGGGTCGATCCACACGCGCATCGCGCGCTCGGTGCCGAACAGCAGCGCCTGGCCGACACCGGGCAGGCGGCGGATGCTCTCGATGACGTTGCGCGAGATGTAGTCGCCCAGCACCACCGGATCGATCTTCGGGTCGCTGGACGACAGCGTCACGAACAGCAGGAAGTTGTTGGTGGCCTTGTTGACCTGCACGCCCTGCTGGCGCACGGCCTGCGGCAGGCGCGCCTCGACCCGCTTCAGGCGGTTCTGCACGTCCACCGAGGCGATCTCGGGGTTGGTGCCGACACGGAAGGACGCGGTGATCGTGGCCTGGCCGTTGCTCTGGCTCTTGGACTCGACGTACTCCAGGCCCTCGGCGCCGTTGAGCTCCTGCTCGATCAGGCTGGTGACGCTTTCGTCCAGGATCTTGGCGGAGGCGCCGGGGTAGGTCGCGGTGATGACGACCGCCGGCGGCGCGATGGTCGGGTACTGCGAGATCGGCAGCTGCGTGATCGCCAGGCCGCCGGCGATCAGGATGAACAGCGAGATCACCCAGGCGAAGATCGGGCGATCGATGAAGAAACGGGCCATGGCTTGCGAACCTCTGGAGGAACCGCCGCCCGCGCCGGGCCGGA
>Ga0255097_1001006_pt1 | contig 10129 bp, 7 predicted proteins | sample Colum_Atlam_RepB_2_FD_188436 | JGI IMG/M metagenome (GOLD analysis project Ga0255097, IMG submission 188436) | Freshwater microbial communities from Columbia River, Oregon, United States - Colum_Atlam_RepB_8d | ecosystem: Environmental > Aquatic > Freshwater > River | place: USA: Oregon...
CATTTCCAGATTCCGTACTGGGGGCCCTTCCTGGAGCGCAACGGCATGGTCCTTGGCACTCCGGAGAATTGCGCCGCGCTGATGCGCCAGGGCCAGCATGTGCTGGTGTTCCCAGGCGGCGGGCGCGAAGTCATGCGGCGCAAGGGCGAGGCTTACCGACTGATCTGGAAGCAGCGCGCCGGCTTCGCCCGGATGGCGGTCGAGCACGGCTACGACATCATTCCCTTCGGTTCGGTCGGCCCGGACGAGAGCTATCGCATCCTGCTCGACGCCAACGACGTGCAGAACTCGGCGGCCTGGCGCTGGCTGGCGAAGCGGCTTCCGCTCGATGAGGTGACCCGCCGCGGCGACATGATCCCGCCGATCCCGCGTGGGCTCGGGCCGACCATCCTGCCGCGGCCGCAGCGCTACTACTTCGGCTTCGGTCCGCGCATCCCCACTGAACACCTCCAGGGCCGGCAGGGCGACAAGGACGTCGTCTGGGCCGTGCGCGAGCAGGTCGCCGAAGCGGTAGAGAGCCAGATCCGGCGCCTGCTGAGCTATCGCTCCGAGGACCGGCTGCAGAACTGGAGCCTGCTGCGGCGGTGGCTGGCGCCGCTGCAGGTCTGATCGCTCTCACTTCCTCTTTTTTCAGGAATCCCATGAACGAATCATCCCAGGCGACGCCGGCGTCGCTGCCCGAGAGAGTCTCCGTACTGGTCACGGGCTACGGGCCCGTTGGCGCGGCCATTGCCTGCCTGCTCGGCCGCTACGGTGTGCATGCGCTGGTCATCGACAAGGCCAGCGACATCCTGCTGCACCCGCGCGCGATCGCGCTGGACAACGAAGCGCTGCGCATCCTGCAGATGGTCGGCCTGGACGAGCAGGCCTTCGACCGGGTGGCCATTCCCGAGGTCCGCATGCATTCTCCCTATGTCGGACAGTTCGGGCGGGTGAACAGCACCGGGTCGATCGACGGCCACGCCAAGCTCGTGACCTTCTTCCAGCCGGACCTGGAAAGGGCCTTGCGCCGTCAGCTTGGCACCCTGCCTACCGTCCAGACCGCCGGTGGCGTCGAGTTGCTCGACTTCGTCGAGGAAGCTGGCGCGGTGCGGGCACGTGTTCGGGATGCCTCGGGGGTCGAGCGCGAGATTCTGGCCGACTTCCTGGTGGGCGCCGACGGCGCCAACTCCTTCGTCCGCCGCAAGATCGGCCAGGACTTCGGCGGAGAGACCTACCCCGAGGACTGGCTGATCGTGGACGCCCGCAATGTCCCGAAACCCATCGATCACATCGAGTTCATCTGCGACCCGAAGAGGCCGATTCCCCACATGCCGGCACCAGGCCAGCGCGAGCGCTGGGAATTCATGCTGGCACCGGGCGAAGCCCGCGAGCAGATGGAGACCGACGAACGCATTGCCGACCTGCTCGCGCCCTGGGGCAGCCTGAAACAGATCGCGATCGAGCGCCGGGCGGTCTACCGCTTCCACGCCCGCTGCTGCGGCCAGTTCCAGAAGGGCCGCGTCTTCCTCGCCGGCGACGCCGCGCACATCACGCCGCCCTTCGTGGGCCAGGGGCTGGTCGCCGGGCTGCGCGATGCCGCCAACCTGAGCTGGAAACTTGCAGCGGTGGTCCATGGCAGGGCCGAACCCGGCATCCTGTCGACCTACGACCAGGAGCGCCGCCCGCATGCGCGCGCCATGATCGGCCTGGCCAAGCTGATGGGCCGCATGGTGATGCCGCGCAACGCCATCGTCGCACTGCTGACGCATGGCACCGTGCGCTTGCTGCGCCTGGTCCCGCCTCTCAGGAACTTCATCGACGACCTGGGCATCAAGCCGAAGAACCGATTCGCCAAGGGGCTGTTCGTGCGCGGCCGCGCCTGGCTGAAGCGCGGCGGCCAGATTCCCCAAGGCTGGATCCGGCATTCCAATGGCGAAATCGGCCTGAGCGACGCCGCGCTGGACAGGGGCCTCACGCTCGTGGGCTTCGGCGTGGACCCGCAGGCCCTGCTCTGTGTCTCGCAGCGGCAAGCCTGGGAGGCGGCCGGCGGCCAGTACCTCCAGGCCTGCCATCGCAGCCAGTCGCTGCACCGTGGCCCCCATGCCGTCGAAGACCTCGATGGGGCGCTGATTCCGGGCGCCGCGCCCTTCGGCTGGATCGCCGTCGTGCGGCCTGATCGCGTCGTCCTGCATGACGGTCCGTCCGCGGATGCGATCCGCATCGTGGAGGAGTCGCTGTCGTTGCTGCAAGGCCGCGCCCCTCTGATTTCCCGCCAACCGCTGGGCCGGGGGAACTCTCAGGCATGAAGCTCCTGAAATCTTCGGGGACCGCCGGCTTTGCGGCGCTCGCCATCATGTCCTCGCCTGCACTGGCCTTGGGCTTCGAGATCCCCACGGGGACCGGTGAAGGCATCGACGCCGTGCTCAATACCAGCATCACCGTCGGCGCCGGCATTCGCATGGAAGACCGCTCCCCGGATCTGGTCGGAAAGTCCAACCTCGATCCGCAGGTCTGCACCGGCCCCGACGGCGCTCATCAAAGCTGCCAAGGGCTGTTCAGGAACCAGGTCTTCCCTGCCCAGCGGCTGGTGGCCGCGCCCGGCGCGGCCTCGATCAACAACGACGACGGAAATCTCAACTATGGCAAGGGCGACCTTTTCTCCTCGCCCGCCAAGGTGACCAGCGACCTGACGCTTCGCTTCGGCTCGGTGAGCTTCTTCGCCCGCGCGCTGTATTTCTACGACTTCACCAACAACGACTTTCGCGAATATCACCCCAACCGCATCACGGCGCGCAACTACCTGGACGTGGGTCGCGAAGTCTCCGCCACCCCGCTCTCGGCTCCGGACCTGCCCACGCTGCTGCAGAATCCCTTCTCTCTCTTCACGGGCGTGATCGCCAGCCGCCCCTGGGCCCAGTACGGCAACGACGGCCGCCGCATCGTGTACGGCCCGGGCGGCGTGGTGCGCAATCGCCGCAGCGACGGAGAAACCCTGCGCCAGATCGGCTCGGACCTGCAGTTGATGGACGCGGTGATGTTCGCGCAGATTCCGATGACGGACGACAAGGCCCTGACGCTGAAAGTGGGACGCCAGACCGTGAACTGGGGGGAAAGCACCACGCTGGCGCTGAACAGCATCAATCAGGCCAACCCGATCAACGCCAACAACTTCTACCGCATCGGCCGCACCGTGGAAGAAGTCTTCACGCCGATCGGCATGGTCTTCGCCAGCTTCGAACCGGCCGAGGGGGCGACGCTCGAGGCCTTCTACCAGCTGGAGTGGAAAGCTGTCGAAGCTCCCGCACCGGGCAGCTACTTCTCGGACCTCGACATCGGCACCAACAATGCGGTTTCGTTCGTGAACATCAGCACGGGCGGCGTCGCGGAGGATGAGGGGCAGTTCGCGATCCCGCTCGACTCACCGCTGACCGGCCTCAGCAACTCGAGCTCGACGCTGCGCCGCCTCAAGGACGCCGAGCCCGCCTCCGGCGGCCAGTTCGGCATCGCATTGAAGTACTACATGGAGTCCCTCGGCAACGGCGTGGAGGTGGGCGCCTACTACATGAACTACCACTCCCGCCTTCCTCTGGCGAGCTTTTACGCGGCGAACGCCAGTTGTGCCCGGCGGGAGGGCAACGATCTGGCAATCGACGCCCGTGATCTGGCGACCTTCCTCGCCACCTGCCCGGACATTCCCTTCCTGCATTCGCTGAGCCACCCCGGGGAGTCGGCGGAACTCGCCACCGACAGCGCCGCGGCGCTCGATACCGCCCGTGTCCAGCTGGAGTATCCCGAGAGCATCCACCTGGTTGGGCTCAGCTTCAACACCTCGATGGGTGACTATTCCTTCCAGGGCGAGGTCGCCTACCGCCCCAACCTGCCGCTGCAGATCGACCTGCAGGATCTCGCCTTCGCCGCGCTGGGACCCACGCTGACCCGCTGCCACGACCGCGGCCTTGGCTGCCTGGGGTCCGCGGAACTGCTGAATGTCGGCATCGGCTACGGTGCCGACGGCCATGCGACGAACTGGGGCTCCAGTGACTTCGTGGACGCCAGCGGCAATACCCCGTACCCGGACCTCATCAACGTCGGCATCGGGCACGTGCCGGGCTCCGCGCGAGCCTTCCCGAGCTTTGTCACCGCCTACCGGGGCGGCCAGGTCGGCGAGAATCCTCCCTGCGCCGCCGGACTCCCCGATGCCGACTATCACCGCGGCATGGACTGCTACATCCGCGGCTACGAACGCTTCGATGTCTATCAGTTCAACTTCGGCAGCACCCGCGTCTTCGGCCCGCAGGAAAACCCTTTCGCCGCCGACCAGATCATCTGGGTCACGGAATGGGGCGCCACCTGGGTGCCCGGCATTCCCGCGCTGGACGAGCTGCAGCTCGAGGCGCCCGGCACCTATTACCACGCCAGCGCCGGTGCCGACGGCTCTGGCGCCGACGGCTCGCGCCAGGCCTGTTCGCTCAATCCTGCCTGCTCCTACGGACCGGACGGCATTCGCTTCAACCCGCACCAGGAAGACCTCGCCGGCTTCGCGGACGAGTGGTCCTGGGGCTACCGCATGATCGGCTTGTTCAGCTACGAGAGCGTGCTGCCCTCGATCAGCCTTCGCCCTTCGATCGTCTGGTCTCACGATGTGCGTGGCACCTCGCCCGGGCCGGCCGGAAACTTCGTGCAGGGACGCAAGCAGGTCGACCTGTCGCTCGAAACCCGCTACCAGGACGCGCTGTCGTTCACCGTCGGCTACAGCTGGTTCACCGGCGGCGGACGGTACAACCTGTATCGGGATCGGGACTACCTGCAGTTCTTCGCCCGATATCAGTTCTGACGATGGGGACCGCTCGTCTGCCGAGACGCGCTTCTCTTCGCCGTCCAGGCCCGGCTGGAGATTGGCGACCCGGGAATGACAAGCTTTCCGGGTCCATTTCCTCCTCATTCCTGACATAATTATCAGACTAGAACCCGTGCCCCATACGAGCCTTTCCATGCCGAAGACATCCGCCCCGAAATCGAAGGCCGCCAAACCGGCCGCCGGGAAGAAAACCGAGGTTGTCGCCGAAAAGGAACCGCGCGGCGCGCGGCGCCGGCGTGAAACACGCACCAAGCTGCTGGATGCCGCCTTTCGCCTGATGGCCGAGCGCGGCATGGACGGCGTCGCCATCAACGAGATCACCGAGGAGGCGGACGTCGGATTCGGCTCGTTCTACAACCACTTCGAATCCAAGGAAGCGATCTACGACGCCCTGATGAACACCGTGTTCGAGGACTTCGCCAAGCACCTCGACGAGCTGACGACGGGCATCGAGGATTCGGCCGTCATGGTATCGCACTGCATCCGGTTCACGATCCTGCGCGCCCGCAAGGAGCCCACCTGGGGCAAGTTCCTGGTCCGGGAAGGCTACTCGGCCCGGGTACTCAGCCGCGGCCTGGGGCAGTTCCTCTTGCGCGACATCCTCAAGGGCGTCGGCAAGAAGCGATTCAAATCGCCTGACCTGCTGATGAGCTTCGTCGGTGTTGGCAGCATGGTCTTGGGTGCCATTGCGGCCAATGCGGAGGCGAGTTCGCTTCGCGGTCCGCTGAGCGAGCAGCTGCGGAAGATGGGGCTTGAAACCGACAATATCCCTGAGCGCGCCGCGACCCTGGCCCTCGTTTCCTTGGGCATCCCGGAGCGCGAAGCGGCAGCCATCGCCCGGTTGCCGTTGCCCTCGCCCTGAGGCGACCAGCGCTCCGGGCTCACGGAGCGCTTGGCGGAGGCGCCCTTCCGCAAGACGGAGCAGTGAACGCCCTCGCGGGCGGCCCGCCGTCAGCAGCGAACACCCTTCGGATAGATCTATCTCCCCTTCGGGCAGAGCACACCCTTTATCGGCTCTTTAATTGACATTAATATCAGTTACGATTATTTTGTCATTAAATTTCACGCACCCCCCGCAGGGAGGACATCATGAGTTTTTCCGTCATGCCGAATCGCACCCTCACGACCGGGGAAATCACCCGCTATCACGAGGATGGCGTCGTGATGATCAAAGGCGCGATCGACCCCAACTGGGTGAAGCTGATCGAAGCCGGTGTCGAGCGTGCCCGCGCCGAGATGTCGATGGTCGGACGCTTCATGTCGCGCAAGACCCGCGGCTACCAGATGGATATCTTCCTGTGGAAGCGCATCGACGAACTGCGCGATGCCATCTACTACGGCCCCTTTGCGCATTGGGCGCAGCAGTTGATGGGCTCCAACGAAGTGCGCTTCTTCTACGACCAGATGTTTGTGAAGGAGCCGGGTACCGACGCCCCGACGCCCTGGCATCAGGATCTTTCCTTCTGGCCGATTCGGGGCGAGCAGATCACGTCGTTCTGGATCCCGCTGGATCCGGTGACGCGTGAGAGCAGCGGCCTGATGTACGTGCGGGGCTCCCATCGCTGGCCACAGCGCTTCAAGGCGATCTCGCCGGACTACGTCGCCGCCATCATCGACGAGAAGATGGACGATATACCGGACATCAATGCCAACCCGGACGGGTACGAGTTGCTCGACTGGGTGATGGAGCCGGGCGACATCCTGATGTTCCACCCGCTGACGCTGCACGGCAGCCACGGCAACATGCACCGCACGCGGCGCAGGCGCGCGCTGGCGCTGCGCTGGACGGGCGACGACGTGGTCTATGCACCCACCCGCAAGCGCATGCCGATTCATTACCGCCATTCATCGACGGTAGGCGGCGGCCTGCGGGGTGCTGCTTTTCCGCGCATCCTGCCGGCGCACGAACCCATGGAGCGCTTGGCCAGGCGTCTGCCGGAAAGTCCGGCGTTCGGCCGGGTCCTGGCCTCGGGCTGGCACAACTTCGTGTCCTCCATGACCATGAAGACGCGCGGCATACAAGCGCAACAGCTCAAGCAGACCTGGACTCAGCCCAAGGCGCTCTCCGAGAACTCGGCAGGCTCCACGGAAAAGATCTAGTGAAGGGCAAAATCCTCGGGGCGGCCGTTGCTGCGGCCGCCGGCCCATCTCGTGCTGGCGCCTTCTTCGATTTCGCCAAAGGCTTGGAATCCCCCGAAGCTCCGAGACGATGCGCCGTGCGATACGGCGCTCGTCGCCATCGAGCGCCTGGCCGCCGGCCTCGGCGAGGGCCCGGAAGGCCTGCCGCTGGATATCAGGGCCGCCTATAGGCCGGCCATGAAGGCGGTCGCGTGATGCGCTTCAACTCCGATGGCGGCAGCCCGGAACTGCTGGGCAATCCCGGCGGCCGCCCATAGGGCACCTGCGCCTACCCGGATGGGAATACCGTCCTGCTCGCGGACCCGATCAGATGAGCTTCGTGTCGGTCGGCAGCTTGGTACTGGGCGCCATCGCAGCCGATGCTGGGACAAGTTCACTGCAAGGCCCCTGGGGGCAACCCAAGAAGCTGGGACTGGATACCGAGCACCTTCCAGAGCGTGCCGCTGCGCTAGCGTCTGGCATCGCTGGGCGTGCCGGGCCGTTATCCCGCAAGAGCCGAGGCCCTCCAGGGCATGTCATCGGCAGGAAAGAGGCCAACCGCAGCAGCGCGCACCGGCTCCTCAGGCGGTAGGAATCGTGCCGCCGTCGATCACATGCTCTGTCCCAGTAATGGACGTCGCCCGATCCGACGCCAGGAAAGCGATCAGGTCGGCGACCTCCTTCGGCTCAGCCGGTCGTCCCAGCGGGATGCCGCCGAGCGATTTCATGATCACCTGCACCGCTTGGTCGTAGTCAATGCCGGCTTCCTCGGCAATGCGCAGGGCCAGACCATTGGAAACCGGACTGGCGATCCAGCCCGGAGAAACCCGCACCACCCGCACTCCCTTCGGAGAAACCTCCTTGGAGATGCTCTTGCTGTAAGTGTTGAGGGCCGCCTTGGCCGAGGCATAGGCCGTCGTCGCCTCCGGTAACGGCAGGCGGTTCTGGATGGAGGTGACATGGATGACGACGCCGCTTCCCTGCGCGACCATGCCGGGAATCAGGGCACGATCGAGCCTGACCGCCGGAAAGAAGTTGAGAGCGAACTCCTTGTCCCATTCAGCATCGTTGAGGGCGGCAAAGCCGCCTGAAGGGGCTGACGAGCCGCCCAGAACGTTCACAAGGATATCGAGCCCGCCGAACTCCCGATGCACCGCATCGACGACGCTTCGAACCCCTGGTTCGGTGGTCAGGTCGGCTTCGACGAATGCGTCGCTGATGAAGCCCGCTGGCTTGGTGCGCGCCGTCGTCAGTACTCGCGCACCAAGCTCCCGGAAGAGCGCCACGGCTGCGGCACCGGCACCCAGCGTGCCGCCGGTGATCAGCGCCCGTCGCCCCTGCAATGTGAGAAACGGAGTCATGCCGTAACCTCCAGCTCGGCGATCTTGTCGTTCGCCAGGACGAAGCAGAACCGCAGGTCGATCGGGCTGCCGGGAAAGTCACCGACAACGTGGCTCATCACCTGGGTTTTCCCGTCTTCGAACGCGATGGAAAAAGGTTCCATCGTGTAGGTGTACTTCAGCGTGGTCCCGGCCTTCCACTTGCGGATGGCATCGCGGCCCACATGGGTCTTGCCCTCATCCTTCACGATGCCGTTCTCGGTGAAAGCCGCAGCGACCGCATCGGGACCGCCATCTCGGTCGGCGGCGAAATAGGCCCTGATGCTCCCGGGTAACTCGACAGTCATTTTGATTCTCCAATCGTCTGAACAGCGTCATTTGCCGTGGAAGGCGACCCTCCAAGGGCCGGCAGGAGAAATTTAGGCCCGAACGATTGTCGCTACAATCAGGACAAAGTAGGATGAGGAATTCCGAAAATAGGGACAATGACCCGCTCACTTCTCGCCGACCTGGATGCCGTTCTCAGCATTGCCCGCCAAGGCTCCTTCCGGGCGGCTGCGCTGGAACTCGGCATGTCCACGACGGCGCTGAGCAATGCCATCGCAAAGCTTGAGCAGCGCCTGGGCATACGCTTGTTCAACCGCACGACGCGAAGTGTCTCCCTGACCGATGCGGGAAAGACCTTTGTCGAGCGGGTTGGGCCGGCGATGACCGACATCCACGATGCCGTGCTTGCGGCACAATCGCTTCAGCAGACTCCGGCCGGCACATTGCGCATCAATGCGTTTGCATCGGCAGCCCGAGAGGTCATGGCGCCCATCATCCTCACGTTCCTGCGACGCCATCCGCAGGTGCATGTCGATCTGGTCACGGAGGGACGCCTGGTCGATATCGTCGCGGCCGGCTTTGACATGGGTCTGCGGCCGGCCGATCTGGTGCCCAGCGACATGATTGCCCTGCCGCTCGGCCTGCATCGCAGCAATGCCGTTGTCGCATCGCCGGATTTCCTGCGTATTCACGGCAAGCCCATGGTCCCGACCGACCTTTACCGGTTCCGATGCATCCGTGCTCGCCTCCCCAATCACGCATTGTTGCGTTGGCGCTTCGAGAAGGATGGAATCCCCGTCCAGATCGATGTCCAGGGCTCCATCACCCTCGATGAGTCGAGCCTGGTCCGAATTGCCGCGCAAAATGGGTTTGGGCTCGGCTACATCATGGAGGCGGACGTGCGTGACGACCTCGTCGCCGGCCGGCTGGTGCGCGTTCTTGAGGACTGGACGCCACCTTTGGCCCCGTTGGCGCTGTACTACCCCGGCAGGAAAAATCCGCCGGCTGCCTTCAGTGCGTTTATCCAGGTCGCTCTCGAGTTCGTCAGCGGCCATTCATAGGCACGATGCCGGCTGAGCTCGCGCTACCACCCAAAGCTCAGCTCCCTGATCGCCGACGCGCTGGTTTGCAGACGGTGTGCCCGCAGGATCCGAGGGCTCCGAGCCGGGTGGGCCCGCGGCTTCACGGGAGCTTTGCGCATGCCCAAAGCAGGCATTTTCAGGGGACTGCTCCCGGCACTTGGCGGTCAACTCGCGACGACAGGGATCTCCACGCGAAACCCTGGGCCGGACAAAGAAAAACCCCGCCGGTCAGGGCGGGGTTCGTCACTCAAACCCGCAAATCTCTTCGCCAGGATCCCCGGCGCTCTGGCGCCGGGGCCCCTCCACGCGGAGATTTGCTCTACTCGAGCACCTTCAGTTCCACGCGGCGGTTCTCCTCGCGGCCGGTCTCGGTGTCGTTGCTGTCGATCGGGCGGGTCTCGCCGTAGCCCACCGGGTTCATC
>Ga0255097_1001007_pt1 | contig 10116 bp, 8 predicted proteins | sample Colum_Atlam_RepB_2_FD_188436 | JGI IMG/M metagenome (GOLD analysis project Ga0255097, IMG submission 188436) | Freshwater microbial communities from Columbia River, Oregon, United States - Colum_Atlam_RepB_8d | ecosystem: Environmental > Aquatic > Freshwater > River | place: USA: Oregon...
AGCGAAGATCGGCTCCCAGCGGCGAACTTCCTGGACCACGTTGGTGAGTGCTTTCCACGTCTCCGGATGGCGGGGCATCTCCCAATTCCCATCGCGATAGGGATAATACACAACCGCATCAGCACCAATGATCCGCGCTCCCCAAGTCATGCTGCGCAATTCTTCTTCCGTCGGCGGTCGCGGCGAAAAGGGCGGCGGGAAGTATTCCGTTCGGTAGGCGCCCCAGTCCATGGACTGGATCACCGCGTAGAACTGCTTGCCGCCCGCACGAGCCGCCGTCGCACCATGACGCATGTGCTGGAAGAACGCCGGAACCGGAATCCATCCGACGGGATAGAAATCCACCATCAGGAGATCGGCCGTGTGGAACTTGGCCAAATTCCAACCCCGAGCCACCACCAGTGCCGTGGGCTTTTGTCCCCCCGCCAATCGCACGGCGTTGTGGGCCTGTTCCACCTGTTCGGCGGGAACTTCATTCAGATCGGGCTCATCAATGAGGTACCAACCGGACAGGGCTGGATGGCGATCCCAACGCCGGACTGTCTCACGCACCCGTTTCGCATCGAAACCCTTGCCGGCCGAACTGCCCGGAGCCGCAATGACACCCACTCCGAGGCGGGCGGCGGCATCCATGTAGGCCGGATCCAAACCTCCCATGACCAGCGAAAAACCGGACGCATGGACCGCCTGTAAATCGGCAACCCCTGGCACCCCGTAAATCCCCAAGGGGAAGGGTTTGGAAGCCGCCCGATTCGCAGAAGGGCCCTTGGCTTGCGGTAGTCGTTGGCAGGCGGCGGCCAGCCCACCCATTAGCGCCACCATCACGATCCATCCCAGCTTCCGGGGAAACCTTGAAAGACTTTGGATGAAGCGAACAGAAGCGAACCCATTCATGAGGCGAACACCTTTTGCCGGATTTGTTCCACCGAGGCAGTGCCGGTGGTCCCCAGTTGATGGATGACGCAATGGGCCGCAGCCATGGCCAATTGCATGGCCTCGGGCAAATCGGCTCCCGCGGCCAGCGCCGCTGTCAGATTGGCACTGACCGAGTCACCCGCACCCACGATGTCAATCGGGCCGCTCACCGGATAGGCTGGAACATGGGCCACCGCCCCCTCGGCCGTGGCGCCAATTATCCCCAGCTCCGCCAGCGTGATAAAAACAGGCCGCTTCAACGACATCGCCATGGACCTGGCGGCCGAGACCACCGCGGGCAAATCGCCCACACTGCGACCCGTCAGGCGTCCCAACTCCGCCGCGTTCATCTTCCAGTGGGCCGCCGGCCACCCGTGCAACCCCCGACGGCTGTCTGCCACGATGGGCAAGGCCGGCTGGGCGGCCGAAAGACGCCGGAGTCGTTCCCGCACCTTCTCGGTCACCACACCGGTCTCGGCGATGTCCACCTGATCCATCACCATCCAGGCATCCGCGCTCTCTGGGCCTTCGGCCACCCGATCCATCGCGGCGATGACCGCCGCCTGGGCCGCGTCCGGAGTCTGTGTGTAGTTCTTGAGGTCCAGGCGACTCAATTCTTCCGGAGGCTGGCCCGCGCGATGCAGCAAAGGCTTGGTGTAGGTGAAGGTATTGCGTCCGGGGATGGCCACAAAACCCTCCAGATCCACCCCCGTCCGAGCGGCCAGCGCGCGGTGCAATTCAAAGCCTTCGCCGTCATCTCCGCGAAGGCCCAGACAACGGATGGTGCCCACCCCCAAGGCCACCAGATTGTTCAGAACCGTCCCAGCCGCCCCGGGCAGGCAACGCACCCCAGTGATGTTGTGCACCGGGAGCCCGGTCTCGATGGAGATCTCAGACCGGGCCGGATCAATGTCGAAGTAACGGTCGAGGCAGAAATCCCCTAGCAGAGCCACCCGCAACCGAGGGTATCGACCTGTGATCGCATCGAACCGTTCCACGGTCATACCCGGTTTCATGACAAGAGTGGCTGGGTTGCTGGCATCCGTCTCGGAGACGGACTCGTGCTATTCCTTGAAGATCAATTCGCCGTCGTGACGGGTCACGCCGCGGAAGGCCGTCAGGAGTTTGCCGGTGATCGTCCCCGGCTTGCCGTTGCCGATGACGCGACCATCCACCTTCACCACCGGAACCATCTCGGCCGCTGTGCCCGTGAGGAACATCTCATCGGCGGTATAAATGTCGTAGCGGGTCAGGTTGGGCTCGGCGACCTCGATGCCCATGGTCTTGGCGCAGTCGATGACCGTGTTGCGCGTGATGCCATACAGCGCGCCCGCACTCAGCGGCGGCGTGAAGAGCTTGCCCTTCTGGACGATGAAAATGTTGTCACCGGTGCACTCAGCCACGTAGCCATCGGTGTTGAGCATGATGGCCTCTTCAACTCCGATCAAATTGGCCTCGATGCGGGCCAGGATGTTGTTCAGGTAGTTGAGCGACTTGATAGCCGGATTCACCGAGTTCACCAACATGCGGGTGGTCGGGACCGTGGCGATGGTCATGCCGTCCTGATAAACCGACTCCGGGTAGAGTTGGATGGTCGCGGCGATGATGATCACCGACGGTTTCGGGCATCGGCGCGGATCAAGTCCGAGGGTTCCCTTGCCCCGGGTGACAATGAGTCGGATGTATCCTTCGCGGAGCCCATTGGCGCGGCAGGTCTCCAGGCAGGCTTCCATCATCTGCTCCTGCGTCATCGGGATCTCCAGGAGAATGGCCTTGGCAGACCAATACAGGCGCTCGATGTGCTCCCGCAGCTTGAAGATGCGGTTGTGGTACATGCGGATGCCTTCAAAGACACCGTCACCATACAACAGACCGTGATCAAAGACGCTGATGGTGGCGTCGGCTTCGTCCCGCAACTGACCGTCGATGTAGACCTTCATTGGTTTTTCTGGCCTGACGCTACGTGAGCGCACTATCCGCCCGCAAGCGTGCACCGGAAGGGACGTGAGCCGAGAAGGATCCGACCTTCAAGGGGATGGGTCGCTCAGGACGACGAGCAGGACCTCGTCACCCAAAAGGACTCCGTGACCTTCCTGAAATAGGGCCCCAGATCAGGCGGGATTCAACACAGGCGGGATTCAGCGGTAGACCGTGACCGCCAGGGCCGAGATCAAGATTCCCCAAACGACACCGGCAACCCCCATGAGCCGCACCCGCCCTTCGGATTGGGTGCACCACGCTAACCAATCCCGCACACGCCACGGAGACACAGCGACCCAAATCGCCCCAGTCACCCAGACATACATCCACACCGTGACCAAATACCTCAACGGACTGGGATGCCACCGCTGCGCATCGAGCACCAAATCCGCCGCCAAGCACAGGACGATGGCCGAGCCTCGAACCGAAAGGTAATCGCGGACCACGAAACAACTGGCGATCCCGATCGCCAAGACTCCTCCCAGCAGAAAAGGCCTAAACGCGGCGAAATCGGAGATCTCTGAATTCTGGAGGTTCTGCTCAAACCACACGCTGCCCAGCAGCATGAGCACGACTCCCACGGCGGTGTTACGATGGAATCCACGCAACCAACCCGCACAGGCACCCGGCCTCAACAGCGGCCACAAATGGCCCAAAAAACAACCCAAACCCAAAACGAGGGCCACTTGGGAGAAATTCAGCGGTAGCTTCATCGACGAATAAGTTCAGAGGATCTTGTAAAGCCGCCCCAAGGCGAGGGGAAAGAGTGAGTCCGGACAACAACGCCGACCGACGCTCCTGGGTATTACGGGTCGTATTCGAAACACCCTGCCCCACCCGCAAACGATCAATCCAACAGAGGGCGCATCTCTTCCAGAATCACCGGCACGCGAACAAACGGATCATCCTTGAACTCGTACTCCAACACGACAAACCCCTGATACCCCGCATCCCGGAGGATCTTGAACGTGCGCGGGTAATCCGCCTTCTCCACGCCGGATTTGCCGCCCACATGCACCTTCCCCTTGAATTGCACGTTCACAGCCCACGGAGCGCACAAGGCCAATTCACGATACGGATCGGTGGAATAAAAATTGCCGGTGTCCAGATTGATGCCGACCCAAGGGCTTTGGACCGCCTTCACGATCTCGATGAGCGATTCCGCTTTTCGGACAATGCCACCATGGTTTTCCACCCCCAGGAAAATCCCCGCCTTGCCCGCCTCGGCACCGCATTCCTCCAAAGCGGCGATGGTCAACTTGGCCGCCTCGGCCTCGGAGGTGCCGTGAATACCGCCCGCGAAGACCCGGATGTGCGGCGCACCGAGGATGGCCGCCTTGCGGATCCACTCCTTCACCGAAGCGATTTCTGCATTCCGTTTTTCGCCCGCCGGATGACAGAAATCATTACCCACCGCAGTGCCACTTATCGTCACACCGCGGAGGTGGGCATGGCGTCGAAGGTCTCGGAGGTAGTCATCGGTCACCTTTTCAGGGAAATAGTAACTGGTCAGTTCCCTCACAGGCGTGATCCGCGCAATAATCGACGAAGCGCTTCATGTCCATGCGGGCGGGGCTGCCGTCCTTGCCCGGCTTGAACTGATCGCCAAAGGAGTAGGCCGCCAGCGAGAGACGCAGACGGGACCGCGAGGACCTGGAAAACGGCTCAGCAGCCCGGAGCGGAATCGTGCCCAAGGCACCCAGGGATGCGGACGCGACAAGAAACCGACGACGGCTCAACAGCGTGGACATGGATAAGACGCTAGAGACGGCACCCGAACGCGGCAAGAATCCTGTGCCCAGAGGCTGACCCTCCTGAACCGACCGCGTTCGCAAAGGCCTGGCACGCGCCGTTCGAACCCTCACACCTGGACGCCACGACGAGCGGCCGCATCCCAACCGGTTGCGGGTTGTCCGTTGGTGGATTCCACCGCAAGCTTTCCGCATGCATCGGCGAATTTCGGCCCGAACCCATCTGGAGGATCGTTCCGGTTTTGCCCGATGGATTGGGGCTTGCGTCCCATTCTCAACACCCCTCGTTCTCATCGCATTGATGAGCTGGGGATGCTCTCCGGAATCACCGCCACCCACGGCAGAAGAAACCCAAAAAGTGCTCAAGGAAGCCGGTGAGCGCATCCAACAAGGGGCCGCCTCGGCCGCGGCGGTGGCGCGCCAAACAGCGCGAGAAGCCACACAAACCGCTGAGACAGCAACCAAGCGCGCCACAGACGAAGCCCGTCGGGCCGTTGAAGCGGCCGCCCGCAGCGATACCGTCCAGCGACTCAAATCGGCCAGCACCAACGCCTTTCAGCAAGCCCGCACACAGGCTGAAGCGGGTGCCGCCGCTGCGCGGCAACAAGCCGAACAGGCACTCAAAGGGGCCTCCGACCTGGCAACCAAGACCGCCACAACCACCGAGGAACAAGCTCGGAAACTGGCAGCGAAAGCCCGTGAAACCCTCGGAAGGTCTTCCGACAAGCCGTAACCTCTGACGCGACCGTCATTCCCGGGACGCATCCAATCACGGGCTCTCCCTTCCATGCCCGATCGCCGAGTCGCTGTGCCACATCGAAGCGCCCGTTCTGCGCGGTCCAGGTAACGATCAACGTTCGGTCCGCCACCTCGTTGAATCCTCTATTCACACCAGAAAACCAGCATTTCGCCCCAAGACCATAGCATTCGACCCCAAATATGCCGTTGCCAGGCACTTTCCGCATACAGTCAACGGCAATGAAACTCTCTCCGTCTCTGGGTCAATCCGCCACGGTTCTTGCTTCGGCTGCCTTGTGCTTGAACGCGTTTTTTCAACAACAGGCTCAAGCCCAAGGCTGCGTTGCTGTCCGCGGTGGAGGTATGTGCACCATGAACCACGCGGGCACGGGAGAGGACGCCGCCGAACACGGCCCTTGGCTCGCCTCCGTCGGCTACCGATTCTTCAAGTCAGACCGTCACTTCATCGGTGGCAATGAATCCCGCAATGCCGCTGGACTGGATCGCTTCCAACAAGGCACCGAAGTCATCAACTACTCCCAGTTCATCGACACCAGCGTGACTTACCAATTCAGCCCGCGTTTGTCGGCGTCACTGGTCCTGCCTTGGGTGCATCACATCCGTTCAGCGCCCTATGAACACAGCGGTGTCCGACGCGATACCGGAGCCTCGGGCATCGGCGACGTCCGAGCCGTGGTGGGGTATTGGCTCTGGGACCCGAAAACCCAGCCCAAGGGCAACCTGCAGGTCAGCCTCGGAGGCAAGGCTCCGACGGGAGACTATCAGGCGGACGACATCTTCTTCCAGGATCAGGATCCCACCTCCGGTGTGAACATCCAACCGGTGCGCCGCAATGTGGATCAGTCCATCCAACCCGGTGACGGCGGTTGGGGTGTCAGTTGGGAACTCAACGGCTACCGCGAATTGACCAAGGGCTTCTTCGCCTATGCCCAAGCGTATTACTTGTTCAATCCGCAAAATGTGAATGGCGTGAAGAGCCCCACCGCACGGAGCGATGCCGGTCCAAGAATTGCGGGCACGAACATCGACAACGGCATGTCCATCACCGACCAGTACATGTTCCGTGCCGGCTTCAACAAGGTGATCAGCGAGAAGCACAATCTCTCTGTCTCCCTGGGTGGCCGCATGGAAGGTATTCCTGTGGAAGACCTCAACGGCAATGCCGGTGATCAAGAAGGCTTCCGCCGTCCCGGTTACTCCATCGCCATTGAACCCGGAATCAACTGGATGCCTGGAAAATGGAATGTGGCCATCACGGTTCCCTGGCGTCTGGAAGCACAACGCGAGCGCAGTTACTGGAACCTGCAAAAAGGAACCCGTGGTGATGCAGCCTTCGCGGATTATCTGGTGACCGTTTCGGTCTCGCGGTGGTTCTGAGCAAACCCTCGTTCTGAGCAGATACCGCAAAAGCGGGGATGCAGTTCACTGCGTCCCCGCTTTTTTGCACCGAGAGCGGGACATCCGCCGAACGCTGAACACAGCCCAAGGGAGGACTCGGAATCCGATCGATCATCTGAAGACCTGACCCACCGAGGGACAGGGCATCACTCCGGAACCACCAAAGTTCCAGCACTCTGGATATCCACCCGACTGGGGACCTCCGAGTAGCTCAAGACCGTGAGATCACTGAAAGTCGCCTCGAAGAAACGTCGGAATGCCAAGCGGATATGGGGCCCGCACAGAACCACCGGAGCCTGACCGGAGGCCAACAGGCTTTGGATCATCTTGGACAAGTTCTCCACCAGATGACGGGCCAACCGCGGATCCAGCAAGAGTGCGATCTCGGTTTGGGACTGCCGCACCCCCTTGGCAATTTCCTGTTCCAAGCGCGGATCGAGCGTGATCGCCTTAAGAACGCCGCGATCATCCTGGTAGGGCTTCACGATTTGCGGCCCCAAGGCGCGCCGAGCGTGCTCGCTGAGTTCATCCGGATTCTTGGTGACACCGGCGAAGTCGCTCACCTTCTCCAGAATGCTCGCCAAATTGCGGATGGAAATGCCTTCAGCGAGCAGGTTCTGGAGGATGCGCTGCACCTGACCCACATTGAGTTGGGCCGGGATCAACTCATTCACCACGGTGGGATGTGTGGTCTTGAGATGATCCAGCAACTGCTGCACATCCTGACGGGAGAGAATTTCATGACTTTGATGCTTCACTACTTCCGTGAGGTGGGTGATGAGCACACTGGACGCGTCGACCACCGTGTAGCCGGCGATTTCCGCCGTCTTGCGTTCGACTTCCGTGATCCACGTCGCGGGCAATTGGAAGACGGGCTCGGTGGTGGGAACTCCCTTGAGCGTCACGCGGCTGTTGGTGGCGTTCATGGCCAAGGAGTAGCCCGGCATCAGACTGCCCGAGGCCACCGAATTCCCCTTGAGGAGAAAGCGGTATTCATTGGCTCCGATCTGGAGGTTGTCGCGAAGTTTGATCGGCGGGATGAGCAAGCCCATTTCCTGGGCAAACTGGCGACGGACGCCCGTAACCCGCTCCAACAAGTCGCCGCCCTTCCGACTGTCCGCCAACGAAACCAACCCAAAGCCCAGTTCGATCAAGAGAGCATCGACGCCCAGAAGATTCTCAAGTTTGTCGCCAGCCGGTGCAGCGGCCGATCCCGGAACGGCGTTCGCAGCGGCTTCGCTGGATTTGCCGCTTTTGCCATCGGCCTTCTGCTTGGCATCGGCGCCCGCCGCCGGCCGGTTCTTGATATTTTTGCCGACGAACCATGTGACAACCGAGAGCACCAAAAACGGGAACATGGGCAATCCAGGAACCACCGACAGAAAAGCCAACATGACCGAGAGGATGGTCAGAGCCCTCGGATACGAGGTGAGTTGGCGTCCCAGTTCCTCGCCGAAATTGTTTTTGGAGGCCGCCCGCGTCACCAAAAGACCCGCGGCCATGGACGTGACCAAGGCAGGAATTTGTGACACCAGGCCGTCACCAATGGACAGCAGAGTGTACCGTGACAAGGCTTCGGTGAAGCTCATGCCCCGTTGCGCCATGCCGATGGCGAAGCCACCCACGATGTTTACCACGGTGATCATCACCGCCGCCACGGCATCGCCGCGAACGAACTTCGATGCACCGTCCATGGCTCCGTAGAAATCGGCTTCCTGCTCCACCTTGCGGCGGCGGGCTCGAGCCTGCTGCTCGTTGATGATGCCGGCACCCAACTCCGCATCAATGGCCATTTGTTTGCCGGGCATGGCATCCAAGGTGAAACGGGCGGCCACTTCGGCGATACGGCCAGCACCCTTGGTGATGACCACGAAATTGATGACCACCAAAATGGAGAAAATGACGATACCCACCACGTAGTTGCCACCCACCACGAAATTGCCGAAGGCCTCGATGATGTGTCCGGCATCACCGGAAATAAGAATCAACCGGGTGGTCGCCACGTTGAGCGCCAACCGGAACAGGGTCACAAAGAGCAGCAGCGATGGAAACCCGGTGAATTCCGAGGGATCGTCGGTGTAAAGAATGACCAAGAGGATGAGCAGCGAGGAGGCGATGCTGACCGCCAGCAGCAGGTCGAGCAGCAACGGAGGCACGGGCAAGATGAGCAGCAGCACCGTGCCGAACACCCCCACCACCAACCAGAGGTCCATCTGGCTCAACCGAAGTATCCAACTGTCCTGTGTTTTCGTCATTGCGTCCGTTTCCAGAGCGCAGGAAAGCAGTTATCGGTCCAAGTTGATTTCGAGCTGCAATGACAGGGGTTTCTAAACCTTCCTCACCCCCAACAGGAAAACCCTGCCGGGTCACCCGAAGTCCCCGAGGGGAAACCTGCCGAGATCAATTCGAGGAGGTTGCCGGCTTGGCGCTGGCGGCGTGGCTTCGGGCGTAATACCGGAACCGGTTCACGCGATAGACATAGGCGAGGATCTCCGCCACGGCCGTGTACAACTGGATGGGGATGTCAGCGTCGACCTTGCCGTATTTGAGAAGCATCCGGGCCAACGGTTTGTTCTCGAGGACCGGAATTTGAAGTTTCTCGGCCAATTCACGGATTCGCAACGCGTTGTAGTCCTTGGCCATGGCGATGATCCGGGGGGCGGCCATCGTGTCCCGATCGTATCGCAGGGCGACCGCGATGTGGGTCGGATTGGCGATGACCACATCCGCATTGGGCAAATCGTCCAATTGCGCCTTCAGGGACTTGCGTCGCATCTGCCGCTTGCGCATCTCCCCCTTCACATGGGGATTACCCTCGCTCTGCTTGCTCTCATCCTTGACCTCTTCTTTGGTCATCATGAGGTCGCGCTGCGTTTTCCAGAGCTGGTAAGCGTAGTCGATGGCGGCGATCAAAATCATCGCCAAGAGCACGCGACTCCCGATCCGCATCGTGGATTCGGAGAGGAAGGTCCCGATCCGCTTGATATCCACCGGGGCGTTGAAAATCGGGTCATCGAGCACCGACCGAACCTGGTTCCAAGAGAACCAACTAATGGCCCCCAACTTCACCAAATTCACCGCCGCTGGGAAGAGCGCTTGGGCCGAGAAAAGCCTTTGGAAACCGGCTATCGGGTTGAGTCGTTCCCAATTGAAGCTGATGGGATCGGACAACATGCGGAATCGGCTCTGAACCAATCCGGCAGCCAATCCGGCAACACCCGTCGCCACCACGGGTGGACCCACACAACCCACCACGGTCATGGCTGAGTTTGACGCCTTATCCTGAAGGGTGTTGACGTCGATGGTCGTGTCG
>Ga0255097_1001012_pt1 | contig 10094 bp, 7 predicted proteins | sample Colum_Atlam_RepB_2_FD_188436 | JGI IMG/M metagenome (GOLD analysis project Ga0255097, IMG submission 188436) | Freshwater microbial communities from Columbia River, Oregon, United States - Colum_Atlam_RepB_8d | ecosystem: Environmental > Aquatic > Freshwater > River | place: USA: Oregon...
GTGAAGGACGAGGCCGCCGCTCCTGCCGCCGCTGTTCCCCCACCCGCGCCTGCGGCGCGGCCCCTCCCGGAGGGGGAGGCAAGCAAGGCCGCACCCGCCGAGACCCAGGTCCGCGTCGATACCCAGAAGCTCGACCGCATGATGAACCTGGTCGGCGAGCTGGTGCTGGTGCGCAATCGCCTGAAGTCGCTGCAGCAGCGCTCCGCCTCCGACCCGGTGTCGCGGGCGGTGGCCGAGCTTGACTTCATCACCCGCGCGCTGCAGGGCGCGGTGATGCAGATCCGCATGCAGCCGATCAAGCGGGTGTTCTCGCGTTTTCCCAAGCTGGCGCGCGACGTCGCCCGCGGCCTGGGCAAGCAGATCGAGGTGGAGCTGCAGGGCGAGGACACCGACCTGGACAAGAACCTGGTCGAGGCGCTGGCCGACCCCCTGGTGCACATGGTTCGCAACAGCGTGGACCACGGCATCGAGGTGCCGGAGGTCCGCCAGCGCGCGGGCAAGCCCGCGGCCGGGCGGCTGACCCTGGCCGCGCAGCAGCAGGGCGACCATATCCTGATCACGGTGCGCGACGACGGCGCCGGCATCGACCCCGACCGGCTGCGCCAGAAGGCCCTGCAGAAGGGCCTGGTGGATCCCGCCGCGGCGCAGCAGATGAGCCCCGAGGAATGCCTGGACCTGATCTTCCTGCCGGGCTTCTCCACCAAGGAGCAGATTTCCGACCTGTCCGGCCGCGGCGTCGGCATGGACGTGGTGCGCTCGCGCATCCGCGAGCTCAACGGCCATGTCGCCATCGAATCCAAGGTCGGGCAGGGCACCTGCTTCCGCATCCGAGTGCCGCTGACGCTGGCGATCCTGTCGGCGCTGATGGTGCACGCCGGCGGGCGCCGCTACGCGCTGCCGCTGAGCCCGGTCCGCGATGTCTTCGTGCTCGACGACACCCGGGTCCGCAAACTGGACCGCTGGGACGTGGTGATGGTCCGCAACGAGCCGCTGCGGCTGGTCTACCTCGATCCCTGGCTGCAGGCGTCGCCCAGCGGCGCCCAGCGCCATGTCGCCGTGGCCACGGTGGACGAGGAGCGCTACGGCTTCGTCGTCAGCGAGGTGCGCGGCCGCGAGGAAGTGGTCATCAAGCCGCTCGGCGCCTCGCTGCGCGGACTGACCGGCGTGGCCGGTGCCACCGTGATGCCTGACGGCCAGGTGGCGCTGATCCTGGACCTGGGCGGCCTGGTGCAGGCCTACCGCCAGTCGCTGACCTCCCCACCACCGGCTGCTCCGCGGCCGTCTACCTCGGATAACGGGCATGGATAAGCTCTCCGCCATCGGCGTGGTACTCGCCTTCGTCGCCATCGTCGGCGGCAGCATCCTCAAGGGCAGCGGCGTCTCCTCGCTGTTCGGCGCGGCCGCCTTCGTCATCGTCATCGTCGGTACCCTGGCCTCCATCTTCATCCAGACGCCGGGAGCGGTGTTCAAGCACGCGATGAAGATCGTCCGCTGGGTATTCAAGCCGCCGCAGCAGGACCCGGAGGCCCTGATCGGCCGCATCGTCGAGTGGAGCGGCATCGCCCGCAAGCAGGGCCTGCTGGCCCTGGAGGGCGTGGTGGAGGGCGAAAGCGACGGCTTCATCAAGAAGGGCCTGCAGATGCTGGTGGACGGCGCCGAGCCGGACGCCATCCGCAACATCCTGGAGGTGGAGTTGTCCAGCAAGGAGCACTTCGACACCCAGGGCGCCAAGGTCTTCGAGGGCATGGGCATCTACGCGCCGACCCTGGGCATCATCGGCGCCGTGCTGGGCCTGATGTCGGTCATGAAGAACCTGGCCGACCCGAGCAAGCTCGGCCCCGGCATCGCCGCGGCCTTCATCGCCACCATCTACGGCATCGCCTTCGCCAACCTGTTCTTCCTGCCGATGGCCTCCAAGCTCAAGGCGGTGATCGCCGACCAGACGCGCGTGCGCGAGATGATCATCGAGGGGCTCATTTCCATCTCGCAGGGCGAGAACCCCAGGAACATCGAGTCCAAGCTGAAAGGCTATTTGCACTGAGAGAGGCGTGCTTAGTCCTCAGCACTCAGCACTTAGAAGAGATGGCCAGAAAACACAAACACGAAGAGCATCTGAACCACGAAGCCTGGGCCATCCCCTACGGCGACCTGGTGACGCTGCTGCTGGCGCTGTTCGTGGTGATGTACGCGGTGTCCTCGGTCAACGAGGGCAAGTACCGCGTCCTGGCCGATGCCCTGAGCGAGGCCTTCGGCGGACCGCCGCGCTCGATGAAGCCGATCCAGATGGGCAAGCAGCAGCGCGGCGACGAGCAGAGCCGCATCCAGGTCCTGCCGCCCCGCGGCGCCGAGAAGGCTGCCGCCGTCGGCGGCGAGGATCCGGCGCTGCGCAACCGCTTCGTGCAGCCCCCGCGTGCCGAGGGCGCCGCCGAAGCGCAGGCCCGCGAGCACCTCCAGCGCATGGCGGCGGCGGTGGAGCAGGCGCTGGGCGACCTGATCAGCCGCGACCTGGTCGTGGTCAAGCGTACCGACTTCTGGCTGGAGATCGAGATCCGCACCGACATCCTGTTCTCCAGCGGCTCCGCAGCCGTCGCGGAGACCGCCTGGCCGGTGCTCTCGCGCCTGGCCGGCATCCTGAGCCCCTTCGGCAACAAGCTGCGCATCGAAGGGCATACGGACAACATCCCGATCAACACGCCGACCTTCCCGTCCAACTGGGAGCTGTCGGCGGCCCGCGCCGCCAGCGTGGTGCACCTGTTCATGCGCGAGGGCGTGGATCCGGGCCGCATGACCGTGGCCGGCTTCGGCGAATACCACCCGGTAGGCGACAACCGCCAGGCCGAGGGGCGCAACCGCAACCGCCGCGTCGTCATCGTGGTGCTGGCCGACGAGAACCAGCCAGCGCCGGAGCTGGGCGAGCAGGCGCTGCGCAAGACCGGGACCACCGTGGTCGTGCCCGCGGGCACGCTGGAAAGACTGCAGCAGGAGGCGGGGACATGAGCGGATCCAGGCGTGACGATCAGGTGCTCAGCCGCTGGGTCTGCTTCGAGATGGCGGACCAGGTCTACGGCCTGCCGATCTCGGCCGTGCAGGAAGTGCTGGCCGACACCAGCATCGAGCCGGTGCCGGGCACCACGCCGCTGGTGCTGGGCGTCATCAACCTGCGCGGCAGCGTCGTCACCGTGGTGGACCTGCGCCGCCACTTCGGCTTCGAGCCCTCCGCCGATGCGCAGACCCGCATCATCGTGGTGGACCACGGCAGCGAGTCGCTGGGCCTGTGCGTGGACCGCGTGGCCGACGTGCGCAAGCTGGCCGACGCCGCCATCAAGCCGGCGCCCGCAGCCGGCGGCGGCCAGGCCGAGGCCGGCATCCGCGGCATGGTCTCGCGCTCCGGCGAACTGTTGACGCTGCTCGATCCCGCCAGGCTGCTGGCGAACCTGCCGCTGCTCGCCTAGGCCTGCGGCGCCCGCAGCCGACGCGGCCCCTTCTCCCGATTGCGGATACCCGACGGCGCCCCCGAGGCGCCGTTCGTGCTCCGGAAGGCCCCGTTCGTCCCCGGGCCGGCGTCGGGCAAAACGCCGGAAAGCCGGCGAGGGCGCCGGGGAACGGGACTTGCAGCTAGCCCCTCGTCCGCTCACCGGAGTGCATCCATGTCCGAACCCAACGCCGGAAACCCGTCCGCTTCCCCCGCCGCGGCCTCGGTTTCCCTGCCCGCCGATCTTGGCATCGACGTCGCCGCCAGCCTGTATCGCGACCTGCTGGCGCAGGTCGACAACCCGGGCGTGGTGACGCTCGAAGCCCAGGACGTCGCCCGCATCCACACCGCCGCGCTGCAGCTGTTCTGCATGTTCTGCCAGGACCGCCGCACCGCCGGCCGCGAAACCCACTGGCGCCAGCCGACCGAGGCGCTGCGCAGCGCCGCCGCGCTGCTGGGCGTCACCACGCTGCTGCAGCTCGCGAGGCAGGAAGCATGAGCCGCATTCTTGCGGTCGACGATTCGACCTCCATGCGGCAGATGGTCAGCTTCACGCTGAAGTCCGCCGGCTATGACGTGGCGGAGGCTGCCGATGGCCTGGCCGCTCTGGAGCTGGCGCGCCAGGAGAAGTTCTCCCTGGTGCTGGCGGACGTCAACATGCCGAACATGGACGGCCTGTCCCTGGTGCGCGCGCTGCGCGGCCTGCCGGACTACAAGTTCACGCCGCTGCTGATGCTGACCACCGAATCCACTCCGGAGAAGAAGCAGGAGGGCAAGGCGGCCGGTGCCACCGGCTGGCTGGTCAAGCCCTTCAATCCCGAGCAGCTCGTCGCCACGATCCAGCGCGTGCTGAGCTAGGCCCGCCGATGTCGAACATCGACCTGAGCCGGTTCCACCGGGCGTTCTTCGACGAAAGCCTCGAAGGGCTGGAAGCGATGGAGGCTGCGCTGCTGCGGCTGGACGTCGGCCAGGCCGATGCCGAAACCATCAACCTGATCTTCCGCTCCGCCCACTCGATCAAGGGCGGTGCCGGCACTTTCGGCTTCACCGCCGTCGCCGGCTTCACGCACCTGCTGGAGACCCTGCTGGAACGCATGCGCTCCGGCCAGCGCCAGGTCAGCCAGGCCGACGTGGACCTGCTGCTGCGCTCGGTGGACGTGACCCGCGCCATGCTGCGCGCCGCCGACGGCGGAGATGCCGCGGACGTGGACGCCGTGGCCCGCCTCGGCGCCGAGCTGGAGCAGGCCCTGGAGATGAAGCCGGCGGCGGTCGCGCCGGTAGCGGCGGCAGCTGCCGCCGCAGGCTGGAAGATCCGCTTCCTGCCCAAGTCCGACATCTTCGCCAGCGGCAACGATCCCCTGCGCATCCTGCGCGAGCTGGACCGCCTGGGCGAGGCGCGCATCGCCTGCGACAGCCAGTCCCTGCCGGCACTGGCCGATGCCGCGCCGGAGACCTGCTACCTGTCCTGGACGGTGGAACTGCGCAGCGACTGCGACGAGGCCGCGGTCCGCGACGTATTCGCCTGGGTCGAGGACGAATGCGAGCTTGAAATCCTGCCCCTCCCCGCGGATGAGGGACAGGGGTCAAAGGAAGCGCAGCCGCTTATTGCGGGCGCCGTCCCTCAGCCCCACCCCTCAACCGAGGCAAGAGGGGCTGAAAAGCCGAAATTGAAGCTCGTCGAAGGCGGCAAGGAACCGACGCAGGAACGCCGCTCCGGCGATGCCGGCAGCATCCGCGTCGGCACCGAGAAGATCGATGCCCTGATCAACCTGGTGGGCGAACTGGTCATCACCCAGGCCATGCTGCAGCAGATCGCCGGCAACCTGGACCCGGTGCTCAACGAGAAGCTGCTGCAGGGGCTGTCCCTGCTGGACCGCAATACCCGCATGCTGCAGGAGGCCGTGATGGCCACGCGCATGCTGCCGGTGGACGCGGTGTTCAGCCGCTTCCCGCGCATGGTGCGCGACCTCTCCGCCAAGCTCGGCAAGCAGATCCGCCTGGAGACGGTGGGCGAGGGCACCGAGCTGGACAAGGGCGTGATCGAGCGCATCGCCGATCCGCTGACCCACCTGGTGCGCAACTCCCTGGACCATGGCCTGGAGAATGCCGTGCAGCGCATCGCCGCCGGCAAGGATCCCACCGGCACCATCACGCTGCGCGCCGCCCACCAGGGCGGCCACATCGTCATCGAGGTGGCGGACGACGGCCGCGGGCTCGACCGCGAGCGCATCCTGGCCAAGGCGGCCGAACGCGGCATCCCGGTGCCGGCCAACCCGGTGGATGCCGATGTCTGGCAGCTGATCTTCGCCCCCGGCTTCTCGACCGCCGAGCAGGTCACCGACGTGTCCGGCCGCGGCGTCGGCATGGACGTGGTCAAGAAGAACGTGCAGGCGCTGAGCGGGCAGATCGAGATCTCGACGCGCCCGGGCCAGGGCACCTGCGTGACGATCCGCCTGCCGCTGACGCTGGCGATCCTCGACGGCATGTCGGTGCGCGTCGGCGACGACATCTTCATCGTGCCGCTGAACTGCGTGGTGGAGTCGCTGCAGCCGCAGGCGGGACAGGTCCGCACGCTGTCCGCCGGCGCGCGCGTGGTCAAGGTGCGCAACGAGTACCTGCCGCTGGCGCCGCTGCACGAACTGTTCCGCATCCGCACCGACGCTCCGGAGCCCGAGGCCGGCATCCTGGTGCTGCTGGAATCCGAGGGCCGCAAGGTCGCCGCCCAGGTCGACGAACTCGTCGGCCAGCAGCAGGTGGTGATCAAGTCGCTCGAAGCCAATTACCGCCGCGTCGGCGGCATTTCCGGGGCCACGATCCTCGGCGATGGCCGTGTCGCGCTGATCCTCGACGTTGCCGAGCTGGTGCGGGGCTACGCCCGCGCCGCCGCGGCCTGAAGCAATCCGTCAGACAGGGAAGAGACCCATGACCGCCCCCACCCCCAGCATCGCGGAAACCCGGCCGGCCGCAGGCCCGGTCGACGAGATTCCCAACGAGTTCCTGACCTTCACGCTCGGCGCCGAGGAGTATGGCGTCGATATCCTCAAGGTGCAGGAAATCCGCGGCTACGACACCGTCACCAAGGTGCCCAACGCGCCGTCCTTCATCAAGGGCGTGATCAACCTGCGCGGCACCATCGTCCCGGTGGTGGACCTGCGCCTGAAATTCAATCTCGAGCGCGCCGAGTACAACGAGTTCACGGTGATGATCATCCTGAACGTCGCCCGGCGCATCGTCGGCGTGGTCGTCGACGGCGTCTCCGACGTCATGCAGCTCACCGCCGAGCAGATCAGGCCCGCCCCCGAATTCGGAGGCGGCATCAACACCAAGTTCATCACCGGCATCGGTGCCCTGGAGCAGCGCATGCTGATCCTGATCGACATCGAGCGGCTGATGAGCAGCGAAGACATGGCGCTGATGGACAGCGCCGCCGTGCACTGAACCCAGGACCCAGGACATCCCCATGAAAGCCAAGCCCAAAGCCAAATCCACCCCGTCCGCGGCCAAGTCACGTCGTGCCGCCGCCCCGAAGAAGCAGGCCGCGCCGGCCGCCGCGGCTGGCGCCGCCCGCGAGATGGCCGATCTGCGAGGGCAGATCGCCGCGATCAGCAAGGCCCAGGCTGTCATCGAGTTCTCGCTCGACGGCCGCATCCTCAATGCCAACGACAACTTCCTGAATGCGGTCGGATACCCGCTGGAGGAGATCCGCGGCCAGCACCACTCGATGTTCGTCGATGCCGCCGATCGCCAGACCGCGGAGTACCGCCTGTTCTGGGAGAAGCTGGGCCGCGGCGAGTACGACGCCGGCCAGTACCGGCGCGTCGGCAAGGGTGGCCGCGAGATCTGGATCCAGGCCAGCTACAACCCGATCTTCGACGCCAAGGGCAAGCCCTTCAAGGTGGTGAAGTACGCCACCGACATCACCGCGCAGGTCCGTGCCGCGCAGTCCTTGCACGCCGCCATCGAGCAGACCCAGTCGGTGCTGTCCGCGGCGAGGCAGGGCGACCTGTCGCAGCGCGTGCCGATGGAGGACAAGTCCGGCCAGGTCGGCTCGCTCTGCGAGAGCGTCAACCTGATGCTCGACGGCATCGCCGCCGCCCGCGATGCCGAGCTGGTCAAGGCGCAGGAAACCACCCGGGTGAAGCAGGGCCTGGACGTGGTGGTCACCAACGTCATGATCGCCGACGCCGACCTCAACGTGGTCTACGTCAACGACTCGATCAAGACCATGCTCCAGGTCGCCGAGGCCGACATCCGGAAGGACGTGCCGGCCTTCAATGCCGCCACCGTGGTCGGCACCAACATCGACCTGTTCCACAAGAACCCGGCCTACCAGCGCGGCCTGCTGGCCCGTATGACCAGCACCCACAAGGCCAAGCTGGTCCTGGGCGGCCGCAGCTTCTCGCTGATCCTGAACCCGATCAACGACGAGCAGGGCAAGCGCCTGGGCTACGTCGTCGAGTGGAAGGACATGACCCTGGAACTGGCGGCCCAGGAGCGCGAGCAGCGCCTGGCGGCCGAGACTTCCCGCGTCAAGCAGGGCCTGGACGTGGTGGTGACCAACGTCATGATCGCCGACGCCGACCTCAACGTGGTCTACGTCAACAACTCGATCAAGGAAATGCTGCAGGTCGCCGAGGCCGACATCCGGAAGGACGTGCCGGCCTTCAATGCCGCCACCGTGGTCGGCACCAACATCGACCTGTTCCACAAGAACCCGGCCTACCAGCGCGGCCTGCTGGCCAAGATGACGCACACCCACAAGGCCAACCTCGTGCTGGGCGGCCGCACCTTCTCGCTGATCCTGAACCCGATCAACGACGAGCAGGGCAAGCGCCTGGGCTATGTCGTCGAATGGAAGGACCTGACCGTGGAGCTGGCGGCCCAGGAACGCGAACAGCGCCTGGCGGCCGAGACCTCCCGCGTCAAGCAGGGCCTGGACGTGGTGGTGACCAACGTCATGATCGCCGACGCCGACCTCAACGTGGTCTACGTCAACAACTCGATCAAGGAAATGCTGCAGGTGGCGGAGGCCGACATCAAGAAGGACGTGCCGGCCTTCAATGCCCGCAGCGTGGTCGGCACCAACATCGACCTGTTCCACAAGAACCCGGCCTACCAGCGCGGCCTGCTGGCCAAGATGACGCACACCCACAAGGCCAGCCTGGTGCTGGGCGGCCGCACCTTCTCGCTGATCCTGAACCCGATCAACGACGAGCAGGGCAAGCGCCTGGGCTACGTCGTCGAGTGGAAGGACATGACCCTTGAGCTGGAAGCCCAGAAGCGCGAGCAGGAGCGCCTGGAGGCCGAGCGCAAGCTGGCCAACGAGAACCTGCGCATCAAGAACGCGCTGGACAACGTCTCCGGCAACGTCATGATCGCCAACAACGACCGCGAGATCGTCTACATGAACGCCGCGGTCGGCGAGATGCTGGTCAAGGCCGAGGGCGAGCTGCGCAAGGCGCTGCCGCACTTCGACGCCCGCAAGCTGATGGGCGCCAGCATCGATGTCTTCCACAAGAATCCGGCGCATCAGCAGGGCATGCTGTCCAACCTGCGCAGTTCCTACCGCACCGAGATCAAGGTCTCCGGCCTGACCTTCGGCCTGATCGCCAGCCCCATCGTCAACGACAAGGGCGAGCGCCTGGGCACGGTGGTGGAATGGCGCAACCGCACTGCCGAGGTGGCGGTGGAGAACGAGGTCTCGGATATCGTCGGTGCCGCCGCCAACGGCGACTTCACCCGCCGCGTCGCGCTGGAAGGCAAGGACGGCTTCTTCAAGATGCTGGCCGAGAACATCAACCAGCTGCTGCAGACCAACGAGGCTGGCCTGAACGAGGTGGTGCGCGTGCTGGGCGCCCTGGCCAAGGGCGACCTCACCGAGAAGATCACCGCCGACTACAAGGGAACCTTCGGCCAGATGAAGGACGACGCCAACAAGACCGTGGAGCAGTTGACGGCGATCGTCAGCCAGATCAAGAACGCGACCGACACCATCAACACCGCCTCGCGCGAGATCACCGCCGGCAATACCGACCTGTCCGCCCGCACCGAGCAGCAGGCCGCCAGCCTGGAGGAGACCGCCTCCAGCATGGAGGAGCTGACCTCCACCGTGAAGCAGAATGCCGAGAACGCCAAGCAGGCCAACCAGCTCGCGATCGGTGCCAGCGACATCGCCGTCAAGGGCGGCCAGGTGGTCAGCGAGGTGGTGACCACGATGGCGGCGATCAACGAGTCCTCGAAGAAGATCGTGGACATCATCAGCGTCATCGACGGCATCGCCTTCCAGACCAACATCCTGGCGCTGAACGCGGCGGTGGAAGCCGCCCGCGCCGGCGAGCAGGGCCGCGGCTTCGCGGTGGTGGCGGCCGAGGTGCGCAGCCTGGCGCAGCGCTCCGCCGGTGCCGCCAAGGAGATCAAGAGCCTGATCGGCGACTCCGTCGAGAAGGTCGGCAACGGCTCCAAGCTGGTCGAGCAGGCGGGCAAGACCATGGACGAGATCGTGACCAGCGTGAAGCGCGTGACCGACATCATGTCGGAGATCACCGCCGCCTCGCAGGAGCAGAGCCAGGGCATCGAGCAGGTCAACCAGACCATCACGCAGATGGACGAGGTGACCCAGCAG
>Ga0255097_1001016_pt1 | contig 10040 bp, 11 predicted proteins | sample Colum_Atlam_RepB_2_FD_188436 | JGI IMG/M metagenome (GOLD analysis project Ga0255097, IMG submission 188436) | Freshwater microbial communities from Columbia River, Oregon, United States - Colum_Atlam_RepB_8d | ecosystem: Environmental > Aquatic > Freshwater > River | place: USA: Oregon...
GCTTGGGCCGGGGCCAGCGGACTGCCAGGATGCGTCGGGGGTTATCAGCACCAGATCAGCTGGCTCTGCATCGCCGCCCCCGACACTGCCGGTCAGCCGCGCCCAATCGGCCTCGCGCGCGGCGTGCGAAAGCCTGCCCTCGGTCACGAGGGCCTCGTGCCGGGCGGCAATTCTTGTCAGGGCCGCGCCAAGACTGTCGCGATCCCCCGCCACCAGCCGTACCCGCAACCCGGCACCAAGCGCCATCTGCACCACCTCGGGCGCCTGTCCTGCGGTGCCAAGCACCGTCACCGCTGACAAAGGCGGGGATGCCGCGCCAGCAAGTGCGGCAGGCGGCAGCATCGCCCGCCGCTGGGCCACAAAAGCGTGGCGCAGGCCGGCGGCCTCAGGGCTTTCGGCCATCGCCTCGGCCTGCGCCTGTTCAAAGGTCAGCCCCAGATCAAAGGGCAGCAAAAGGGCCGCCTCGACGCAGGCAATCACCGCGCCGGGCGCAGGCAAGCGCCAGCCCTCATGCGTCTTGCGGGCCTCGGCAATGGCGGATTGATAGGCGATCGGATCGCGCAGGCCCATGGCACGATCTGCCGGCTTGACCACGGGTTTTTCAGCCAGATCCAGCGCCAGTGCCACGGCGCGGGGCAAGGGCTTTTCCTCAACCACCGCATCCAAAAGCCCCATCGCCAAGGCCTCTACGGCCTGAACCGGTGCGCCACTGGTCAAAAGCTGCAAGGCGATGGGGGCCCCAACCAGCCGGGGCAAACGCTGTGTGCTGCCCGCAACCGGCACCAAGCCCAAGGATACTTCGGGAAAGCCGATCCGCGCACCAGCATGGGCGACACGGCCATGACAGGCCAAGATCAGCTCGGCCGCCGCGCCAAGGCAATTGCCCGCCACGCAAGCCACCACAGGTTTCGGCATCGCCTCGATCTTGGCGGTCAACTTCGGCAGGCCCGCCCCTTGCACCCGACCCAGTTCACCGACATCGGCACCGGGCGAGAAATGCGGCCCCTCGGCGGCCAGAACCACGGCGGAAATGGCGGGATCATCCGCGGCATCGGTCAGGGCGGCAGACAGTGCGGCCATCACCTCGGCGTTCAGCGCATTCACCGGCGGACGGTTGAGCGACAGAATCAACGCCGCACCCTGCACCTGCCGCTGGATCACTGCCTGATCTGCCATACCGCACCCCATTTGCACCCGCACACGACACCGGCCATTCACCCCATGGCACGGAAGACATTAAGCGAAAGCGGTTTGCAAAACGCAATGGCTGGCAGGCCGACCCAGCTGCAAAACAGCAAGTTCGTTGCAGGTTTGAAGCCAACCCTTGGCTTAGACGGGCATATTGTCGAATTCCGCCTCAACCTCGGGATCGGACGGCAGCGCGGACGGCGCAGCAAGCCCCGGCATCATAGAGGCCAGCGCCTGCATTTCCGCCGCCAACAGCCGCAGGCCCGCCGCCTGACCGGCGACGGCCATCTCGGTCATTTCACCCGCCAGATGGGCCATCTGGCCCAAGGCGCTGTCGTGATGGGTGTTCATGGTGATCCTCCCCCTTGTGGTCCGATCAGGCCGCGCAATGGCGGCAGAACGGCGTATGCGGCAAAAGATCCAAACGCTCCTCGCCGATCTCGGCGCCACATTTCGTGCAGAACCCATAGTCGCCCTCGGCGATCCGGGCCAAGGCAGCCTCAATCTGGCGGATCTCCAACTGACCGGCCTGCCCCAGATCCTCCAACACCTCGTCGCCCTCGCGCTCGGTGGCCAGTTCCTCCCAGTCTTGGTCGTTGTGGCTGTCCAACTCGGCATCAATGCCCTTCAGACGCACCGAGAGGTCTGCAAGACGGGCTTCCAGTTGGGATTTGCGCAAGGCGAGCGTGGTCATATCGGATCCTTTCCTGTCTGGTGAAAAATCCTAGCCCCATTTGCAGGATTTCACTTTGATGTAAGTCAACGCGATACATGCAATCCTTGAAATATATGGCGCTGCGCCTTAGACTGTCATGGACCCCGCGTTTATGGAGACGGCCATGCAACCCTTGGTCCATGCCTTTTTCGACGAGGCCACCAACACGATAACATATTTGGTGCAAGAACCGAATGGTCGGGCCTGTGCGGTGATCGATTCCGTTCTGGATTTCGATTATGCCTCGGGGCGGACCGATACCCGGTCTGCCGATGCGGTGATCGCCCATATCCGCGCCCATGATCTGCGGTTGGAGTGGGTGCTGGAAACCCATGTCCACGCCGATCACCTGTCCGCCGCCCCCTATATCCAAGAGGCGCTGGGCGGCCAGATCGGCATTGGTGAGCGCATTACGGTGGTGCAGGAAACCTTTGGCAAGGTGTTCAACGAAGGCACCCGTTTTCAGCGCGACGGCAGCCAGTTCGACCGCCTGTTCGCCGAAGGCGACAGCCTGATGATCGGCCAAATGCAGGCCGAGGTCTTGCACACGCCGGGCCACACGCCGGCCTGTCTGACCTATGTGATCGGCGACGCGGCCTTTGTCGGCGACACCTTGTTCATGCCCGATTACGGCACAGCGCGCTGCGACTTTCCGGGCGGCTCGGCCGAAATGCTTTGGACCTCGATCCAGAAGATCCTTGCCCTGCCCGACGCAACCCGCGTCTTTGTCGGCCATGACTACAAGGCCGAAGGCCGCGATCACTATGCTTGGGAAACCACGGTAGGGGTGCAAAAGACGCTGAACAAACATGTCGGCGCAGGTCACGCGCGCGAAGAGTTCGTTGCCCTGCGTCAGGCGCGCGATGCAACCTTGGCGATGCCGCGCCTGATTATTCCCTCGTTGCAGGTTAATATGCGGGCGGGCCAGATGCCGGAACCCGATGACAATGGCGTCAGCTACTTGAAAGTGCCGGTGAACGGGCTCTAATCCCGCCCGTCACGGCAGGAGGTCAGGATGATTGCAACCGATTGGATCTGGGGCACGGTGGGCGGGCTGATGATTGGCGCCGCGGCCGGGCTCTATCTCTTGGTCAATGGCCGCATCATGGGGGCCTCGGGCATTCTTGGCGGGCTGGCCGATGGAACGGGCCGCGAAACGATGGGGGAAAGGCTGGCCTTTCTCTTTGGCACGCTGGTCGTGCCGCCGCTGTTGGTGCCGCTCTACCACAGCGTTGACACCAAGATCACCTCTAACCCGGTCATCATCATCGTGGCCGGGCTGCTGGTTGGCGTCGGCACAAGGCTGGCCAATGGCTGCACCTCGGGTCATGGGGTCTGTGGCATTTCGCGTCTGGCCCCGCGCGGCATTGTCTCCACGCTGATTTATCTGATGGCCGGGGGCGCGACGGTCTTGGTGTTCCGCCAGATGCTGGGGGTGATCTGATGACGGGCCGCATGATTGACCCGCGCAGTTTGTCGGCCTTTGCCGCAGGCGCGCTTTTTGGTTCGGGACTTTTGGTGTCGGGGATGATCGACACCCGCAAGGTGCAGGGCTGGCTTGATTTCTTCGGTGACTGGGACCCGACGCTGGCTTTCGTGCTGGGCGGTGCCGTTTTGCCGATGTTTTTCGTCTGGCGTTTGGCCGAGCGACGCGGCGTGTCGCTTTTGGGGACCCCGACCCCGGCCCGCTCCCCCGTGCGGTTTGACCGCGCCTTGGTGATCGGATCGGTAATGTTCGGCGCCGGCTGGGGGCTGGCAGGGCTTTGCCCCGGCCCGGCGCTGGCCTCATTTGCCATTGGCGGTTGGGGCGGTGCCCTCTTTTGCCTCGCCATGGTCTCGGGTATGGTCATGGCGCCGACGGTGGCCGCATGGCTCCAGTCGCGCACCACATCGTGACCAAAATCCAAGGACCGCGCGCCATGACGCTTGATATTCGCCGCCTGACCGATGCCTATAGCGTCGCCCCGCAGATCGCCCCCGAAGATCTGGCAGCGGTCAAGGCCATGGGCTTTGTTCTGGTGATCGACAATCGGCCGGACGCGGAAATTCCGGGGGATTTGCAAGCCATCGCCATGGCCGAGGCCGCCCGCGCCGCCGGTCTGGCCTTTGCCGTAAACCCGATTACGCCGGGTCAGTTCACCGTCGATCTGGTGGCCCGCCAACGGGCTGCGATGGATGCCGCGGGTGGCCCGGTTCTGGCCTATTGCGCCAGTGGAAACCGGTCCACCGTGGTGTGGGAGCTGGTCCATGCCGGGCGGATGTCGGTAGACGAAATGCTGCAGATCGCTGCCGAGGCGGGCTATGCCCATGAACAGTTCCGCCCGCTGATTGAGGCTTTTGCCAAGGCCTGACGGCCTTACCCAGTCTTGCCTACCCCGTCTGGCGCAGCGGCGGCAGCTCTCCGCCCAAGGGGGGCAACGGCGCGGTTCTGGCCACCGGGGTCTTGGCCGCGCTCATCGTCGCGGCAAGCCGCAAGGCCCGCATGCCGCGGTTCTGACCCAGTTTGCCTTCGGCCAGTTTGCGCCCATCCACCCCTTCAAGACTGATCCGGTCCAGCGAGGCGCTGGCCAAGGGCAAGACATCGCCCACCGAAAGCCCCATCACCCCCGACAGCGGCACCGATAGCCGCATCAGCACGGCAACCAGCGTGGATTCCGCCGCCCCCACCTCTTCGGCCAAGGCCTCGGCAAAGGCGCGATGGGCATTCGCCTCATCACTGGGGGGGCGGGTGGCGGCCCCACGAGTGGGCAGTCGCCCCCGCCCTTCGGCCGGCAGGATCAATTGCACCAACCCTTTGCGGGTGCCATCAGCCAGTTCAACATCGGCCTTCAACACCCGATAGCTGAAATCTTCCAGCATCAGGCCCAACGGGCGCGGATCATCAAGAAAGGACGCATAGCGCCAGCCCCCGGCCCAGACCAGATCGGCCTCTTGCTCCAAGGCGCGTTCCAGATCAATCAGGGCGGCGTCCAGCATGGGGGCCACCATCGCAGCATCGGTGCGGGTCGGGCGACGGTCCGCAGATGGCGCATGGGCGGCAACCTTGCCGATGGTCAGCACCTCAACCATGGCCTGCAACACCTCGGGCGCAAGGGTCAGCACACCCAAGCCTTCACCCGGGCCTTCCAGCACCGCAATCAAGGCGCGCTCGGGCGGCAGCTCCAACACCTCTGCCAGACCGGCGCGCCCCAGCGCCAGCGCCCGCACGTCAAGCGGCAGCTTCAGCTCATCGCGGGCCGCGCGGGCCAAGGCCACGCGCCAACTGCGGTCGGCCCCTGGGCCACCATCCTGCGCCTCGGCCTTGGCAGAGGCGAGTTTGCGGCGGATCGCGCTGTCATCGACGGCCATGGTGGTTCCAGTCTTATCCCTGACGGCCAGCCTTGCCCGAAGAAGGTTGCCAAAGCCTTTACAAGCCTGAGTTTTGCGGCGTTTTTACGGCGGTTTTTTCCAGCCTCAATGGCAGCGTCACGCGGAAGGCGGCCCCTTTTTGCCCCGGCAGATAGGAAATAGAACCGCCCAGATTGGCCATGATCTCACGCACGATCGCCAAACCAAGACCGGCCCCACCTGCCCGCATCTGATCGGTCAACCGGGCGAATTTCTCAAAGATAAGCCGTTGGTATTCCTTTGGAATTCCCTTCCCGTTGTCGATGAAATCCACCGTCACCCGACCGCCTTTTTGCCGCACGGCAATCCGCAACACGCCCGGATCGGCATCACAATATTTCCGTGCGTTGGAAATCAGGTTGATGAACACCTGCACCAGACGGTCGGCATCGGTCAGCAGATAGAGTTCCTCGCTCAATTCGGTGCGGCGGATCTCAAAGGGGCGCTCTGGCCGGCTCTGCCCCGAGGCTTGCACCGCGCGGTCCAGCATCTCGCCCAGATGGGCCAGTGACAGGTTCAACTGCACCGTGCCATTTCCTAGAACCGACAGATCCAGCAGGTCATCCAACAACCGCGTCAACCGCACCGCTTCGGAATGAATGATCCGCCCCGAGGAGCTTACCATATCGGTCGGCACCTCGCCTTCGGTCAGAATCTCGGAAAACGCCCGGATCGAGGTCATCGGCGTGCGCAGTTCATGACTGATCTGGGAGAGGAAGGCATCCTTTTGCACGGAAAGCTGGGTCAGCTTTTCGTTGACCTCGCGCAATTGCCGGGCGGTGCGGGTCAGTTCCTCTTGTTTTGCCTCCAGCTTGGCGGAATATTCCATGATCTGCGCGGTTTCATTTGCGACCGCCATCAGATCTTCCACCGTCACCGTGGCATGGCCAAAAAGCTGGCTGATCATGGCATGGGCCGTCGCGGCCCCCACTGACCCTGCCAGTTTGCGCTCTGCCTCGGCCAAAAAGGCGGGCGTCAGATCGGGTAAGAAACCCTCCTTGCCTTGCAAACGGGCCTGCGCCTCGAAAAAGGTCAAGGCCTCTTCGCCAAGGATGCGCTGCGCCAGCGACAGCAGCGCCTCGGGCTCGGCTTGACCGTGGCTCCAGCCCAAACGCTCGGCCTGAGCTTCGCGGTCAAACGCATTGACGAAGGCCACGCCTTGAATACGCTCCACCGGGTCGGGAAAGGTCAGGACCGAACCAAGCGCAAAGGCCAGCGTGTTCAGCGACAGCGACCAGAAGATCGAATGAACCAGCGGGTCCATGCCCTCGGTGCCAAACAACGCACGCGGGCGCAGCCAATCAAGGCCGAACAGCCCTTCGGCAAAGACATGGGTCGGGATCACCGCATCACTCCCGAACGAGGGGAGAAACAGCGTATAGGCCCAGATGACAAACCCGGTCACCAGCCCGGCCAGCGCCCCCACCTTGGTGCCGCCGCGCCAAAAGATGCCGCCCAGCATCGCGGGCAGGAATTGCGCCATACCGGCAAAGGCAATCAGCCCGATGGCCGCCAGCGCGGCAGATCCGCCGGAAAACCGATAATAGAACAACCCCAGCGCCAAAACGCCCGCAATCGCCAGCCGCCGGGTCAGCAAGACCCCGGCCCGCAAATCGCCCGACAACGCCGCATCGGGCCGCAGTCGCAGCCACAAGGGCATGACAACGTTGTTGGAAATCATCGTGGCCAGCGCAATGGTTTCCACGATCACCATTGAGGTGGCGGACGAAAACCCACCCAGAAAGGCCAACATCGCCAAAGCGCCCTGCCCTTCGGCCAAGGGCAGCGTCAGCACCAACATATCAGGATTGGCCCCTTCGGGCATCCGCTCCAGCCCCATGACGGCGATGGGCAGGATGAACAGGCTCATGGCGAAGAGATAGGCCGGAAAGGCCCAACTGGCCCGCGCCAGATGGCGTTCATCGACGTTTTCCACCACCATGACCTGAAACATCCGCGGCAGGCTCAGGACGGCCGCCGCCGACAATGTGATAAGCCCGATCCAACGGTCGCTTTGAAAGGCCCAGCCGGGGGCCTTGTAGACCGAAATCATGTCGATCATCGGGCCAATGCCCCCCGCCAACCCCCAGACGACGAAACTGCCCACCGCCACGAGTGCCACCAGCTTGACCACGGCCTCAACCGCGATGGCGGTGACAATGCCGTGGTGCTGTTCCTTGGCGTCCAGCTTGCGGGTGCCGAACAGAATGGTGAACAGGGCCAGCCCCACCGCCACCCAAAGCGCCACATTCTCATGGCCCGGCAACAGCCAATCCTCGGGCGCGCCTTGGGCAAAGACTGAAAAGGACAGGGTCAGGGATTGCAATTGCAAGGCGATATAGGGCGTGGCCGCAATCACCGCGATCAGGGTGACAACCACCCCAAGGATGTTCGACTTGCCAAAGCGGCTGGAGATCAGATCGGCAATCGAGGTGACACGCTGTTGCCGCCCGATCCTGACCAGTTTTCGCAACACGAGCCACCAGCCGACAAAGACCAGTGTCGGGCCAAGATAGATCGTCAGAAACTCTAACCCCGAGCGCGCCGCATAGCCGACGGCCCCATAAAAGGTCCAAGCGGTGCAATAGATTGACAAGGACAGCGTGTAGATCATTGGCGAGCGTAGAAAGCCAAGCCGCCCCGTCGCCGCCCGCCGTTCAACGACAAAGGCGACAAGGAACAGGAAGGCGACATACAGCAGGCAGATCAGGACCAGCAGATTGAAGGGCATCTCAGCGCGGATCCCCAGATGGATCGAAGGGGTCCTCGCCCCGGTCCGCCTCGCCTTCGGTGCGGGACAGGCCGGGGGCCAGGGCTGCAGCGGCGGCAATCAGCAACGCCCAGACCACAAAGATGTAAATCGCGGTCTGACCCGCACTTTCCGTATTGCCTTGGCCAAGGCCCGGCAGCACCAAAAGCAGCAGCCCTAATACCGGCAACAACCGACCCGCATCGCGCAGACGGCGGCGGCGATAGACGGCACGCGCAAGAAACAAGGGGCCTTGTGCCATCAGCCCTCCAACAGCGCGCGCACCTTGGCGCGCATCTCGGCATTGGCAAAGGGCTTGGCCATAAAGGCGGAAACGCCCGCGCGTTCGGCAGCCTCGCGGTCACGCCCCTGCCCCTTGGCGGTCAGCATCAACACCTTCAACCCTAGCGTCGCAGGATTGGCCCGCAGCGCCGACAGAATTTCCAGACCGCTCATCCCCGGCAGCATCAGATCCAGGATCACCAGATCGGGGGCGCAATCGGCAATGCGCGACAGCGCGCGGGCGCCGTCGGCTTCGACCACGACCTCGCAGCCCTCGCGCGATAGGATAAAGCGGATCGCCTCGGCGATGTTCGGCTCATCCTCGATCAAGAGCACACGGCCCGGCATCTATTCTCCGTGGATTGGTGGTTCAGTGCTGCCGACTATCGGGGCAAAACCGGCATCTGTCAAAAGAGATCAGCCTTGCAGGATCGACGGCTCGCGCCTTGCGGGACAGGCGGGGCGCGGACAGATGCGGCAGGTTGGCCCCACTTCCAGCGCAGGCTCTGCCCCCGCAGGCTCGGGCGCCAGCAGCATCGCCGCTTCGCGCAGTTCCGGGCCACGAAACCCGCCGGGATACCGCACCTGCGCGAAAGCCCGCGCGCGCAGTCGCGCGCCTTGCGGTCCGGGCAGGGCAATCACCGCCTCGACCGGGGTTTCGGGGCGGGCAAGTGCCGTGAACAAGGGCCAAAGGGGACAGGCTGCGCCAAACCGCGGCGGCGAAAACCCCGCAATCGCCTTGCGCAGCGTCAGGGTGCCCGACCCGTCGCAGATCAGCAGCCCGAACCCCGACCCTGCGCGCAACGCCATGCGCCGAAACGCCGCCAGCACAGGCACCCCAAAGCTGCGCGCCAGCGTCAGCGGATCGGCCCCCGCCGCCATGGCGCTGTTGAAGGCGGGGGTGGGGATGGCCGCAAGATCGGTCGCATATTGTGCCTGTAACCCCGCGGCCAGCACGCGCCCCGCCGCCGAGGCGAGATGGGGCGACTGCGCGATATCTTCGGCATGGGCCAGATCCCAATCGCAGGCCTCGGCCCAGGATTCCACCTCGTCTTGCGGGGTGCTGATGGTGTGATCCTGCCCTTGCCCTGAGGCATCCAGATAGGCAACCAAGGCCTCGGCCCCTTGGGCCAGCCGTTCGCTGTCTTCGTGCAGGTTGCGGTGAAACCGCGCCCGCCAGTCGGCGTCGATGTCTTCGGTATCGGCCAGAATGGCCGCCGTCGTGCGCACCGACGAGACGGCAGACAAGACCTCGTGCAGACTGGCCGACAGATGCGGGTCATGAGCCATCCGGTCGTTCAGCACCTCAACCACACGACCAAGGGCGCGGCTGCGGTCGTGCAGTTCAACCAGTGCCGCCGACCACCCCGGAAAGCGCCCTAGCAGGTCTTCGACCCGCTCCACCTCGGCCGCAGCACCCGGCACGGCGGCGGCGGCGGCCCGCAGCCCATCCACCAACTGGCCTGCATGGCCCTCTTGCAAGGTGGCCAAAGGCACATCCAGCGCTTGGGCCATTGTTGTGAGAAGATCATCGGCAATGCGGCGGCGGTTGTGTTCGATCAGGTTCAGATAGCTGGCGGAAATCCCGACGCGCTGGGCAAGCTCTGCCTGTTTCAGCCCCAAGGCCAACCGCCTTTCGCGCAGGCGCGTTCCAGTAAGGGCAGACAGCGGCATGACGGCTCCGGCGGTTGATCTGTAAATTACTTTACAGACCCGAAC
>Ga0255097_1001017_pt1 | contig 10036 bp, 8 predicted proteins | sample Colum_Atlam_RepB_2_FD_188436 | JGI IMG/M metagenome (GOLD analysis project Ga0255097, IMG submission 188436) | Freshwater microbial communities from Columbia River, Oregon, United States - Colum_Atlam_RepB_8d | ecosystem: Environmental > Aquatic > Freshwater > River | place: USA: Oregon...
CTGTCCGGCAAGGGGGGCGGGGCAGGGGCGTCGGGCTTGCGACGGATCAGGATGTCGCCATTCTCCAACCGCTCTGGCGCTTCATAATTGGTCAGATCATCGACCAGCGCCAAGAGTTCCAGCATCTTTGGCTGCAGATCGCGCAGCGCCGGTTCCATCTCTGACAGCGCCTTGCCCATCTCGTCCAAGGTTGGCTCCATTTCGGACATCAGCCCCTTGAGCAAGAGCTTGGCGCCCTCTTCCATCAGGCTGAAACCTTCCTCCACCTCCTCGCTTTGTGGCGCGGTTTGGGCCAAGGCTGGCCCCGAGAGGACAAGGGTAAGGGCAAGAATATACTTTTTCATCGTACCAATATGGGGCGCGGCCCCCCTGGTTTCAATCAAGCACGAGATCCAGCGTAACCGGAAAATGGTCCGAAGCGGTCAGAATGGCATCGCGCAACTCTGGCACGGCCGTGACCCCGGGGTCGTTGAACGGGTGCCAGATCCGCCAATTGGGGCGGCGGGCTTTCAGGTTGGGCGACACCATGATGAAATCCAACAGCGCCTCAAAGAACCGGCGTTGCGGGGCCGCCCAGAACCGGGCGGTTGTGGGCGACATGCCGGTGCGCTGGGCCAGTGCCATGCAGGCGTGCGGGTCGAACAACTGCCGGTCGGGCGGGGCGTCCAGACCCATGGCGACCTCGATCCCGGAATGGCCGAACAGCTTTTCATATTCATCCAAGCCCGGACCATCGTTGAAATCCCCCAAGACGATCAGATTGTCCTTGGCATCCAGATGCGCGTCGATCCGGCGGCGCAGCCATTGACACTCGGCCAATTGCTTGCGGCGGTTTTCGATGGAAATCCGGGTGAATTGCGCCTCGGACATCTGGCCATGCGGGGCCTTTGATTTGGCGTGAACCCCGATCAGATGCAAAGGGTGGCCGTCCGCGGTCAGTGCAAGCTCTAGCGGAGGTTTGGAAAAGCGGATCTGTTCGGCCACGCCGTCAAGATCAAGATCGGCCCGCAGCGAGGTGTCAAAACGCGGCGCACCATCCGCGCCATGGGCGGGGGCCGGCTCTCCCAAAGGCAAATGATGGGCGGTGATGCGGTCGGGATCGTAAAGAAAGGCAAGCTCTTGTTCGGTTTCCGAGGCAAAGCCATGCAGCGCCCGGCGGGTTCGCAGCCCGAAGGCTCTGGCAAAATGTTCCAGCGCCCGCACGGTGGACCGTTTCGATCCCTGATCCGGGCCTTCGATGATCATGATCCCGTCGGCATCAAGCGCCGTCAGCACGATGGCAATCGCCCCCAACTGGTCACGCCGGGTGGTTTGGTACCGGGACGACCATTCATTGTCTTCCAAAAGCCTGCCCCGGTCATCAAACAGCGCGTTGAACCATTCGATATTATAGGTCGCAAGGCGCAGTGGGCGTTTGGCCGAGGGGGTCATGCCGCCACCCTGTCGCGTAAATCTTCCCAAGCGGCATTGATGGCGATCAGCCGGCGTTCGGCCAGAACCACAGCTTCGGGCGGAACCCCTCGGGCGATCATCGCATCAGGGTGGTTTTCGCGGACGGCTGTTTTCCACGCCGCCCGGATATCGGCCAGCGAGGCGTCGTGCGGCACGCCCAAGAGATCATAGGGGTCGCGGCTGGCGCCATCGACCAGCCGGGCGCGAATGGCGCGGTAACAGCGCGCATCCAGCCCAAAAATCTCGGCTGTGTGGGCCAAAAAGGCGTCTTCGTCCTCGTGCAGGATGTCATCGGCCAGCGCGATGTGAAACAGCCCCTCGATCAGGTCGATGAACAGCGCGCGATTGTCGGGATGGTCCTTGTCGGTGAACATCGCGGCGATCTTGCGGGCATAGGCATCAAAGCCGGCCACATCCTGCCGTGCCAGATTGAAGACGCGGGCGGCATTGCGTTCCTCTCCGGCGGGCAGGGTGAAGACACGGCGAAAGGCCGACACCTCGTCGCGGCTGACAGTGCCATCGGCCTTGGCCAGCTTGGCCCCCAAGGCTATGACCGCAATGGTGAAACCGACCGAACGTTCAGGATCTGGCGCGCCACGCAGGTGATCGAACACCACCGAAAGGGGCTCTCCCTTGGTGAGAGAGGAAACGGCGGCGCTGATGCGGGTCCAGATCGACATGGGGCAAGTTTAGCTGGGGAAACTCGCCTTGTCAGGTCAGGATTTTTTGCATCAGGATCAGGTCGAGCCAGCGGTCCCATTTGCGCCCGGCCTGGGCCACGCGGCCACATTCGACATAGCCGAGGCGCGCGTGAAACGCCCGGCCTTCGGGATTTTCTGACGAAACACCGGCAACCATGACATGCGCGCCCTGCGCCCGTGCGTGGTCTTCGAGTGCCATCATCAGGGCGCGGCCGAAACCTTGGCCCTTGATTGAGTTGTACATATGTACAGAGTGTTCCATGCTATGGGCATAGCCGGGGCCACTGCGAAATTGTCCATAGGTTGCATGGCCTTGCACCATGTCATTGACCTCGACCACCCACCATGGCGTGCCTGCCGCGATTTGGGCGGCGATGGTGGCTGGATCCTTTTCGGCCGTGGTAAAGGTGGCCAGACTGTCGCGGATCACCTCATTCCAGATGGCGGCGATGGATGGCGCATCTTCGGGGCGGGCTGGTCGGATCATTCCAGAACCCGCCGCCCGTGGGGGGTGTCAAAACTGGCCCGCATGGCCTTTGCCGGGCCGGGCAGGATGACCACGCGCGGATCGTGAAACAGCGGTGCAAGGGCGGATTGCAGGGCATCGGCCTGCGGATGGGCGATTTCCAGCCGGGTCAGGCGGACATGGCTTTCGGGAAGGGCGCGGGCGGGGTGCAAAGCGCCTTCCCACTGGATCAGCGCCGGAAATCCGCCGTCAAAGGGCAATTTGCCATCAGCCGGAACGGCCATCTGCCAGCGATAGTCCCCCCGTTGCAGACTGACGGGAACCCCGGTTCCTGCCGGGGCAAGCGAGAGGTCGTCACTTATATTTTTCGAACTTGCGACCCAGTTTGTAAGCCGCGGAGGCCCATCAAAATTGTCCAAATCGAACCATCTGGGCCAAGCGGGCCGGGGTGCGGCAGGGTTGGCTGCAATCACCTCTAGATAAAGATCGCCCAGACCCAAAAGTCGGTTGTGGGTTGCCATATGGGGATGCTCGCCACCGCCCGCCAAGGCCACACCCAAGGCTGCCTCGACCATGTCAACACCATCGCCTAAGCTATTGGCGGATATGGCGATATGGTCGAATGTCAGCATCAGGCATCAACCACTTTTGTTGCGGCTTTCAGCGCCAGCGCCAGCGAGGCGAAGCGGGCTTGCGCCACCTCACCAAACAGGCCACGCCCGGTTTCGGTCAGGCTCAACTCCAAGGTCTTGCGGCGCGGCTGCCATTCCATCGACCCGGCCTGCGCCGGATCCCCCATGGCGAACATGGCGCCGAACCGCATCGCCTTGCCCAGAACCTCGGCATCGCGGATTTCATCCTCGCTCAGCAGGCGGAACATCGGTTCCAAACGGCTGCCCGCACGGCTGTTCTTATAGCGGTGCAACAACGCGAGGCCCAAGAACACCCGACCGGGATGGTCCAGGCCGCCAAGGTTCGCCCGCGTGGCATTGTCAAAACAGGCCTCGGCGCGGAAGTCGGGGTGGGCGCGCCATGTGGTGTCATGCAACAGGCAGGCGGCCTTGATCAGGCGCACACGTTCCGGCGTGGCGCCCTTGAACAGCGGTTCAAGGAAGGCGAACAGCTTCTTTCCAAACCCCGGCATACGGGCCTGCGTCTGTTCGGACATCCGTGCCGCTTCGATCAGCGGATCCCGCCGACGCAGCTTTTCGGGCATCTGTTCATACAAAAGCCCCTCGCGGATGCCATAGGAGGAAACGTCGATCTCTGAAGGCTTCAAAAGCTTGATAAGCTCGCGCATGACCTCGCAGGCCAAGGGAACCAGCTCCATGCGTTCCGGGCTGGTGCCGGTGCGGGCGCGCAGAATGGCGAGATCTGACGCCTCGATCCAGTCGATGGTATCCAGTAACCCCTTGGGCGTCATGCGATATTCATGCAAAACCGTCAGCGGATAATTGCGCCGCTCCATGTCCAGTCGCGCGATGACCCGCCACGATCCGCCCACCAGATAGATGCGCTCGCCTTCGGATTTGATCTGGCCTTGTGCCTCTTTCAGGACGCGGTCGATATGGACGGCCCGCTTTTTCGACGTGTCGGCCACCTGTTGCAAACGGAAGGGGCCAAGCGGGGTTGAAACGCGCTTGCCCACCTTGCCGTCACCGATGCGCGCCAACTCCATCGAGTTGCCGCCGATGTCGCAGACCACGCCCTTGGCATCAGGCCAGCCCAAAAGCACGCCCTGCGCGGAAAGCCGGGCCTCTTCGCCGCCGTCGATCACCCACATCTTCAGGCCCGTGTCCTGCAACACCTGCAGTTGGAAGGCTGGGCCATCCTCGGCCTCGCGTACGGCGGCGGTGGCAACGACGGTCAGGGTTTCAATCCCCATGCCCTTGGCCAAAAGCGAAAAGCGTTTCAGTGCCGCCAGCGCCCGCACCCGGCCATCGGGCGAAAGCTTGCCGGTTTGCGCCAGCCCCTTGCCAAGGCCACACATGATCTTTTCGTTGTAAAAATACGCGGGAGAGCGCGCAGCGCCGTCGAAAACCACCATCCGGACCGAGTTCGACCCGACATCCACCACCCCCACGCGGGACAGCGCGCGGGCAGAAGGGTCATCGAACAGGGGGCGACCAAAGGGGCCGTGGTCTTCGTCGGTGTCGGGAAGGGCAGCGTCGGTCATTTTGGCCTCAGGTCAGTTTCGGCACATCCTTGGCGCCAGCCGTGCCACGGCCCGACAGCGAAGGATTTTCCATAAAGAAGCGGTGGCAGTTGAAGGCAGAGCCATCGGTAGGGGCCAGGTCGCGGGCGTAGCGGCCATCGGGGCCAAGGATCCAGCTTTGCGCCTCGTCTGCAAGGTTCGCGGCCATGATCTGCCCGACAATCTGGGCCTTTACCGTATCATTCTTGATCTCGACGAGTGTTTCGACCCGGCGGGTCAGGTTGCGGCCCATCCAATCGGCAGATGAGATGAAGACGCGTGCCTTTTTGTCCGGCAAACCGCCGCCATTGCCAAAGCAGACGATGCGGGAATGTTCCAAAAACCGCCCGACGATGGATTTGACACGGATGTTTTCCGACAGCCCCTTTACTCCGGGGCGCAGGCCGCAGATGCCGCGCACGATAAGGCTGATCTTCACGCCCGCCTGACTGGCGGCATAAAGCGCGTCGATCACCTGTGGCTCAATGAGCGAATTCATCTTGGCCCAGATTTCCGCAGGCCGCCCGGCGCGGGCATGTTCCGCCTCGGCGGCGATCATCTCCAGAAGGCGGGGCTTCAGGGTGATCGGCGAAAAGGCGATATTTTCCAACCCCTGCGGCTGCACATAGCCCGACAGGTAGTTAAACACCTTGGTCGCGTCACGCCCCAGCGCAGCATCGCAGGTGAAGAAAGACAGGTCGGTGTAGATCCGCGCGGTGATCGGGTGGTAATTGCCGGTGCCATAATGGGTGTAGGTCACCAGATGATCGCCTTCGCGGCGGACCACGGTCGAAATTTTTGCGTGGGTCTTGTAGTTGATAAACCCATAAACCACATGCGCGCCCGAGCGTTCCAGCCGTCGCGACTGGCGGATATTGGCGGCCTCGTCAAAGCGGGCCTTCAATTCGACCAGTGCGGTGACGGATTTGCCCGCCTCTGCCGCCTCGCACAAGGCCCCGACGATGGGGCTGTCCCACGAGGTGCGGTACAGTGTCTGCTTGATCGCGAGAACGTTCGGATCGCGCGCCGCCTGTTCCAGAAAGCGGATCACCAGATCAAAGGTTTCGTAGGGATGGTGCAGCAGAATATCCTTCTGCTTGATCGCAGCGAACATGTCGCCTTCGTTGTCCTGAACCCGTTCCGGCACGCGGGGGATGAAGGGGGGCCACAGAAGATCAGGATGCGAGGACAGCACCAATTCCTTGAGATCGGCAATCCCGAGCAGCCCGCGCACCTCGACGGCTTCATCATCCTTGACGCCAAGTTCTTCCATAATAAGCGCGCGCAGATCCTCTGGCGCCCCGGCCGAGAGTTTCAGGCGGATCACCTCGCCCCGGCGGCGGCGTTTCAGCGCGGTTTCAAATTCGCGCACCAGATCTTCGGCCTCGTCCTCGACTTCCAGATCGCTGTCCCGCAGCACGCGGAACAGGCAATGGCCGCGATCGGTATAGCCGGGGAACAGCATGTCGAGGTGCAGAAGCAGCAGTTCTTCCAATGGCAAGAAGCGATGCTCGCCGTCGCGGCTGGGAAGGGGGACAAAGCGGGCGATTTGCTGCGGGATCGGCAAGAGCGCCTTCAGTGTGCGGTGGTCGCTTTCGCGTTCCAACTCAAGTGCCAGCGAAAAGCCGGTGTTGGGGATGAACGGAAAAGGGTGCGCCGGGTCAATCGCCAAGGGCGACAGCACCGGGAAAACATTGCGCAGGAAGTGGTCTTCCAGAAATTTCAGATCGCGGCCCGTCAGCTTTGACCGGGTGGCAAGGGCAATGCCCTGACCCTCCATCTCGCGGCGCAGGCGTTTGAAGACCGATTGCTGCATCTGCATCAATTCGCGCGCATCCGCATGAATCAGCGCCAATTGCTCGGCCGGGCTGCGGCCATCTTCGGACAGGGTGGAATTCCCTGCCTTGACCAGCGCGCGCAAACCGGCGACGCGGACGGTGTAGAATTCGTCCAGGTTGGTCGCGGAAATCGACAGAAAGCGCAGCCGCTCCAAAAGCGGAACAGCCGGGTTCGATGCCTCGTCCAGAACGCGCCAGTTGAAGGCGAGCCATGAGATTTCGCGGTTGAAGAACCGGCGCGGGCCCGTGATTTCCTCGGTTGGGAGGGTGACGGGCTCGGGGAAGGGGGCTTTGAGGAAGTCTGCGATGGTCATATCGGGGGGATACCGGCAAAGTGTGTCACTTGCGTGACAGGATCTCTATGTCATTCACATGACAGTGTTTCACTCCGGTTCTGCCCTGTCCAGCAATTCGGCGGCCAAGGCGCGTGTGACGGGGCGGCCAAGCGCCAAGGCATGGGCGTCAAGCGCCGCAACCAGATGCCGCGCGGCGGCGATGGAGCGGTCCATCCGGGCGGCCAGATAGGGGATCAGGTTCGGCGGCACGGCGATTTGGCGGTCGGCAAACAGTTTGACCAGCACAGCGGACAGTAGGGCGTCATCTGGCGCCTCCAGTCGGGCGATGGCGATGGATTGCATCCGGCTGAGAAGGTCCGGCAGGCGCAACTCCCAATCCCGCGGGGCTTGGCGGGCGGTCAGTAAAATCTGACCACCGCTGTTCATCTGATGGTTCAGCGTATGAAACAGCGCCTCTTCATGGGTGTGCAGACCCGCGACGGTATCGGCATCCTCTACCACCAGCCGGGCGGGCAGCGTGGTGGGGTCAAGGTCCGGCAGGGCGCTGGCCGCCAAGATCTCCGCGCCGCTCTCATCTGCCCAGATATGGGCAAGATGGGTTTTGCCCGCGCCAGCCGGGCCGATCAGCAACAGCCGATGTTGCGGCCACAGTGACCCGTCGGCCAGCACGGCAACGGCGGTGGCATTCGCAGGCGAGGGGAAAAACCCCGCGCGCGAAAAATTCTCGGTCGCGCCAAGGTCAAAGGCCAATTGGCGCGGGATCACGCCTGATCCTCGTCTTCCGGGATGCGGCCGGCAATGCCCTGATAGAGCAGGCTGTCATGGTACTGACCCAGTGCAAAGCGGGTCAGAACGCCCAAAGCGGCGGCAACAGGCACCGCGATCAGCATGCCAACAAAGCCAAAAAGCGTGCCAAAGGCGGAAAGCGCGAACAAAAGCCAGACCGGATGCAGGCCCACTGATTTGCCAACCAGTTTCGGCGTCAGCACATTGCCTTCCAGAAACTGGCCCATGGCGAAAATGGCCGCAACGATCCCGATCTGCACCCAATCGCCCCAGAACTGAAACAGCGCCAAACCAATGGCCAGAGCGCCGCCGATGATGGCGCCCACATAGGGAATAAAGGTGATCGCCCCGGCAATCGCACCCACCACAAGGCCAAATTGCAGCCCCGCAAGCATCAGCGACACCGAATAATAGATGCCCAAGACCAGACAGACCGACAATTGCCCGCGCACAAAGGCCGACAGAACCGCATCAATCTCGCGCCCCAGACGGCGGACCACGGGGGCGTGATCGCGCGGCAAGAGATGGTCAATGCGTTCGACCATATGGTCCCAGTCGAGCAGCAGGTAAAAGGCCACGACGGGCACGACCAGCAAGAACACCACAATGGAAATCGCGCCAGCCAGCGAACTGAGCACCCCTTCGGCAAGGGCGGCCCCCTTCGATTGGATCGTGGTGCCAATTTGGGCCAAGCTTTGCCGGATGGTCGAGGTGTTGTCGGCAAGGTCGGGGAAACGCTCCAGCAAGAAGCCTTGCAGGCGCTGCGCAATGTCGGGGGCCGCGTTGATAAGCGCGGTCAATTGGTTGACCAGCGACGGGATGACCGCAAGGACCAACGCCACGAAGATCAACATCGCAGCCGCCGTGATGACCGAGGTGGCCGCAACCCGGCTTAGCCCCGCGCGCTCCAACCGGTCCGCGACCGGATCAAGGAAATAAGCCACGGCGCCGCCGACAAGAAACGGCAAGATCACCCCGCCAAGCGCCCAAAGCGCGACGAAGAACACGGCCAGAGCAATGCCCCAATATTTCGCCTGCTCGCGGATCGGTAGTGACATATCCGTACCCTTTCGTTGCCTTTGCTCACATTGCCCATCAAGGGGCAGGTTTCAAGGGGAAGGGGGTGTCATCCCCCGGGCGGGTACCGGGGCGCGGGGTGCAATGACCTCCGGCGAAACCCCGCCAGTTGCAGGGATGTGACTTGCCACCCAAAGCGGTCGGCGTAGACTTTGCCCATTGATTTTGGAGGTTCCCATGCGTTGGATTGGCCGCTCCCTGATGGCCCTTGTGGTTTTGGCTCTGCTGGCGGTCGGGGCGCTGTTCCTGATCCCGGCAGAGCGGATTGCCGGGCTTGTGGTGGGGCAATTCAACACTCTGACCGGGCGGCAATTGGTGATCGAAGGGGCCATTCGCCCAACGATCTGGCCGGTGCTTGGCGTCAAGACCGGCAAGGTTTCCATTTCCAACGCGGATTGGTCGGATCAAGGCCCGATGTTTCAGGCCGAAGCGCTGGAAATTGCCGTCGATCTAGGCTCGCTCTTTGGCGGTCAGGCGCGGATCAACGCGGTCACGGCAGTCGGGCCGGTTCTGGTTCTGGAACGCGCCAAGGACGGGCGGGAAAACTGGATTTTCGGGGGCGAGAGCGGCGGCACCGTCAGCGCGGCCACGCCCGGCGTCGGTTCAGATTTTACGCTGGACAAAGCCTTGATTTCAAATGGTCGCGTGATGTTTCTTGACCATAAGACCGGCACGCAGATTGATCTGACGGCATTGGATCTGGAAACTGCGATTGCCGATTTCGACGGGCCTGTCCGCGTGCAGATGTCGGCCCAAAAAGCGGGGGAGCCGTTTACGCTGGATCTGACGTTGGGCGCGTTTCGCGATTTTCTGGATGGAAAGCTTGGTCCGGTCGAGGCCGTCTTTGCGGCCGGGCAGGCGACGGGCAGCTTCACCGGTCAGGCCGGTTGGAACCCGATGGCCGCCAAGGGCAGGCTGGATGCCGATCTGGGCACGCTGGCCGAGGTGGCACGCCTGATGGGGGCCGCGCCGCCGGCCCTGCCGCAGGGCTTGGGTGCCGGTGGCGTCAGCGTCAAGGGCGATGTGACGCTGACGGGAAAAGGCTCGGTCCACTTGCGGGGTGGCACGGTGGTGTTGGACGATACCGTGCTGGCGGTCGATGCCGATCTGACCCAAGGCGAGGCGCGGCCCAAACTGGCGGCCAAGGTGGTTGCGGGGGCTTTGACCCTTGTCAGCGCGGGCACCGGCGGCGGGGCGGGCGGTGGCATGCAGGCCGAGGGCTGGCC
>Ga0255097_1001021_pt1 | contig 9987 bp, 8 predicted proteins | sample Colum_Atlam_RepB_2_FD_188436 | JGI IMG/M metagenome (GOLD analysis project Ga0255097, IMG submission 188436) | Freshwater microbial communities from Columbia River, Oregon, United States - Colum_Atlam_RepB_8d | ecosystem: Environmental > Aquatic > Freshwater > River | place: USA: Oregon...
GACAAGACAGATGGATACCGACAACCGGAAGGGCGGAGACCTGAATGCCAAGGCCGAGACCCTGCGGCGCAGTTCCGCCGCCACGGCGCAGCGCAACCTCCTGACCATCCCGCGCCATGCGGACGGCTCGCCGCGCTACGCGCGCGGCTGGCACATGGTCGGCTGGAGCGACGAGTTCCCCCAGGGCGAGCCGGTGCCCCGCGACTACTTCGGCATGCGCCTGGCCTTCTTCCGCGGCGAGGACGGCAAGGTCCGCTGCCTGGACGCCTTCTGCCCTCACCTGGGCGCCGACCTCTCCGCCGGCAAGGTTCTGGGCAACGAGCTGCAGTGCCCGTTCCACAACTGGCAGTACCACGGCGACACCGGCAAGTGCGTGAAGATCCCGTACTGCGCCAGCATCCCGGCCCGCGCCAAGACCCGTGCCTTCAGGACGCTGGAGATCAACGACACCGTGCTGATCTGGTTCGATCCCGAGGGCGGCGAGCCGGACTACGACATCCTGCCGCTGGAGGACTACCGCGCAAAGGGCTGGACCCAAGGCTGGCGCCGCTTCCAGATCACCATCAAGACGCATCCGCGCGAAGTGATCGAGAACACCGTCGACAAGGGCCACCTGCTGCCGATCCACGGATATGACGTGGATACCTGGCTGCCGGTCTGGGACGGCCACATGACCGGCGAACTGATGTGGGGCAAGCACACGCGCCTGGCGGCCGACGCGCAGGACGACAAGCTCTATGTGCGCTCGCTGACCTTCGGGCCGGCCTACCAGTACACCTGGCAGACGCAGGATTCCAAGATGTTCGACTCCGCGATCCTCACCGCCTGGTGTCCGATCGACGAATACACCATCGAGTACTGGTTCGGCGTGATCGTGAAGGCCAACTCCGACCAGTTCCCGCCCGAGCACCTGGAAGCCGCCGCCCAGGGCTATTGCGAGGCCTCGTACCAGGCCTTCATGGAGGACGTCTACATCTGGGAGCGCAAGCTGTTCCGCCCCGAGCCGACGCTCTGCGCATCCGACGGACCGATCGCCAAGCTGCGCCGCTGGTACTCGCAGTTCTACACCGACCGCGCCGAGGTCGACACCCGCCTGTTCCACAACAGCAACCGGAAGTGGACCGTGCACGACCTGCGCGACAACATGCAGGCCGTGCTCGCCGAACAGGAAACCTGAGGGGCGCCGGCCGGAGGAGAAAACCATGAGTCGCTACGACCGCAACAAGGGTGTGGAACTGTTCAACGAGGTCTACTGCGGCAAGGTGCCGCTGCCGGCCGGGGAGGGCGAGAGTCCGTTCATCGACTACATGCTGGAAACCCTGTTCGGCACCCTCTGGGCCGACGGCACCCTGTCCATCCGCGACCGGCGCCTGCTGCTGATCGGCGCCATCGCCGCGCAGGGCGAGGCCAGCACGCTGGCGATACAGCTGCGCTCCGCGCTGCTGCGCGGCGAACTGACGCCGGAACAGCTCGATGCCATCGCGGTGTTCCTGACGCAGTACGTCGGTTATCCCAAGGGCTCGCAGCTGTTCCAGGTCTGCAATGGCGTCAAGGCCGAAGCCCAACAGAAGCAAGGGACCCCATGACCACCGCTACCGCTTCCGCGGCTTCTTCCGGGCGCATTCCCGGCTACTGGTTCTCGCAGAACCCCGACAAGGCCTGGGGCGAGAAGTTCTTCCTGAGCTTCCTGCCGGTGTTCCTGGTATTCAACGGCGTGGTGCAGCAGATGGGCTGGCTCGACACCGGCAATTTCTGGAACATCACCCAGAACTTCCTGATGTGGGTGCCCTATTGCCTGCTGCTGCCCTGGTGGCTGCGCCGCAACAGCGGCGTCCCGGCCACGCAAAGCTACTGGTTCAAGTTCAACGTCTACATGGCGGTCTACGTGTTCTGGTGCACGTACTTCCATACCGAGTACTTCTTCTCGGTGCTGGGCATCCGCTATCGCTTCCCCGAAGTGACGCTGTACTTCGACTCCGCCCTGCTGGGGCCGGCCGAAGCGACGGCGCGCGAGACCTTCCAGAAGGTCCCGCCGGGCATGTACCTCAATGCCATCGCCTTCTTCGTGGTCTATCACACCTGCTCGGTGGTGATCATGCGCCGCGTGCGCAGCCTCACGCCGAATGCCTCGCCGCTGCTGCGCAAGCTGCTGTGGTGCCTGACGGTCGCCGTCACCGCCTTCTTCTTCGCCTGGGCCGAGACCTTCTTCTACGTCACCGAGGGCATCAAGCAGCATGTCTGGTACGTGGACATGGCGCGCATGCTCAGCATCGGCTCGGTCTGCTACATGCTCTATTTCCTCGTGAGCTTCCCCAATGTCTACCGCCTGGACGAGGAGGCGGGCGGCGAGCGCTGGAGCGTCTACCGCGCCGCCATGGAGGCCTCGGCGGTCAGCATGGTGATCCTGTTCCTGCTGGACCTGTTCGCCTGGGTCTACGGACCCATCGTCTAAGCCGATGATTCAATGGGAGAGCAGGGCCGGGGAAACCCGGCCCTGTTGTTTTTGGCTAATTTCGAGAATATATTCGCAAAACAGTTCTCGTATTGAGGCGAAACCCGGGACATGAGCGGCGCAGCGGTCAAGGCGGGCAGGGGACAGGCAGCGGCGCCGCGCGTCGGCCGGCCGCCCAGCGTCACCGTGCCCCAGATCGTGGCCGTGGCGCTGGAACTGGGCCTGGACAATCTGTCGCTCAAGCAGCTGGCGGACCGGCTCGGCATCGGGCTGGCGACGCTGTACCGCCACGTCGGCACGCGCGACGAACTGCTGCGCCTGGCCAGCTTCGAGCTGATGCTGCGCCGTCAGGCGCCGGCGGCGGAGTCCGCCCACTGGTCCGAGGTGGCGCTGCAGTACGCCGAAACCCTGCTGCAGTCCTTCATCGCCGAGCCCCAGCTGATCACCGAGCTGCAGCGCGGCCGCCTGGGCCCGCATGTCGAGGTGGACCTGCTGGAGAAATTCCTGGGCGTCATCACGCGGCACGGCTTCAGCATCGACGAGGGCGTGCGCCTGTTCCACGCCATCGGCACCGTGGTGGTGGGCACCGCCACCGGCATGACCGGCAACCGCGCCGCCGAGGCGGCCGGGGAATCATGGAAACTGGAGACGCGCCGCGTGCTCGGTGCGCGCGACGACGACGAGCTGCCCCTGGTGCGCCGCGCCTATCCGCAGTTCATCGACCCGGGCATCGCGCAATGGCAGTTCACCATCCGCGGCCTGCTGGCCGGCGTGGCCGCCGGGCGCGGCGAGGTGCTGCCGGCAGACCTTCTTTCGACACCAGCGGCCGACAGAGCCGTGTCCATCACGCGCAAGGGCAGCGGCAAGCCCTGATCACACGAGGAGATTCGACATGAGCGCCAGCAACACGCCAGCCCGCATCGAGATCGACGGCAAGATCTTCAACCCCTATTCCCGCGACTTCATCCGCTCGCCCTGGGCCACCTGGGACCGGCTGGTGAAGGAGTTCCCGGTGGCCTGGCACAAGGACCTCAGCATGTGGGTCGTCAGCAGCCACGATGCGCTGATGGACATGCTCAAGGACAACCGCTTCTCCACCAACTACAAGCACTGGGAGTTCGCGCCGCCGCCCAAGCCGGTGGAGCAGCAGAACCACTTCGAGCGCGCCATCGACGCCGGCCTGTTCGCGGTGGACCCGCTGCAGCACCTGCGCCTGCGCAAGCTCACCATGCCGGCTTTCTCCAAGCCGGTCATGGGCAAGATCGACGCCAAGATCCGCGACCTGATCACGCAGTGCTTCGACGAGATCGGCACTCCCGACCAGTTCGACGCCTTCAGCATGATCGCGGAGAAGCTGCCGGTGCGCTCCATCGCGCGCATGGTCGGCGTGCCGACCAACATGGAAAGCTTCTTCCATGACTTTGCCGTCAACGTGGTCAAGTCCACCCGCATCAACCTGCCGCTCAAGGAGCGCGAGAAGGCGATGCAGGACACCCTGCCAGGCTTCCAGTACTTCCTGGACCTGATCAAGGAACGCCGCGCGCTGCCGCACCCGGGCGAGGATTTCGTCGGCCAGCTGGTGGCGGCCTCCGACAACGGCGATTCGCTCAACGACTACCAGATCGTCTCGGTGATCCAGGCCGTGATCGTGGCCGGTTCCGACACCGCCACCGACCTGCACACCTATGCCATCCAGGGCCTGCTGTCGAATCCCGACCAGTACCAGCTGCTGCGGCAGAAGCCGGAGCTGATGGAGAACGCCATCATCGAGCTCCTGCGCTACGGCGCCTTCGGCAAGACCCCGCAGTTCCGCTTCGTGTCCGAGGACCTGGAGTGGCGCGGCCAGCAGTTCAAGAAGGGCCAGTCGGTGCTGCTCAACCTCACGGCCGCCTGGATGGACGATTCCAAGTGGGAAAACCCGCGCAAGCTCGACATCCAGCGCCGCCTCGACGGCAACCTGGTGTTCGGTGCCGGCGCCCACTTCTGCATCGGCACCTACCTGGTGCGCGTGCAGGGCGGCCTGATGATCCAGGAGCTGATGAAGCGTTTCCCCAACGCCGAGCTGGTCAACGGCAACGGCGACGTGGAATACGACTACAACCACCACAACGCGCGGCGCATCAACCGCCTGCTGGTGAAGACCAACGTCGAAGCGGCGCGCAAGGCGGCCTGATCCCGCACGGAAAAGTGGGTGAGGCCTCGCAGGCGATGACTAGATGTCATCGCCTGCGAGGCCGAACGCCAGGCCATGGATGGCCGGGCAGGGGCTTATTCAGATGGCCACGGTCGCGCCTTGGACGGCGTCACCATCTTTTGAAGGCATCGAATGGAAAAGTGGATTTGCGTGATTTGCGGCTACATCTATGACCCGGCGGTCGGCATGCCCGATGCCGGCATCGCGGCAGGCACCCGCTTCGAGGATCTGCCGGAGGACTGGATGTGTCCGGAGTGCGGTTCGCCGAAATCCGCGTTCGAGGTGTATGTCGGCTGATAACAGCCGCCAACAACAGTCAGCCCTTGGGGACGGTGCCTGCGGGTCGCCGTCCCTTCTTTTTGCCCGAGGGAAACGAAAGCAGCCCATGCGGGAGCGGGCTCCCGAGATCTTCGGCTTTCAGCGGCAAAGGATCGCGAGACCGCTCCCGCGGGCAATGCGCTAGCCGTCTTTCTTCTGCAGGACTTCGCGGACCGCCTGGAACAGCTCGCGGTAGTACGGGCCCTTGCTGCCGCCGCGACCATGCTCCTCGTCGTCCGCCAGTTCATGGCGCGCGCGTTCGACCAGCTTGCGGAAGGCCGGCGTGTCGCTGGCCGGGTAGGCTTCCAGCCAGGCCGCCAGGCCCTTGTCGTCGGCCAGCAGGCGCTGGCGCCAGCGCTCCAGTTCCTGCAGGGTCTGCACCGCACGCGTCTGGCCCTGCTTGTAGTCGGCCAGCGCACGCTGGAAGGGCTCGGGATCCTCGTCGCGCAGCAGCTTGCCGATGAACTGCATGTGGCGCCGGCGCGCCTCGCCGTTCTTCAGGCGCTTGAGTTCGACGAAGGCCTCGCGCAGGCGCTCGTCCATCTCGAGCGCGTCGAGTCGCTCCTGCGGCAGCTCGCCCAGCGCGGTGCCCATCTCCTGCAGGCCCAGCATGTCGCGCTTCACCTGCGACTTGCTGGGGCCGGCGTAGAACTCGTCGGGATTGAAATCGGGGTCTTTGCGGCGGCGCATGATCGGACGGAAGGAAAGCAATGGGTCATTTTAGCCGGGTGCGGCCGGCTCCCGCTTGTGGGAGGCTTTGCGCCCCATGAGGAGAGAGCGGACATGAAGCGGATCGCGGCACTGCTGCTGGCCCTGTGGCTGGCCGCCTGCGGCGGCGGCAGCCAGGCCCCCGGCGGGGCCGGGGTGCTGCCCAAGGCCTGGCCGGCCTCCGGCCCCGGCGAGGATCCGCCGCCGGCGCCGCCCGTGGTCGAGGCCCTGATGGGCCGCCTGGACCTGCTGCCGGCCCTGCTGCCGCCGGCCGTGGCCACCACGCTGTTCGATCCGCTGATCACCGGCGTCACGGTGCGCGACCTGACCGACCCGGCCCTGGTCGCCTTCACCGTGCGGGCCACCCTGGCCCAGCTGCTGGGCCCCAAGCCGGCCGAGATCTTCCACTGGTACGGCCACCCGGACTACAACCACTCCGTGGCCCAGGTCCCCGTGCATTTCCAGAACCGCCACGGCACGAGCCTGTACGGCGAGATCGTGCTGCCGCGGCGGGGCCAGGTTCCCCCCTCGGACGGTCCGTTCCCGGCGATCCTGGTGCTGGAAGGGCAGAACACCAACCTGGCGATGTACCGCTGGTGGCACCAGCTCTATGCCGATGCCGGCTATCTCGTGTTCGCCTTCGACTTCAGCGGGCAGGGGCACTCGGAGGACGAGGCCGAGGGCGACCCCGGCGACAACGTGCACGACGCCCAGGATGCGCTGGACTACCTGCTGGAGCGCTCTCCGGTGGCCGGCGCGGTGGACCGCCGCCGCATCGGCGTGGTCGGTCACAGCATGGGCGCCATCGCCAGCCTCGGCCTGCAGGCGGTGGAGCCGCGCATCCACGCCGCGGTGGCGGCGGCACCGATCAGCGAATCCTCGGCCCCCTTCGACGCCAACCCGGTGCCGGTGATGATCCAGACCGGCGACCACGACGGGCCGGTGGCGCCGATCCCGGCGGTCAACCCGGCGGTGGTGAGGCCGGTGTACGACAAGCTGCAGGGCGACCGCGCCTTCATCGTCGCCGATGCCTCCACCCATGCCCAGCACACCAACTACGCCCTGCTGCCGACCGCGAGCTGGGGGCTGGAACTGGCCGGGCGCTATTCCCTGGCCTGGATGGACTGGCATCTGCGACGCGACCCGGCGGCCCTGGAAATCCTGCGCAGCCCGCATCCGCACCTCTCCTGGCTGTGGGACAGCGAGGTTCGGATCGGACCTGATTCAGTCGTCATGCGCGGTGCCGGGCCATTGCCCTAGCCACGGCTCCCCCGGGGCGCGGAATTACTACCGTGCGATTCGTGCAAACCCTTGAGAGGCCGTTGATATTCCTCCTCGCGCTGTACTACTCTTCCGACAGTATTCCAGCGCCGTCTCTGCGTCCGTCTCCATGAGCGGCGCCGCTTCCGGTGACCGGGATGATCAAGTGCGGACCCTGGCGGGTCCGTCATATCAACGGGGTGAGGTGGTGGGCCAGCGGGACAGACCCGCGGTACCGCAAACCGGCGGCCATGCCGCGCAACAGGATTCGGGGAGTCATCTGATGGACAAGCGTGCCGCGACCGGTTTCGGCCTTCGGGCTCTCATCATCAGCATGCTGCTGGCGCTGGTCACGGCCTGCGGCGGCGGTGGCGGCGGCTCCGCGGCGGTGGTGCGCCTCCAGCTCGGCCCGGCTTCTCCCACGGTCGCCAAGGGCCTGACGGTGGACCTCACGGCGACGGCCATCAAGGACAACAACAAGACCAGCGACGTCACCAGCGATGCCACCTGGACCTCGCTGACGCCGGCGGTGGCCAGCGTCTTCAAGGGCAAGGTGACCGGCCTGTCTGTAGGCACCGCCGAAATCCGCGCCAGCTTCGATGGCGTGCAGCAGTCCATCCAGGTCTCGGTAACGGCTGCGGAAGTCCGCAGCCTCGCAGTGACGCCGGCCAACGCCGAGGTCGGCCTGGGCGCGACGCAGAAGTTCACCGCGACAGCCACGATGACCGACGGCAGCACGCCGGACGTCAGCGGCCTGGCCACCTGGAGCGTGCTCAACGATGCGGGCACCGATGACAGCGATGTGGCGACCATCACCGGCAACGGCCAAGGCACGGCCAACCGCGTCGGCAAGGCCAGGATCAAGGCGGTCGTTGCCGGCGTTGCTTCTCCGCTAGTGCCCTTCGTGGTCGTCGCCGCAAAATTCAAGGAAATCCAGGTGGAGCCGGCCGCGCCGTCTATCCCCAAGGGGCTCACGCAGCAGCTGTCGGCCACCGAACTGCTGACCGACGGCACCCCGACGGCCACCTGGACCACGTCCAACGCGGCGATCGCCACGGTGGACAGCGAGGGTGCCGAGCGCGGCCTGGTGACGGGTCTGGAGCCGGGCACGGCCACCATCACCGCCACCACCGCCAAGGGCAGCCGCTCCGTGGTCGTGACCGTGGTCGATGCCACCCTGCAGTCGATCCAGGTGGAAACGGTGCCTGCCGGAAGCGGCCAGTTGCCCAAGGGCGGCTTCGAGCGCAAGTTCATCGCCACCGGCATCTTCAGCGACACCACCACCCGCGACCTGACCAGCCAGGCGCTGTGGACCTCGTCCGACGAAAGCATCGCCACCATCAGCAACGCCGACGCCACCAAGGGCATTGCCACCAGCACGGCGAATGCGGGTGACACCAACATCACCGCCAAGGTGGGCACGGTGACCAGCGCGGACTTCGCCCTGGAAGTCACCGACGACACCCTGGAGAGCATCGAGGTGACGCCGGCCAGCGCCGAGGTGGGCCTGGGCCAGACCCAGCAGTTCACCGCAACCGGCATCTTCGGCGGCGGCCTGCCCGCGCAGGATCTCACCAAGAGGGTGACCTGGAGCTCCGACGCCGAGGCCATCGCCACCATCAGCAACGCTGCCGACAGCAAGGGCCTGGCGATGACGCAGAGCATCAGCGACACGCCGGCCACCATCACCGCGAAATTCGGCGACGTGGAGGGCAGCACCGACCTCACCGTCACCGATGCCGCGCTGCTGTCCATCGTGATCAGCCCGGATGATTCTGTCCTGCCCAAGACCTTCACGCGTGCCCTGAAGGCCACCGGCAGCTACAGCGACGGCAGCGTCAAGGATGTGACCGGCGAGGTGACCTGGAGCTCCTCCAGCTCCAGCATCGCCACCATCAGCAATGTCACGACCACCAAGGGCGTGGTCCGCGGCGGCTCGGCCGGCCAGGCCATCATCACGGCCAGTAAGCGTCTGCCCAACGACGTGGTGGTCAGCGACACGACGCGTGTCTTCGTGACCGATGCCGTGCTCGAGTCCATCTCGGTGACGCCGTCGACGCTGACCCTGCCGCTGGGCCTGGGCCAGGCCTTCGTGGCCACCGGCAGCTTCAGCGACGACTCGACCATGGACATCACCGAGCAGGTCACCTGGACCTCCGCCGATACCAACGTGCTGAGCATCAGCAACGCGGGCGGCACCAAGGGCCAGGCCGTGGCCAAGGCGCTCAGCACCTCCGTGGTGGTGACCGCGCAGAAGGACAGCCTGTCCGACACCGCGACGGTCCAGGTGACCAACCCGGCGGTCGAGACCCTGATCGTCAGGCCCGATACCCAGAGCTGCGCGTCGCCGGCCCCGGGCGAGGATGATTCGATCGACCTGCCGCTGCCGTTCAGCACCGGCCTGATCGCCTGCGCGAGCTACTCCGACGGCGTGGTGCGCAACGTGACCACGGAGGTCACCTGGAGCTCCACCGACAGCTCGGTGGTCACCGTCAGCAATGACTCGCCCACCAAGGGCGTCATCACCGCGGCGCGAGACACCATTGCCGCGGTGGCGGCGTCCCTGGGCGGCAAGACCGACTCCATCCAGGTCAAGGTGGTCGCTGCGACGCTCACGGCGATCACGGTGACGCCGGCGGACGTGGTGATCGTCAATGCCAGCGCGCCGGTCCAGTTCGTGGCCACCGGCAGCTTCACGGGCGACATCACGCTGAACATCACCCGCAACGTGACCTGGACGGTCTCGAGCAACACGGTGACGGTCAGCAATGAAGCCGGCAAGAACGGCCAGGTCAGCCCGGCCCGTTCGCCGACCTTCGCCCAGGACGTGACGGTCACCGCCACGCGCGGCACGATCAAGGGCGAGCAGACCTTCGAGCGTCGCGCCAATCCTGCGGCGGAATAAGCCACAGGCAGGAACAAAAAAGGCGGTCGCGTCAGCGGCCGCCTTTTTTCGTGGCCCCGGCCGTCTGGCCCCGGCCGTCTGGCCCCGGCCGTCTGGCCCCGGCCGTCTGGCCCCGGCCGTCTGGCCCCGGCCGTCTGGCCCCGGCCGTCT
>Ga0255097_1001024_pt1 | contig 9978 bp, 10 predicted proteins | sample Colum_Atlam_RepB_2_FD_188436 | JGI IMG/M metagenome (GOLD analysis project Ga0255097, IMG submission 188436) | Freshwater microbial communities from Columbia River, Oregon, United States - Colum_Atlam_RepB_8d | ecosystem: Environmental > Aquatic > Freshwater > River | place: USA: Oregon...
TGCTGCACATCGTGATCGAATCGGTAGAGCGGCGCCTGCACCCGACCAACTACTAGGCCACCCAGCGTGTGGCGTCAGCTCGGACCCTTAGGCTTGGTGTTGGCCGCTGCTGCGGTGCTGCCTTTGCTCGGCAGCGCGCTGGCTGCGGCCATGGTGCCAAGTTGGTCCACATGGTTGCGTGAAGGCGGCTGGCCGGCGTTGGTCGCCTTCACCGGCATCGTGGGGCTCGCTGCCGCGGCCGCTTGCATCAACACCCAAATCGCCGCCTTGTTAGCGGGTTGGGTGTGGGGCTTCAGCACGGGCTTGGGAGCTTCGCTCGTCGCCATTTGGTGCGCGGCCGTTTTGGGCTGGTTGTTGGCGCAACTCGTGGCGGGCAGCACCTTGTCGCGTTTGGTTGACGCCTCGCCCAAGGCTAAAGCTGTGCATGCGGCCTTGGTGGGCCGACCTCGCGAAGCCATGACGACCACGCTGCTGTTGCGCCTATCGCCAGTAGTGCCGTTTGCGATGGTGAATGTGTTGCTGGCTGCAGCACGCGTGCGCGTAGGAGCCTTCTTGGTGGGAACCACGCTTGGCGTCGTGCCGCGCACAGCGTTGGTGGTGTGGGCCGGCAGCGAGCTGGCCGTGTTCGATCCCAAGGCAGGTCCCGATCAGTACCAGCGCTTGGCCCTGGCTTTGGTGGCGACGGTCGCCTTGGCCTTGTGGTTGGGCTGGGCAACGCGGCAGGCCCTCAGGCGCCGCACCGGCGACTCCTGAGGGCCTGTCAAGGCAACTCGACACTACCGCAGACGGTCACTTCTCGATCAAGGCGTTGCCGAGACGGTTACGGAGGAAGTTGAACTCTTCACGCTTCATCCCGGCTTCCTTCGCCAGGGCCTCCAGACGCTGCAGCGCGATGTAGTACTCGAAGGTCCAGCCCGTCGGCGGCATCAGCAACATCATCTGTCCGATTTCCTTGACGCCTTGGCCGGCCTTCAACAGGATCTCGCGCTTCTCCTTCAGCTTGAGGATCGTCTTCACCATCGCGCGGGTGGCCTTGCCGGCCTTGAGGGCGCGGTGGTAGATGAACTGGGCCTCCTTCAAGGCGGCTTCCACCGTGGCCAAGTCATCGGCGATTTGCGCGCCGATCACGGCGACGGGGTGGGCTTGGCCCACGGGTCCGAAGGGGACTGCTTGGCCAGCAGCGGCGGGCGTGGCGAAGGCGGCGATCAGGGCGAGGGCGGCGGCGGCGATGTGGGCGATCTTCATGGTGAGGACTCTCGTTTCATGCCCCTGAGGTTGAGGCGGCGCTGGTTCGGGGCGAGCCGGGCGTCGGGAGGCTCGCTCGTGCGCGTCCTCCACTCACCCAAACTGGGTCGCCCGCCAGTTCTCGGCCGGAATCCGGAAATTTTCAGATCGAGTCCAAACCCCACACAAACGGGCGCAGCGGGGCCACGGGTGTCAAACCCAGTTGACGCCCGAAGGCTCGCGCCGTGCCGTCAGTCCCGCGCGGGGCCACCAACAAGTCCTGCATGTCGGCCAAGGCCAAGGTGCAACTGCGCGCGCCCACGCGGAACTCGCAAGCTCCTGCGTGCTGGGGCGAAGCACGCCATGTCAGCGACTGAGCCCGTGACCAACGCTGCGCAATCCACTGCGCCGCAGTGCGCGGATCCAAGAGCTTGGCCATGCCCAAGACACCACGATTGGCCGGCGCACCGAGCTCTTCCAAGGCCGCCACGAGGGGCAACTCGGCGTCATCGCTGCACATCAAGAACAGGTCACGATGCTCGCCCAAGGTCGCGCGCAGCTCCAAATGCATGCGCAACAACGCCAACACATCCACCGTAGGCCCGGCCCACTCGTGGACGACATCCTGCAAGTCCGCGCCACGGCCCAGACAACTGTACGCCACGACTTCACCATCGCGTTCGCGCACCAACACATCCATGCGCGGGATGCGCAACAGCTGCGCGGTTTCGCCACGCGTGCGCGCCACACGCCGGCGATGCGTGGTGTAGAGGCGATGGATCGCGGTGGCATCGGCGCCTGTGGCCAACCGCACCTGCAACGGCTCGGGCAGCATGCGCGTCAGCTCGCGCGGAACAACGCAGTCCACTTCGCTGCCCCACGCGCGCCAACCGCGGGCCGCGTAGTACTCAGCGTCCTCGGCCCACAGCGCAGCCAGCAAGCAACCACGGCGCTGCAGCTCTTGTTCCGCGGCCTGCAACACACGCGAGGCTAGGCCTTGGCCTCGATAGCCGGGGTGCGTCACCACCGAACCAATCAAGCCCACGCGCAAGGTCTCGCCATCGACCCACAACTCGCGCGGCAACAAGGCACAAGCGGATACAGGTTGGCCATTGTCCTCGATCACGGCCCACGCCGCACCGGAGCCGCGTTCAAAGACCAGCGGGTATTCGGCCGCAATCGGCGCACCTGCACGCATCACAAGCTCGACGAGCTCCCGCACGGGAGTCGTGATCTCGCTGATGCGTGCCAGTGTTTGTGTCACGCGCTGTTCCTGCGCGCCGCATCGGCGCGATAGGCCTCCAAGAGGCGCTCGGACAGGCTAAGGGCATCGCGCAACGATGTCTGCGCATCCCCCACCGCATGCGACAAAGTCTTCGCATCGCTGGCTTCTTCGGAGGAATGAGCCAACTGATCAGCACCTGCACGCAAGCGCTCAAGTAGCGCGCGGAACGCGATGTCCGGTTCTCCTGACACCTGTTGCGCGGCACGCGGAGCGTCGCTGCCACCGACTAAACGCAGATCCGTTTTCAGCGGGTCAACCATGGGTTCACCTCAAGTAGTTCAAGAGAGAGGTGTTCAACAGGCGCGATCCCGTCGCTTGTGCCAGTTGCAGCGTCTGCTCGGCCTTGGTCATCTCCAAGATGGTCGTGGCCAAGTCTGCGTCTTCCGTGCTGCTCAACAGCGAGGCCAAGTGCGTCTCCAGATCCTGCAGGCGGCCATCGGCATCCAACAGCCGCTCAGAGCGCGAGCCAAGAGTGCCAAGGGCCGCAAGCAGCGTGTCCTGTCCGCGGTCGAACTCTTCCATGCGGGCGCCCAAGAGGCGCTGCACATCCGCCGCCGGCAGACCCACGCTGTTTTCCAAGTCCGAGGCCATGCCTTCAAGCACATCGAAGAGGTTGGCCTGTCCAGAGAACGTGACAAGGTCATCCGCCGCGCGCGTGATGCCCGTGGCATCGATGTGCACGACCGAGCCGGTCGCCGTGTTCTCCAGCTCGACATCGGTCGCGCTGAAGTCGATCGTGGTCCAGGTCGAACCATCCAGCGACATCGAGCCCGCGCCGCTCAGTGTGTTGGTCGTCGCCGTGCCGTCCCAGCCGCTGAAGTCGAGGTGGACCTCCGCGCCGTTCTCATCAACCAAACGCACATCCGTGGCGCCGGCAGACGCAGGATCCGGCAAGGGACGCGTAGGCCCGTTGCCAAATCGCACGGTGCCCGCAGCGACATCGACCACGACATCGCGCAGACCAAGGAACGTGTCATCCGCGCCACCGTTCGCCAGCGTAATGCCTGCGCCCAAGGTGCCAGTGGTTCCGTCATGGCGCATGGACAAGGTCTCAAAGCCCGTGCCCATGTTGGCTGTGGTGCCGGGAGCTGCGCCGCTCAAGCCCGCCAAGCTCATGCCGTGCGGCACATTGGGCGAGAAGATGTCGTCACCGGGCAAGTTGACCGCCAGCTCGACACCCAAGCCGACCATGACCTTCTGCAAGTCGCCATTGCCGTTGTAGATCACCTTGTTCTCGCCGCCGAGGCGCACTTCTTCAAAGGGCGCGCTGTTGGTCGTGGTGCCGCCAAACAGGTAGGCATCGCCCGAACGCGAGTTGGCGAGCTCCATCAAGCGCTCCTTCAACCCGCGCAGCTGCGTGGCGATCGCTGCGCGATCGGAATCGTTGAGCGTGCCGTTCATGCCTGACACCACCAGTTGCTTGGCATCGGCAAGCAAACCGGACGCGTCGTTCAAGGCCGAGGTCGCGAGCTCGAGCATCGGGCGAGCCGACGACACGCTCCCCAGGTAGCGGCCCACATCGCCCAATTGGCGACGCAGAGCCAGCGCAGTCGAAGCGCCAATAGGATCGTCCGACGGACGCAGGATGCGCTTGCCGCTGGACACCATCTCTTGCGCGCGCACGAGTTTGGCGAAGTTCAGGTTCAACCCTGCTTGCACCAGCTGGTAGCTCGAAGTTTGTGTGGGACGGACATTCATGTTGTGCCTCGTGCTTTCCGCGGGTGGATCAGATGATCCGCATCAGTTCGTCGTTGATCGAATTCACGGCTTGGATGTAGCGCGCTGCTGCTTGGTAGGCCTGTTCGAAGCGCACCATGTTCACGAGCTCTTCGTCGACATTGACGCCCGAGACTTCTTCGCGCCGCGCGACCAAGCTCTCCATCAGGAACTGCTCGGTGCCGCGTGCGTTCTCGGCGCTGCCGATGTCGAAGCCGATGTTGGCGACAAAGTCACCCCATGCATCGCCGATGGTGGCGCCGCCGAGTGCGTCGATCTCTAGGTCCTTGAGGTCAACCAAGTCCAACAACGCGCGGTTGTCGCCCGAGGCACCCGTGGTGCCGACCGAGAACAAACGCGGGTCATCGACGAGGTCTTCGCGCACACCGATGTCGATGGCGCTGGTGCCCGTGTACAACGCGTTGAGCCCCAAGGCCGCGAGAGCATCGCTCGTGTCCGAGTCAGCCCACGCTTCCGCCACGAAGGCGTCGTTGTGCGTAGCCGACAACTCGCCGAGCCCGAAGCTGACCTTCAAACCGTTCGGCAGCTCCAGCTCTTCGCCCGGTGTGTAGTCGGGACCCAGATCGAGAGTCGTCACCAAGGCGCCTGAAGCATCACGCACCTCGACACTCAAGCCGGCGGTGGTACCCACCGTGCCATCCATGGTGGGCGTGAAGGTGTAGGCATCGTTGTTGGTGCCCGTCCACGCACCCGTCATCGTCACAGCCACCGCGCGCTCGGCGCCGCTGACCGTGCCCGTAGCCCAACCAAGCTCCGTGAGCGCGCTGCCGCCCAACACGGTGAACTCAGCCGCAACACCAGTGGTTGTCGTCTGCAACGCCAAACGATCGCCGACGACAACGGCGCGCAAGCCGGCCGCTTGCACCGAGGCATCGTTGTTCAACACCGTCGCCAACTCATCGGCCGTGGCGTTGTTGATGTCGGCGAAGTCATTCACCGACAAGGTGATGTTGGCGAGCCCACCCGGCCCTTGCAGGCTGATGGTGTCGCCAGCGTTCAGCGCAAACGGCCCGGCTTGGGTGCCGAGCGAGGCCGCTTCGCCGCCAAAAGTGCCGTGTGTGTCGGGCGCGCCTTGGGTCTTGCGCGAGAAGTCAAAGCCATGACCCGACTCCGACACCAACTGCAAGCGCCCGAAGGTGTCAAGACTAGCTGACAGGTGCGGGATGTCGTTCAGCTCGGCCAGGAACTCATCGACCGTTGTGTCGGCCTCGATCGCAATGGTGTGCGAGGTGAACGCACCCGTCGTCGAGTCCGTCATGTTCACTCGCAACACGCCCGCTGACACATCAAAGGGCAGGCCGGCGTCCAGCAAACGCTCATCACCAAGCGTGCCATCTTCGTCCACATCGACCAACGCATGCTGCGCCGTCAGCGTGGTGAACGGTCCGTTACCGGGGATGCCCGTCGAGTGGGCCTTGTTGGCCTCAAAGATCATCTGCTTGGCCAAGCCATCGAGCTTGCTGATCGTTTGCGGCAAGAACTCTTGCGCGAAGGCCATCAAGCCGCCGAGTGAACCCGACTTGGCCGTGATCGCTTGCGTGCTGCCTTCCAAGTGCAGCGAGACATCGCCTTGCTGGGAAGTCTGTGTGCTCAAGTCATAGGCGCGATTCGCGCCGACCAGCAAGCGGCCACCAACCGTCACGGTCATCTTGCCGAAGCCCGCTTCAGCGGTGGTGACATTCACATACTGACCCAACATGCGAATCGTCTCGTCGCGTTGGTCGCGCAAGTCGTTCGCCGGCAGGCCACCCGCTTCGGTATTGGCGATCTCTTGGTTCAGGCGCACCACATCGTCTGCGAGCAAGTTGACTTGCTTGACCTGGGCTTTGATCTGGCCGGCGACATCCGCCTTGGTGGCAGCAAAGCTCGACGCCAAGTGATTCATCTGCGAGGTCGTCGCCACGGCCGACTGTACCGCGCTGGTGCGCAACACCAAATCCTCCGGATCCGCCGCGAGGCTGGAGAAGCTGGTGTACATCGATTGCATCAAGCTAGACAGGCCGAACTCACCTGGCTCGCCGAGGAGAGACTGCACTTGGTTCATGCCCGACAAGCGCGCGTCGAGCTTCGCGATGGAGCCACCTTGCGCCACGATGCGTGCTTGGACCAACGCGTCGGTGGTGCGCATGACGCGCAACGCATCGACACCCGAACCGATGTTGAGACCGCGCACCAACAAGTAGGGCGAAGCCGACAGATCGAGCCGTTGACGCGAGTAGCCCGCCGTGTTGGCGTTCGAAACGTTGTGACCAATCGTCTCGAGCGCAGCTTGCGCCGTGAGCAGGGCCTTGAGGCCCGTGTTGAGTCCGATGCCCGCCATAGCTCAGGCCTCCGCATCCACAAGGCGACCATCGGTACCAGCACCCGCCACGACACCGGCGAGCACGTCTTCCACGATCTGGCGATGCAAGCGCACCAACGCCGACAGGCGCCGGTTCTCGCGCAACACGGCTGAGGTAGCTTCGCGCAGTTCGCCGCGCAGCACACCGAGCTTGGCACCGTCGGTGCCTGCGCGTTCCGCCACGCTGCCGAGCGTCATGGCGCGCGCATCGCAGCCCCAGTGCTTGGAGAGCTCGACCAGAGCCTGCAGCCGGCGCAGGTCGCGCGGACCTTGGGCTTCGAGCTCGCGCTCGATCTCTGCCACCGCCGCATCCAACTCGGCGGGCTTGTTCAGGCGAATGGCTTGCTCTTGACGCTCGACCAAGGCCAAACGGCGCTTCTGCGCGACCGTTTCCTCGCGTGCATCATGTTCCAGGACATTCAGCAAGGCGCGTACAGTTCTCATTGGGGCATCTCCACTTGGGCGCTCGCGAGGTTGGCGGCCGTTTGTTTCTGCAGGATCGACGCGCGCAACATCTCTTCCATGTGCAGCGCATCACGCTCGGCAAGCGAGCGACCAACTTGTTCGTCCATCCAGCCCGAGTACACATCGCCGGCGCTACCGCCGCCGAAGAAGCCTTCGGGCAAGGAGCGTCGCATTTCCTTGACAAGCAAGGTTGCGAACACTTCTTCCATCTTGCCGGCGGCATCGGCCGCAGGTGCGACCTCCAGGCCTGCAGCGGGATTCAAACCGCCCAGACGCAACTGAGTGATGTTCGTAGTGAGGTCCATCACATTCTCCGGATCTCGGCCTCGAGGAGACCGCCTTGAGCCATCGCTTGCAGGATCGAGATCAACTCACGCGGCGTGGCGCCGAGCACGTTGAGTACATCAACCACCTCTTGCAGGGTCGTTGCACCAGGCACACCCACGAGCGCGTTGTTCTGCTCGGTGACACCCACATCGGTACGCGGCAGCACCACGGTTTGGCCGTTGCTCTGCGGGCCTGGTTGGCTGGCAACGGGCGATTCCGCGATGGTGACCGTCAGGGCGCCGTGCGCGATCGCGCCCGGACGCAGGCGCACATCACCGCCCATGACCACGACACCCGTGCGCTCGTTGATCACAACGCGCGCGACGTTGTCGGCCACGATCGTGCGGCGCAGCACCGCATCGACAAAGGCGGCATGACCACTCGCGGGCAGATCGGCCGGCACGCGGACTTTGATGGTCTTGCCATCGACAGCCACTTCGGCGGTGCCAGGGTACGCACTGTTGACCGCTTCGGCAATGCGCACCGCATTGCCCAGCGTGTCGTGCGAGGCGCGCAAGTCGAGGTGCACCCAACCGTGTTCGCTGACCACCGAGGTCGGTACTTCGCGTTCGCACTTCGCACCGCTCGGCAGCGTGCCTACGGTCGTGTGGTTCTTGGTGGCCTTGGCCGCTTCGCCCTCAACGAGGAAGCCGCCGACCGTGATCGGGCCCGAGGCCGTGGCCCACACCGTGCGCCCTGACACATCGGTCAGTTCCGTGAAGGCCAACACACCGCCTTGAAGGCTGGTGGCGTCACCAATCGCGCTGACCGTGGCGTCCAACTTGCGCCCGGGCTTCACGCCCGCCGGCAGCGTGGCTTCCACTTGCACGATCGCGATGTTCTTCGACGAGAGCGTATTGAGGTCGACGTTGATGTTGCGCGTCAGCAACAAGTTCGACAGCAAACGCCGAGCGGCTTCGATCGAGTCGCCGGTGCCTTGCAAGCCGACCACGAGGCCGATGCCCATCACTGAGTTGTCCTCTTGGCCACGCACCGCGGCCAGAGCGCTGATCGGCGTGCCGAAGTCACCAGCAGGACGCGTGAGCCCGAGCGGCGCATAGCGCTGGTCTTTGGTCCACGCAGCGCTCGACACCGTGTTCGGTTGCGTCGGTGCTTGCACCGGCGCCTGCAACGGTGCTTGCACGACCGTCACCGGCAGCGTGCTGTCCTGCGGAGCAGCAGGCGCTTGGGCCAGCGGCATGAGAAGCATGAAGATCGAGGTCCACATAGTGAGCTAGTCCTGTTGCAGATCAGAAGGGCCAGAGCCAGTCGATGGCGTCATGGATCCAGGCACCGAGACCCGTGCGGTTCGTGCTGTTCGTCAACGGACCACTGCCCGTGTACGCGACCTTGGCATCAGCCACCAGCTCGCTGGTGACAGTGTTGTCGGCCTTCACATCCCAACGACGAATGACGCCGCTGAACTCGATCAGCTTGGTTTCCTTGTCGATCTTGATCTCGCGGCGACCGCGCACGACCAAGTTGCCGTTCGGCAGCACATCGACCACCACTGCTGTCACGCGCGCATTGAACGCGCCCTTCTTGACATAGTTCGCCTTGCCCTTGAACTGATCGTCCGAGCTGCCTTCCAAGGCCGGCAACGTCGAAAACGCATTGGGCTTGATGTCGAAGTTCGAGAGTTGCTTCTCGAGCGAGCTTTGCTTCTGCAAGTCACTCGTCTCTTCGTTCTTCACATCCTGTTGTTCGCTGATGACGATGGTGATCAAGTCGCCAGCGCGTTGGGCCGTTTTGTTGGCCACGAGACCGATCGGGCCTGCATCGGCGTCATAGATCGAACCGCGGCGCTGGGGCGGCGTGACCGGACCCGTTTGCAGGGCACCCGTCTGCGCTTGCGCATCGAGCGCCAAACCACACACGATCAGGAAGAGCGCACAGACTTGTTTCATGTTGGAATTCCTCACAGTTGCACCCGCACCGAGCCACGGCCGGTGACCGCAGCAACGAAGGACTTCTTCTTGTCGTTGGACAACACCTTGACGCGATCGCCGAGTGCGCCGTCGTCTTGGGCCACCATCGTCGAACGCGCGACGACAGCCCCCTTGGCCACTTCGACGGTGATCACATCGCCGCGACGCACGAGGCGCTCGCGTTGCACATCACCGTTCGTCAACACCGCACCCGGCGCGAGATCGCGCAGCGCGGTGGCGCCGATGGCTTGATCGGCAGCCAGCGTCTTCGACGCGCTGGCGCCGATGACCTTGGCGCGCTGGTACACGAACGCATCGTGCGGCACGACCTCGCCGCGACGCACCGGCTTGACCAGCACGCTGTGGCGCTCGTAGGTGCTGACCTCAAAGGTCGCAAACGCAGTGCGGTACAGCTCGCCATCGAGCCAGACCTGCACGCCCACCGACCAGGCACCGCTGCTCGGTGCGCGCTCGTCGAGCGACACCTTCAGTTCGAAGTTCGAGGCTAGCTCAGGCTCGGGCACCACCAACGGCTTGGTCTGCGCGTTGGCGCGGATCTCGCAATCCAGACCCGTGAAACGCTGGCGCAGGGCTTCTTCGGCCAGCGTTTGGATCTGCGTCGCCTCGATGACACGCGTCGTCGGGCTCGTGCGGCAAGCATCCGCACGGCC
>Ga0255097_1001025_pt1 | contig 9956 bp, 9 predicted proteins | sample Colum_Atlam_RepB_2_FD_188436 | JGI IMG/M metagenome (GOLD analysis project Ga0255097, IMG submission 188436) | Freshwater microbial communities from Columbia River, Oregon, United States - Colum_Atlam_RepB_8d | ecosystem: Environmental > Aquatic > Freshwater > River | place: USA: Oregon...
GGCTGTCGCTGCCCGGACGCCGCAAGCCGGCCACGGGCGCCACCGCGCCGGCTCGGCGTCGTTGGCCGGCACGGTGGCGCCCGTGGCCGGCTTGCGGCGTCCGGGCAGCGACAGCCTGGCGATGCGCTTCCAGGTGCTGAGGGTCTGCCGGAGGAACGAGCCAGTGTTGTACGGCAGTCCGTACTTCCTGCAGATGGCCTGCACCTCGGGCGAGATTTCCTGGTAGCGGTGCGCCGGCAGATCCGGGAACAGGTGGTGCTCGATCTGGAAGCTGAGGTTGCCGCTCATGATGTGCATGAGCTTGCCGCCGCTGAAGTTGGCCGAGCCCAGCAGCTGGCGCACGTACCACTGGCCGCGGGTCTCGTTCTCGATCACCGACTCGGGGAACTGCTCGACGTCTTCCGGGAAGTGGCCGTTGAAGATCACCGCGCAGGCCCAGACGTTGCGCGTGAGGTTGGCGGCGACGTTGCCGACGAACACCAGCGGCGCCAGCGGACCGGCCAGCAGCGGGAAGAACACGTAGTCCTTGGCCAGCTGCTTGCGCATCTTCTTCCATACCGGCTTGAACTCCTCGCGGAGCTGCGCGCCGGTCTTGGTCTTGTAGACCAGGTAGTTCTCGAGCTTGAGGTTCTGCACGGCGACGAAATGCTGGAAGAAGGCGTGCAGGATCACCGTCAGCGGCAGGTTGGCGAGGAAGCGCGGCTCCCAGGCCTGGTCCTCGGACATGCGCAGCAGGCCGTAGCCCACGTCGTGGTCGCGGTTGAGCACGTTGGTGTAGGTGTGGTGCTCGTAGTTGTGCGTGTGCTTCCAGTTCCGGGCGGTGTCGCTGGTGTCCCAGTCGAACTTCTGCGAGTTCAGCGCGGGATCGCCCATGAAGTCGTACTGGCCGTGCATGACGTTGTGGCCGATCTCCATGTTGTCCAGGATCTTGGAGGCGCCCAGCGCGGCGACGCCCAGCGGCCAGGCCGGCGGGATCATCAGCATCACGCGGCCGGCGACTTCCAGCTGGCGCTGGCGCTTGACCAGGCCGCGGATGTAGAGGGCGTCGCGCTCGCCCAGGTCGGCGAGCACGCGGTTGCGGATGGCGTCCAGCTCAATGCCGATGGCTTCGAACTGTTCCGGAGTCAGCTTCTGAAAGATGCCCATGGTGTCTGTCCTTCTCGTGTTCGTTCTCAAATATCCAGGGTGACGGTGCCCACGGGCACGCTCACGCAGATCTGGATGTCCTGTTCGCCGGCTTCGCTCAGCTCGCCGGTGCGCACGTCGCGCACGACGCCGTTGGTCTTGCGGCAGGTGCAGGCCTTGCAGATGCCCATGCGGCAGCCGGACTCGGGACGCAGGCCGGCGGCCTCGGCCTGGTCCAGCAGGGTGGCGCCGCTGTTCGCGGCCAGGCGCTCGCTGCGGGCGAAGCGCACCTCGCCCTCGGCGCTGCCGCCGTCGATCACCAGCGGGGCGGCGGTGAAACGCTCCAAGTGCAGGTGATCGCCCAGTCCCTCCTCGGCCCAGACCTTCTCGACGGCGGCCATCATCGCGGGCGGGCCGCAGAGGAAGGCGGTGGCCTCGGCATAGTCCGGCACGGCGGCGAGCAGCTGCTCGCGGCTGAAGAAGCCCTGCAGTTCGCCGCCCTGCCCGGGCTGCGCGTAGCAGCGGATCAGTTCGACGTTGGCGTGCTGCGCAGCGATCAGCGCCAGCTCGCTGGCGTAGATCATGTCGAGCGCGGTGTTGCAGTAGTGCAGGAAGGTGATGCGGCCCTGGTGCTTCTCGTCGAGCAGGGTACGCAGCATGGACATCACCGGGGTGATGCCCGAACCGCCGCTGATCAGCAGCACGCGATCCGGACGCTGGTCCGGCAGCGCGAAGACGCCGTCGGCCTGCGACAGGGTCACCACGGTGCCGGGCTGCAGGCCCCGCTTCAGGTGCTTCGAGACGAAGCCGGTGGCATGTGCCTTGGCGGTGAGCTCGATCAGGCCGTCGGCGGCGTGCACGGAGTTGGCCGGCGAGTAGCAGCGCATGCGGCGCACGCCGTTGATCTCGACCGTGAGACGCAGGAACTGGCCGGCGCGGAACCCCTGCCAGTTGCCGTTGGGACGCAGCGTCAGGGTGACGCTGTCGGCGGTGCCGTGCTTCACGGCGACCACCTCGGCGCGCACCTCGTGCACGGACCAGGTGGGATTGAACAGCTCCAGGTAGCGATCCACGCCGTGCGGCGTGGTCAGCGTCTCGGCCAGGCGCGAGCTGAGCACGCGGCGCAGGCCGGACTTCAGGAGGCGGTTGCTGCTGTTGGCGGTGTTGACGGTGTTCATCGGCGACTCTGTTTGGTGAACAAGTGTGTACAATCTTGTCCCCTAAGACCCGCCGTGTCAACAGTTGTTCACTGAATTTATTTAATTAAATGTTTTTAAAAGAAATTAAGTAATATTTTTCGGTGAACATTTTAGCACAATCCTGCAGATATACCCTTGCCTGCCGCGATTCGGGGGCGCTCTGGATGAACATTTCCGCAGGCCACGGGCGGCTTCGTGCGCGTGCTTGCGGGAGCCGGCGCTACTTCAGCAGGCGCGCGGCCGTCCGGTCGTCAGCCAGCAGCTTCACGGCGACATAGACGCCGGGCTCCACCAGCCGCGTGAGCTGGCCGGCGCCGTTGTTGCGCAGTTCGTCGGTGAGGCGCGCGAGCAGGCCGGCGACGAGGAACACGGGCACGAAGTCCGGCAGCGGCGGCAGGCCGGGCTGCTCGCGGCGTATGCGCTCGGCGATGCGCCGGAACAGCTGGACATAGGGCTGCGCGGCGCGCTGGTGCTGCAGGGCGGCGTCGCCGCCGGCCAGCGGCAACTCCAGCAGCCAGGCGCGCGCCAGGCCGGGGCGCTCCTCCCACCAGCGCAGCCAGGCCGTGAGGCCGCGGCGGATGCCCTCGATCCAGTCCTGTTCCAGGCCGAAGGTCTCCATGGTGGTGAAGACATCGGCCGCGGCTTCCTCGGCGGCGGCGAGGAAGCACTCCTGCTTGTCCTGGAAGAATTCGTAGAAGGCATTGCGGGAGACGCGCGCGGCCGCCACCACCGCCGGCACCGTGGTGGCGGCATAGCCCTGCTCCGCCACCAGCGCGAGCATGGCCTTGACCACGCGCTCGCGCTGGGAGGCGCGCACGAATTCGCTGGAGAGGCCGTGCCGGCCTCGCGGCAGGGGCGCGCCGCTGAACGGGGGCTTGCGCTTTGAGGACATGCGCGTATTATAAATTTCATCAGGAGACGCTCGCGTCTCCAAATCAGGACCCACCGAATTCCGCCGGCAGGCAGTGCCCCTGGGGCACTTCCGCACGGCGGGGAGCCGCAGCCTCCCAGTGCACAAGCCGCGGCCGGTCCTGCCTGCGATGCGCGGCGGCAATGCCCGCCGCCGGCGCGATCCACCCTGCCTGGGTTCGAGCGATCCGGCGGCCTTCACCGGCCGCCCGCTCCCTTGCGCGAGGCCAACAAAAAAAAGCGGGAGCGGCCTGCGCCGCCCCCGCCCTGTCGCTGCAGTTCCCTCAGTATTTTTCCAGCAGCTTGCGGCTCGCCGCGGCATCGACCGGGTCCTTGCCCTTGATGTCGCTCACCACCAGCTCTTCGAGCTTGCCGCCCACCAGCGGAATCTTGACCGAGACGTCCCAGTCGAAGGTCTTGATGGCGCTGCCGCCGGACTCGGCCAGCGAGGTGGCGCAGCGGATCTTGCCCGGCAGGCCCTTGGGCTCGACGATGACCTCGCCCTTCCTGGTGGAACGGTCCCAGCGCTCGGTCTGCGTGACGGCGGTGGTTTCGCCCAGCACCTTCTTGGCGAAGCCCGGCAGCGGCGCGGAGGACTTCACCTCGTAGCTGATCTTGATCATGAAGCGGGTGCCGTCGTCGCTGTGCTCGACCTGGCGGTAGCCGGTGGCGCCCAGGGCTTCCTGCAGGGCCTTGTGGTAGGCCGGGTCGCAGAACATCTTCAGTACGGTGGCGGCGTCCTTGGGGAAGGTCTGCTTGTACGAGAACTGCATTCGGGCTCTCCTCGGTTTCTGGTCTGTATGGCGTTGGTCGCGGGCGCACTGTGCGTCAGCACGCCGGGGGCTGTCCTCACTCCGGAAGACTACCCTAGTGGCGGAATTCGCTGGGGCTGACGCCGGTCCAGCGCTTGAAGGCCCGGCGGAAGCTGCGCACGTCGGCGTAGCCGGACTGCTCGGCGACGCGCTCGATCGGCAGCTCGGGGTTGGCCAGCAGGCTCATCACGCGGGTGCGGCGCACGTTGTTGAGCAAGGTCTCGAAGCTCAGGCCCTGGTCGCCCAGGCGGCGGCGCAGGGTGCGGCCGCTCATGTTGAGCTCGCCGGCGATGCTCTCCAGGCTGGGGCCCTGGGTGAGGGTCTTCTCGATGGCGCGTTCGATGGTGGCGGCCAGGTCCATCTTCTGGCGCACCTGGGCGTTCTCGGCTTCCAGCAGCGCCAGGGCCTGCTTCAGCGCGAGGGGGTTGTGGTTGGGCAGCTCGTGCAGCAGCCAGCGCGCTTCGATGACGCAGCGGTTCTGCGCGGCGCCGAAGCTCACCGGGGCGCCGAACAGGGCCTGGTACTGCGCAGCCCAGGAAGGCGCCGGATAGGCCAGCTCCACGCGCAGCGGCGCGAAGTGCGCGCCCACCAGGCTGCGGCCGTAGACCAGCAGGCTGGCGAACAGCTCCTCCACGACGAAGACCTGGATCTCGGCATCGGGAAAGCGGAAGCCGGCCTCCACCCACAGCTCCGGGCCGGACAGGCGCAGGCTGGTCTGGGTGATGCCGCCGGCGGTGACCTGGTAGCGCATGCCGATGTCGAAGGCATCGCCCAGGGTGCGGCACAGCGAGACGGCGTGGCCCAGCAGGCCCAGGGTGCCGAGCACGTTGCGGTTGCCCACGGCCAGGCCCAGGGCGTCGCCCGGCACCATCTGCAGGGCGCGGCGGATCATCAGGCTGGCCTGGCGGTAGGAGACGCGGAAGCCGGGATCGTCGAGGTCCTCGGGACCGAAGCCCAGGCCGCGGCACAGGGCCTGCGGCTCGACGCCGCGCTGGGCGGCGACCTGCGCCAGGGTCTGCAGCAGGAACACCGGGAAGATGGCGGCTTCGTAGCGCGGATCCTCGGCGGGGCTGGGCGTGCTGGCGGCGGGGGCCTGGGTCATGGCGGATACGATGCCACAACCCGGCCGCGGGCTCGTAGGGCCGGCCGAAGCGGCCGCGGCAGCGGCAGGCTGCGTTCCCGGCGGCTCCGCGCCGGTAGCGACCGCTCAATGCTCGAGGGCGGACTGCCTCAGCATGAACAGCAGGCTCTGGCGGTTCTGCACTTCGCGGCGGCCGGTGCGGGCCTCTTCCACGGTGATGTTGCGCGCGCAGAGGTAGACGTCGCGGCTCAGCTCGTCGGCCTGTGGGCAGCCGATGCGCGCCAGTTCGGCGCGCAGCAGCTTGAGGAAGGGCTGGCCCAGCGGCTCGAACTCCTCGGCGTAGCGGGTGCCCTCGGCGGCCTGCACCGCAGCGGTGCGCTGGTCGCGGCGGGCGAAGCAAGCGTCCCAGTAGACCTGCATGGCGCGGGTCAGGCGCGTGAGGCTGGGCTCGCCGCTCATCTGCCCCACGACCTCGCTCAGGACCTGGCGCAGGAAGTCGCGGTAGGCCGGCAGGGCCTGCTCCGGCATCAGCTGCATCGTGTTCATGGTGTTCCTCCCCGGATCCCGTTGTCTTGGAGTGTCCTGCACGAATCACGCCGGGCGTGAGGACCGCAGCGACGCGGCAGGGGGACCATGGCGGACAGCATACCGTGTCCGCGGCGGCCGGCATGGTCCGGACGAGACAGCTTGTCGGTGATGCCCCGACAGGAACCGTGGCGGCATAATGCCGCCATGGTTCCCGAACTCAGCCGCGCACAGGCCGCTTTCATCCAGGGCCCGGTGTCGATCTCGCTCGCCGCGCGCGACGCCGCGCGGCGCACGACGATCGCCCGCGGACTGGCCTGCCGCGTATCCGAGGCGCGCGACCAGATCGCGATCCTGGTCTGCGCGCGGCGCGCGGCGCCGCTGGTGGCGGAACTGCGCGCCGAGGGCTGGGTGGCGGCGAGCTATTCCCTGCCGGCGACGCACGAGACGCTGCAGGTGAAGGGCCGCGACGCCCGCGTGGAGCCGGCGCTGCCCGGCGACGAGGCGCGGGCGGCGGCGCACCGGGCGGCCTTCGCCACGCAGATCGCGGTGGCCGGCTTCACGGCGGAGTTCACCGAGGCGCTGCTGCACCATGAGCCCGGGCAGCTCTGCTGGGTGCGCTTCACGCCGGCGGCGGTCTACATGCAGACGCCCGGGCCGCGGGCCGGCGAGCGGCTGAGGCCCGGCGGCTGATGCTCAGCGTCGATCACATCCGCGACTGCCTGGAGGGCGGCGTGCCGAGCCTGATCGCCACCTGCGATGCGGAGGGCATGCCCAACCTCACCTATGTCTCGCAGGTGCACTACGTGGACCCGGAGCATGTGGCGCTGAGCTTCCAGTTCTTCAACAAGACCCGCGAGAACATCCTGCGCGACCCGCGCGCCACCGTGCGCGTGGCCAATGCCGAGACGGCGGTGGAGTACCGGCTGGACGTGGAATACCTGCGCACCGAGCCGGAGGGGCCGCTGTTCGAGCGCATGAAGGCGAAGCTGGCCGGCGTGGCCTCGCATACCGGCATGGCCGGGGTGTTCAGGCTGCTGGGGGCCGACGTCTACCGCGTCAGGGGCATCGAGCAGCTGCCGGGGCCGGTGCTGGCGCCGGAGCGCCCCCACCCTCCGCTGCTGCCGCCGCTGCGCCGCATGGGCGAGCGGATCGCCGCCTGCGGCAGCCTGGACGAACTGCTGGACCGGACGCTGGCGGGGCTGGAGGAACTGTTCGGCATCCGGCACTCGATGCTGCTGATGCTCGACGAGAGCGGCCGCCGGCTCTATACCGTGGCCAGCCGCGGCTACGGCGCCTCGGGCGTGGGCTCGGAGATCGCGCTGGGCCATGGCGTGATCGGCGTATCGGCTGAGCAGCGCACGCCGATCCGCCTGTCCTACGCCAGCATGGATTACATCTATGGCGCGGCGGCGGCGGGCACGGCGGCGGAGATTCCCTGGCCGGGGCTGCGCGAGCCGCAGAGCCAGCTGGCGGTGCCGATCGCCAGCGGCGGCCGCCTGCAGGGCGTGCTCTACGTGGAAAGCCTGGAGGAGATGGCCTTCTGCTACGAGCACGAGGACGCACTGGCGGCGCTGGCGGTGACGCTGGGCTTCGCCATGCAGGCGCTGGCGCAGGACGGCGATGCGGAGCCCGACGGGCCCGCCGCGTCGGCCGCCGCGGAGCCGGCGGACAAGGCCGCCCTGCAGGTGCGCTACTACCCGGAGGACGACAGCGTCTTCCTGGGCGAGGACTACCTGATCAAGGGCGTGGCCGGCGCGATCTTCTGGAAGCTGCTGCGCGACTACCAGCGTGACGGGCGCACCGAGTTCAGCAACCGCGAGCTGCGCCTGGACCCCAGCATCCCGCTGCCGGACATCGCCGACAACCTGGAGGCGCGCCTGCTGCTGCTGCACCGGCGCCTGCAGGAGCGCAGCAGCCTGCTGGGACTGGAGAAGACCGGGCGCGGGCGCTTCCGCCTCTGCGTGCGGCAGCCGCTGAAGCTGGTGGAGGTTGCCGGCGCCTAGCGCCGGCAACCCCGCTCCGGAGCCCAGGCCTCAGGCCGCCTTCGCCATCTCCAGCGGCTGCGCCAGGGCGTCCTGCAGGCGCGTCCAGTCGCGCGCCGTGAGCAGCGGCTGCAGCATGCCCAGAACCCCCGCGAAGACTTCGGCCGGCGCACCGGCACGCATGCCCATCAGCAGGGCGCAGCGCTCGCCATGGCTGGCGCTGGGCAGCATCCAGCGCAGGGTGAGCATCATTTCCGGCGGCGGGATCGAGGCCACCAGGGCCTGCTCGATGGCCAGGATCTCGGCGTCGCCGTAGGCGGCCCAGAGCGCGGCGTTGTTGCGTACTTCCTCGATGTCCATGTGCTCGTGGTTCTCGGCCACGAACATCGCCAGGGCCAGGTACAGGGCATAGCCCAGCTCCAGGCGGCGCGGACCGCGGGCGGCTTCCAGCGCGCCGGCGCGCGCCAGCAGGGTGTCGATGGCGCGGACATGCTCGCCATGGTCGCCCTGGGTCTGGCCGCTGGAGCCCGGGCGGCGGGCTTCCATCGCGGGGTGGATGAAGTCGTTCTCGTGCGCAAGATGGCTGCGGCAGACCGCCAGCAGGCTGCGCAGCTCGGCCAGCGCGGCGGCGCTGTCCTCGGCGTCGAGCCAGTCGGCGCGGCCCAGTGCCTGCAGCGTGTGGGCCATCCACGCGCGCAGGCCTTTGTGGATCACGGCGTAGATGTTGTAGCGGGGCGCGAAAGCTTCCATTGCAGCAGTCTCCAGAGCAGGTTTTCCGAGGGCGAAACAGGCTTCGCCGATGGCTGTGCAGACTACGCGGGACACCCTCGGCGCGTTGTTAAATCCTGCTTAAGAAAACCCTCAAAATTCCTTAAGCGGAGCCCCCGTGTGAACGGCGTCACGCCCCCTGGGAGGCCCCCAGGGACGTTCCCTCGGAACGCCCAGGGAAAGCCCTGCGTGAAATAACACTCGCGCGCCGCGCAATTTTCGTGTAAATCTCACACCCGCACGCTCTGCGCCGCAGAGCGATCTCAAGTCCAGGATAGAGAGGAGCAGGAGAATGGCTGTTAAGAAGGCTGCGAAGAAACCGGCTGCCAAGAAGGCCCCCGCCAAGAAGGCTGCGGCTAAGAAGGCTCCGGCGAAGAAGGCTGCTGCGAAGAAGGCCCCCGCCAAGAAGGCCGCCCCGAAGAAGGCTGCTGCGAAGAAGGCCGCCCCGAAGGCCAAGAAGCCCCGCGCTGCCGGCGGCGGCATTGCCCAGCCGGTCGCCCTGAGCGCCGATCTCGCCGGCATCGTCGGCGCGACCTCGCTGAGCCGCGGCGAGCTGACCAAGCGCATTTGGGACTACATCAAGAAGAACGGTCTGCAGGACCAGAAGAACCGTCGCCAGATCAACGCCGACGCCAAGCTGAAGGTCATCTTCGGCGGCAAGAACCAGGTGTCGATGTTCGAGATGACGAAGCTGGTCAACAAGCACGTCAAGTAAGCTTGTTGCCGTAGCCGCTGTACCCGAACCCGCCGGCGCCGAGAGGCTGCCGGCGGGTTTTTTCTTGCCCGCCCTCGGCGCGTGCTGCAGCGCTCCGGGACCGCCGCCATCAGGCGGCCCGGGCCAAGGGACGAGCCGAAGGCGGGCCATGGACGGCGATCCGGCGTCGATACGCATGCTCGCTGCGCTCACGAGGCTACTCGGCTCGGCACGAACGGTTCGGGAACTCCGCCTAGCCGCCGCGACAACGCTCGGAGATCGCCGCCATCAGGCGGCCCAGGGTGATCAGATGGGTGCCGAGCAGGGCCTTGCCGGTGGTCAGCAGGGCGCAGGAGATCTCGCGCTGGGGGTCCGCCCAGCCGAGGATGTTCATGAAGCCCAGGTGGCCGTAGGCGTGGCGCGTCATGGGGCCGTAGAGGCCCGCGGGGTTGGCGCCGAGCATCATGCCCTCGCTGTAGCGCATGGGGATCATCAGCGAGCCGTCCAGGGCGATGCGCCACTTGGGCTTGACGGCGCGCCTGAGCGTCTCCGGCCGCAGCAGGCGGCGGCCCTGCCAGACGCCGCCGTCCAGCAGCATCTGGAAGAAGCGCGACAGCTCCTCGGCGGTGGCGTAGAGGTTGCCCGCCGGGATCACGGCCTCCATGAAGGCCTCGGAGTTGGCGGACTCCACCACCTGCTCGAAGGGCACGATCAGCACCTTCTCGATGATCGCCGACAGCGGGAAGCGCACCGGCTGTCCGGCGGCGTAGTTGAGCGCGGCCGCCGGGCGGTGCTCGCGCGGCACGCCGAAGCGGAAGTGCTTCAGGCCCATCGGCTCGCGGAAGCGCGTGTCGAGGT
>Ga0255097_1001027_pt1 | contig 9951 bp, 8 predicted proteins | sample Colum_Atlam_RepB_2_FD_188436 | JGI IMG/M metagenome (GOLD analysis project Ga0255097, IMG submission 188436) | Freshwater microbial communities from Columbia River, Oregon, United States - Colum_Atlam_RepB_8d | ecosystem: Environmental > Aquatic > Freshwater > River | place: USA: Oregon...
TGACCTACCTGATCCGCCCCATGAACCCACAGGACCTCCCGGCTTGCCTGGAGTTGTGGTGCGACACGGAGGGAGTCGTTCTGCGCGAGGAGTCCGACAGCCCCGAGGCGCTCACGCGATTCCTGGAGCGCAACCCGGGCCTGAGCTTCGTGGCCCTGGACCAGGGCGCGATGGTGGGCAGCATCCTCTGCGGCCACGACGGGCGACGGGCGCAGCTGTATCACCTGGCGGTGCGGTCCGAGCAGCGCCGGACGCGATGCGCCACGGGCCTGCTGGATGCCGCCCTCCAGGCCCTGGCGGCGGAGGGGATCACGCGCTGCAACGCCTATATCCGGGTGCGGAACCTTTCGGCGCGGGGATTCTGGAGCAGCGTGGGTGCGACGCTGCGGCGCGACATCGACGTGATGACGCTCGCGGTCGGAGCGCGTCCGGCGGGACGCAGCGGCATCTCCTGAGCGGCGCTTCCCCTGCCGCCCCGGCCGCAGGGAAGCTCAGCGCCGGCGGGCATCAGGCTCCATCGCGAGCAGACGGCGGCGGCTGCCAGTAGCCCGGGTCGCCGTAGGCGGCCTTGAGGAAGTCGATCCACAGGCGCAGGCGCAGCGGCAGGTGCTTGCGCTGGGCGAAGACGGCGTAGATGCCGTTGGGCGGCGCGGCGTAGTCGTCGAGCACGCTGACCAGGCGGCCGGCGCGCAGGTCGGCTTCCACTTCCCACCAGGAGCGCCAGGCCAGGCCCAGGCCTTCCAGGCACCAGGCGTGCAGCACCTGGCCGTCGGAGCAGTCCAGGCGCGACGAGGGGCGCAGCGGCGCCGTGCGGCCGTCGATGCGGAAGATCCAGCCGCGCGTCTGGCTGGCCTCGGAGCTGAGCGTCAGGCAGTCGTGGCGGATGATGTCCTGCGGATGCTGCGGGCGGCCGCGGCGCGCGAGATACGCGGGGCTGGCGACGCAGAGACGGCGGTTCTCGGCCAGGCGCACGCTGATCAGCGAGGAGTCCGGCAGGTCGCCGACGCGCACGGCGCAGTCGAAGCCTTCGTTGACCAGGTCCACCAGGCGGTCCGACAGGTTCAGCGACAGCGACACCTCCGGATGCAGGTCCACGAAGCGCGGCACCAGCGGCGCCACGTGGCGGCGGCCGAAGCCGGCCGGCGCGGTGATGCGCAGGTGGCCGCTGGCCTGGGCGCCGCCGGCGCTGACGCCGGCCTCGGCGTTGGCCAAGTCCGCCAGTACGCGCTGGGCGTCTTCCAGGAAGGCGCTGCCCTCGTTGGTGAGGCTGATGCGCCGGGTGGTGCGCACCAGCAGGCGCACGCCCAGCCGCTCCTCCAGGGCGTCGATGCGGCGGCCGATCACGGCCGGGGCGATGCCCTCGGCGGCGGCCGCCGCCGTGAGGCTGCCCTTGTTGGCCACGGCGACGAAGGTCTCGATCTGGCGGAAGCGATCCATGGGCCGATTATTGCAAAAAAGTCATTAATCATTAAGTAAACAGGCAATTAATCGGTAGTTTGGTATCGAATACACTGGCGTCCGCCAAAAACGGCCCTGCCGTTTCCCCTCAAACCTGCCGGGATCTCCCATGACCGCACGCACCACCGTCCATAGCCTGCAAGTGGCCACCGAGCTGTACCGTTTCGTCGAGGACAAGGTGCTGCCCGGCACCGGCATCGACAGCGCCCAGTTCTGGGCCGGCTTCGACCGCATCGTCAACGACCTGGCGCCGAAGAATGCGGCGCTGCTGGCCGAGCGCGACCGCATCCAGGCCGAGATGGACCGCTGGCACAGCGCCAACCCGGGCCCGATCAAGGACATGGCCGCCTACCGCGCGCACCTGGAGAAGATCGGCTACCTGGTGCCGGTGCCGGCCAGCGTGCAGACCACCACCGCCAACGTGGACGCCGAGCTGGCGACGCAGGCCGGCCCGCAGCTGGTGGTGCCGATCCTGAACGCCCGCTACGCGCTGAACGCCGCCAATGCACGCTGGGGCTCGCTGTATGACGCGCTCTACGGCACCGACGCGATCCCGGAAACCGACGGCGCCGTGAAGGGCCCGGGCTACAACGAGATCCGCGGCAACAAGGTGATCGCCTTCGCCCGCAACTTCCTGGACCAGTCCGCGCCGCTGGACGGCGGCTCGCACAAGGACGCCAGCGCCTACCGCGTGGAAGGCGGCAAGCTGGTGGTGGCCCTGGCCGGCGGCAAGGCCGCCGGCCTGAAGAACCCGGCGCAGTTCGTCGGCTTCCAGGGTGACGCCGCCGCGCCGTCGAGCGTGCTGCTGATCAACAACGGCCTGCACATCGACATCCAGATCGACCGCGCGACGCCGATCGGCAAGACCGACGCCGCCGGGGTGGCCGACGTGATCCTGGAGTCCGCGCTGTCGACGATCCTCGACCTCGAGGACTCCGTGGCCGCGGTGGATGCCGAGGACAAGGTGCTGGGCTACAGCAACTGGCTGGGCATCCAGCTTGGCACGCTGGCCGAGGAAGTGGCCAAGGGCGGCAAGACCTTCACCCGCACGCTGAACGGCGACCGCGTCTACACCGGCGCCAACGGCGGCAGCGTGAAGCTGCACGGCCGCTCGCTGATGTTCGTGCGCAACGTGGGCCACCTGATGACCAACCCGGCGATCCTCTGGGGCGCCGAGGGCAAGGAGATCCCTGAGGGCATCATGGATGCGGTGGTCACCACCACCATCGCCCTGCACGACCTGCAGCGCCACGGCCAGAACGGCATCGTCAACTCGCGCAGCGGCAGCGTGTACATCGTGAAGCCGAAGATGCACGGCCCGGCGGAAGTCGCCTTCGCCGCCGAGCTGTTCAGCCGCGTGGAGCAGCTGCTGGGCCTGCCGGACAGCACCGTGAAGCTGGGCATCATGGACGAGGAGCGCCGCACCTCGGTGAACCTCACCGCCTGCATCGCGGCCGCCAGCAGCCGCGTGGCCTTCATCAACACCGGCTTCCTCGACCGCACCGGCGACGAGATGCACACCGCGATGCTCGCCGGCCCGATGATGCGCAAGGGCGACATCAAGGGCAGCGCCTGGATCGCCGCCTACGAGCGCCGCAACGTGCTGATCGGCCTGCAGTGCGGCCTCAAGGGCCGCGCGCAGATCGGCAAGGGCATGTGGGCCATGCCGGACCTGATGGCCGCGATGATGGAACAGAAGATCGCCCACCCGAAGGCCGGCGCCAACACCGCCTGGGTTCCCTCGCCGACCGCGGCGACGCTGCACGCGCTGCACTACCACCAGGTCAGCGTGCCCGCCGTGCAGGCCGAGATCGAGAAGTCCGGCGAGGACGCCGGCTCGCTGATGGACAAGCTGCTGACCATCCCCGTGGTGGAGCAGGCCAACTGGTCCGAGGCCGAGAAGCAGCAAGAGCTGGACAACAACATCCAGGGCATCCTCGGCTACGTGGTGCGCTGGGTGGACCAGGGCGTGGGCTGCTCCAAGGTGCCGGACATCCACAACGTGGGCCTGATGGAAGACCGCGCGACGCTGCGCATCTCCAGCCAGCACGTGGCCAACTGGCTGCACCACGGCGTGGTGACCGAGGCGCAGGTGCGCGAGACCTTCACGCGCATGGCCGCGGTGGTGGACAAGCAGAACGCCGCCGACCGCCTGTACCTGCCGATGGCCTCCAACCCCAACGGCTGCGCCTTCCAGGCCGCGCTGGACCTGGTGTTCAAGGGCAAGGAGCAGCCGAGCGGCTACACCGAGCCGCTGCTGCACAGCTGGCGCCAGAAGTTCAAGGCGGGCTGAGCGTAGCCCGCGGTACCGCAAACCCCGCCGGAGTGATCCGGCGGGGTTTTTCATTTCCTGCGGCGGATGGGGGCTGACCGCGCGCGGAGTGAGGCCGGGCACAAAGCCCTGTGCGCAAAGAGACAGCCCCCTGAAACGCGGGATGCAGGCGCAACGCCTGCAGGGGCCAAGCTCGAACCGCCTCTGCCCGCGGAGTCAAGGAACTGTCGTTGAAAAGGAGGCTTCGTCCTGCGGCGAATCCGCTCCGGCGACGGCAAGCCGTCACCGCGCGCAGGGCATCCCCCCCACGGAGGGGTTTCGCGTGGCGGGAGGGAAAACGAATACTCGACTCCAGGACAAGTGCTGTATCCGGACACGCGAATTCCGCCGCATTTCGTGAGTGCTTCGCTTCAATCATGGACGCCCGCAGAGCAGAGACCCGCAGCCTTCCGGCGACAGCCACCGCGGCATTGCTCGCGGACCTGAAGGCGAATGGCGAGCGGCAGCGCGAAGCGCTGGCCCTGTTGTACCGCAGCGCCGCCCCGCGGCTGGCGGCCTGGTACCAGAGCCAGGGCGCGGATCGGGCGATGGCGGACGATTGGGTGCAGGACACCTTCCTGCGCGTGATGCGCGGCGTGGGCTCGCTGGAAGCGGATGCGGCCTTTGCCGGCTGGATGTGGGCGATTGCCCGCAACGTGATGATCGACGCGCGGCGGCGCAGGGACAGCCAGATGGCCTCACTGCATGAGGCCGACGGCAGCGGCCTGTCGCCGGGCGAGGCCGCGATCTGCGAGAGCGCAAGGCCGGATGAGTGGCTGGAGAGCCTGCAGCACTCGGCCATGGTCGGCCGGCAGTTCGCGGCCTTCCGCCGGGACTTTCCGGAACGGGCGCGCTGCATCGCCTGGAGCTGCCGCGAGGACATGAGCATGAGCGACCTCGCTGCCGCGATCGGCCGCAGCGTGGGCGCGACGCGGGAGTATCTGTCCCAGTGCCGCAAGAAGGCGCGGGTGTATTTCCAGCCTTGCCTGGAGGCGGCGTGAAGCGGGTGGCGGGGATGAGGATGGCGGCGCGGCCGGTTCCCGGACGCGCGTCCCTCACCCCCAACCCCTCTCCCGGAGGGAGAGGGGCTTGAACAGATTTTCTGGCGCGGGACTGTTCCGCGTCATTCCGTCTGAAGGCGGGTGGGCTCCCCAAAAGATCCATCGGCCCTCGGGTATCGGCCTGAGCCGGTACCGATCCTGTGTTGTTCCAACCCAAGTGGAGTATCTATGAAGACCTACGTGAAGCCCGTTCTGGTGAAGCTCGGCACCCTGGCCCTGATCAAGTCCAACTCGACCGGCCCCAGCTCCGACGGCAAGCAGTACGCCGGCTTCTTCAAGTAAGAAGCGCCGGGAACTGCCCCGGGCGACCGGGGCAGTTCTTCCGTTGTCGCGGCGGGCCTGGCGCTCCCCTGCCCTGCCCCCTCTGATTCCCATAAATGTTCGAGCGATTCGAGAAGCTGGTGGATGTGACGGCCCCGCCTCCGCGGGAACCGCCGCCGGCGACGCTACGGGCACTCTATGAATATTTCCTGGCCGAGCATGCGCGCCTGTTCCTGGCGCTGATGCTGATCGGCAGCGGCGTGGCGATCGCCGACGCGATGGTTCCGGTCTTCATCGGCAGGATCGTCACGCTGGTGGGCGCCACCGACCGCCAGGCCGCATTCACCGCCGCGCTGCCGACGCTGGGCCTGATGGCGGCGGTGTTCCTGCTGCTGCGGCCGGCGCTGCTGCTGCTGGACCTGATGCTGCGCAACAGCCTGCTGGTGCCGCGCGTGACCTCGCGCATCCGCTGGGTGAGCCACTGGCACCTGATCCGCAAGCCCTGGGCCTTCTTCCAGAACGACCAGGCGGGGCGCATCGCCAGCCGGGTGATGCACCTGCCGGGCGCGCTGCGCGAAAGCGTGGAGGCCGGCATCCGCGCGGTGTGGTACATCGCGATCTACGGCGGCACCTCGCTGCTGCTGCTGTGCCAGGCAGACTGGCGGCTGGCGCTGCCGGTGCTGGCCTGGTTCCTGGGCTACGGGCTGCTGCTGCGCCGCTACGTGCCGCGGCTGCGCGTGCTGGCCGGCGCCAACGCGCAGGCCTACTCCGCGCTGATGGGCCGCATCGTGGACAGCTACAGCAACATCCTGATGGTGAAGCTCTTCGCCCGGCAGGACAGCGAGGACGCCTACGCGCGCGAGGCGCTGGAAGCGCATGACCTGGCGCAGCGCCGGCACATGCGCATGATCACGAGCTTCATCTTCGGCCTGGCGCTGCTCAACACCGCGCTGCTGGCGGGCACGGCGGGCATCGGCATCCATTTGTGGCTGCAGGGACTGGTGGGCGCGGGCGCGCTGGCGATGGCCCTGCCGCTGTGCTGGCAGATGGCGAGCACCGCCGGCTGGGTGGCCTGGGAAATCGCCGGCATCTTCGAGAACGTGGCGGGCGTGAAGGACGGCATGCAGTCCATCGCCGCGCCCAGTACGCTCACCGACCTGCCGCAGGCGAAGCTGCTGGCGGTGACGCGCGGCGAGATCCGCTTCGAGGACGTGCGCTTCGGCTACGAGGGACGGCCGGAGGTGTTCAGCGGCTTCAACCTGACGATACGGCCCGGCGAGCAGGTGGGCATCGTGGGGCGCAGCGGCGCGGGCAAGTCCACGCTGGTGTACTTGCTGCTGCGGCTGTTCGACGCCCGCGCGGGTCGCATCCTGGTGGACGGACAGGACATCCGCGAGGTGACGCAGGAGAGCCTGCGCGCCGCGATCGGCGTGGTGACGCAGGACGTGGCGCTGATGAACCGGTCCATCCTGGACAACATCCGCTACGGCCAGCCCGGCGCGCCGCCGGCGGACGTGGCTTGTGCCGCGCGGCAGGCACAGGCGGACGGCTTCATCCGTGCGTTGCGCGACGAGGACGGGCGCGAGGGCTATGCGGCGATCGTGGGCGAGCGCGGCGTGAAGCTGTCCGGCGGGCAGAGGCAGCGCATCGCGATGGCGCGCGCGATCCTGAAGGACGCGCCCATCATGATCATGGACGAGCCCACCGCGGCGCTGGACAGCGAGGCGGAGCAGGCCATACAGGCGGAACTGCAGGCGCTGGGCCGCGGCCGCACCATGATCACGATTGCGCACCGCCTCTCCACCCTGATGCGCATGGACCGCATCCTGGTGCTGGACGGCGGTCGGCTGGCCGAGCAAGGCACGCATCGGGAATTGCTGGAGCGCGGCGGCCTCTACGCCAGCCTCTGGCGCCACCAGGCGGACGCGCTGGAGCCGGGGCATTCCCTCTTCCGCCAGGAACCCGAACAGGCGGCCGCCTGAGGCGTCGCCCTGCATCACTGACTCAAGCATCCAGGAACGACGATGAACGCATCCCCGCAGAAACCCGCCTTCAAGGCCAGCCTGGCCAAGGGCGTGACCCTGACCCACATCGAGGGCAAGTCCGTGCTGTTTTCCACGCGCACGGGAGAGTCCTATGGCCTCAACGATATCGGCGCGGAGATGCTGGCCAAGCTGTTTGCCGCGGACTCGCTGCAGGCCGCGAAGCAGATCGGCGCGGAGTACAACGCGCCGGAGGCGGAAATCCACCAGGACCTGGCGGAGCTGGTGGGGGAGTTGGCGGGGTTGAAGCTGGTGGAGGTGAGGAAGTAACTCAACGCTGAGCGGGTTCGCCCAGGCACTTGAAGAAGTCCGTTCGTGCTGAGCTTGTCGAAGTACGAGCGGACTTCCGCCAGCCGAGGTTAGTCGGTTTCCGCCCACCCTTCGATCCTTCGACAAGCTCAGGACTTCAGGGCGAACGGAAACTCCATCCGAGATCCCTCGCCTCTTCAGGGTTCAGATCAAACCCACCCCGGATACTCCGCCACCACCGTGAAGTCCTCGAGCCCCGGCGTGGTCACGAAGACCTGGGGGCCGTTGACCACCCAGGCGTGGCCGCTGACCGGGGAGAGCTTCATGCCCACGCGCAGCGCGGCGGCATGGCCGCGCAGGTTGAGCAGGTACCAGGTGACGATGGCCTGATCCAGGCACTCGATGGGGAACGGCAGGAAGCGCAGGCCGCGCTGGACGCCGGCGGCGATGTCCGCCGCCGGCTTGGCGCGGAACAGGGGGCGGAAGCGCCGGCCGAGGCCGGAGACCAGGCGGACGGTGCGGTCCAGGCCGAGGAACTTGGTACCGACGAAGGACAGGACGAGCAACACAGCGTTCATGGATATGACGAACATGCAGATGGGGTTTCCTCAACAGTCGCAGCAGGGCGCGGAATGTCAGGCCGAAACCGGCGAGGTCTTCCTGGTGCAGGGCGGCGCGGAGCCCCGCTGGCGCGCGGGCCCCGGCACCCGGCGGGCGGCCGACGCGCAGGGCGCGTTGCTGGTGGAGGGAGCGATCTTCCGCATCGACGGGCAGCGCGTGGCGGCGCCGGTGCAGGCGCTGCTGGCGCGCCTGCGCGAGCGGGGGCCGGAGGCCTTCACCGAGGTGACGGGCGACTTCGTGGCCTGCTACGTCACGCGGGAGGCGGTGCATGGCTTCAAGAGCCTGACCGGCCAGCACCAGCTCTACTACCGCGAGGAGCCGGCGCTGTTCGGCAACCGGCTGTTCCCCTTCCACGCCGGCCCGCCCGGCGCGCAGTGGGACGAGGAATACTTTGGCCGGCACACGCTGATCGTGCCCGGCTCGCAGTTCCACGCCGAGTGCACGCCGCTGGCGGGCGTGCGGCGCGTGTTGCCGGGTGAGCTGGTGACGCTGGGGCGCCGCGTGGCCAGGCGCGCGCTGGTGACGCGCAGCTACCAGTACCAGCTGGACCCGCAGCAGCGCCGCGAGGACGTGGCGCCGGAGATCCTGCGGCTGCTGCGCGAGTCCGTGCAGGACCAACTGCATGCGGCGCCGGGCGCGGACGTGTGCATCGAGATCTCCGGCGGGCTGGATTCGTCCTTCGTGGCCTGCCTGGTGGGCGAGGTGACCACCGGGGCCAAGGGGGTGATGTTCTCGCAGCCCAACGTGCCCTCCCACCACGTCAGCGAGGGCTACGCGCGGGGGGTGGCGGAGCGCTACGGGATCGACCTGCGGGTGATCCCGCCGGACGAGCTGCCCGCGGTGCCGCAGATGGAGCCGGCCTACAGCGACGAGCCCAGCGACTTCTTCTGGTTTGGCGAGCTGTTCTCCGAGGCGGTGGCGCGCATGACGCGGCCGGGCGGGCTGGTATTCACCGGCTTTGGCGCGGACCAGCTCTTCCTGCGGTCTCCGGCCATGCTGCCCTACCTGCTGCAGCGGCGGCAGTGGGGCGCGTTCTTCAACGCACTGCGGCCGGCGGCGCGGCTGATGAGCCGCAGCCCGGTGAGCCTGGCCGTGCAGAGCCTGGTTTCGCAGATTCCGCGGGAGCTGTACTACCGCATGGCGCGGCACACGGCGAAGTGGAAGTGGGACCCGCTGGACGTCTGCGACGTGAACCAGGACCGCCTGCTGCACGCGCCGGTGACCTGGCTGCGGGCCAACGACCGGCGCGCGGAGTACGAGGACCAGCGGCGGCAGCGCGAGCGCGAGCTGGTGGGCGACGGCATCATCTGCGACAACTGGGGCTACTTTGCCGCCACGCGCGCCGTGACCGCGCCGCACTTTGCGCGCCGCGGCCTCAAGGATGCCTCGCCGTTCTGCGACCTGCGGCTGATCGACTACGTGTACGACCACGTCAGCGCGCTGCTGGTGCACGACTTCAACGGCCGCTACAAGGAGCTGCTGCGCGAGGCCCAGAAGGGCGTGGTGCCGGAGAGCCTGCGCGCCCGGGCCAACGACACCTTTGTGTTCAACTCCTTCCAGCTGCGCTACTTCAACCAGGCGCGGGAGTACTTCCACGCCCTGGTGGACGACTGCCCGGCGGGATGGATACACGCGCCGAGCGTGCGCGCCGAGATCGAAGCGCTGCAGTTTGGCCTGATGAATGCGTCCACGCGGTCCGTGGTGGCGCTGATGGGATACCTGAGCTGGCAGCGGGCCTTCCTGCGCCACGCCGCCGGGGAATGGGCGGCGCTGGAGCGCCTGCCCTGGACTGGATGGACCCGCGGGCCCGGCTGACGCCGCCCACGAGAATCCGGGAGGCAGGAGGCGCAAGGCCCCTGCCCCATCAAAAACCTGCTCCGCCGGGCCGTCTCCGGAGAGATGGCGCTCGCCACGTGCCAGTCCTGGCCTTGCGGCCAGCCGTTGTCTC
>Ga0255097_1001029_pt1 | contig 9938 bp, 10 predicted proteins | sample Colum_Atlam_RepB_2_FD_188436 | JGI IMG/M metagenome (GOLD analysis project Ga0255097, IMG submission 188436) | Freshwater microbial communities from Columbia River, Oregon, United States - Colum_Atlam_RepB_8d | ecosystem: Environmental > Aquatic > Freshwater > River | place: USA: Oregon...
GTACTGAGCAGGCGGCCTCAGGGCAGTACCATGCTCCACAAAGGCACCGTCACCAGCGACAATAAAATGCCAATACCTAACACGGCATTCGCTAAGTCAGGCTCCAATTGAAACTGTTCCGCCAAAATGGCAGCAGAGATCATGGGTGCCATGGCGGCCTGCAATACCGCAACACTCAAGATGGCACCGGAAACACCTAAGACACTACCCAGACTCCACATCACCACCGGTGCCAATGCCATTTTCCAGCTCAGTGCCACGCCCACGGGTAACCACTGATGACGGGCCAGTTGCAACTTCAGGCGTAGGCCCACCGAAAACAATGCTAAGGGCGCCAGCGATTGTGCTATCCGATGTAAGACGCTTTCCACTTGCGATGGCCACCCGCCCAATTGCCCGACCAACAATCCGATGATGAGACAGACAAACGCGGGAAACAGCAGCACTCGCCTAGCCACAGCGGCGGGGGTAGCGGCTTGTCCGGCATAGATCACGCCGACCATAACACCGCCCAAGCTGAGCATGACAAAGCAACCCAACTGATCCGCCACGACACCCAGAGCCAATTGCTCGGGACCGCGCAAAGCCTCTAGCAAGGGGTAGCCCATAAAAGAGGTATTGCCCAAGCCACACACCAACGTCAATGCGCCGATCCGGGCATTCGACCAGCCTAGGCGTCTGCCCAAAAAGCGGCAAAGTAGAAACGCGCCGAGAAATACCAGCCACTGCGAAATCACCAGATACCACAGGTTAGGATCGAGATGCAGACGAGGAATTAGCTCCAGTACCATCGCTGGTAGGGCAATTTGAACGACCCACCAGTTTAGGCTGGGCGCCAAGGCGGCAGGAGGATTGCCATAGCGGCGCATCAACACGCCCAGGAGCAAACAGACCGACAGTAATAACAACGCACTCATCACGGCTCCGGGACAGATCCCTCAAAGGGCGATAGGGTAGCCGATTCGGGGCAAAGGAAAATATCCCTTATGTGTTGTAGCGTTTCAGCTGCCAGGGCGTCTAAAGCTTGTAACCCTGCTATGACGAGCATAAACCATCATGAATCGAAGACATTTACTGCTTGGCGGATTGGTTGCCCTATTGGCTACGCGTTTCGGCCATGCCGCCACGGTCGCCGCCGAAAAAACCAAACGCTTTATTCAAGAGCCTGTATTTTGGCGCAAGAAAGTTAGCGACGACGCGTGGGATGTGCTTTTCCAGGAAAACACCGAACCGCCTTTTTCCAGCCCCCTCAATGACGAGAAAGCGGTGGGCACTTACCTCTGTGCCGCTTGCTATCAACCGTTGTTCACCAGTAAGGCCAAGTACGACAGTGGCACGGGTTGGCCCAGCTTTTTTCAAGCACTGCCGAAAGCCCTCGGGCGACGCGAAGATCGCAGCCTTTTCATGGTGAGGATCGAGTATCACTGCTCGCGCTGTGGCGGCCATCAAGGCCATGTTTTCGAGGATGGCCCTAAGCCAACCGGGTTGCGTTATTGCAATAACGGGCTCGCTCTGCGATTCATTGAGCAAGGCAAGCCCTTGCCAACACTGAGAGGTTAATCATGGATTTACTCAGGAAGGCATTGCTGCTCTGCACCCTCCCCTTTGCTGTGAGCACCGCTTCGGCAGCAGCCCCGGCAGCCAAGACAGAGACGGCCATTTTCGCCGGTGGCTGCTTTTGGTGCAGCGAATCCGACTTCGAAAAACTGAAGGGCGTGAAGGCTGTCATCTCCGGCTATACCGGCGGACATGTGGATCAACCCAGTTATGCCCAGGTGTCCAGCGGTGCCACTGGGCATCTTGAGGCCGTGGAAGTGCAATATGACCCCAGCGTGATCAGCTATGGACAACTGGTCAGCTACTTCTGGCGCCATCACGACTTTCTCGATGGCGGAGGGCAGTTCTGTGATCGCGGTGAGCATTACGGCCCAGCCATTTTCACGGCCAATGCCGAGCAGATGCGTATTGCCGAGCAGAGTAAATCGGCGCTGCTGAAAGCACGCGGACTGAAACAAATCGCCACGCGCATCGTGCCCGCGAGCACATTCTTTGTGGCGGAGGACTATCACCAGGATTACTACAAGAAAAACAGCTTCCGATATCAGTACTACCGCTTGTCTTGTGGCCGCGATGCCCGTATGAAGGTGCTTTGGCCTCATTGATGCTTTTTAACTTATGCAATTGCCTGCCAGCTACGCCATCTACTTGTTATCCCTCATGCTCGAACGTGGGCATGCGGCGAATGATGTACTGGCAGGTACCGACCTGACGGAAGCCGAGCTTGGCCAGCAGAATCGTCGTATCGAAGGCTTTCAGTATGGTCGCATGCTGGCAAACTCACTGCGCGTCAGTGGTGATCCCGCCTTGGCCTATGAGCTGGGCCTACGTAGCCAACTGACTCAGCATGGCTTTGTTGGCTTCAGCCTAATGAGTAGCAGCACACTGGAGGAAGCCATTGCCCTCAGTCAACGCTATCTTGAGGCACGCGCACCCTTATTTCGCAGCTGCATCCAGTATGAGGATGATTGGGTCATTGTGGAGTTGGCTGAAACCATTCCGCTCGGGGTCTTGAAAAGCTTCACTTGCGACATCGTGCTCGTCGAACTCTGCTGCTTGTTCAACCGCTTGCTGAGTGGACAACCTACACCGTCCCATTGGCGCAGCGAGATTGCCGTACCCTACCCCGAGCCGCCGCATTATGCCGCCTGGCGTGATCGTCTGCCCCTGTTCCACTTCGCCCAACCCAGTATGCAAATCCGCTTTCCACGGCAATTGCTCAGCCAGCGCATTGCCACAGCTAACCCGGCGACGGCACAGCTGGCCATCGCCCAGTGCGAACAAGAGCTCGCTGAGCTCGCCGCCGCAGAAGCCAGAGACCCTTGGGTTGCACAGATTCGTTCACTGCTCAGCGTCAGCAACGGTCGCTACGACCGCCTGCATGAGCTCGCAGATAAACTTCATTTATCCGAGCGCACACTCAAGCGCCGGTTACAGGAAGCCGGCACGTCCTATCAGCGCCTACTCGACGAAGCCCGCGAGCAACAGGCCAAAACCTTGCTGGCCCGTCCCGATACAACCATTGCTCAGGTAGCCGAGGCCTTGGGCTATCAAGATCCGGCCAACTTCACGCGAGCGTTTCGACAATGGACGGGGTACTCGCCCTCGGCGTTTCGGCGTCAACCTTTTGATACACGCTATAACTGACCCCCGAGATTGGCCTAATTTGACAGATATTAGGCACAACTACCCCTGACACTCGGCTAACCCGAAGCCCTAATCTGATGCGGTCGGACTCTCCTGTCCGTCGTTTTCAACGAGGCATCGCTTCATGACGTCATCTCATTCCAACGCATCGGCCATGACCGATGCGCAAAAATCAGAACACATAAAAAATACCGTGCTGGCCGCGGGTGTCGCCCTTCGCGAACGCCATCGCTGGTTGCGGCATCAGGATGCTATCGGCGCCTGCATCATGATTGTTTCCCTGCTCGGCATGATCGCCAGTGGCACGCTCTATGTTCAGGGCGTTATTCCGTGGTGGCTCTGTGTGCCTATCACCGCCATTTTTGCGTCGTTTATTCATGAGCTGGAACACGACCTGATCCACATCATGTATTTCCGTAAGCAGCCCAAAGTCATCAACTTCATGTTACTCATGGGCTGGATTGCCCGTGCCAGTACGGTCAGCCCGTTTGTGCGTCGCAAGCTGCATCTGCATCACCACAAGTTCTCCGGCACCGAGTCCGATCTCGAAGAACGTGGCATCACCAACGGTGAGCGCTGGGGCCTGCGACGTCTACTCATGACCGGCGACAACATGCTCGCCGTTTACCTGCGCCCCATGACCATGCGTAACGCCACACGCGCCTATATCCAGTCGCAGAAGCCGAAGAGCAAGGCCGAAGTGCGCGCCATGATCAAAGAACAAGTCGGTGCCTACTTCCCGCTCGGCAATATTTACTATGCGCTGTTTCACACGTGGGTGATCTGGCATCTGGTGAGCTTCGGTGCTGACCTCACGGGCTATGCCATTACGCTGCCGTCCTGGGCCGAAGCGGGCGTGGCGGGGCTGAATATTTTCGCCGTGGTTTACATGCTGCCGTCTTTTCTGCGCACCTTTTGCCTGCACTTCATTAGCTCCAACATGCACTATTACGGTGATGTCGAGGCAAAAAACGTCATGCAGCAGTGCCAAGTGCTGAATCCTTGGTGGTTGCTCCCGATGCACCTGTTCTGCTTCAATTTCGGCAGCACGCACGCCATTCACCATTTCGCAGTGAAAGAGCCGTTCTACATTCGCCAGTGGAATGCCAAGATCGCGCATAATGTGATGCGCGAGATGGGTGTGCGATTTAACGATTACGCCGCCCTCAAGCGCGCTAATCGCTTTTTCACCACGCCAGAGACTGCCCGCTCAACATGAAACTCAATGCACGACACCTGATACTCGATCTGCTGCTAGCCAGTGACCATCATCAGGTGTCCGTGCGTGAAGCTATTACCGCCTGCGGCATTTTCGCGATCAGCGAGAACTCGGTTCGCGTTGCACTGGTGCGTTTATCTGCGGATGGTTTGGTACAAGCTGCGGGCCGTGGGCATTATCGACTCGGCCCGCAAGCCTTGGATTTAGCTGGCGATGTTGCGACTTGGCGTAGCGCCGAGCAACGCCTCAGACCTTGGCATGGCGACTGGATGACGGTGTTCACCGCTAATCTGGGACGCACCAATCGCACTGCACTAAAGCGTCGTGAACGTGCGTTAACCATGTTGGGTTTTCGCGAGCTCGAGCAAGGCCTGCATGTTCGGCCAAATAACTTAGAAAGCAACCCAGAAGCGGTCTTAAAGCGCCTGCACACGCTCGGCCTGGAGCCGGAAGCACGCTTATGTTTGAGTCAGCAATGGAGCGACGAAGCCGCGCTCACAAGCCTTTGGGATACCACTCGCCTCAATGCAGACTACCGGTATTGGCAGCAATCGCTAGAAACCTGGATGCAAAACGCACAGGAGCTCGATGCCGAAACAGCGGCACGTGAATCCTTCTTGCTCGGTGGCCAAGCCATTCGACATGTTGTTTTCGACCCCTTACTTCCCGATAGCTTTATTGATAGCCAAGCCCGACTGGCATTTGTTGCCAGCGTACGCAGGTTTGATAAGGTCGGGCATCAAATCTGGCAGACGCTCTACGCCTCAATACGGTAATCCGCGTGCTTCTTCGCGTCTGGATGTACTAGCAATCACCTTGTAGGGCTGTGACTTAAGTCGCAAGTCGTGTACTTTTCTCCTGTCACTTACTTAACGAGAAAAATCATGACCCTATCCCCCGCCATTTGTGCTCTCTTGTGCTTTGCTGCTCTTACCGCTCTCTTAGCCCTGAGCTATGCGAGTTATCGCGTCGGCTTGGTATTAACCGGCAAAGCGTCTGCCAATGCGTGGACACGCGGCGCGCAAACCTGGAGCGATCCAGCCTTCTTTGTTCGTCTTCAACACGCGCACCTGAACTGTGTTGAAAATCTGCCCGTATTCGCTGCCATTGTGCTGGCCGCCTATGCCACCAATCAGCTCGCGATTGTGGATGGCTTAGCCATGGTATTTCTAGGCCTTCGCATTGGTCAGGTCTTGGTCCACGCCATCAGCATCAGCCCCACTATGGTTTTCATTCGCGCCAACTTGTGGATCGCGCAAATGCTTATCGTGGCTTATTGGATCGTAAAGCTCTGCTCGGGCCTGTAATGACCTGCAGCTTCGGCTAAATCGATGCGCAAAAAAAACCCACCAACAGCGCACTGTTGGTGGGTTTTTTAATCCAGCACTAAATTAAGCAGTCATTTCCAAAATCTGCTTAAACAGAGCCTTCATTGGCTCGCTTGGACGAGCGGACTGCATAGCCATGATCTTGCTCATGTCGCCTTCAACTTTCAGTTGACCGGTCATGAAGCCTTGCATACCCGCGCTGGCATCGCCTTCGAGGAAGATGCGACGCAGCAGCTCAGCCGACAAAATCAGCTTAGTGCCCGCTGCGGCGTTGTGACCCAGCTCAAACTTACCGCCATTCAGGGCGAGATCGACTTTGCCTTCCGGAGCATCGTTGACGGTGACGTTCAGCAGCAGATTAGCGAGGCCAGCAGGTACATTGAGGTCGCCCGCAGCGGCGGTCAGTTCAGCGACTTTTGCAAACCATTGTTGCGACAGGAAAGCTGCCATCTTGTTCTTCTCCAAAAAAGTAATTGTGTAAACACCGGTCTAGTGAATCGCCGGAGGTTGAACCTACACGATGACCGTGACACTGGCAACCAGTCAGTCACGAACTTTGTTGGCGCCCAAACGCTGCAACAAAATGGTGCAACAAAGTCGCGCCGCGCACCAGTTTGGTGATCGCGGCACAACTAAGCACATTAGCGAATGTCGTAGCCCTTCTCATCATGTAAGACGAGATCCAGACCTTCCGTTTCTTGTTCAGCCGAAACACGCAGGCCGCCAGTCAGCACACCCGTGACCTTCAACAATACCCAAGTCACGGCCGCGGTATACACAACCGCAACGCCAACGCCCAAGGCTTGAGCTGAGAACTGATCGGCAATGCTGGCGTTACTGCCACCGAAGCCAAAGCCCGAGAAGATACCCAGATCCGGGCTGGCCAGAACCGCCACAATCAAGCTACCCAAAATGCCGCCCACGCCGTGCACCGGGAAAACATCCAGCGAATCATCAATTTCCCATTTGCGCTTAACGATTTGCGTCATATTGAAGCAGACCAAGCCCGCGAGCACACCAATGATCAACGCACCCATGGGGCCTACGCTGCCAGCGGCTGGGGTAATCGTGCCTAAACCCGCCACCATGCCAGTGACAATACCGAGCACAGAGGGCTTACCGAAACGCTTCCACTCACACAGCATCCAGACCAAAGCGCCGGCGGACGCCGAAATGTGTGTGACCAGCAGCGCCATGCCTGCACTGCCATTTGCAGCCAGTGCCGAACCGGCATTAAAGCCAAACCAACCGACCCAGAGCATGCCCGCACCGATGACTGTCATTGTGAGGTTGTGCGGAGGCATCGGCGTTTTGGGGAAGCCACGACGCGGACCAATCACAATAGCAGCAACCAATGCAGCGATACCTGCCGTGATATGCACGGTGATCCCACCAGCAAAATCGATGACGCCGCGCTGAGCCAAGAAACCACCACCCCAAACCCAATGCGCTACTGGCACGTAGACAGCAGCCGTCCACAGCAAGGAGAAGATCAGCGTGGCGGAGAACTTAACACGCTCGGCGAACGCACCAATAATGAGCGCTGGAGTGATGATGGCGAATGTCATTTGGAAAGCCGCAAACAGTACTTCCGGGATATCACCCTGCATCGAGTCGCGATTTATTCCAGCAAAGGCAGCCTTGCTGATACCACCTATCCAGTCTTGAGCAACGCCGCCGTCGCTAAAGGTCAGCGAATACAGGCCTAAGAGCCACAGCACACTAACGCCACCGGCAATGGCAAAGCACGCCATCAGAATGGACAGGACGTTTTTACTGCGGACTAAGCCGCCGTAAAACAACGCTAGACCTGGCAAGGTCATAAACAACACCAACGCAGTCGCTGAAAGAATCCACGCAGTGTTGCCGGAATTCAATGCGACTACGTCGGATGCAAACGCCAGGTTTGGTAGTAGTAATAAAAGGCTAATAAAACCCGCCACGCGAGGAAGCATGGTGCTCTCCTAAAAAGTATAGATTTAACGTTAGAGCGCGTCGTCGTTGGTTTCGCCGGTGCGAATACGAACGACTTGCAGCAGATCAGTCACAAAAATTTTGCCATCGCCGATCTTGCCGGTGGCTGCGGCCTTGCTAATCACCTCAATGACGGAGTCCAATTGGTCATCACTAACGGCGAGGTCCAAACGCACTTTTGGCACAAAATCGACCACATACTCTGCACCACGATAGAGCTCTGTATGACCCTTCTGGCGACCAAATCCCTTCACCTCGGTCACGGTCAAACCGGTTACACCGATATCGGAGAGTGCTTCGCGAACATCATCGAGCTTGAATGGCTTAATGACTGCAGTGATCATCTTCATAACTAACCCCTTGATTATTAAACAGATCGAAATTCAGTACGTGTGATTTAAGCGGCACCTTGAGCCGGCATCTTACTGGCTTAAAGGTATCCGCTCCAAATCGACAAGAAATGACGAACTGTATTTGGGCAGACGACTCGTGCCGCCCTGTTTTAGAGCATGCACAAACTAAGCCAATTTTTCCCTGAAGCCGAAAATCCGGCTAAAAAAGGAATATGAACTGTACTTGGATCAAATTATGAAAAAACTGCCTTAATAGCCTTACATTTTCAGTGCGAATTCTTGCGCCAGCGACTAAAATGCGCCCGCCCAGCACCACGATTCGGTGTTGAGTCAGGCGGCCAGAGCGTGTTCACCCTCTGCCTTATGGCAAGCCTCTGTAACTCGCAAGAAACTGCGAAATGCAGGTTGCCAACGCTTAAATCTGCTACTTATACAGGAAGCAATCATGTCCCATGCTCCGTCAGGCGCCTCGCCGGCGTATCACATGCAGGTGGTCAGGCAATTTGCCATCATGACCGTCATTTGGGGAATTCTGGGTATGGCTGTTGGCGTATTAATCGCCTCTCAGCTTGCCTGGCCCGCTCTCAATTTTGACACCGCCTGGTTTTCCTTTGGCCGCTTGCGCCCTCTGCACACCAACTTGGTGATCTTCGCCTTTGGTGGCTCTGCGCTGATGACAACTTCGTTTTATGTCGTGCAACGCACCACATTAACGCCGCTGTTCATGCCCAAGCTGGCTTCATTTGTATTCTGGGGCTGGCAAGCGGTCATCGTTGCCGCGATCATCACCCTGCCCATGGGACTGACTTCCGCTAAGGAATATGCCGAGCTGGAATGGCCCATCGACCTACTCATTGCCGTGGTCTGGGTCGCTTATGCAGTGGTGTTTTTTGGCACCTTGGTTAAGCGTCAGACCTCTCACATCTATGTGGCGAACTGGTTCTATGGTGGCTTCATCATCACCATTGCGCTCTTGCACATCGTGAACTCGATGGCGATGCCCATTGACACCTTCAAGTCCTACTCCATGTACTCGGGTGCAACGGACGCGATGATTCAGTGGTGGTACGGACACAACGCCGTGGGCTTCCTGCTCACTGCCGGCTTCCTCGGCATGATGTACTACTTCGTGCCCATCCAAGCGGGCCGTCCGGTTTACTCGTATCGTCTCTCGATCGTGCACTTCTGGGCGCTGATCTCGGTCTACATGTGGGCCGGTGCGCATCATCTGCACTACTCGGCACTGCCAGACTGGACACAGTCCTTGGGTATGGCGTTCTCGCTGATTCTGATTGCACCGAGCTGGGGCGGCATGCTCAACGGCGTTCTGACACTATCAGGCGCTTGGGACAAACTGCGTTCGGATCCGATCATCCGCTTCCTCATCGTTGCCTTGTCGTTCTACGCCATGGCCACGTTTGAAGGCCCGATGATGTCGATCAAGACTGTTAACTCGCTGTCACACAACACCGACTGGACCATTGGCCACGTGCATTCTGGCGCTCTCGGCTGGGTTGCCATGATCTCGATTGGTTCCTTGTATGTGCTGATTCCGCGTCTCTGGGATCGTCAGGCCATGTACTCCACCTCGCTGATCAACCTGCACTTCTGGCTGGCGACGATTGGTACTGTGTTCTACATCGTCTCCATGTGGATCTCGGGGATCACCCAAGGTCTGATGTGGCGCGCTATTAACGCCGACGGCACGCTGACCTACAGCTTCATTGAAAGCGTTGTAGCCAGCCATCCGATGTATGTGGGCCGTATGATTGGCGGCGCGCTCTTCCTCACCGGCATGTTCATCATGGCCTACAACGTGTTCAGAACGGTCCGTGGCGATACGCCAAAAGACCTGCCGGC
>Ga0255097_1001031_pt1 | contig 9918 bp, 7 predicted proteins | sample Colum_Atlam_RepB_2_FD_188436 | JGI IMG/M metagenome (GOLD analysis project Ga0255097, IMG submission 188436) | Freshwater microbial communities from Columbia River, Oregon, United States - Colum_Atlam_RepB_8d | ecosystem: Environmental > Aquatic > Freshwater > River | place: USA: Oregon...
GGTCAAGATATTGTCATCTTATGTTCACAATTCGCCGTCAAGATTTGCACCGTAGCGAATTAACCCCCTTGCGGAGTGAGTAAAAATGAACGCGAAGACACTGATTGTTGCTATGGGCCTAGGCCTTTCCCTGTCGGCACAAGCCGCTGTGGACCCTAAGCTGCCTGCTTACACGAAAACCTCTGGTGTGTCGGGTAACTTGACCAGCATTGGTTCTGACACGCTGAACAACTTGATGACACTGTGGGCTGAAGATTTCAAAAAGATGTATCCCAACATCAATATTCAGATTCAAGGTGCCGGTTCTTCCACAGCGCCACCCGCAATGACACAGAGCACTGCTAACTTCGGCCCGATGTCGCGCATGATGAAGGGCAATGAAATTCAGGCCTTTGAAGCGGCTAAGGGCTACAAGCCAACCGCCGTTCCGGTGGCTATCGACGCGCTGGCTGTTTATGTACACAAGGATAACCCCATCAAGTCCATGACCATGCAGCAAGTGGATGCAGTGTTCTCCTCGACGCGTAAGTGTGGTCTGAGCAAGTCCGTGAACAAGTGGGGCGATCTGGGTATGACGGGTGCTTGGGGCAGCCGTGACATGCAGATTTACGGTCGTAACTCGGTGTCAGGTACTTACGGTTACTTCAAGGAAACCGCCCTGTGTAAGGGTGACTTCAAAACCAACGTTAACGAACAGCCAGGCTCCGCATCGGTTGTGCAGTCGGTTTCCGGCTCCATTAACGGCGTAGGTTACTCGGGTATCGGCTACAAGACTTCCGGTGTTCGTGCGGTTCCGCTGCAGGGTAAAGACGGTGAGATCTACGATGCTAACGAGAAGAACGCACTCAGCGGTAACTACCCGCTGGCACGTTACCTCTACGTATACGTCAACAAAGCGCCGAACAAGCCACTGCCACCACTGGAAGCTGAATTCTTGAAGTTGGTGCTGTCGAAGCAGGGTCAATCGGTCGTTGAAAAAGACGGCTACATCCCTATGCCGGCAAAGCAGGCTGAGAAAGTTCGCAAAATGCTGGGTTTGTAATACGCGAAAAGTTAGTCGTTACACGGTGAAAAAACAAAGGGGGCCTAGCCCCCTTTGTTTTGAAGTAAAATTGCAACAATTGCGACATAAACTGTCGTTTACAAACGAAGTAGACCACCTCGTCTTATAGGGTTGCGTGATGGACAAAACACCTGCGGTATCAGCCACCACTCAGAATCGGCTTTTGATGCAACGCCAACGGCGCTTCAAAGATAAGCTGGCCAACATCACGATTGGCATGGGCGGTGTGACCGTCATTTTGTCTATTCTGCTCATTTTCTTTTACTTGCTGTATGAGGTTTGGCCGCTGCTCAAAGGCAGTGACTTAACGAAAGGTAGTTCCGTGGCGTCGACCACACCATCACTTTACCTCGATGCAGACGAGTACAACTCGCGTGGCCTGCGTATTCAGGCAGACGGTCAATACGACGTGATTGATGCCAAGTCCGGCACGCTTTTATCGCGTAATCCCCTGCCGTTGCCTGAAGGCGTGACGGTGGCATCCATTAAAAAAGGCTCCGTGTTATCGGGGCTGATCGGCTTTGGTTTATCCAACGGCCAGTTACTCGTAGCCAAGCCTCAGTACACCACGCAATTCGATGAAGCCACGAACGCGCGTCAGGTCACCGCATCCTTAGAGTATCCATATGGTGAACAGCCGATCGTTGTTAATGCCGATGGCCAGCCGCTGACCACGTTTTATGTTCGCGGTAACGAAAGTGAGCTGGTGGTACTGGCAAAAACGTCAAACGGCTTGGAGCGTTTGACCTATGCCATGAGCGGTGGCGAGGAAGCCGGTGGTTTGTCGCTGGGTTTAGATGAAGCCAGCGAGGGCAGCGAAGCCGCACTCACCGAAACCGAGCGAACATTGCTGCCTTACAGTGGCGGACCCATCACGGAAATCGTGTTGGGCCAAGACGGTGTTTGGGGCTATGTGTTCCATGATCGCAATCAACTCGCCATTTACAGCCTGCGAAACGAGCCGGTCCTGAATCAAGAAATTACCGTGGCTGAGCCCGGCGTTGATGTGACAGCAGTGACGGCGCTGCTAGGCAATATTTCGCTGATCATTGGCGATAGCCGAGGCCAAGTCAGCCAATGGTTTCAGGTTCGTAAAGAAACTGCCGATGGCGAAAAGTTTGAGTTAACCAAGATTCGTGGCACTAAGTTGGGCGATGCGCCCATCACTGCGCTGACCGGCGAGCCTGGCCGTAAAGGCTTTGTGGCGGGCGATAAAAAAGGCGTGATGTCGTATTACTACACCACTTCGCAACGCCTCATCGGGCAAGAGCAGGTTTCGACGACACCCATTCGTGTGCTGTCAGTGTCGCCCCGCTCGCAAGGTATTTTAGTGCAGTCGGAAGATGCCTTTAGCTTCTGGGCGTTGGAATCGGAACACCCAGACGTGTCTATGGCTTCGCTGTGGAGCAAAGTCTGGTACGAATCGTATCCAGAAGCGTCCTACACGTGGCAATCGTCTTCCGGCAACATTGATTTCGAAGGCAAGCTGTCCTTAATGCCGCTGACCTTTGGTACCTTCAAGGCCGCGTTCTACGCCATGGTCTTGGCGGCTCCGTTGGCGATTTTTGGTGCGATGTACACCTCCATGTTCATGGCACCTGCGCTGCGCCGCAAAGTAAAGCCGACCATTGAGCTGATGGGCGCGCTGCCGACGGTTATTTTGGGCTTCTTAGCGGGCTTGTGGTTAGCACCCACTATCGAAGCTAACTTGCCTGGTATTTTCAGCCTGTTAATTCTGACCCCGCTGGGCATCTTGTTATTCGGCATGCTCTGGTCGCGACTGCCGCAAGAAAAGCGCCTGTTTAGCGAAGGCTGGACGCCGATTCTGCTGATCGTACCGATTCTGCTGATTGGCTGGTTCTCGTTTGCTATGTCCAAGCCCGTTGAAGTGGCCTTCTTCGGTGGCGATGTTCGCCTCTGGTTGGAATCTGAAACTGGTCTGAACTTCGACCAGCGCAATGCCCTGATTGTGGGATTGGCCATGGGCTTTGCGGTTATTCCTAGCATCTACTCCATTGCCGAAGATGCGCTGTTCGCGGTGCCTCGTCATCTGACGAATGGCTCCTTGGCGCTGGGCGCTACGCAGTGGCAAACCCTAACGCGCGTTGTACTTCCAACAGCGTCGCCGGGTATTTTCTCGGCGGTCATGATCGGTTTTGGTCGCGCCATTGGTGAAACCATGATCGTGCTCATGGCCACGGGTAATACGGCGGTCATGGATTGGAACATCTTCGAAGGCATGCGCACGCTGTCGGCGAACGTGGCCGTTGAAATGGGCGAGGCTGAGGTGGCATCTACGCACTTCCGCGTCTTGTTCTTGTCGGCTTTCGTGCTGTTTGTGCTGACCTTCGTGTTGAATACCGCAGCAGAAGTGGTGCGTAACCGCCTGCGTAAAAAGTACGGCTCTCTGTAAGGGAAGTGGATTGACTCATGAAAGCACGTGAATATTTTAAATCCGGTGAGGCCTACGTTTGGCTAAATGCTGGCACGGTCGCCATCTGCCTGATCATGGTGTTAGGCGTACTTGGCCTCATCGCGGTGCGAGGCTTGGGCTACTTCTGGCCTGCCGATGTAGTGCAGGCGCAGTATTCGGTACCGGGCAGCAGCCAAATTGAAACTGTTGTCGGCGAGATTTACGACAGCAAAACGGATACGGCTAAACGTTTGGCAGAATCGGGCATTGCTGTGCCCGAGGGCATCACGGCAGTTGAGCGTATTTCCATTAAGCAAGGTAATCGCGACCAAGGCCAGCCGGACTTCCGCTGGGTATTTGCTGACACCCTGAAAGAAGTTCAATACCCCGAAGATATCGTGGTGTTGGAGCGCTTTGAATGGGGTAGCTTCTATGGCCGCCTAAAGTCGGTGAGCGAGAATGGCACTGAAGTCGCTTCAGGCCCAGCCGCGTGGGACGCGCTGCAAGATCGCTTGGATCGTAGCAATGATTTGCTAGCGGACATGGCCGACATTGAAAAAGGCGAGATTGGTACCATCAACTTCGCCCTAGAGTCTCTGCGTCTGGAAGAGAAGCGTCTGCAACTGGAAAATGCGCTGACGGAGACGGAAGTTGCTCGTATTAACTCTGAGCGTGATGCCCTGAATGCGCGTTATGCCAAACTGGCCGAGCAGCTGGATGCCTTAAAGCAGCAGGGCACGCGCGACAGCGCGACATTCGTGACGCCGCAAGGCAACGAAGTGGATATTTCACTGAATAAAATTGTTGCCGCCACGCAGCCAAACGCCATGAATGTGTTCGAGAAGATCGGCCACTACTTCAAGAACCTCTGGCACTTTTTGTCTGGCGACCCGCGTGAAGCCAACACCGAGGGTGGCATTTTCCCTGCCATCTTTGGCACCGTGCTGATGGTGTTGTTGATGACCGTTTTGGTGACACCGTTGGGCGTAATTGCCGCCATTTATTTGCGCGAATATGCCAACCAAGGCGCCATTACTCAGATCGTTCGTATTTCGGTAAACAATCTCGCCGGCGTGCCTTCTATCGTTTACGGCGTGTTTGGCTTGGGCTTCTTCGTGTATTTCTTGGGCGGCAATATTGATGCCCTGTTTTACCCCGAGGCTTCTCCAGCGCCTGTATTCGGTACGCCAGGCCTGCTTTGGGCGGCCATTACCTTGGCTTTGCTGACTTTGCCGGTGGTGATTGTGTCGACCGAAGAAGGTTTGTCGCGTATTCCGCGTGCGCTCAAGGAAGGCTCGCTGGCATTGGGCGCAACCAAAGCGGAAACGCTGTGGCGAGTCATTTTGCCCATGGCAACGCCGTCGATTTTGACCGGTGTGATTCTCGCCATTGCTCGCGCTGCGGGTGAAGTGGCCCCCTTGATGTTGGTCGGTGTGGTTAAGTTGGCACCTACCTTGCCGCTCGACATGAACGCGCCGTTCCTGCATCTCGAACGTAAGTTCATGCACTTAGGCTTCCATATCTACGACGTCGGTTTCCAGAGCCCCAACGTTGAAGCGGCACGTCCGCTGGTTTACGCCACCGCGTTCCTGCTGGTGACGGTGGTGGTTGCGCTGAACCTATCGGCAATCAGCCTGCGTAACCGTTTGCGTGAAAAGTACAAGGCCCTGGAAAACTAATTAGGACGGCTGGTGGAGACACCAGCCATCACAACCTGACAGAATCCTGAGAAGAGCGATGAGTTTCGATATGGACAAGCCCATGACTAATGACACCCCAGTAACTGCAAGCAAGGGTTACAACATGACTGGCAACGACGATGGCGCAATGGGTCGTACTAGCCGCCAACTGCAGTTAGGTAACGAAGAAGTGTGTGTGGAAACACACAATCTGAACTTGTTCTACGGCGATAAGCAGGCGCTCTTCGACGTTAACATGAAGATTCCGAAAAAGCGCGTGACGGCATTCATCGGCCCGTCCGGTTGCGGTAAGTCGACGCTGTTGCGTACCTTCAACCGCATGAATGATCTGGTTGATGGCTGCCGCATCAATGGCGAAATCAAGCTCGATGGCCAGAATATTTTTGACCGTTCGGTAGACATCACTGATTTGCGTCGTCGTGTTGGGATGGTGTTCCAAAAAGCCAACCCATTCCCGAAGACGATCTATGAAAACGTCGCTTATGGTCTGCGTTTGCAAGGCCAAAACAATAAGCGTGTGCTCGACGAAGTGGTGGAAAACTCGCTGAAAGGCGCGGCCCTCTGGGACGAAGTGAAAGACCGTTTGAACGAGTCTGCACTTGGCCTGTCTGGTGGTCAGCAGCAGCGTTTGGTCATTGCCCGCGCCATTGCTGTAGAGCCCGAAGTGCTGTTGCTCGATGAGCCCTGTTCGGCGCTAGACCCGATTTCCACACTGAAAGTGGAAGAGCTGATCAACGACCTGCGCGAGCGCTTCACCATCCTCATTGTGACGCACAACATGCAGCAAGCAGCGCGTGTGTCCGATTACACTGCCTTTATGTACCTCGGTAAGATGGTGGAGCACGGTGATACCGATACGCTTTTCACCAACCCGAAAAATAAACAAACCGAAGACTACATCACCGGCCGTTACGGTTAATGAGGCGGAGCTAAGACCATGCAAAGCAAAGATTACGCTCACCATATTTCCGGCCAGTACAACGCAGAGCTGGAGGAAGTTCGTACCCACTTCCTCGCCATGGGTGGTCTGGTTGAAAAGCAAGTATCGGACAGTATTAACGCCTTGCTCGATGCCGACTCGGCACTGGCGTCATCCGTACAAGAAAATGACCGCCGAATTAACCAGATGGAATCGGGGATTGACGAAGAAATTATTCGTATTCTTGCCCGTCGTCAGCCGGCGGCATCCGACTTGCGCATGATTATCGCCATTGGTAAGTCCATTACCGATCTCGAGCGCATGGGCGATGAGGCCGCGAAAATTGCGCGCGCAGCCCTTTCGCTGTGCGAAGAAGGCGAGTCGCCACGTGGCTATCTGGAGTGCCGTCACATCGGCAATCAGGTGCGCTTAATGATTCACGAGGCGCTTGATGCGTTCGCGCACTTCGATGCCAACCAGGCCTTCAAGGTCATGCAGGCCGATGCCGAAATCGACATCGAGTACAAGACCGCTACGCGTGCGCTGGTGACTTACATGATGGAAGACCCACGCGCTATTTCGCGCGTGCTCAATGTCATGGGCGTATTGCGTTCGCTGGAGCGTATTGGCGATCACGCGCGCAATATCTCCGAGCAGTTGATTTTCTTGGTTAAGGGTGCGGATGTGCGTCACAGCAGTTATGAGCAGATACAACGCAAGCTCGAAGACTGAGTGAGTAACAAAAAACCGGCGATAATCTCGCCGGTTTTTTTATGCCCTTAAAACGGGATGGCGCTGGCGCGTTTGTCGGCCCAGGGATAGGCCAGCTCCAGTTGCCTGGCGATACGGAATAGCGTGACCTCATCGCCGTAGCGACCGGTGAAGAGGGTGCCTATGGGCAGGCCGTCAGCATTCCAGTCTAAAGGCACCGACATGGAAGGCAGCCCTGCGGCGTTAGAGGGCATGGTGTAAGCGGTGTAATCAAAAATATCGCGGGCATTGGACAGAATAAAGTCGCGCTGTTTAGCCACATTGCCCAAGGGCAGGGTATTGGCCAGGGTCAGCAAGGTACGTTGGCCAAAATCAGGTTTGAGCGCGCCAATCGCGATAGGCGGGCTGCCCAAGGCGGCGGAAACCACCACATCAAAGCCATTCGCCCATTCCGCATAGTCGCGACAAATTTTTTGCAGCGACCACTGCGAGCTCACCAGCTCCTCGCCACTGATGGCACGACCCATATGAATTAAGGCCCATGTGCGAGGTTCGAGCTCGTGACGCTTGGCTTTGCGACCCACGTTTACTTCCAACTCAGCGAGTGTCGCGGCGGTGTCGGCAGCGAGCAGACGCACATAATGAAAAATGAAGTCATCACCCACAAGGGGTGGATCGCTAACGATGACCTCATGCCCTAAATCCGTTAAGCGCTTGGCGGTAGCCTCTAGCGCAGCGAGGCAGTCGGAGTGCAGTTGGCGGCTAACCACCGGCGTTAGCGTCAGCGCAATACGCAAGCGGCCAGGCGCGACGTTCAACTGGTCTAAGTACGGCACGTTAGGTTTACTGAGTTGAAAGCTGCTGCCGGGTAAGGCCCCAGCGGTGAGGTCAAGCAAGGCGGCTGAGTCGCGTACGCTACGCGTGATGGCATGTTCTACGGCAAAGCCGAACCAGTGGTCGCCGGTTCGCGGGCCTTGCGGTTGACGACCGCGTGACGGCTTTAAGCCAAACAGGCCAGTACTGGCTGCTGGCGTACGAATGGAGCCGCCACCATCGCCGGCGCTGGCCATGGGCACAATGCCAGCAGCGACGGCTGCTGCAGAGCCACCGCTAGAACCACCGGGCGTACGATCCAGATGCCACGGGTTACGCGTAATGCCTGTAGAAACAGGCTCAGTGCAGGGCATTAAGCCAAATTCAGGGCTGGCCGTTTGACCAAACAGCGTAAGGCCACCCGATATGAAACGTTCGACCAACGAGCTGTGCTGTGACGACACCAGCGTGTTGAGCGCAAAGCGGGAGCCGCAACCCAGTGGCTGGCCGGCGACGGCCGCGAGTAAGTCTTTCGTTAGAAACGGCACGCCATAGAACGGTGTGCCCGGCACTTGATCGGCACGCTGCACGCGAGCGGCTTCTGGAAAGGTTCGAACCACGGCGTTAATGAGCGGATTCACCTGCTCAATACGCGCTAAGGCCAGCTGTAACAACTCATCGGGCTGTACCTCGCCTTGCCGCACCAGTTGCGCTAAACCGAGGGCGTCGTATTGAACGTACTCATGAAATTGCATGGTGGCCTCGCGCAAATAGTGAACGAAATGGTCAGTGTTCGATAATCTCAGCAATGACCGATGGCGGGAAGGTGCAGGTGAATCGCGATCCTTTCCCCAAGTCGGAATGAATATCGAGATGCGCTTTATGCTGCATCAACACATGCTTAACGATCGCCAGCCCCAGGCCCGTGCCACCGGTCGCTGAGCTGCGGGCGGCGTCGGCACGATAGAAACGTTCGGTAAGACGGGGCACATGTATCGGGTCGATACCAATGCCGTTATCGCTAACGCGAAAGTAGGCGCCCTGGCTGTCGGACCACCAGCGCACATGTATCAGGCCGTTGTCGGGTGTGTACTTCACGGCATTGGTGACAAGGTTGGAGAAGGCCGAGCGCAGATCCGCTTCGCGGCCGAGCAGATTCAAGCCGTGTTCCACTTCCAGGGTCACGCTCTGACCTTTGGGCTTGGCCATCGCTTCGGCATCATGATGAATCTGGCGCAAGAGTCTCGGTACATCGACCCATTGCGGTTCACGATCATCCGGTTGACTCTCCAAGCGCGATAGCATGAGCAGGTCGTTCACGAGGTTATTCATGCGCGTGGCTTGCTGCTGCATTTGGCTCAATGCACGCGTCCAGCGCGGCGCGAAATCTTCGATCTGATCGTTGAGCGTTTCTAAGTAACCACTGAGTACGGTGAGCGGCGTTCTTAACTCATGCGACACGTTTGCGACAAAGTCTTTGCGCATTTGTTCGAGGTTATGCAGGCGCGTGATGTCGTACACAATCATGAGCCTGTCGTTATCACCGAAGCGCGTGATCTCAAATTGCAGATGTTGCCCCGGTGTTCGCGGGGAAGCCATTTTCAGGCCATCCTCATAGGGGCCAAATTGAAAATAACGATTGAAACTTGGGGTACGAATGAGGTTAAGAATGGGCTGGCCGCGGTCGCGTGGGCGTATGCCCAGTAGGGCCTGCGCTGCGGGGTTCCACCACTCCAAATTGCCAGCGCTGTCGATGAGCGTGACGGCTTCTTCCAGAGCCGATACAGAGGCGCGGGCACGCTCAATAATATTGAGCAAGTTATCGCGGGAACGACGCTCATTGCGACGCAGTTGGAAAATGCCTTGAAAAACTTCATCCCAGCTACCGTTGCTGTCCGGCACATCTTGTTCTGGGTTGCGCAACCATTCACGTAGACGCTCAAGGTCGCGCAGTGAGCGCCAAAGAAAAAGCACCAAGACGGCTGCAATTGTCCATCCTGCGATGCCGAAGAACCAGCCGACGGCGCCTGCAGCAACGATGGCTAGCAGGAGCTCACTGGTTTCACGTTCGGGGAGATATCGCTTCACGGCGCCTCAGCGCGATCCTCGACTTGCGTCGAGAAGCGGTAGCCGGTGCCGCGAACGGTCTGAATAAAGCGTTCGAAGCCGAAGGGCTCCAGCGCTTTGCGCAGACGGCGGATGTGCACATCAATGGTCCGGTCTTCAACATAGACATTGCCGCCCCAGACCTGATCGAGCATCTGCGTGCGGGTGTAGGCGCGCTCGGGGTGGCTCATGA
>Ga0255097_1001033_pt1 | contig 9911 bp, 9 predicted proteins | sample Colum_Atlam_RepB_2_FD_188436 | JGI IMG/M metagenome (GOLD analysis project Ga0255097, IMG submission 188436) | Freshwater microbial communities from Columbia River, Oregon, United States - Colum_Atlam_RepB_8d | ecosystem: Environmental > Aquatic > Freshwater > River | place: USA: Oregon...
CACTACCAGGGTGTCGCCCGGCGCGGAAGCCCGCTCCAGTTCCGCCAGCGAGCTGAAGGGACGCTGCCGGCTGCCGTCACCGCCCTCGGGCGCCTCGGCACTGACGTAAAGCGTCTTGCCGGACGAAACAACCGCCTCGTCATTGGAGCCACTGCCCGCGCCGCAGCCCGCGAGCAGCAACAGCGGCAGGAACCAGAGCGCGGGTTTCATGGCGTGGCCTGCAGGGCGGACACCGGCACGACCGGGATGACCACGCTGGACGGATATTGCGCGTCGCCATAGATGCTCATAACGCCGGCCAGGGACTGCAGCAGATTCGGGATCGGCATCATCGCGAAGGGGAAGTTGCTGGCCCCCACCGAGATGCGCAGGCGATGCCCCTTGCGGATCAGGGCGCTGGTCGGAAACACCTCCACCGGCACATGGACGAGATTGCCGATACCCACGGTTTCCACCGAGTCGGCGGTGAATGGATGCCAGGGCTGGATCATCTGGCCGTCGAGCCAGCGCGAGCGGCTCGCGTCCACCGCGCGCAGCGAGGCCGTCTGCAGTCCGCTGCTGAGCGAGCGCGCGTTGCCGTTCGGCTCCAGGTCGGAGACCCTCACCACCAGGCCCGCATCCAGCGCCGTGGTCGATATCCAGATGTCGGCCTGGATCGGGCCGTTGATGTACAGGTCCTGTTCCAGCGGCGCTGTGTCGAAGGTCGCTTCCAGGGTCTGCGCCAGGTTGTCGCTGTACCAGCAGGGCAGCGGCGCGTAGGCCACGATGCCGATCGCGATCTGCATGGCGCTCTCGGAGCAGACGCCGTTGAAGGGTTGCTGGATCACGGTGGCCGGCGCCGCGCCGGCGGCGGGCGTTTCCTCCGCCAGCGAACCGCCCTGCAGGTAGAGGCGCTGCGCGCGCGCCTGCGGATGCGGCCAGTCGCTGCTGGTGTCGAAGCGCTCATGGCCCCACACCCACTGCGTGACATTGGGCAGGTGCTCGGCGCCATTGGGAATGTCCTTGAGATAGCGGTCGAACCACATCATCGCGATGTGATCCAGCGAGGGCACGCCATCCATCGGCAGGCCGGTGCCGGTGGCGGCCTCCAGGTGATGCCAGGGGCCGATCAGCAGCTTGGCCGTGGTATGCCCCTTCAGCGCCTCGTAGTTCAGTGGCTCGCTGCGCTGGAAGATGTCGAAAAGGCCGCCAACGATGAAGGTGGGTACCTTCACGCCACGCGCGACTTCCAGCGGCGCCTTGTCGGCCCAATAGCCGTTGTCGTAGGCAGTGTCCGGCTCGGCGGCGAGGACGCCCAGCGTGCGTGGCACCAGGAAGCCGTTGAGGCCCAGCAGATGATCCGCCACGGCAGCGGCGTACTGCGCCGGCTGGTCATGGAACGCCGGATTGACCGTGGCCAACGCCGTCACCACTGCCATCCAGGCCGGCAGGAAGGCGATACTGCCCTGCCCGCCCACCAGCACCACGTCGCGGTAGATGTCGCCATGCGGCACGATCGGGAACACCGCCTTGATCGCCGGGTGCCCGCCCTTCGCCGCCAGCAGCGCGGTGGTGGCTGTAGCGGAGATGCCCCACGTGCCGACCACGCCATTGCTCCAGGGTTGCCGGATCACCCAGTCGATAACCTGCGGGTAGTCTTGCTGCTCGCGTGCGCTGAAGGGGTCCCAGCCACCACCGGAGCGGCCGGTGCCACGCACGTCGACTTGCACGTGGTTGTAGCCGCGCTTCACGAAGTAGGGATTGATCGCGCCGCCCAGCGAGACGTAGGCGGTGACGTTCTTGTTGTACGGCGTGAAGGTCACGATGGTCGGAAGCGGCGAGCTTTCCGCGGTGCCATCCGCGCCCGTCGGCCGCACCACCTGCAGCGAGATGGCGGTGCCATCGTCCATCGTCAACACGATGTTGTCGTGCTTGACGGTGCCGGCGTAGGTCTCCGGCGTCTCGTAGTCCACCCAGCCGGCGGCGCCGCTGCTGCGCGGAGCCGGGCTGCGCCGGGCCGGCTCGGAACGCGTGCCCAGCGTGGTCGCCAGGCCGCGGGCCATCGGCGTTTCGCTGCCACCACCCTCCACCTTCGAAGAACTGCCGCAGCCGGCGAGCACCAGCAGTGCCGCGCCCAGCAGCGGAAGCAGCTTCGGCTTGGGCGTCTTCTCCATCCTCATGCGCACCCCTGAGCCTTTGTATCCACTTGGATACCTAAAGTATCCAGTTGGATACCTTCCGTCAAGCGGGTACAATCGGCGACATGGAAACGGATGGCCCTACGCAACCCGGCGGCAAGCAACGCCTCATCGAAGCCGCGTTCCGGCTCGCGGCGCGCAACGGCAACTCACTGTCTTCACTGGGATTACGTGAACTGGCCCGCGAAGCCGGGCTCAACCACAACACCTTCTATCGCCACTTCGAGACACTGGAAGACCTGGGGCACGCCGCCGCCGCCGAGGTGGCAGGCAAGTTCATGGCGGCCATGAAGGAGATCCGGCGCAATGCCGCGCGGCACGCCGACGCCTCGGTTGGCGCAGCGGAGTATTTCCTGGACTGGGCGCGCGACAACAGCAGCGTGCTGAGGATCGGCGTGCGTGAACTGCATAACGCCGAGTCGCCGATGCGCAAGGCGATGCAGCGGGTGATCCACGAGATCGCGACCGAGAGCGTGGATCAGATCACCAGCATGAAGCTGGTGCCGGGCGCAAAGCCGGATGCCCTGCTGCAGGCCACCACCTCGATCACCTACTACATGTGCTACCGCGCGCTGGACTACCTGGAGAGCCCGCGTCAGCGCCGCGTGATCCGCGACGACCTGGTGAGCTACATGCGCGCCCAATTCCTGGGCCGCCTGGCCCTGCAGCAGGCTGCCAAGAAGCCTTTCGAGGCTTAGGACAACTCGCGCGCGACGCCGCGCATGCCTTCCTCCAGCGACACCGCCGGCTCATAACCGAGCAGCCGCCGCGCCTTTTCGATGGAGTAGGCACCGCGGCGGCGCAGGAAGTGGATGCCCGCCGCGCTTGCCGGCGGCTTGCGGCCCAGCAGCCGGTACAGCCAGGCCAGCAGGCCGACGACGGCAATCAGCAAGGCTCCCGGCGCCGTCGGCACTCGCTCGCGCCCCAGCAGGCGCGCGTGGTACGCGAAGAATTCGCGGCATTCGGTGGCGACACCGTCGGAGATCGTGAAGCACTCGCCGCCTGCCTTCTTCTCCAGCGCCAGGAAGACGCCGTCGAGCAGGTTGTCGACGTGGACATGGTTGATCACGCCGCGCCCGCCGTCCGGCAGCATGAACAAGCCCTGCTTGAGCAGCTCCAGCGGTCGCAGCACCCAGGGAACGCTACCGGCACCGTAGACATCGCCGGGCCGGATCACGATCACCTCGAAGCGCCCCGGGCGGTGGAACTCCAGCGCCACGCGTTCGCTGCGCAGCTTGGTCTCGTTGTAGATATTGCCGTCGTCGCGGAAGGGGCCCTCCTCGGTCACCCCGTCCGGGTAGCCGAAGCCGTAGACCATCACCGAGGACAGCTGCACCAGCTGGCGCACGGCCTGCGCTTCCGCTGCGCGGCAGACCGAGCGCGTACCCTCGACATTGACGCGCTCGTAGAGTTCGCGCGCGCCGTCCTCCTCGACGATGGCCGCGGTATGGAACACGATGTCGGCCCCGCTGAAGCAGCGCTGCAGCAGCACGGCGTCGTTGATGTCGCCGACGAAGACTTCCGCACCCTGCTCCCTGGCACGCTGCGCCGCCGCCGGCGAAACGTCCAGGCCCCGCACCTGCCAGCCCAGTTCCCGCGCGCGCTGCGCCATGCGCAGGCCGATGAAGCCACCGATGCCGGTGATCGCGATCGTCGTCATTTCCCCTTCTCCCGTCGGGCCATCGCCGCCCCGCCGAGCAGCAGGGCCTGCATCACATCGCTGATCGCGTCATGGAGCTGCTGCAGGCTGCCGGGATCGCCGGACATCAGCCATTCCGCCAGCAGTTCGTTGATGCCTCCAACCAGCGCCAGGCTCACCGGGTGGTAGTTGCGGCGCGGCAGCAGCCCCTGCGCCACCAGCGAATCGGCATAGCCCTCCAGCACCTGGGCGAACTCCCGGATCACCTCGCGGCGGCGCTTCTCCACCGCCGGGCTCACGCCGACCACCTCCAGCACGCCGACCTGCGCACGGCGACGGTCGCGGACGTAGGTCTCGATGAAGGCCCCCATCACCTGCGGAATGCGCGCCGCCAGGTCCAGGCCCGGGCGCTGCAGCGCCTCGCGCACCGCGCCCTGGGCCTCGCGGATGATCCGCTCGTACAGCACCAGCAGCAGGGCCTCGCGGCCGGCGAAAGCCTCGTAGAAGTGACGGGTGGTGACCTTGGCGTCGGCGCAGTTCTGGTACCCCTGGGTGGCGAACAGCTCCAGCGCCGTCGCCAGCAGGCGCTCGCGGCGTTCCTGCACGCGCTGCTCGGCATTCACGCCGCCATAGACGCGGCGCTTGGAGGGGAGGGGTTTCTTGCTCATCCGTATATTTGACAAGATTTCTTTCCCAAAATACAGTCCCGCCACTGCCGCCCTCCGGACGGCGCCCCCTACCCGTTCTCCAGCCGCTGCGAGAGGCAACGATGAGCATCCTGAACCGCATCACCACCTTCGACGGCACGCGTGACGCCCTGCGCCCCCTGGACCGCGTGGACAACGTCAAGCAGGCCTCCGGCGATTTCCGCAAACAGATGCTCGCCGGCCCCAAGGTGCGCTATTACCAGTCCTTCGAACTGGTGCGCGTGCCCTACCCGTCCAAGTACGGCTACCTGAACGCCCACACCGGCCCTTCGCCGTACATCCATCTCTGCAACCGCCTGTTCGTCATCCAGTTCGAATCCAGCGAAGGCCTCAAGACCCTGCTGGCCAGCCCGTCGGACTGGGAACACCAGCTGGAAACGCCGTTCTTCAAGCGCCTGACCGATTCCTACGGCGTGTTCGCGCCGGTGTCGGAGGCCCTGGTGTTCCGCAAGACCGATACCGTCCTGAACATCCTGAAGAAGATCGGCCTGGACCCGGCCGACGTCGACTACATCACCTACGACCACCTGCATACGCAGAACGTCACGCGCTGGCTCGGCGGCCCGGGCCGCCCCGGACTGCTGCCCAATGCCAAGCTGCTGGTGATGCGCGAGGAGTGGGAGAGCACGCATTCGCTGATCCCCTGGCAGAACCAGTGGTACTGCCCCGGCGGCATCGACGGCGTGCCGATGGACAAGGTGATCCTGCTGGACCACGACACCTCGCTGGGTGACGGCTCCGTGGCGCTGGTGCGCACCAAGGGCCATACCGAGGGCAACCACTCCATCGTGGCGCATACGCCCGAGGGCCTGAAGGTCACCAGCGAGAACGGCGTTTCCGTGGAAGCCTACGTGCCGGCGCTGTCGCCGGTGCCGGGCGTGGCGGAGTTCGCGCGCTACACCGGCGCGGAAGTGGTGCTCAACGGCAACACCGCCGAGTACGCCATCGACCAGTACATCTCGATGGTGCAGGAAAAGAGCATCGCCGGGCCCAACCCGCGCGACGAGCGCTACCCCAACATCGCCCCCTCGTCCGAATCGGCCGGCTACTGGCTGTTCCCGCGCACCGCGCCCGGCTTCCGGGTGGGCGACCTGCAGTACGGCACCCTGCAGAAGGCCCCGCCGGCCCGCAAGGCGGCCTAGGCCCATGCCGACGAAGACCTACCTGCTGACCGGCTGCGGCTCGGGCATCGGCCGCAACACGGCGATGGCGCTGGTGCGCCGCGGCGACCGCGTCTGCGCCACCGACATCAATGCCGAGGCCCTGGCGATCCTGCGCAAGGAGCTGGCTTCCCCGGAGAACCTGCGTACCGAACTGCTCGACGTGCGCGATCCGCAGGCCTGGGAAACCCTGGTGGCGGCGCTGGCCGCCGACTGGGGACGGCTGGACGTGGTGATGAACATCGCCGGCTACCTCAAGCCCGGCTATGTGCACGAGGAAAGCGCCGAGGAAGTGCACCGCCATTTCGACATCAACACCAAGGGCGTGGTCTTCGGCACGCAGGCGGCGGCCCGACAGATGCTGCGCCAGGGCGGCGGGCATATCGTCAACATCGCCTCGCTGGCCGGCATCGCGCCGGTGCCGGGCCTGAACCTCTACAGCGCCAGCAAGTTCGCGGTGCGCGGCTACAGCCTCTCGGCAGCCCTGGACCTGGCGCCGCGCGGCGTGAAGCTCACCGTGATCTGCCCGGACGCGGTACAGACGCCGATGCTGGACCTGCAGGTGGACTACGAACAGGCGGCGATGACCTTTTCCGGCAACGCCAGGGCGCTGGCCGCCGAGGACATCACCCGCGCGATCCTGAATGCACTGGACAAGGCACCCATCGAGATCACGCTGCCAGCCTCGCGCGGCCGGATCGCCAAGCTCGGCAGCGCCTTTCCCGGGCTCAGCGGGTCGCTGCTCAAATGGCTGCAGTCCCGCGGCCGCAAGCGCCAGCAGCAGCGGGCGCAGGCTCGCTGAGCCTCAGCGTACCGTCGCCACCTGCAGGCGGCGGTACTGCCCTCGCTTGATCGCGACATATTCCTCGCGCGTGCCGTCTTCCTTGAGCTGGCGCGGATATTCCTCGACCGCGTCGAGCCAGCGCTGCAGGCTGCGCTCGAAGCGCTGGCCCTCGGGCACCGACAACTCGGCCAGGTGGGACTCCAGGGCGAGGTAATAGCGCATGGCGTTGCGCTCGATGCCGCCGCGCAGGCCGCCGATGTAGCCCTCGCCCTGCGGCGTGAATCCGACCTTGTTGCGGCCCTTGGTGCTGAGATAGGCCTGCGTCGCCATCCGCGAGGCGAAGCTCGGGACATAGGAATACGAGAAATGCAGGAAGGTCTTGCCTTCCTCCACCGGCACGGCCTCCACCAGGATGCGGTAGTCGCGCGTGCCGACCGGCCCCTTGTCCGCTTCCAGGCGCAGCTGCAGGAAACCTTCGTCGGCCTGCATGCGGCGGAACTCGAACTCGGCGTGGTACGGCGCCTCGCCCGAAGCCTCCAGGCGCGCGCCGAGATTCATGGCCAGCTTCGGCGCCGCGGCATCGCCGGCGACGCGGCAGCCGGCGACGTTGGGATGCACCATCATCGCCTCGCACCAGTTCTCGGGGTTGGCCAGCGCCGCGCTGACCAGCGCCAGCGGCTTGCCGATCACGGCGTGGATTTCGCCCTTCAGCACCCCGCCGGACTCTGCGGATTGCAGGATCATCGGACGCCCGAACGGGCTGGCATGCAGGCGCTCGGCGCTGGACTGGTACGCGGCGGCGAGCACGGCGGCGGAACCCTCGGGCGCCGGAGCAGCGGCCAGGGGAGCGGCCCAGGCGACGGCCAGCCACCAGAGGGCGCGGCATGCGAGGGTCCAGCGTGTCTTCGGGGATGCCATGTTCGTTCCGACCGAGCCTCGATGATGGAGGTCCGCAGGCTTGATGCTGCTGCAGCAGCATGAACGTCGCATGAAGCGTGCCGCCGTCCCCGCGGCGGCACGCGGCAGTCCAGCCTAGCTTCTTTTCGCCGGTTTTCCAGCGGCTTTCGCCACCGGCTTCTTCGCCGGGGCCTTCTTCGCGGCCGCCTTCCTCGCGGTGGGCTTGCGCGCCGCCGGCTTCTTCGGCGCGGGCTTCTTCGCCGGCTCAGGACGGGCATCCGCGTCATTCTCGTCCAGCACCTGGTTGATGTGCGCGGCGTCCTCCAGGTTCTCGATCTGGTCCGAGATCAGGTCGCCGAGCTGCTGGTTGATGCGGCGGATCGCGTCGTAGACCATCGCCGCCGCCTGGCGGTTGCGCTCGCGCAGGGCCAGCTTGTCCTCGGTCAGCACCCCGGTGCGCTCCAGGAACTGGAACGGCAGGTCGGCGATCTGCAGGTGGATCTGGCCGATGGAGGACACGGCGCGGTCGATCGCCTGCTGCAGGGAGTCCTTCAGCAGTTCGAGTTTCTGCAGCTTGCTCATGGTTCTTTACCTATGGATATCAAGAGGGTCTGGCGAGCAATGTAACCGAGCGCCGCGGCGCTGCGTATGGGTCTGCGGCCGCGCCCGGCTGCCGCCGGGTCAAGGCGACGCCTGTACACCGAATTCACCCGTTTTGCCATACCCGCGCCTCAAGGCGTTGATTTGACTGCTGTGCTAAGTTAGCCGGCGTAAGCCGAACCGCAGTCTGATGACCACCCGCATTTCCCGCAGCCCCCGCAGCGGCGCCGACGACGGCGCCCTCGTGACCCGTTCCGAGCGCAAGCAGCGCACGCGCGGCGCCCTGCTCGACGCCGCCCTCAAGCTGATGTCCGACGGCCGCAGCTTCACCAGCCTGGGCCTGCGCGAGATCACGCGCGAGGCCGGCGTGGTGCCCACCTCCTTCTACCGGCACTTCCGCGACATGGACGAGCTGGGCCTGGCCCTGGTGGAGGAAAGCGGCCTGACCCTGCGCCGCCTGCTGCGCGAGGCGCGCAAGCAGGGCCGCCCCGATGCCGACATGGTCCGGCGCTCGGTGGAGGTCTACAAGCAGTACGTCGAGGACAACCGCCTGCAGTTCTTCTTCCTGGCCGGCGAACGCCATGGCGGCTCGCCGCTGATCCGCCGGGCGGTGCGCAACGAGGCGACGCATTTCACCAACGAGATGGCCGAGGACATCCGCCAGCTCAACATCGCGCCGCAGCTGTCGTTTGCCTCGCTGCAGATGATCTGCAACCTGATCGTCTCGTCGATGTTCAACGCCGCCACCGACATCCTGGACCTGCCGCACAACCACCCCCAGGCCCACCGGGAACTGACGGATTTCCTGGTCAAGCAGCTGCGCCTGATCTTCCTGGGCGCGACGCAGTGGAAGGAAAAGGCGCCGGACTAGCCCGCCTTCGGCGCCAGCGTCCGCAGCAGCAGGTTGGACCCCACGCCGCAGATCGCGATCACGGCCGCCATCGGCAGCGCCGAGCCGTCGTGCCAGGACCCCACCACCGCCCCTGACAGCGCCGCGGCGCCGTACTGGATCATGCCCAGCGAGGCCGAGGCGGTGCCGGCGTTGCGCTCGAAGGGCGCCATCGCCATCGCCGAGGAGTTGGGGAACACCAGCCCCAGCGCGGCCACGCAGACGAACAGCGGCGGCAGGATCGCCGTCAGGCCGCCGGCCCCCGACAGCACCACGGCCAGCAGCGCCAGGGCCGCCAGGGCATGCGCCAGCAGGGCGCTGCGCAGCACGCGTTCCAGCGGGAAGCGGTCCAGCAGCCAGCGGTTGAGCTGAGAGGCACCGATCAGGCCGAAGGCATTGGCGCCGAAGACCTTGGCGAAATGTTCCGGCGGGACCCGGTAGAGCTCGATGAACACGAAGGGCGCGCCGGCGATGTAGGCGAACATGCCGGCCTGGGCCACGGCGCCGCCCAGGGCATAGGGCAGGAAGCGGCGGTCGGAGATCACGCTCCAGTAGCCGCCGCGCGGCCCGGTCGAGGGTCCTCCGGTCTCCGGCAGCGCGCGCCAGACCGCCAGCAGGCAGCCCAGGCCGAACAGCGCCAGCACGCCGAAGATCCAGCGCCAGCCGAAGCCCAGCAGCACCCAGCCGCCCACCATCGGCGCCAGGATCGGCGCCACGCCCATCACCAGCATCAGCAGCGAGAACACCCGCGCGGCGGTCTGCGGGTCGAACAGATCGCGCACGACCACTCGCGCCACCACCATGGCGCTGCCGCCGCCCAGGGCCTGCAGCACGCGGAAGGCCATCAGCGCCTCGATGCGCCAGGCCAGCGCGCAGCCCAGCGAGGCCAGCACGTACAGTCCCAGGCCGATGTACAGCGGCCACGTGCGGCCGTAGCGATCGATCATCGGGCCGTAGAGCAGCTGGCCCAGCGCCAGGCCGACGAAGAACGACGACAGCGTGAACTGGGCCTGCCCCTGCGACGCGGCCAGGTCCCTCGCCAGCGTCGGCAGCGCCGG
>Ga0255097_1001041_pt1 | contig 9842 bp, 4 predicted proteins | sample Colum_Atlam_RepB_2_FD_188436 | JGI IMG/M metagenome (GOLD analysis project Ga0255097, IMG submission 188436) | Freshwater microbial communities from Columbia River, Oregon, United States - Colum_Atlam_RepB_8d | ecosystem: Environmental > Aquatic > Freshwater > River | place: USA: Oregon...
CTTCGGTAGCCGGTTGGGTGGGTACGCACCTGAGCGGGGCCCGTGCAGATGTTGCGGTGCCGGAGCAGGCGCCGCAGGAGGTCTTGCGCATCGAGTGCAGTTGGATGTGGGGAGAAGGTCTGGCCCAGTTGGTGCCGCAGGAGCTCGCGGCTAGCTCGCGGTTGCATGTAGCGGTCGATCGCTCCGAACCGTTCCTGCCCGTCAGCAACCAGGTGGCGGCCACGCGCGTGGCGCGGGACGGTCAGAGCCGCTCGTTTGATGTGGAGAGCAAGCTGCGCCGGCAAGGTGCGCCTCTGCCTTCGACGGCGCTGCTGCCGGCTGGCGCGACGGTGCGTTTTGGTGCCGATGAGCGTGTCAAGCAAACTGGACTGGCGGCGGCCGAGTTGCATTGGCACGCCAATGGTGCGCTGGACCTTGCGTGGGTCGTACCCGCGCGCTCGGTGGACGAGGAAGGGGTCGAGGAACAGTATCGCGAGCGTGTGCTCTTGGATGTGCAAGCGCAGATCGACAGTGCGGGCTTGGTGCTGGTGTTGCCGCGCGCTGTCGACGACAAGCTGGACCTAGCGCTGCGCCTTCAGGTCAAGCGCCGCATTGGCGCGGAGCTGGGCGAGGAATGGCTGGCGATGCGCGAGGTGTTGTTGCAAAGCGGTGAGTCGGCTACTCGCGGCAGTCGCTTGCCGTCCCGCGAAGAGTCGTTCCGCAATGAGCTTGTCGACGCGTGGCAAGAACTGGTCGCTCCCGCCTATCGTCGCGCGGCGTGGTTGCACCTGGCGGGTGCTTTGGATGCGCAGATGGCGCAGGACTATGGCTTCTTGGCTACCGATGAGGACCTCGCCACCGTGGCGCAGGACCTGCATGCGAAGGCGGATGCGGCGCGCTTGCGCGCAGCCGAGCCGGCGAGCTTGGGTCTGGCGATGGAGGGGCATGTCATGCGCCATCTCGCGCTGCAGGGAGCTGAAGGCAAGTTGGAACCGCAGCTGCACGGGTTGCTGTTGTTGCACACAGGCGAAGTGGGTCGCTGGCCGGGCACTTTGGATGAAGCACTGCGCGAGGCGCGTACCCTGAGTGCGTTGCGCACTCGCTTTCTGCGCGAAAACGAATCGTTTCTAGAGGACGGCAATCCTGCGGCCCGCGTGCGCGCTCACGACTGGTTGGTGGCGCGCGACCTCGGCGTGGCGGGCTACGACCCCTTGGCCGAACGCGAAGTGCGTGAAGCCGCGTTGGCTGCTTGGGACGAACAGCGCGAAGCGAAAGCAGGTGTTCAATGAATCCGCGTGCCCGTACATGGCTGCGTCGAGCAGGTTGGACATTCGGTGCGCTGGTCGGGGCACGCCTGTTGCTTGCCGTGGGGCTTGCACCCGCAGCGACTTGGGTCGCCAGCACGCAAGGCTTGAACCTCGCGTGGGACTCGCACGAGCTGTCCCTATCAGGCGGTGAAGTACGCTTGACAGGCCTGCGCATCGCCAAGGCCGGCGAAGCGCAGCCCGCCTTTGTGACCATCGAGTCCTTGCACGCTGATGTGGACTTGCGTGCGTTGTTGGATGGGCGCCTTGTTGTAACCCAAGTTGTGGTCGACAGCCCGATCGCGCGCGCCGGTTTGGATGCGCAGGGTGCGTTCCGCCTCGCGGGCGACTTCGATCCGTTGAGCTTGCTTGGCGAGACCACCGCAACCGAGGAGCCGACCACGGCAGAGCCGCCCTCGTTGCCCACCTCGGTGCCCGTGGCAGTGGAACACCTGCGTGTGCGCCACGCCAAGTTGGTGTGGACTGACGCTGGTCTGGCTTCGGCTCCAACTGTTGTAGACCTTGATGTAGAAGGCTCGCAGTTGTTCGTTCCGTACACGTCGGGCTCTTTGCGCGTGCGTGTGGGTGCCGCGGGCTTGTTGGACAGTCTGCGTGTGGACTGCGGTATCCAAGTGATCCGTGACGATGTGGAAACCGCCACTACGTTGGCCGTCGACGCCCAATTGGCAGGTCTGCGCTTGCGACCTCTGGCCGAACACCTGCGCAGAGTGGGTGTTGTGGCCCGCGGCGAACGCATGGATGGCGCTGTTCAACTCGAACTCAGCCTCAGCGGCGCGAATGATCAAGCTACGGAGGTCGCAACCCGCTTGCAGGTCCGTCAAGCACGCTTGACGGCAGATGGCCGCACTGCGTTGGCGGTTGATGCTGTGGACGTCGATCTGCAAGCGGGCTTTGATACCTTGCGTTCGCAGCGGCTCGCGGTGATCGCACCGTATGCCCATGCCGAGCTGGGCTCAGATGGTGTGCCGGTCTTCGCAGGCCTGGGGTTAGTGGCTGTAGAGTCCACCAGCCCAGCGGCGACGGCTCCAGTCGCGATTGCCAAGCCCTCGTCTACGCCTTTGCACGCTTCACTCGCGTTGTTTGAGCTTGAGCGCGGCCGCATCGAAGTGATCGACCGCCGCGTCGAACCGCCGCAGGACATTGGTCTTGATGCGCGTCGCGTCGTGCTGAAGAACCTCGACAGCGCAGTGCTTACGGCCTCGCTGCCGGTAGCGCCGGAAATCGAGCTGTCGGCGGTACTGGGTGTCGATGAAGTCGCACACGAGCTGTTGGCCGACGGCAAGATCCGCGTTGAAGAAACGCCTGCTGGTGATCCGCGCCTAGGTGCGACGCTGACGCTGCAAGGAGACGAAGTGAGCCTTGCTGCGTGGAGTCGCTTGCTGGGCACTATGGGGCTGGCTCCTACACCACGCCCGACGGATTTGCGTGCTTCCTTCCGCGCCGTGGTGGAACGCGCGCCGGATGACAGCTGGACCGCTTCAGCGGAGATCGCCGAGTTGTCAGCTGATGACGGCCTGCAGCGCGTGTCAGCAGGTGCCACGCAGGTGAACAACTTGCGCGTGGCGGAGGATACCCAAGGACTCAGCATCGTCCTGCCCAATGTGGCGCTGGATGGTGCCATCATCGTGGCGCGACGCACGACTAGTGGTGACCTAGTGCTGCCGTTGGTGACGGTGTTGGCGCAAAGCACGGGCGGAGCTACGAGTCCTGCGCCAGCGACGGCGCCCAACAGCAAGCCGCCGAGCGCGAGCCCCATCACGCTGCCGAACCTGCAGTTGGATCGTCTCGCGTTGCGAGCGCAACGCGTGCGCTTGTTGGATGAGTACGTCTCGCCGCCTGTCGAGCTGGAGCTGGTGTCTGCACAAGTCGAACTACTGGATGTGCGCACCGGCAACGCCGTGCCGGTAGGTGCGCAACCTGGCGCAACCTTGAAGGCTTCCATGGAAGCCCCGGGACTGCTGGGAAGAGCTTCGGTGGAAGGCTCCGTGCGTGTGTCGCCGGATTTGGCACGCACCCAGAGCACTCTGCGCTTGTCTGCCGATGGTGTAGACCTGAGCAAGTTGCAAGTGTACTTGACACCTCTCGGTATCGAGGCCTTGGTGCGCAACGGCCAAGCGCAGGCCACACTGCAGGCCGAAACACTGTTGGGTGGTGGTCAGTTCCAGCTCAGCGCTTCGGCGAGAGATGTGTCGTGGGGCGAAGGCGAGGTCAACTATGCGCGCCTCGACACCTTGGCGCTCGAGGGTTTGGTGCTGGACGCCGAAGGCTTGAGCATTGCCGATGTGGTGGTGCGCGGCGCGCATGCCGCGGTGGAGCGTGACTCTCAAGGCCGCTTGAGTGCCTTTGGCGTGCGTATCGATCCGTCGCAGTTGCCTGCCACCACAGCGGTACCTGTGGAGCCGAGCACGGAGCCCAAGGAGGCCAAACCTGCACCTGCGGTACGCATCGCTCATGTGCTCGTTGAGAGCACTGGCCTCACGCTTGTCGATGCGGCCGTCGCACCCGCCACGACCGCAGAGCTCGTCGTGCAGGCTGAAGTCGCCGACCTTGCGACTGGCGGCAGTGCGCAGACGCGCATCAACGGCACTCTCGGGCTGGCGCCGCTGTTGCGTCGAGCGTCTCTCGACGCGCTAGTGCAGTTGGCGCCCACGGCTTTGACTGCACAAGCTCAACTAGAGTTCGAAGGTTTGGACACAGTGGCATGGGAGCCTTGGTTGCCAGCCAGCGTACGCGGCGAAGCCCGCGCGCTAGGTGGTCAAGCACGCGTCAGCGCCCTGATTGACTGGTCGCAGGGCCTGTCCATTGCTTTTGACGCCTTGCGGGTGGGTTTACAGAACGCACCTGAAGGAGTTGAGCCCCAGTCGTTGGCCTCGGTCCAGCAAGTGTCTGTGTTGGCGCCCAAGTTGGGGCCTACCGACATTCGCATCGAGCAGCTGATCGTGGCAGATGCGCAACTTAGCGCCGAGCGAGATGCGCAAGGCGCGCTGCACACTTGTGGAGTTGTGTTGCAGCCTGCTGCGAGTGCACCGATGGTCGCCGAGCCTGCGGCCCCGACGCCTGCACAACCGTTGGTGTTCAAGCTCACCAACTTGCCGCGTGTCGAGATCTCCGCCTTGTCTATGGACCTTGGCGCGCTGAGCTATCGCGACGCCCAACTGGGTGCTCCGATCGAGCTGGGTGCGCGCGTGCAGTTGGCGCAGCCGTGGGTCGCGTGTTCGCCCAAAGAGGGCGAAGCCACGCCGCTGGTGGTGCAAGCGCAAGGTCGCTTGTTGCCCGTGGCACGCGAATGGTCGGCGCAGCTTCAGGCGGGTCTCATCCAGCAGGAACCGTCGATCGCGCTCACCCTCGAGGCTAAGGGCATCGAAGGCAACGCGCTCACCAGCTTGATGCCTGCTCTCGCAGGTCAGCTGGACGGAAGCTCCTTGACCGATGCGAGCTTTCAAACGGGCCTGGAAGCGCGTGTCAAATTTGCTAGACGCAGTCACTACGAGTTCGATCTGACCAACGGTCTTTCGGGTGAGCTCACGGTGCAGCCTACGCGTTTGGCGATGGGCGAACGCACTCTGTTGGGTGTGGATGGCATGCGCGCCGAGTTGCGGCGCATGGTGCCCCACACGGGCTTTGTGCATGTGCCGCGTCTGTCAGTGCAGACACCGCGACTCTCCATTGTGCGTCAAGGCAACCAAATCGAAGTGGCGGGTTTGACGCTGAACCTCGCAGCTCCAGCGAACGCAGCGGCACCGCAGGCCAGCAACCAGCCTGCCGGCGCTCCCGCTCCGCAGCCTGCATCGCTGCCGGAGATCCGCATCGATGCCTTTGAAGTCGATGGCCTCGCCGTGGACATTCGCGATGCAGGTGTTGATCCCGTCACTTACGTACCGTTGCGCAACCTAGACTTGTCGGTACGCAGATTCACGACGCGCATGCTGACCGAGCCGCGCGCCATGCGTTTCAGCATGGCCCTCGGTTCCGAGAAGGCACCGTTGCCTCGTCGTCACGGTGTCAAAAATGCTGTACTGGGGGTCGTACAGGCCGCCAAGGCATCGCTGACTGGCCAGAAAGACGAGCTTGTCTACGAGGACCGCGAACTGCTGGAAGAGTTCGCTCTCTCCGGCCGTTTGCAGCTTTTCCCGGAGCCCAATGCACAAGTGCAGCTGAACTTGTCCGCACTCGAGCTCTTGGGCGTGCGTGGCACAGCTGCAGCTCAAGGCGTGAACATCGGCGATGGCTTGATGGACTTTGCGCTGCGTGCGCGCCTCGTAGGAGACAAGCTCAGCGTGCAAGCCACCACGGTGTTCACCGACTTGTCCCTGTCAGAGCCCAAAGCCGGCCCCATCGAGACCTATCTCGCGATCCCGATGCCCTTGGATGCGGCGCTCTTCTTGTTGAAGAACGCTGAGGGTGAGCTGCGCATTCCGGTGTCGTTGAGCGCTTCGACGAAGGGCATTACGACTGCCGACCTCGCCATGGCTGGCGGCGGTGCAGTGGCCAAGGTGATCGGGACAGCGATCGCCAGTGCGCCGTTGCGCGTGCTCAGCACCTTCACCGACTTGTTCGCGGATGCGAAGAGCATGCCGAAGACAGATGCTGCGCGCCTTGCCTTCGTGTCAGGCACGGTGGTTGTCGACAGTGCATCGCGCGCTGCACTGGAGCCCATGTTCCGTCGACTCCAGTCGGATCCCTCTCTCGTGGCGGTGATCCAGCACCGCTTGTCGGTCGAGGACATGCAGCGTATGGAGCTGTTGGCGAATCCTGCTGAAGTGGATGTCGGGGAGCTGCAAGCGCGCTTGCGTCAACGGCGGCGCGAGCTGTTGCGCGAACATGCGGAGATTGCCGCGCGTGCGCGCGCCAGCCAAGGCAGCTGGCGCGGTGCTGTGGTGGACGAGTTGCGCACGCGTTGGCGGGAAGTCGACGGCGAGCTGGGCACCATCGAGCACGCGCTCGACGAAGTGGGCGAGCTGTTGCAGCCGGGTGCTGATCGCTACCGCGACAAACGCACGCGCAGTGCAGCTCTGGAGCTGTCGGAACGGCGCTTGGAGAGCGTGCGTGAGCTGCTGCAGACGGCTCGTTCCGACGACGGCGTGGCGGTCGAGATGCGCACACCCGCACTGCAAGTCGCGGGCGATGAGACAGGCGGCACGGTCTTGATCGTGCTGCGCAAGCGCTGATTGCTCAGCGCGCGGCTGCGCCTGTCAGCAAATAGGTCGCCGCAACTGCGCGGTGATCCGACGGCCAAGGGTCGCACACCACTTCGCTGGTCAAACTCGATTCGCCCACCACGCGGATGCGCACCGGTCGCACTCCTGAGCCGGCATGCAGTAACCAGTCGATCCGATCATGACGATCATTCGGGTCGTCAGGTCGGGTTGTCGGTGTCCAAGTCAGTCCCGGCCACTCCACCGGATTCGGATGCAGCGCGCGCCATGTGTCGACCAAGCCAGCCTGGGCCAAGGTGCTCGAGGTTGGCCACGCGACAGGGAAGGGATACCAGCCGCGAGCTACCGCAGCCTGAGTCCAGTCCAGATGCGAAGGCTCATTGAAGTCGCCACCAACGATCAGCGGCTCTTCGTTGTCCAGCGCGCTTTCCAGTCCGATCAGCAATGAACTGACTTGATCGCCACGCGCCGCGCGTGCTGCTGCCACGGCCTCCTCGGCGGTCGTCAGGAAGCGACCACCTTCATAGGGGATGCGGGCCAGTTGGTACGGCTGGTACGGCGCTGCTGGCAAGTGCACACACGCCACGCGCACCGTGCGTCCACTGCTCAAGCCGATGACGATCGAGTCCTTGGCGCGTTCGACAATCGTGTGGCGCGTGGCGATGCCGCGGCGTCCTGACAGCGCGACATAGTTCCAACCCAGCTCACGCGCCAAGCGCGCAGCGTTGTCCGGTTGATCCGCTGCGAGCCCTTGGACTTCTTGAAAGCACACGGCATCGGGGTCTACGCGCTGCAACACGCGCAAGGTATCGGACAATGGACGCTTGCCCGCATCACCACCGTGCCACAGGTTGAAGGTCAGCACCTGAAAGCTCTCGGGCAAGCCCTCGTCGACAGCGTCTTTGTCCTTGGATTGGCTCAAGCACGCGGTCATGACCAGTGCGGTTACGCACCACGCTGCCCAACGAAAGAGATGGTTCATGAGGGTAGATCGAACACGCCGACCAGCGAGAGACCATCGAGCCCCGGCACCAAGTCGAACAACGACAGCACAGGAATGGCTGCATTGACGAGCTTGAGCTTCGTGGGCGAGAAGGTCTTGGAGTAGTTGGTTTGACGGTCTTTCTTGAGGCGATAGCCCCAAGCACCAACCGGGTTCATCGGCCGCAGCGCGCGCGTGCGGAAGCCATGGCGCTCGAACAGCGCTTGCAGATCGGCGGCGTCATAGCGTCGCCAGTGTCCACTGGCCTTGTCCATCGCGCCGTACAGGCTCGCTTGGGCTGGAACCTTGATCGCCGCCGTCCCGCCCGGACGCAGGCGCGCCTTGAGCTTCTCGACGAACGCATCGTGGTCTTCAAAGTGCTCGACCACATCGAGCGCGATGGCCACATCCGCCTTCACATCAGCCAGCTCATGCCAGTCACCGCGCAAGTCTGCTTGACGCGCTTGCACCTTGTGCGCGGGAAAACGCGCTTGCAGCTTGGTTAGCAGCTCCTGATTCACATCCACGGCGATGACTCGTTCGCACCGCGGGAGGTAATGATCGAGCACCATGCCAGCGCCGCAACCCAGCTCCAACACCGTGCCACGCACGCAATCTTGAAAGCGTTTGGCGATCCAACCGTAGTAGTTCGGCAACAAGGCCATACGGTCCTGCGCCTCGTGGTACACGAGGTTGGAGCGATCGAGATCGTGCGCGTCACTCATCTCTGTCAAGGTACCATGCTGACACTCATTCCCGGGCGCAAGCGCCCTGGGCGTAGCACACGGCACACAAAGCCGCTGCGCCCCAGCATGAGGTCCGGAAAGCGCGCATCCAACGGACGCAGCGTCTTGCAGGGCTCGCGCACATCATGGATCTGCAGCAGCACCTCAGTCCCCACAGCCAGACGATCGTCAGGCCGTAACTGCGCGAAGTCCAACCCTTCAATCAACAGGTTTTCGCCATACGAACCTGGAGCTTCGGCACGCACACCATCGCGTTGCAGCGCTGCGTAGTCTTCCGTGCTGAACAAGCACACAGCACGATTCGCACCGCCATGCAGCTTGTAGCGATGCCCGTCGCCTACGAGGCCGAGCTCTGTGCACTCGGCCTCGTCTACAGGATGCTTGGGGATGCCACCGGACCCGAGACACACGGCGCGTACGGTGCCAGCGGGTCGCGTGCTCATACCGTAGCCCTCACTCCTTCACGAAGAAGTAGTACAGCTGTCCTTCGCTGCGCGTGGCGCCGGCAACCTGTTCGGCCTCATCACCCGAGCCCAAGTACACATCCGCGCGACCGGCGGTGCGGATCGCTCCACCGGTGTCTTGATCCAACATGAAGTGATCAATGACCGCGCCTTCGCCACCTGCGCCCACAGTACCCGTGACATACACGAGTGCACCGCGCGGGAAGAGCGTCTTGTCGGTCGCCAAGCTGCGATTGCCGGTCACAGGCACATTCAGCGAGCCACGCGGCGTGCCTTCGATCGGCGTGAAGAACACATAGCTCTCGTTGCGATGGAGGTAGTCCTGCACCTTGTCAGGATTGGCTTGCGCCCACGCGCGAATCGCGCGCAACGACACGCCGTCCTTCGGCAGTTGGCCATCAGCGACCAGAGCTTGGCCCAACGACGAGTACTCGCGGCCGTTCTTAGCCGAGTAGCCCAGCTTGTACAGCGACCCATCTTCTAAGCGGATGAAAGCCGAACCATTCACATGTGCGATGTAGGCATCGATCGGGTCCTTCAACCACGCTAGCTCCAGACCTTTGCCGGCCAACAGCGCACTCGCTTCGATGGTGGCGCGATCAGGGTACTGCTCGTATCCCGTCGTCGTTTGGCGACCGAGGATCACGCCGTCTTCGCCCTTCGCGAGGTCGTTGGGCATCGCGTACAGCGGATAGCGACACTGCGCTGTTTGCGTCCGGCTGCCCGGCAGGATCGGGGTGCAGTACGCGGTGTACAGCACACCACCACCGCGACCATCCCAACCGGCGCTCTTGAGCACTTCGAACTCTGCGAGCACACGCGACTCGAACTCATCCGGCGTTGTGCATTCCGTCAACAGCTGCTTGAAGCGCTCCAAGCTCTTGGTGGCGCGCTCTTGGGTCACGCCTTCGATCGGGAAGAACTTGGCCGAGCTCTTCTTCTTGGTCCACGCGATGCTCTGTTCGAGCGCGGGCAAGATCTCGGCCTTGGCGTAGACATCATGGCCAAAGCGCGGCGGCGCTTCGCCCGGGTCCAGCGGCAGCAAGGCCGGCGCTCCCTCGGGTAGAGGGCGGCCATAGTCCTTGGCGACTTGGCAAGCGGAGGTGACAACGAGGAGAGCCGCCGTGCAGGTGGCGACGAGACGCGTGCGTAGGTTGTGGGTCATCGGTTGCTGTGCAAAGTGTGCGCAG
>Ga0255097_1001044_pt1 | contig 9826 bp, 8 predicted proteins | sample Colum_Atlam_RepB_2_FD_188436 | JGI IMG/M metagenome (GOLD analysis project Ga0255097, IMG submission 188436) | Freshwater microbial communities from Columbia River, Oregon, United States - Colum_Atlam_RepB_8d | ecosystem: Environmental > Aquatic > Freshwater > River | place: USA: Oregon...
GTCCAGCCGACTTCAGCAGGTCCATCAGCTTCTCGACCGCGGCGCGATCGCGAATGCGCCCCAGCGACAGCAAGCGCGCTTTCATCACACTGTTGTCAGGCGCAGTCCACAGATCCTCCACCAGCAGCTCGATCGATTCCTTGGCTCCGAATTGGCCCACGGCCCGCAGCGCCGCGGCATACACCTCGTATTGGTCCTTGAGGCTGCGCTCCGAGCGCATCCAGTGCTCCAGCGACTTGCGCGACTCGGGGTGCGGCATGAAGCGCAAGGCTTCAATCGCGGCCAGCTTGACCTCTTGCTCCTTCTCGCGCAGCCCTTTGGCAATCGCATCAATGGTCTTCGTGTCGACGATCGCCGAGTTCTTCTTCAGCGCCTCGACCTTGACGGCGGGATCCTTGCCAGCGAGAGCCTTCTCGATCTCCGTCACTGCGGCCTTGACCGCTTCGGGGCTAGCAGGCTTGGCGTTCTGCGCCCAGCTCAGGTGCGGCACCGTCACGAACACGAACAAGGCGATCCATCTGCGGAGCTTCATGCTGTCCATAAACACGAAAATACCGAGCAGGGCTCGGTATTTTCATGCCTCTAGTAGCGAAAGTCGTGAGACCTAGATCTCAGCGCTCCGCATTCAGGGTGCAGGCGTCTCGCCCGGTGCGGCCGCGACGGCCTTCTCGGGCTCAGCCTCTTGCTCGAAGACGAGTTTGTCCGCGCCTTCGGCCAGCTTGATCTTGACCGGGATGCCGCTCAGGTGCCCGTTCTTGAGCATGTGCTCGGCCAACGGGTCTTCGATGTTGCGCTCGATGGCGCGGCGCAACGGGCGTGCACCGTAGTCTTCGTTCCAGCCTTGCTTGATGAGGAAGTCCAGTGCCGGCTGTTCGACTTCGAGCGTGACGCCCTTGTCGGCCAAGCGCTTGCTGACCTCGGCAATCTGCAACTTGACGATGCGCGTCAGGTCTTCGTGCATGAGCGGGTTGAAGACCACCAGCTCGTCCACGCGGTTCAGGAACTCGGGGCGGAAGTACCGCTCGACCTCCAGCATCACGTCGGTCTTCATGCGCTTCTTGCGCTCGTCTTCGTTGGGCTTAACGGTCGAGGCCGTGCGATCGAAGCCGAGCTTCGAACCGACCTTCATCTGCTGCGAGCCCAAGTTGCTCGTCATGATGAGGATCACGTTCTTGAAGTCGATGTGGCGACCGAACGAGTCGGTCAACCGGCCTTCCTCCATGATCTGGAGCAGCATGTTGAACACATCGGGGTGTGCCTTCTCGATTTCATCGAGCAGCACCACCGAGTACGGGCGACGGCGCACGCGTTCGGTGAGCTGGCCACCTTCTTCGTAGCCGACATAGCCCGGAGGCGCGCCCACCAAGCGCGACGCGTTGTGCTTCTCCATGTACTCGCTCATGTCCATGGTGATCACCGCATCTTCGGTGCCGAACATGAACTTGGCGAGTTGCTTGCACAGGAAGGTCTTACCCACGCCCGAGGGGCCCAGGAAGATGAACGAGCCGGTCGGGCGGCGCGGGTCTTTGAGACCCGAGCGTGAACGACGCACGGCACGTGCGATCGCGCTGATCGCTTCATCTTGGTTGATGACGGCCCGGCTGAGTTCGTTCTCCATTTGCAGGAGACGTTCGGCCTCTTCTTTCTCGAGGCGAGTCAGCGGGATGCCCGTCATCTTCGACACGGTTTCCGCGATGACTTCCGCATCGACCGTGCCGATTTGTTCTTTGTCCGATTGCTCCGAGCGCCAGCGGGTTTGCACCTCTTCGCGCTTCTTCTTCATCTGGTAGGCCTGGTCACGCAAGCGCGCGGCCCGTTCAAAGTCCTGTGCCGTGACAGCGGCATCCTTCTCACGCTCGAGCTTTTCGATCTCGGTCGTGATGTCACGCAGGTCCGGCGGAGCCACCATGGCCTTGATGCGCACGCGCGCACCGGCCTCGTCGATGACATCGATGGCCTTGTCCGGCAGGAAGCGGTTGTTGATGTAGCGCGTCGACAAATCCACAGCGGCTTGCAGCGCTTCGTCGCTGTAGCTGACGCGGTGGTGGGCTTCGTAGCGGTCACGCAAGCCCTTGAGGATCTCGAAGGCTTGCGCGGGCGTCGGCGGTTCCACATTCACCGATTGGAAGCGGCGCTCCAACGCACCGTCCTTCTCGATGTGCTTGCGGTACTCGTCGAGCGTGGTCGCACCGATGCACTGAATCTCACCGCGCGAGAGCGCCGGCTTGAGCACGTTCGAGGCATCGATCGCGCCCTCGGCACCACCTGCACCCACCAAGGTGTGCAGCTCGTCGATGAACAGCACCACATCGCGCACGCGGCGCACTTCGGTCATGACCGCTTTGATGCGCTCTTCGAACTGACCGCGGTACTTGGTGCCAGCCACCATCAAGGCGAGGTCGAGCACCACGATGCGCTTGTTGCGCAAGATCTCGGGCACGCGATTCTCGATGATCTGTTGGGCCAGACCTTCGACGATGGCGGTCTTGCCCACACCGGGCTCGCCGAGCAACACGGGGTTGTTCTTCGTGCGGCGCGAGAGGATCTGGATCACGCGCTCGATTTCATTCGCGCGCCCGATCACCGCATCCAGCTTGCCTTCGCGTGCCAGCTCGGTCAGGTCGCGACCAAAGCTGTCGAGCGCCGGCGTCTTGCTCTTACCGCCTTGCGGTTTCTCAGTGGCTGAGGGCGCGGCACCTTCTTGCTGGCCGCTTTCCTCGTCTTCTTCCTCATTCGAGTCGGCGCCCAAGAAGTCGAGCACTTCTTCGCGCACATCCTCGAGCTTGACGCCCAAGTTCATGAGCACTTGGGCCGCAATGCCCTCGTTCTCTTTGATCAGGCCGAGCAGCAGGTGTTCGGTACCAATGTAGTTGTGGCCGAGATTGCCGGCCTCTTCCATCGACAGCTCCAGCACCTTCTTGGCGCGGGGTGTAAAGGGAAGTTGACCCATCGTCACCATCGACGGACCGGTCTTGACGATCTTCTCGACCTCGCTGCGGATCTTGGTCAGGTCGATCCCCATGTTCTTGAGCACATTGGCGGCGACGCCAGAGCCCTCTTGCACCAAGCCCAGCAGAATGTGCTCGGTACCTAGGTATTCATGGTTGAACCTCTGAGCCTCTTGGCGGGCGAGGTTCATGACCTTCTTGGCGCGGTCTGTGAAGCGGTCGAACATCGGCGTTCCTTTTAGGGACTTGGCCTGGCGTGTTAGGGACTTGGCCTAGCGTGGAGTCGTGCCGGGCGGGGTACTGCCCGCGCTGGCTGCGCCCATGGTGCCGAGGCAGCCTAGGGTGTTACCAGAGCGGTGTCTGAGTGTTGGCTATCGACCGGATCGGCTTGCGAGTTAACCGTAGGGCGGAACCAGACGGTGGAAATCGTCAGCCGAAGACGGGGAGCACCGGGGGTGGAGAGCGGGGATTCCGCCGAGCTCCACTGGGCACTGCCAGCCTCTTCTAAGCGGTGGGATGCGCGGCTTACAGGCTCTAGAGTGCGCAATCGCGGAAATCTTGGTTCGCAGGAATGGGAACGAGCGGGGCGCTCCGCGGGCTCATGCACCCGTAGGAGGCGCCGATTCCAGCGATCGCAGCTCATCCCTCAGCTTCGCCGCCCGCTCATAGGCCTCTTCTCGAATCGCCGCCGCCAGCTTGGCGCGCAATTCCACCAACCGCGACTCGCGCTCATTTTGATTTGCAGCTTCTTTTAGCGCCTCGGCCACCTCAGCCAATTTGGGCTGCACTTCGGCGAGATTCGCCGGTAAGCGACCCACATGCACGCGCGCCCCGTGCACGCGCTCGAGCAGTTCGGCGATGTGAGGCCCAAAGACCTCGTAGTCCTTGGCGCAGCCCAAGCGCCCCTTGCGCCGGAATTCCTCGAGGGTCAGTCCGCAGTGGGGGCAGGCAGGGCCGCCCTTCTTGCGCGTCGCCTGGGCGGACAATTGGAGGAGTTTCCAAATGTCGGCCACCGTCTTCTTGGGGGCGCTGACATGCGGCAAATCCAGAGCCTGCGCGCAAATCTCGCACAGATGGCGCTCTTGCACGGGCTCGCCGTCCTTGGCGGCAGAGCTGCCCAGGTCAGTCACATGGACCGTGGCGGGATTTTTGAGGCAGTTCTGGCAGAGCATGCGTGTGGAGGGTGGCGGAGACCTAGCAGCCTACGCGCCGAACGCGTGGGTTGCCACTCGGGGAGTCTCAGGGCCCACTTCTAGGCCGGGCAATCGTTCGCTGGTAGGGCGGCGCGGAAGTCCAGTGCCCGTTCTTTGAAGTTCTTGTAGGCGTCGTAGCTGGCACAGGCCGGCGAGAACAACAGGTCCTCGCCCGGCTGCATGTGCGCATACGCCAACTCCACTGCCTCGCGCACGGTTGCGCAGGGGCTGCACGCGATGCCGCTGCCCTCAAAGGCCTGCGCGATTTCGCGTCCGGCGTGCCCGAAGGCATACACGCGGGCGACCCGCGTGGTCCGGGCTTTGGCCACCAGTTCGCCCCACGGCAGGCCCTTGGACTTGCCACCCATCAGCAGGCAGATAGGTGCTTGCACGGAATCCAACACGCTCAGCGTGGAATCCGGCGTGGTCGACACGCCGTTGTCCCACACGCGATGGCCACCGCACGAGCCCAGGTCCTCGAGCCGGTGGCTGGGCGCCGTGAGGGAGGGAATCGTCGCCGCCAGCGTCGCGGGCGCCACACCGGCCAAGCGCGCCATCCCCAGCGCAATGAGCGCATTCTTGCGCTGGAACACACCCGGCAGGCGCAGGTCGTCCACACGCCCCAACACCTCGCTGTCGAGCCGGAACTCGCCGCCGCGCAGGTTCAGCCCGCGCTCTGTGCTGGTCTCAAACCACGCATCGATGCGCTTGGCGTGCGGGCGCGTCCAACCGCGCGTGATCGGATCTTCGGCCGGCAGCACCGCCCAGCCACCGGTCGCATCCACCAAGTCGAGGATGTGTTCCTTGGCCTGACCATAGGCCTCGAGCGAACCGTGGCGATCCAAATGATCGGGCAGCACATTCACGCAGGTCACGGCCTCTACACGCGGCGGCGTGCCAAGGTGCGCCAGCTGTTGCGGTAGGTGTTCGAGCTGGTAACTCGAAAGTTCCAACACGACGCGTTCGTCCTCGTGCATGCCCTCGGCGCTTTCCACCAAGGACCGTCCGATGTTGCCGCCCAGGTGCGCGCGACCAAAACCCGCGGCCAACAACTGGTGCAACATCGTGCTGGTCGAGCTTTTGCCTTGCGTGCCTGTGACGCAATACACGCGCGCTTGGCAGCGCTCCAAGAACAGCGCGGTCTCACTGGTGATCAAGCTGCCGCGCTGGCGAGCGTACTGCACCCAAGCGTTCTTGGGATCCACCGCCGGATTGACGACCACGGCCTCCGCGCCATCAAAATGCTCGGCTGCGTGACCGCCCAAGCGCAACTCCATCGGCAGCCCATCCAGCATCGCAATCGCAGCTGCAAGATCTTGAGCGTTACGCGTGTCGGTGATGGTCACCTTTGCTCCCGCTCGCGCCAAATAGCGCGCAGCAGCCGCGCCTCCGCCAAAGAGGCCCAACCCCATGACCGTTACGCGACGGCCCTTCCAAGAGTGTGTCTGCATGGTGTGCGTCAAGGTGTAGGAGTCGTGGGCGGCACCGTCGAAGGGCGCGGCCCCGCGGGTTCGGCGCGGCGCAAGGATTCCGCGCGCAGCAGCACGGCTTCCAAGTCGGGCGATGAGATTTCGCCTTCGCGTACGGGCTCTAGCGTGCACGACTCGATGCGCACATCGCTCCAGCCGTAGGGGAAGATCACTTCGGTCAAGAGATCCGCAGGGAAATCCGCGTACCACGGCGGTTCGAGTTTCAGCACGCGCGCGTACGGCAGGTAGCCGGCCTTGTAGAGCGTGATGCGCCGCGTGCCGTACGAATCGAAGTTGGTCTCGTAGGGAGTCGTGCCTACGACTTGGTTGTCGAGGCGCACGATGGCGCCCTCAGGCTCGGAGCGAATGACGAGCTTGCGCTCTGCCGCGCACGAAGCGCAGGCGAGTGCAGCGACTCCGCAAACAGCGAGTCGGAGAGCAACGGTAGCGGAAGCAGGGCGCACGCCGTCCGTTGTAGAACTCCCCACTTGCAGTAGCAAGGTTGGCGGAGAGAGAGGGATTCGAACCCTCGGTACCTTTGCAGGTACACCGCCTTAGCAAGGCGGCGCGATCGGCCACTCTGCCATCTCTCCGCGCAAGTGGGGCGAGGAGAATACCCGCCGACCGGCGCGCGGGGCAAGCCCCAGTCAGCGAGACCGGCCCTTTAGTAGGCCGTCGCGCGGGCCTGGACAAAGCTGTAGAAGAAGACCGCGTTAGGGTCGTGAGCCACGATTTGCAGCTCGGTTTGCATGCCGCGCACAGTAGCGGGCTTGACCTTGCCGGCCTTTTGCAGGCCTGTGGCTCCCGACAGCAGCAGGTCCGTCCAGTACTGCAGGAATTCTGCGCGCTCGCCCGGGGTGCGGTTGTCGAGGTGGATCGGCCGCACATCGCACACAATGTCGCGGAGCCCCACGGTTTGCAGCAAATTGCCGAGCTTGGCACCCACGAACGGGTCGCCCCCCAAGGCAATCTGGTGCTCGTTGAAGGCCTTCCAGTAGTCGAGCGTGTGCGGGCTGTACGGTTCGAGGAAGAAGGTCGCGTTGAGCACCTCGGTCACCACGATGGGCGACCCAGGGCGCAGCACGCGCCGCGCTTCGGACAACACGCTGGTGGGGTCGGACACATGCTCCAAGATCCAGCACAGGAAGGCGGCATCGAAACTATCGGCATCGAAGCCGAGCTTGAGCGCATCGCCCACGTGCAGCTCCCAGCGGCGCTTGGCCCACGGCAGTCCGTGCAAGTGCTTGGACGCGCGCTCGAGATTGGTGCCCGAGGCATCGACACCCGTGATGTGCAGGTCCGGGAACCGACGCAGCAAAATGTCGGTCTGCGCGCCTACGCCGCAGCCGATTTCGAGCATGCGCCGCGAGCGTCGGAAGGGCAGCCCTTCATGCACGCGGTGCTCTAGAAAACGCGCTTGGTGGTAGAGACGGTCCTGCTCTTCGTGCGTGAAACCGTGCAAATACCCGGTGGTTTCGCGCTTGGTCTTGTGGGCCATGAGCTTCGCTACCTATTAGAGCGCGTGCTCTTGCAGAGCTTTCAACGGCACCACATCCAAAGTGGCTTCGTGTGTGGCCGCCAAGTCCACTTTGGGCGCGCAGCCTGCGACGTAGGCTTCGTACCAGCGTCCTGCACACAAGCACCATTGGTCGCCGGGCTTCAAGCCTGGGAAACCAAAGTGCGGGGCGGGCGTCGACAAGTCGTTGCCGCGTTGCTTGGAGAAGGCCAGAAACTCAGCCGTCACCTGTGCACACACAGTATGCACGCCATGGTCATCCGGCGCGGTGTCGCAACAACCGTTGCGGAAAAAACCGGTCAGCGGTTCCTTGGAACAGGTCTTCAAGTCGCCGCCCAACACATTGCGGCCGCGCATCTGCGCGTTATCGGGCTTTTGGATCATGATCGAGTGGCGGAGGCGGAAGGATTCGAACCCTCGATGCCTTGCGGCATGGCGGTTTTCAAAACCGCTGCATTCAGCCACTCTGCCACGCCTCCGTGCAGGGGCAAGGAGGATAGTCAACTCTAGGGCGTAGGTGGTAGAGGATCGGGCCCGGAAGTGTCCGTGCGTACCGCTTCTAGCACGCTTTCCGCCACGCGCACCGGCGCCTTGGCCCTTAGAGCGAGCGCAATCGCATCCGAAGGCCGAGCATCGACCTCGCAGAGCGCCGCCGGCGTGCTTCCCTGCGCCGGCGGGCGCAAGGCGATGCGGGCGTAGAAGGTGTTGTTGCGCAGATTGACAATGTCGACCCGCTCAATCACCGCACCGGTAGCCGTGACCAAGTCATGTGCGAGCTGATGCGTGAGCGGCCGTTCCGGCACCGTGCCCGTGACCACACGACGGATCTCGGCCGCTTCCACGGAGCCGATCACAATCGGAAAGCCGCGTTCGCCGCGGGCTTCCTTGAGGTAGATGTGCTGCTGCTCGGTGCCATCGCGAATGACAATCCGACCCAGCACCATGTCGATCATGGGATCGTCTGCGTCCTGCGGTTCCTGCGTCATGACGCGCCACTTGTCGCCCGTTTCGCTCCTCGGTGCAAGTCCATCTCTGCACATCTCTCGAATTGCGCAGTAGACTCCGCCCTCGATGGCTGGCTACCCCGACAATCCCGTCTTGGTGCGTTTGACACGCGGACCTGAGGTCGAATCGCAGCATCGCGGCGCGTGGTGCTTGGTGGACACCCACGGCAATGTCGTGGATGGTGCTGGCGAATGGGCTGCGCCTGTGTATGCGCGCAGTGCGGTGAAGTCGATTCAGGCTCTGCCCTTGTTGGAGACTGGAGCCGCGGCCAAGTACGGCTACGGTGATGACGAAGTGGCGCTCGCTTTGGCTTCGCACGACGCCGAGGCCCAGCACACCACGCGCGTCGCCGCCCTCTTGGCGCGCATGGGTTTGACGGCCGCTGATTTGCAGTGCGGGCCCCAGCCCCCCGGCGATGCGGACGCGCGCCAAGCGTTGAAGGACGCGGGCGCCAAGCCCTCGGGCCTGCACAACAATTGCTCCGGCAAGCACGCCGGGTTCTTAGCCTTGGCGTTGCACTTGGGCGTGCCCAAGGAGCGCTATTTGGATCCGCATTGCGAGGCGCAGCTGTTGGTGCGCGATGCCATGCTGGACATGAGCGGCGTGGAGGCCGAGGACTTGTCGGTGGCGGTGGATGGTTGCAGCGCACCGACCTTTCGGTTGCCGTTGACGGGCTTGGCGACCGCCTTTGCGCGTGTGGCGAATCCCGCGCGTTTACCTGCCGTGCGGCGCGCAGCTTGCGAGCGCATGTTGGGGGCGGTGGCGTCCCATCCCGAGTTGATCGCGGGCAAGCGCAAGCGCATTTGCACCGACTTGGTGCGCGTCTCCAACGGTCGGCTGTTTCCGAAGATTGGTGGCGAAGCTGTGTATGGATTGGGCGTGCGCGGCAAGGACCTTGCGTTGGCGCTCAAGATCGATGATGGCAACAATCGCGCTTTGCATGCGTTGCTGTTGGCCTTGCTTGAACGCTTCGAGCTGGCGACGCCGGATGAGCTGGCGCGGTTGGAGCCGTGGCGCGAACAGACGCTGAAAAACTGGGCTGGATTGCCGATCGGCCACACGGAAGTCGTGCTGTGATGCAACGCGCAGGGCCTGCCTTGCCGCATAACGCCCACAAAGGGCAAGCCGGTCGCGTGGCCCTGCTGGTGGGTAGTCGTTGGATGCGTGGAGCAGCGACACTGGCTTGTCGCGCTGCTGCGCGTGGCGGCGCAGGTTTGGTGGTGCATCTGGCGCGCGATGACGAAACAGCCAGTCAAGTATTTTTGACGGTGCCCGAGTGTGTGGTGCTCGACTGTTCCGAGCGCGTGGACTACAACGTGGCCAGCGCGTTGGCTCAGCGTGCGCCGCATGCATTGGTCGCGGGTTGTGGCTTGTCTGCGGATGCCTGCACGCAACGCATGGTCGAGGCCAGCCTGGGCTTTGACGGGCCGTTGGTGCTCGATGCAGATGCGTTGAATGTGCTCGCGGGTCGCAGCGAGTGCTTGCGCGCGCGTCGCGCGCCTACGGTGCTGACGCCGCACCCGCTGGAGGCCGAGCGGCTGTTGGGTGCGGCTGTGGGTGCCAGCGACGCCGCGCGTCTCGCCGCTGCGCAGGAGTTGGCGCGGCGCACCGGCACGTTGGTCGTGCTCAAGGGAGCCGGCACACTGGTCGTGGAAGGCACGCGGACGTGGCGTTGCCAGCACGGCACACCTGCTA
>Ga0255097_1001047_pt1 | contig 9799 bp, 8 predicted proteins | sample Colum_Atlam_RepB_2_FD_188436 | JGI IMG/M metagenome (GOLD analysis project Ga0255097, IMG submission 188436) | Freshwater microbial communities from Columbia River, Oregon, United States - Colum_Atlam_RepB_8d | ecosystem: Environmental > Aquatic > Freshwater > River | place: USA: Oregon...
AGTCAAGGCTTGGAGGGGCGGGATGGCTGGTGCAGACTGGCAACACAAGACGCCCTTGCCACGTCCAGGGCCATCACTCCACTGCTCCGGGTATCTGCATGTTCCTGCGCCACAACCGCGTCGCCGTTCCGCGCGACCTGTCCACCGTCACGTCCTACGATCCGGCCAACGAGACCGACCCGGCCGACGTGGGCCTCAAGCGCAATGCCGCGGAGCGCATCTGGGCGGCGGTGGAGGCGATGTACCGCGGCGGCCTGCATCCGGGCGTGGCGCTCACCGTGCGCCGCGGCGGCCGCGTGATCCTGGATCGCGCCATCGGCCATGCGCGCGGCAATGCGCCGGGCGAGCAGGGCGGGAAGATCCCGCTCACGCCGCAGACGCCGGTCTGCCTGTTCTCCGCCTCCAAGGCGGTGAGCGCCATGCTGATCCACAAGCTGGCGGAGCAGGGCAAGCTCGACATCGACGGCCGCGTCGCCGACTACCTGCCGGAATACGGCAACAACGGCAAGGAGCGCACCACGCTGCGGCAGTTGCTGGCGCACCGCGCGGGCATTCCGGACGTGCCGCTGAAGAATGTCGATGCGACGCTGCTCAACGACTTCGACATGATCGTGAAGCTGCTCTGCGCGTCCAAGCCCAATGCCGCGCACGGCCGTCAGCAGTCCTACCACGCGGTCACCGCAGGCTACATCGCCGGCGCGGTGGCGCAGCGCGTCAGCGGGCGCTCCCTGCAGGAGCTGCTGCGCACCGAGATCGCCGAGCCGCTGGGCTGCAGGTACCTGCGCTACGGCCTGGCGCCGGAGGACCAGGGCAGGGCGGCGCTGAATGCCTTCACCGGGCCGGCGCTGCCGGCGCCGCTGGCCTACGTCGCGCGGCGCGCGCTGTACCTGGACTTCGACGAGGTGGCGGTGCTGACCAACGATCCACGCTTCATGGAGTCCGTGGTGCCGGCCGCCAACATCTACGCCACCGCCGACGATGCCGGCCGCTTCTACCAGATGCTGCTCGACGGCGGCATCTGGGAAGGCAAGCGGGTGTTCCGCGCCGAGACCATCGCCGAGGCCGTGCGCCCCGCCGGCCCGATCCAGATCGACCGTACGCTGCTGGCGCCGGTGCGTTTCTCGCCGGCCTTCGTGCTCGGCGAGAAGCCCTTCGGACTCTACGGCGCCAACTGCCCGCACGCCTTCGGCCACCTGGGCTTCCTCAACATCATCTGCTGGGCCGATCCGGACCGCGACATCTCGGTGTCGCTGCTGAATACCGGCAAGACCGTGGCGCCGGACAGCCTGCTGGGCGTGGCCCGCGTGCTGGGCGCGATCAGCCGGAACTGTCCGCGCGTGCGCTGAAAAAAGCAGACCGGACAGCATGTTGCGGCACCGGCGGTTGACGCCGGTGCCGGCGCACTGCTGTAATTTGCTCACCTCTCACGGGGAGTAGCCGGAGCCTCAACCGCTCCTGCAGTGTCGTCAGCACGGAAAACGGAGGTCTCGTTTCTCCCGGCACTGCGGTCCACGCCTTCGGCGTGTCTCGGCAAGACCGGAACAGGTTCACACCTGAAATCCGTCCATAAAAGGGTCTTGCCGCCATGGTTTCCGTTGGTAGTCCGCTGTTGTGGTCGCTGTTCGCGGCCTTCGTCGTCCTCGCGCTCCTGATCGACTTCTTCGCCCTCAACCGCCAGGGCGCGCATCGCGTGTCGATGAAGGAAGCCGGCATCTGGACCCTGATCTGGGTCGCGGTCAGCTTCGTGTTCGTGGGCCTGCTGTGGTGGGGCCTGGGCGGCATGGGCGAGGATGCCGCCGCCCGCGCCATGGCCAACGACAAGGCCCTGGAGTTCATCACCGGCTACCTCATCGAGAAGGCGCTGGCGGTGGACAACATCTTCGTCTTCCTGATGCTGTTCACCTACTTTGCGGTGCCGCCCGAGTTCCAGAAGCGGGTGCTGATGCTGGGCATCCTCGGCGCCCTGGTGCTGCGCGGCGTGCTGATCCTGGTGGGCGCCTGGCTGATCGCGCAGTTCCACTGGATCCTGTACGTGTTCGGCGCCTTCCTGCTGTTCACCGGCATCAAGATGTGGTGGGCCGCGGGCCAGGAGCCGGACCTCGACAACAACCCGGCGCTGAACTGGCTGCGCCGCCGCATGAAGATCGCGCCGGACTATGACGGCGAGCGCTTCTTCACCTACAAGGACGGCGTGAAGCTCGCCACTCCGCTGCTGGTGGTGGTGCTGCTGATCGGCATCGTGGACATCGTGTTCGCGGTGGACTCCATACCTGCGATCTTCGCGATCACCACCGATCCCTTCATCGTGCTGACCTCCAACGTCTTCGCGATCCTGGGCCTGCGCGCGATGTACTTCCTGCTGGCCGGCATGCACGAGCGCTTCCACCTGCTGCCCTACGGCCTGGCGATCGTGCTGGTGTTCATCGGCAGCAAGATGCTGCTGATCGACATCTACAAGATCCCGGTGGCCTGGTCGCTGCTGGGTACCGCCGCGATCCTGGGCACCACCATGGTCCTGTCGCTCAAGATCCCGCCGAAGGCGGGCGAGGCGCAGAAGCTGCGCGGTGCCTATCCCTTTGCCAGCAAGGAAAAGAAAGGGGAGCGCGAGTAGCGCGCTCCTCCACCTGAACCCCGGCCTTCAGCGCACCAGGCTGTAGTCGTGCTGCGGCAGGCGGCGCATCTGCAGCCGGTACTGGGTGGCGAAGCCGGGGTACATGGTGCCGTTGAAGCCGTCCCCGGTCAGGTACCAGCTCTTGCAACCGGAGTTCCAGTTGGTGCCGGCCAAGCGCCGCTGGATCGCCGCGTTGTAGCGCTGCTGGGCGTCTTCGTCCACGTCGAGCCACTTGAGGTCCCGCTCGATCACCAGCCGCACGCCTTGCACGATGTAGCCGATCTGCGACTCCATGTAGACCAGGGCGGAGTTGTGCCCGGGGCCCGAGTTGGGGCCGAAGGTGAAGAACAGGTTGGGATAGCCGGCGACGCTGACGCTGCGGTAGGCCTGGGCGCCGCGCTGCCATTCCTCGGACAGCAGGCGACCGCCCAGGCCGTGGATGGGGAAGGGCGTGCCGGTCTTGCTGACGTCGAAGCCGGTGGCGAAGACGATGCAGTCTGCCTGGTGCTCCACGCCCTCCACGGTGCGGATTCCCCGCGGGCTCAACGTGGCGATGGGCCAGGTGATGAGCTTGGCGTTGGGCCGCTGCAGCGACGGGTAGTAGTCGTTGGAGACCAGCACGCGCTTGCAGCCGATGCGATAGTCCGGCGTCAGTTGGCGGCGCATCCAGTCGTCGGGTACCTGCGAGCGCAGGTGCAGGCGTGCCACCTGCTCCAGCAGGCCGCTGGCGGGTGTACGCCAGATCAGGCCGGTGGCCATGGATTCGTGCGCGCCGTACAGGATCTGGCGCAGAGCGGACTGCGCCGCGGGGGCACGGCGGAACAGCGCGCGCATCCAGTCGGGGGTGCCGTAGTCGGGCCGCGGCAGCACCCAGCCGGGCGTGCGCTGGAACACCTTGACGAAGCCTGCCTGCTTCACCAGCTCCGGGATGATCTGGATGGCGCTGGCGCCGGTTCCGATCACGGCGACGCGCTTGCCGGCGAAGTCGTAGCCGTGGTCCCAGCGCGCGCTGTGAATCTTGTGGCCTTCGAAGCGCCCGATACCCGGCATGTCGGGGAAGCTGGCGTTGGACAGCGGTCCCTGCGCCATCACCACGGTGCGCGCGCCATAGGTCTGACAGGCGGCGGTCTTGGCCAGCCAGCGGCGAGAGGCCTTGTCGAAGGCCAGCTCGATCACCTCCTGGCCGAAGCGGATCAGCGGCGCCAGCTCGTACTGCCGCACCAAGCTCTCGATGTAGGACAGAATCTCGCGGCTGCCGGAGTAGGCGCGTGACCACTCCGGGTTCGGTGCGAAGCTGTAGGAGTAGAGGTTGGAGGGAATGTCGCAGGCGGCGCCGGGATACTGGTTGTCGCGCCAGGTGCCGCCGACGGCATTGCCGCGCTCCAGGATGACGATGTCGCGGATGCCGGCCTGGCGCAGGCGGATGGCGCTGCCGAGGCCGGCAAAGCCGGCACCGACGATCAGGGTTTCGTAGGTGTGCAGGACAGCCGAGTCCTGCGGGCGCGCGTTACGGCGCGCCTGGGGGGAGGTGGTCATGGGATTTTTCTTCGGGGGAAAGTTCAGGCCGTCGGCTTCCAGGTCAGCTCGTGGACCCAGCTCGGGACCCGCGGCAGCAGGCGTGGCGGAATCTTGCCGGTGAGGCGCACCAGGGCGTCGACCGGGGCGTGGTAGAAGACATTCCTGCGATCGATCACCCAGGCGCCCTGGCGGCTGATCAGCTGGAACCAGGGATTGCGCCGCCCGCCGGGCGTGCCGCCGACGCGCTTGTACTTGGCGATGGCCTCGTAGAGCTTGTTCTCTTTCAGCCCCAGCTCGACCAGGTTGTCGCGCATGCGGTTGAGCAGGGGCAGGTAGGCGAGGATGCCCATCAGCAGGCGCGGGTCGATCAGCCTGCCGGCCATTTCCAGGGTCTGCCGGTAGATCGGGCCGTGACCCAGCATCTCCAGTACATGGAAGTCCACGCCCAGATGGCGGGCTTCGTCGGCGTTGATCTTGTCGAAGGCGGCGTGGCAGACCGGATCGTCCACCGTGTCGAGCAGGAACTTGCAGAGGGCGCCGTCGAGCGTGATCTCCAGCATGGGGATCACCGAGCCAAGCACGGACAGCGGCATCTCGTCGGCGTAGGCGTCGAGCCACTCCACGACCAGGCGGATGTTGATGTTGGGCTCCGGCAGGCCCTCGCCGTCGAGCATGCCCCAGCGCTGCATCAGCGCCATCTCGGCGTTGGCGTGGCGCTGTTCCTCGGCGTGGAAGTAGGTGTAGATCTCTCGCAGCGTGTCGTCGGGGGCCTTCTTGGCCATGGCGGCGAAGCCGCGCGCGCCGACGTGCTCGATCCACATCAGGTCGGCCATGAAGGCCTTGAGCTTGGCGTAAAGCTCGGGGTTCTCCGTGACCCGCTCGCGGCCGGGTGCGTCCCAGTCGATGTCGGCCAGCGCCCACTGCGAGGCCTTGATCTTGTCGCGCATCTTCTCGAGGTCGAGTTGCATGTCCTGCTCCTCAGGCTTGCTTCATCAGGCGGCCGAGCAGGGCCGCGCCGCGCTGGTAGGTAACCGGAGCCAGGCGCTTGCTGCGCCAGACCAGGCGGGCGTCGAGCTGCGGCAGCACGTAGAGCTCGCCGCGGTCCAGGGCGTTGAGGGTCTTGCGCGCGACGCCGTCGGCGGAGACGCCGGTCCAGCGCATCAGCCTGGCGGCGAAGCGCGAGGAGCCGTCGGCGATACGGCCGTCGCGCACGATGTTGGTCCTGACGAAGGTGGGGCAGAGCGCGGTCACGGCGATGCCGCTGCCGGCCAGCTCGGCCGCCAGGGTCTCGGACAGGGCCAGCACGCCGGCCTTGGTGACGTTATAGGGGCCCATCAGCGGCGCGGCGGCGAAGCTGGCGGCGGAGGCGACGTTGACGATGCCGCCGTGGCCGAGGCGGCGCAGGCGCGGCGCGAAGACATGGCAGCCGTGGATCACGCCCCAGAGGTTGACCCCCATGGCCCACTGCCAGTCTTCGATGCCGATCTCGCCCACCGGCCTGCCGCCGATGCCGACGCCGGCGTTGTTGACCACCAGGTTCACCGGCGCGCCGAGCAGGCGCTCGGCCTCCTCGGCCAGGCCTTCCACGTCCTGCAGGCGGCTGACGTCGCAGGCCAGGGCATGGGCGCCGCCGAGGCGACCGATCATGCGCACCGTTTCCTCCGCGAGCTCGGCGCGGATGTCCGCGCAGACCACCTGGCCGCCGCGGGCGGCGATCTCCAGGGCAAAGGCGCGGCCGATGCCGCTGCCGGCCCCCGTGACCACCGCCTTGGCCTGCCGACTTCTCTTGTTGCTGCGCATCCTGTCTCCCGGAACCTGCTGGCTGCGATGGAACGAATTGACGGGGAACACGGTATTCCCGACACTTGTTCGGATTCAATTCGGAAGATTCCATGCCGCGCAAACCCCAGCAGCAGAGGGCCAAGGCCACGGTGGCGAGCATCGTGGAGGCGGCGATGATCGTGCTGGCCACGCAGGGCCCGAAGGGTGTCACCACCCGCAGGATCGCGGATGTGGCGGGCATCGGCGTGGGCTCGCTCTACGAGTATTTCGAGAACCGCGAGCAGGTCTACGACGCCATCTTCGAGCGCCTGGTGCAGGATGCGGTGAAAACCATCCAGCCGCTGATTCCGGAGCTTGTTCGGCTTTCGATCCGCGAGGCGGTGCGCACGCTGCTGCTGAAACTGCGCGAGCTGCTGATGGAAAACGACGGCCGCTACCTGATGTGCGTGCGCTATGCGCCGCACCTGGCCCAGCGCAATCCGCTGGACCCGCTGCGCAAGGTGCTGACCGAGCTGCTGATGCAGTACGTCATGCGCCACCCGCAGTACATGCAGGTGCCCAACCTGGCGACGATGGGCTACATCCACATCCACGGCGGGACCTTCACGGTGATCCGCCACCTGGCCGATCCGACGCCGCCGATGACGTTCGAGGAGCTGGCCGACGGCCTGGCCGACATGGTGGCCTACTGTGCCGACGGCGCCCTGCGCGACCGGGGCGTCGCTGCCCGGTAATCCCCGTTCCGGCGGCGGCGAACGATATGGGGCGCCGCACTCCGCGCTAGAGTTGAGAAAAAGATGCGGAGGAGAACATGGATTTCGCCATACCGGCCGACGTCGCCGCCTTCCTGGCGGAGATGGATGCCTTCATCGAGCGCGAGCTGAGGCCCCTGGAACGGGCCGATGACAACATCCGCTTCTTCGATCATCGCCGCGAGGATGCCCGCACCGACTGGGAGCGCGGAGGCCTGCCGAACCCTGCCTGGGAAGCGTTGCTGGCGAAGGTGCGCCGGATGGCCGATGCCGCCGGCTTCTACCGCTACCCGCTGCCCAGGGCCATGGGCGGGCGCGACGGTACCAACCTGGGCATGGCGATCATCCGCGAGCATCTCGCGCGCAAGGGCCTGGGCCTGCACTGCGACCTGCAGAACGAGCATGCCATCGTCAGCAACCACGTGGGCCTGCTGCTGATGCACGAATACGGCAGCCAGGAGCAGAAGGCGGCATTCCTGGAACCGCTGCTGCGCGACGAGGCCTTCTTCGCCTTCGGCATCACCGAGCCGGACCACGGTTCCGATGCCACGCACATGGAAACCGTGGCGGTGCGCGAGGGCGATCACTGGCGCATCAGCGGCGAGAAGACCTGGAACACCGGCATCCACAACGCCAGCCATGACCTGATCTTCGCCCGCACCTCGGGCAAGGCCGGCGACGGCCTGGGCATCACCGCCTTCCTGGTGCCGGTGGAGACGGCAGGGTTCCGCGTGGAGGAATACCTCTGGACCTTCAACATGCCGACCGACCATGCGCGCGTGTCGCTGAAGGACGTGGTGGTGCCGCATTCCGCCATCTTCGGCAGGGAGGGGCAGGGCCTGGCGGTGGTGCAGCACTTCTTCAACGAGAACCGCATCCGCCAGGCGGCTTCCAGCCTGGGAGCGGCGCAGTACTGCATCGACGAATCCGTGGAGTACGCCCGGCAGCGCAGGCCCTTCGGCAAGCCGCTGGCGGCCAACCAGGCGATCCAGTTCCCGCTGGTGGAGCTGCAGACGCAGTGCGAGATGCTGAGGGCGCTGATCCACAAGACCGCCTGGCTGATGGATACCGAGGGCCGCTTCTCGGCCTCCGACAAGGTGTCGATGTGCAACTACTGGGCGAACCGGCTCTGCTGCGAGGCGGCGGACCGTGCGATGCAGGTGCACGGCGGGCTGGGCTATTCGCGGCACAAGCCCTTCGAGCACATCTATCGCCACCATCGCCGCTACCGCATCACCGAAGGCACCGAGGAGATCCAGATGCGCCGCGTCGCCGGCTACATGTTCGGCCTGATGAAGCAGCGCGCACCCAAGGGAGTGATCGAGCAATGAGCGAACTCGCCGCGAGGCTGCCGGCCGCGCTGGCGCGGCTGCTGCCGGATTTCCGGGCGCTGCAGTCCTGCGAGCGCCTGTCCGGAGGAGCCAGCCAGGAAACCTGGCGGCTGGCGGTGGACACGGCGGAGGGCCCGAAGCGCTATGCGCTGCGCCGCGCGCCCGGCGGCGTCGCATCGCCCGCGGAAACCACGGTGGGGCTGGAAACCGAGGCAAAGCTGCTGGCCATCGCCCATGCGGCAGGCGTGCCGGAGCCGCGCGTGGCCGGCATGCTGGAGCCCGGAGATGGGCTGGGCACCGGCTTCGTCATGGAATGGCTGGAGGGAGAGACCCTGGGCCACCAGGTCCTGCGCAGCGAGGCGCTGGCGGAGGTGCGACTCGGGCTGGCGCGGCAGTGCGGCGAGGTACTGGCGCGCATCCACGCGATCGACCCCGGCGGACTGCGCGGCCTGCTGCCGGAGCGCAGTCCGGAGCAACTGGTCCTCGAAACCTGGGAGACCTACATCGGCTACGGCACGCCGCAGCCGATGATCGACTACACGGCCCGCTGGCTGCTCCAGCACCTGCCGCCACCCGTCGAGCCGCGGCTGGTGCATGGCGACTTCCGCAACGGCAACCTGATGATCGCCGCCGGGCAGGGCATTGTCGGCGTGCTGGACTGGGAGCTGGCGCAGATCGGCGATCCGCTGCGCGATCTGGGCTGGCTGTGCACGCCCTCCTGGCGCTTCGGGCGGCACGACATGGCGGTCGGCGGCTTCGGGCACATCGACGATCTGCTGGAAGGCTATGCCGATATCGCCGGCGAGCGCCCCGAGCCGGAGCGGCTGCACTGGTGGATCGTCTTCGGGGCGTTCTGGTGGTCGGTGGGTGCGCTGACCATGACGCAGTTCCATCGGCAGGGGCCGGACCGGTCCGCGGAACGCGTGGCCATCGGCCGGCGCAGTTCGGAATGCCAGATCGACTGCGTCAACCTGCTGATTCCCGGTGCGGCGCTGCCGCTGGAGGCGGCGTCCTCCTGCTCCTCGCTGGAGATGCCGCGCGCGGACGAACTGCTCGACAGCGCGATGGGTTTCCTGCGCGAGGAGGTGGGATCCCACACGAAGGGCCGCCTGTCCTTCCTGGCGAAGGTGGCGGCCCATTCGCTGGAGATCGTGCAGCGCGAACAGCTCCTGGGCGGCGCGCGGGCGGCGCGCGAGCAGCGCGGGCTGGAGCAGTTGCTCGGACACGGCGGCTCGCTGGAGCCGCTGCGGCGTGAACTCTGCGAGGGCCTGCGCTCCGGCGCCGTGGCCCTGGACCGGGCCGGTTTGCAGCCGCTGCTGCGCCAGAGCGTGGCCGACCAGGTGGCGATCGACCAGCCGAAGTACCCGGGCTACCGGCTCGCGCTGGAGTGGGGGCGTGCCAGGCCCTGTTAAGGCTACCGCAGCGATTGCGGTAGTGTTGACAGGCGCTAGTTGAAGACGTCGAGCAGCACGTCGGCGATCACGGCGGTGGCGATGCTCACCAGTACCAGGTCGCTGCCGTAGACCCGCCATTCATAGCCGTCGTAGGCCGGCAGCTCCGCCAGGACGGCGGGAGGCACGGCCTTCTTCGCCAGGCCCGGCGGCAGGGGCTTGCCGCGGGCCAGGTTCTTGCGGATGCCCGGCGGCAGGCCTTCGTAGCCGGTGATGTTGTGGCGGGTCGCAATGCGGCGGGCATCGCCGCTGCTGATGCTGACGCTCACCAGCGGACCGTCGCCGTGGCCGGCGGACTTGTCCTTGCGTTCATGCTTGCCATGGCCCTGGTGCTTGTCGGGCTTGCCCTTGCCC
>Ga0255097_1001051_pt1 | contig 9784 bp, 7 predicted proteins | sample Colum_Atlam_RepB_2_FD_188436 | JGI IMG/M metagenome (GOLD analysis project Ga0255097, IMG submission 188436) | Freshwater microbial communities from Columbia River, Oregon, United States - Colum_Atlam_RepB_8d | ecosystem: Environmental > Aquatic > Freshwater > River | place: USA: Oregon...
ATCGTGAGCGCCCCGCGTGGCTACACCGGGCTCTACCTCTTCCTGGGTCGGCCCTGAGGCCGCGCCCCGCGCTCAAGACTTGTAATAGACGATCTGGTGCGTGGTGGCCAGCAACTGGCCGGCCTCGTTCCAGAGCTGGGCCTGCTGGTCGGCAAAACCGTGGCGAAACACCTGGGCCTGGGCCTGCCCCAGCAGCCAGCCCGTGCCGGTGCTGGCCATCTCGGCGGCGCCGGCGTGGAAGTACACCGTCATCGACACCGTGCCCACTGGCACCATGGTGGCGCGGCGCAGCCACACGCGGGGAAAGAAGCCATCGGCCATGGAGGCGATGCTGCAGGCATCGAGCGCGCGCGGCTGGGCGTCGCGAATCCACACCTGGGTGCGGCTGCTGCTGCCCGAGCCGTCCCATTCGGTGGGCAGCTCGCCTTCGATGAAGCGCATGTCGTAGCGCCTCACCCACTCCACCATGCCCCGGCGAGCCGGGCTGGGCACCGCCTCGGGCGCCGGTACATCGGGCATGGCGTGGTCTTGCACCGCCCAGGTCTCGCGCTCCACCGCGGTGACCACGGTGGCGGTGGACGACACCTCGCCGCCCTGGTGCAGCTCCACCACCCAGTGCTGGGTGGAGCGGTTGGTGCGCACCGGGCGGGCCAACACCTCGAACGCGCCATCGGCCACGGCCGCGGCGAAGTTCACCGTGAGGGCCACCGGGTCGCCCAGGCGCTGGGGGTGCTGCATCACCGCGTTGAGCAGCGTGGCCGCGCTCACCCCGCCGAAGGGCCCGACCATGTTGGCGTAGGCGGGCGAGGTGGCGCCTGCGAAACGGTCACCCCCCAGGGGCTGCAGGGCAATGGCGTGATCGAAGGGATGTGTGCTCATGGCCCTGAGTTTGAGGGGAGACGAAGCCGGGCGAAGTCGTGTGCGTGACCGCCCGGCCGCAACACCCGATCAGACGCGCTCGAAGATGCCCGCCGCGCCCTGGCCCATGCCCACGCACATGGTCACCATGCCGTAGCGCTTCTGGTGGCGGCGCAGGGCGTGCACCACCGTGGCCGAGCGGATGGCGCCGGTGGCGCCCAGCGGGTGACCCAGGGCGATGGCACCGCCCATGGGGTTGACCTTGGCCGGGTCCAGGCCGAGCGTGTTCACCACCGCCAGCGACTGCGCGGCAAAGGCCTCGTTCAGCTCGAACCAGTCGATGTCGTTCTGGTTCAGGCCGGCGTGCTTCAGCGCGGCCGGAATGGCCTCCACCGGGCCGATGCCCATGATGTGCGGCGGCACGCCACGGCTGGCGTAGCTCACGAAGCGCGCCAGCGGCGTGAGGCCGAAGCGCTTGACCGCCGCCTCGCTGGCCAGGATCAGCGCGCCCGCGCCGTCGCTGGTCTGCGAGCTGTTGCCGGCGGTGACCGAGCCGCGCGCGGCGAACACCGGGCGCAGGCGGGCCAGGCCCTCCAGGCTGGTGTCGGGGCGCGCGCCCTCGTCCAGGCTCACGGTGCGGGTGCGGGTGCTCACCTCGGCGCTCTCCAGGTTCACCTGGCGCTCGGTCACCTCCACCGGCGTGATCTCGTCGGTGAACTCGCCGTTCTGCATGGCGATCACGGCGCGCTGGTGCGACTGCAGTGCGAAGGCGTCTTGTGCCTCGCGGCTCACCTTCCACTGCTGCGCCACCTTCTCGGCCGTGAGGCCCATGCCATAGGCGATGCCGTAGTCGTTCACGTTGTCGGTGTTGGCGAAGATGGCCGGCGACAGGCTGGGCGCGTTGCCCATCATGGGCACCATGCTCATGCTTTCCACGCCAGCGGCGATCATCACCTCGGCCTCGCCCACGCGGATGCGGTCGGCCGCCATGGCCACGGCAGAGAGGCCCGAGGCGCAGAAGCGGTTCACGGTGATGCCGCCCACGCTGTGCGGCAGGCCCGCCAGCACCGCGCCCACGCGGGCCACGTTCAGGCCTTGCTGGGCCTCGGGAATGGCGCAACCGGCGATCACGTCTTCCACGGCCTTCGGATCCAGGCTGGGCACCTGGGCCATGGCCGCGCGCAGCGCGTGAGCCAGCAGTTCATCGGGGCGCAGGTGCTTGAACGACCCCTTGTGGGAGCGACCAATGGGCGTGCGGGTGGCGGCGACGATGTAAGCGTCTTGGATCTGTTTCATGGTCGGGTCCTCAGTTCCGGACGGGCTTACCCGTGTTGAGCATGCCCAGGATGCGTTCCTGCGTCTTGGGGTGGGCGATCAGCGAGCAGAAGGCCTGGCGTTCCAGTGTCATGAGGTATTCCTCGCTCACCAGGGTGCCGGGGTCCACGTCGCCACCGGTCACCACGCCCGCGATCAGGCCGGCGATGTGGAAGTCGTGCTGGCTGATGAAGCCGCCGTCTCGCATGTTCACCAGCTGGCCCAGGATGGTGGCGCGGCCATCGCGACCAGCCACCGGGAACAGGCGCTTGTGCGGCGGGCGGTAGCCGGCCTCGAACAGGGCCCGGGCCTGGCCCAGCGCCACGTGCAGCACCTCGTCTTTGTGCGGCACGATCACGTCGTCTTCCAGCAAGTAGCCCAGCTGGCGCGACTCGATCGCGCTGGTGCCCACCTTGGCCATGGCCGCGGCGGTGAAGCCTTCGGTGAGGAAGGGCAGCAGGTCTTTTCCGGTGGAGCGCTCGGCGGCCTCGGCCGCGCGGCGGGCAATGTAGGTCAGGCCGCCGGCGCCCGGCACCAGGCCCACGCCCACTTCCACCAGGCCTACGTAGCTTTCCATGTGGGCCACGCGGCGCGCGCTGTACACCGCCAGTTCGCAGCCACCACCCAGGGCCAGGCCGCGCATGGCGCTGATCACCGGCACATGGGCGTAGCGCAGGCGCAGCATCATCTGCTGCATGAAGCCCTCGGCGTCTTCGATGGCGGCCACGCCCACGGCCATGAAGGCCGGCAGTGTGGCCTGCAGGTCGGCGCCGGCGCTGAAGGGCTCGTCGCCCGACCAGATCACCAGGCCCTTGTACCCGGCCTCGGCCAGGTCGATGGCGGCCATCAGGCCTTCGCACACCTCGGGGCTGATGGCGTGCATCTTGGTCTTGATGCTGGCGATCACCACCTCGTCGTCCAGCGTCCAGATGCGCACGCTGTCGGTTTCCTCCAGCGTCTTGCCCGCGGTCTGGAACACGGGGCCGGCCTCGCCCAGCAGGCGCTCGGGAAAGCGCTGGCGCGCGTACACCGGCAGCTCGCGGCGCGGCTCGAACACGCCCTTGCCGGGGTTCCACGAGCCCTGCGCGGTGTGCACACCGCCGGCCTCGGCCACCGGGCCCTTGAACACCCACTCGGGCAGCGGCGTGCGGCACAGCGCGCGGCCGGCGTCGATGTCTTCCTGAACCATCCTGGCCACGTCCAGCCAGCCCGCTTCCTGCCACAGCTCGAAGGGGCCTTGCTTCATGCCGAAGCCCCAGCGCATGGCCTGGTCCACGTCGCGCGCGGTCTCGGCGATGCTGGCCAGGTGCACGGCCGCGTAGTGGAAGCTGTTGCGCAGAATGGCCCACAGAAACTGGCCCTGCGGCCCTTCGCTGTTGCGCAGCAGTTGCAGGCGCTGGGCGGCGGGCTTCTTGAGCATGCGGCCATACACCTCGTCGGCCTTCTGGCCAGCGGGCACGTAGTCGCCGCTCTCCAGCTCGAAGCGCATCACGTCGCGACCCACCTTCTTGTAGAAGCCGGCCTTGGTCTTCTGGCCCAGGTGGCCTTTCTCGATCAGGGCCTTGAGCACGGGCGGCGTGCCGAAGCTGCCATAGAACGGGTCGGTCTCCAGGCTCAGGTTGTCCTGCAGCGTCTTGATGACGTGGGCCATGGTGTCCAGGCCCACCACGTCGGCGGTGCGGAAGGTGCCGCTGCTGGCGCGGCCCAGGCGCTTGCCGGTGAGATCGTCCACCACGTCAAACGTAAGGCCGAAGCGGTCCACCTCTTGCATGGTGGAGAGCATGCCGGCGATGCCGATGCGGTTGGCGATGAAGTTGGGCGTGTCCTTGGCGCGCACCACGCCCTTGCCCAGGCCGGTGGTCACGAAGGCCTCCAGCTGGTCCAGGATCTCGGGCTGCGTGGCCGGGGTGGCGATCAGCTCCACCAGCGTCATGTAGCGCGGCGGGTTGAAGAAGTGGATGCCGCAGAAGCGCGGGCGCAGCGCCTCGGGCAACGCTTCGGACAACTGCGTGATCGACAGGCCCGAGGTGTTGGACGCCAGGATGGCGTGCGGGGCCACGTGCGGCGCGATCTTCTGGTACAGGTCGCGCTTCCAGTCCATGCGCTCGGCGATGGCCTCGATGATCAGGTCGCACTCGGCCAGCTGCGCCAGGTGCTCTTCGTAGTTGGCCTGACCGATCAGCTCGGCGTCGCGCGCCACGCCCAGGGGCGAGGGCTTGAGCTTCTTCAGGTTGTCGATGGCCTTGCTGACGATGCCGTTCTTCGGGCCCTCTTTGGCCGGCAGGTCAAACAGCACCACCGGCACCTTCACGTTGACGAGGTGGGCCGCGATCTGCGCGCCCATCACGCCCGCGCCCAGCACGGCGACTTTTTTCACTTGGAATCTTTTCATGAATCAGCTTCCTTAACGCGCCATGTCGCGCGTGAGGGGGAGTGGTCGGGAGACACCGAGGAACCGGCTTTGCCGGGCCTCAGGTGTCGCCCCCTTGAGGGGGTCGCGCGCAGCGCAGCGGGGGTGTTCATCGGTCCACGCGCTGCCACACCTGGGTTCGGTAGAAAGGGCCGATGTAGCCACGCATCTCCAGCTGCTGCCCGCCGTTCACGGGCTTGAGCCGGGTGCGATAGACCTTGCCGTTGTTCGGGTCGACGATGTCGCCGCCCTCGTAGACGGCCGGGTCGCTGCTGCTCTGGCGCAGGTTGCGCAGGATGGTCAGCCCCACCAGGGGCTGGTCCCGGCGCTCGTCGGCGCACTTCTCGCACACCGCCTTGGGGTCGGTGGACGGGTCGAGCAGCTTCTCGATGCGACCGCTGAACACGCCGTCGGCCTCGGTGATGCGCACCAGCGACTTCTCTTTCTTCGAGTCGTCGTCGATGGTCTTCCACAGGCCCACCGGGCTCATCTGGGCCTGCGCCGGCAGACACAGGCCCATGAGCAGCCAGGCGCTCGTGGCGATGAGCGTCTTCATGCTCAGGCCAGCGCCGCGTCGGTGTCCATCAGCACGCGGCTGCCGGCGCGCGCCTGACGCATCAGCGTGGCCGTCTCGGGGAACAGGCGCGCGAAGTAGAAGCGAGCGGTCTGCAGCTTGGCGGTGTAGAACGGGTCGGTGCTGCCGGCGATGGCGCGGGTCGCCACCTGCGCCATGCGGGCGAAGAAGTAGCCGAACACCAGGTGGCCCACCACGCGCAGGTAGGGCACGGCGGCGGCACCCACCTCGTCGGGGTTCTGCAGGCCCTTGAAGCCCACCTCCATGGTGAACTTGGTGATCTGCTCACCCAGGCCCGCCAGGGGGTTGATGAACTCGGCCATCTTCTCGTTCACGCCCTCTTCTTCCACCAGCGCGGCCACGAGCTTGCCGAACTTCTTGAGCGTGGCGCCCTGGTTGCCCAGCACCTTGCGGCCCAGCAGGTCCAGGCTCTGCACGGTGTTCGTGCCCTCGTAGATCATGTTGATGCGGGCATCGCGCACGAACTGCTCCATGCCCCACTCCTTGATGTAACCGTGACCGCCAAAGACCTGCTGGCAGTGGTTGGCGGCCTCGAAGCCGTTGTCGGTGAGGAAGGCCTTGGCGATGGGCGTGAGCAGGGCCAGCAGCTCGGCGCTGTCCTTGCGAACCTTGTCCTCGGGGTGGTTCAGTTCCTTGTCGAGCAGCAGGGCGCAGAAGGTGAGCAGCGCGCGACCACCCTCGGCGTAGGCCTTGGCGGTGAGCAGCATCTTGCGCACGTCGGGGTGCACGATGATCGGGTCGGCCGGCTTGTCCTTGGCCTTGGTGCCCGAGAGGCTGCGCATCTGGATGCGGTCTTTCGCATAGACCAGCGCGTTCTGGAAGGCCACTTCGGTCAGGCCCAGCGACTGGTTGCCCACGCCCAGGCGGGCGGCGTTCATCATCACGAACATGGCCTGCAGGCCCTTGTTGGGCTGGCCCACCAGCGTGCCCACGGCGCCGTCCAGCACCATCTGGCAGGTGGCGTTGGCGTGGATGCCCATCTTGTGTTCCAGGCCGCCGCAGTAGATGCCGTTGCGCTCGCCCAGCGAGCCATCGGCCTTCACATGGAACTTGGGCACCAGGAACAGGCTGATGCCTTTGCTGCCGGCCGGCGCATCGGGCAGGCGGGCCAGCACCAGGTGCACGATGTTCTCGGCCAGATCGTGCTCACCGGCGGAGATGAAGATCTTCTGGCCAGTGAGGCGGTAGCTGCCGTCGGCCTGGGGCTCGGCCTTGGTGCGCAGCAGGCCCAGGTCGGTGCCGCAGTGCGGCTCGGTCAGGCACATGGTGCCGGTCCATTCGCCGCTGGTGAGCTTGGGCAGGTAGGTGGCCTTCTGCTCGGGCGAGCCGTGGGCGTGCAGGCACTCGTAGGCCCCGTGCGACAGGCCGGGGTACATGGTCCAGGCCTGGTTGGCGCTGTTGAGCATTTCGTAGAAGCACTGGTTCACCACGAAAGGCAGGCCCTGGCCACCGTACTCGGGGTCGCACGACAGCGCGGGCCAGCCGCCCTCCACGTATTGCGCGTAGGCCTCCTTGAAACCTTTGGGCGCCTTCACCTCGTGGGTGGTGCGATCCAGCGTGCAACCTTCCTGGTCGCCGCTGATGTTCAGCGGGAAGGTGACCTCGGCGGCGAACTTGCCGCCCTCTTCCAGCACCGCGTTGATGGTGTCGACGTCGACCTCGGCGTGCTTGGGGCAGGCCTTGAGCTCATCGACGACGTTGAACACTTCGTGCAGCACGAACTGCATGTCGCGCAGCGGCGGGTTGTAGGTGGGCATGTGAGTCTCCTGAAGGGTGGTGTTGATGGTGAACGAAAAGGGTGTCAGGCCGTTGGCAACTTGGAGGTGGCCTTGGCAGCAGACTTGCGAGCGGGCTTGGCCGCGGGCGCGCTCTGGCGCTCGACAATGCTCTCGAAGGCGCGCACGGCGCGCTGCAGCGAGCCCGGCGAGCGCAGGAAACGCACCTCGTAGTGCAAGGCGAGGATCAGGGCGTGCACCTCGAAGGCCACCTGGGCGGCATCGGTGTCGGCCCGCAGGTGGCCCTCGGCCACGGCCATTTCGACCGCGCGGCGCATGGCGGCCAGCCAGGTGCTCACCGAACTGGCCAGGGCGTCGCGCACGGGGCCGGGCCGGTCGTCGAACTCGACCGCACCACTGATGTAGATGCAGCCCGAGTCCAGCTCGACCGAGGTGCGCTTCATCCAGTTCCCGAACAGGGCGCGCAAGCGGGGCAGGCCACGTGGGGCCAGCAGCGCCGGGTAGAACACCTCGTCTTCGAAGCGGGTGTGGTACTCGCGGATCACCGAGATCTGCAGCTCTTCGCGCGAACCGAAGTGGGCGAACACGCCCGACTTGCTCATCTGCATCACCTCGGCCAGCGCACCAATCGACAAGCCATCCAGGCCGATCTGCGTGGCCAGGCCCAGGGCCGCGTCCACGATGGCGGCCTTGGTTTGCTGGCCTTTCTGCAGAGGCTTGCTGGCGGAGGGATCTGCGGCGGCAGAGGAGCGGCGATGCACGGACATGCGGTTGGCGAAAGAAGGTGAAACCCGCGGCGCGGGCAAAATCGACGCCCACAAAAAATCGTGGGCACTTCGTGGGGACATTTTCTGCGCAAGATGCGCGCAAAAAACCACAAATGAACTCTTGCAGGGGGCGTTTGCCGCTGCCAGGCGCTCAGACACCCCAGCCGGTATCAGGCGTGCAGAACGGGCAGCAACACGGCCAGGCCGTGGTCCAGGTTCTCGCTGGGCAGGCGCTTGAAGCCACTGCGGGCGAAACGCTGCAGGCGCCCCACGCAGAAAGCGGTGACCACGGAGGCATCGGCTGCCGCGTCCACCGTGGGCGTGGCCGTGCCATTGAGCACCGCCACCTCGCGCAGGTTCTGGCGCAAGGTGGATTCGACCTTGTCGAAAAAAAGGTTCATGCGCTGCTGCAGGCGCTCGTTTTCGTAGACCAGGGCGTCGCCCACCATGACGCGCGCCATGCCCGGGTTCTTCTCACCGAACTGCATGAGCAAGGTCACCAGGCGCCGCGAGCGCAGCACGGGGTCGGGTTCGCGGTCGTTGAGCTGGTGGATGAGGCCGAACACCGACTGCTCGATGAACTCGATCAAAGCCTCGAACATCTGCGCCTTGCTGGCGAAGTGGCGGTACAGCGCGGCCTCGCTCACGTCCAGGCGGGCGGCCAGCGCAGCGGTGGTCACGCGGTCGGCGCCAGGCTGCTCGAGCATGGTGGCCAAAGCCTGCAGAATCTGCACCCGGCGCTCACCCGGCTTGGGTCGCTTTCGGCCAGCCGGCGCCGCGGCATCGGTGGCGTCCAACACGGCATCGCTCGGGGCAGAGGACTCGGGCAAGTTCGAGGTCATGGGCGGTCGGTCCAGGGAGAAATCGAGGCATCCGACATACCGGCAGCCGGTATGCCGCGGCATTCTCGCACACGCTGCAACATCCGCTGACAAGCTGGCAGGGGGCCGGAAAGCCTCAAGCCGCGGCCGACTGCAGGCTCACGCGCACGCGCAAACCCAGGCCACCAGAGCCGACGTCGAATTGCAGTTGGGTGCCGTGCACGCGGGCAATGCCATCGGCGATGGCCAGGCCAAGGCCATTGCCCTCGCCCTGCGTGCCCGGTACCCGGTAAAAGCGCTGCAGCACCCGGCCACGCTCGGCGGGCGCGATGCCCGGCCCGTTGTCCTCCACCTCCAGCCACACCTGGCGAGGCGACTCGACACCGCAGCGGATGGTGACACGCCCTCCGGCAGGCGTGTACTTGATGGCGTTGTCCACCAGGTTGATGAGCAGCTCGCGCAGCAACCAGCCCTGCCCCCGGGTCTGCGTGGGCACGGTCTGCAGGCCGATGTCGATGCGCTTGGCGGCCGCGGCATCGAGCTGCTGCGCCAGCACGTCTTCGCACAAGGCTTCCAGATCGATCTGCTCGGGCGGCTGATCGTCCAGGCGCAGGGTGTCGGTGCGCGAGAGCGCCAGCAACTGGTTGGCCAGTTGCGAGGTGCGGCGGGCCGCGTCGCGCAGGCGCCGCACCTGCTCCACCGGCAGGCTCACGGTGTCGCGGCCATCGAGCTGGCGCGCGGCCTGTGCCCAGGCTTCCACCTGCGCCTGCACGCCGGCCAGCGGTGTGCGCAGCTGGTGCGCCGCATCGGCCACGAAGCGGCGCTGTGCTTGGGTCTGCGCGTTCACCAGATCAAACAGCCGGTTCAGCGCCTCCACCAGGGGCCGCACCTCCAACGGTGCCGAGCGCACCTCGATGGGGCTGAGGTCTCGCGGCGAGCGGTTCTCCACCGCCTGCCGCAACTCCATGAGGGGGCGCAAAGCCCGGTTGACGCCCCAGAGCAAGAGCCCCGCGGCCACGAAGAACAGCAAGAGGTTGGGCAACAACACCCGCTCCAGCACGTTCTGCAACCAGCGCTGGCGGCCATCGGTGGCGGCGGCCAGCATCACCACCACCTCGCCCGCGTCGGTCTGCACGCGCTGAGCCACCAGGCGATAGGTCACGCCGCTGTGCTCCAGGCTTTGAAACTCGGGCTCCTCTGACAAGGGCAGCACCACCGGCAGCCAGGGGTCTCCCGCCAGGCGCTCGCCCAGCGCGTTCAGCACCGCATAGCCAGCCGTGCCC